>ENA-UPTA01003179-UPTA01003179.1-activated-sludge-metagenome-genome-assembly--contig:-NODE-3179-length-16345-cov-14.387293_pt1 | contig 16345 bp, 15 predicted proteins | sample MGYA00238184_ERZ773361 | MGnify/ENA primary metagenome ERZ773361 (study PRJEB29100, sample SAMN05720205) | activated sludge metagenome | isolation source: anaerobic digester from wastewater...
GAAAGCCCGCACGCAATTACAATGGTTTCCCGTCTGGGCAGGAAAGGAAACTATTGTAAAAACTGCAGAATGGTATAGAAATTTTTATGAATCCGGCAAAGTTTTAAGCATGCATCATCTCAATTGCTACGTAGAAAGTGCGAAAAGTAAAAATTTTGCATGGGCAGAATGATTATATTAGGTATTACTTAATGTGGATAAAAAATGAAAATTGAATATGATAGAAATGCGGATGCCCTTTATATCAGACTTCAGGAGAAAAACGTCGCACAAACAATCGAAATAAACGAGGGACTCAATATCGATTTTGATGACCAGGGGAGATTAATAGGATTGGAAGTATTAGATGCCACAGAAAGTTACGGATTGACGGATATTTTCAATATTTCCACTAAAAATCTTTTCCCCAGGGAGAAGTTAATCAGACAAACAGGATAGCTGCCTGTTTCATTTAAAGTCTTGCAATAACTGTTTATTTTTAGTGAAGGTCAGGTGAAATCATGAACACAGCGGAAAGGCTATATCAGGTAACCAAAGAATTGCCGGAACCCCTTTTGTCAGAACTATTGGCCTTTGCCGAGTTTTTAATCCAGAGAACATTGTCTGAGGGGCGTCAAACGGGAAACATTGCACAACGCATTCATCAGCGTTTCGCGAACTTAGAGGGGGAAGACTTGCCGATACCTGTGCGCCAGTTATCGCGCAGGCCGCCCCAATGGGATCACTGATGGAACAATCAATTTTATTAGATACAAACGTTTTGTCAGAGTTGATGCGTCCTCAACCGGATGAGCAGGTATTAACTTGGTTTAATTTAAATCCTCATGCCAGATATTACATATCGGCAGTGACACAGGCTGAAATTCTTTTGGGCATTTCGCTTCTTTCTGAAGGCAAGCGCCAAAACAGATTGGCGGTTGCGGCCAATGAAATGTTTTCAGTAGATTTTTCTGGTTGTTGCCTATCATTTGACGAACATGCTGCGCGAATATATGCAGAATTGGTTGCAATGCGAACACGTGCCGGTCATCCTATTAGCACGGAGGATGCACAGATAGCATCCATTGCACTATCCAACCATCTTTGCCTGGCAACTCGTAATGTGAAGGATTTTGCTGGTATTGCAGGACTAATAATCGTTAATCCATGGAAAACTTTATGATATTCACTCCAACACCATTGGCTGGCGCCTTGATCATCACGCCCGAAAAAATCGAAGATGAGCGGGGATTTTTCGCCCGCACCTTCTGCCGTCGGGAGTTTGAAGCGCGTGGATTGAATCCCAACCTTGTCCAGTGCAATATTTCTTTTAACAAAAAAAAAGGTACACTCCGGGGCATGCACTATCAGCTTGCACCGCATGCCGAGGTCAAACTGGTCCGCTGCACAGCCGGCGCAATCTATGACGTTATTATTGATTTACGATCAGAATCAATTACTTACAAGCAATGGTATGCCGCAGAACTCACTGCCGAGAATCATAAGATGCTTTATGTACCGGAAGGTTTTGCCCACGGTTACGAAACGCTGACGGACAACACTGAAGTAACATACCAGGTTTCGGAATTTTATTCGCCAGAAAGCGAAAGAGGCATCCGCTGGAATGATCAAGCTTTCAGCATTGTCTGGCCTGTGCCTGTATCAGAGATTTCGGACAAAGATGCGGCTCATCAGAATTGGGAATTTGAGAGATGAAAGTATTCCTCACCGGCGCTTCTGGATTTATCGGCTCACATGTGGCAAAAACTCTTCTGGAAAATGGTCATCATGTCGCCGCGCTGGTTATGCCGGATGACCCCATGCCCCGACTTCAAGACATTTCTTCTTCACTGAAAATTCTTCCCGCATCACTTGGCGATTCCCCAGTGCTGACGAAGTTTCTCCATGAATATCGTCCGGAGGCTTGCATTCATCTTGCCTGGTATGCCGAGCCGGGCAAATACCTCGATGCGGAGCAGAACCTTCAATCGCTTTCGGAAAGCCTCTCTCTCTTTAAGATGCTGATCGCTGAGGGATGCCGGCAAATTGTTGCGGCAGGCACTTGCTTTGAATATGATACGGATTACGGATACCTGCGCGAAGAAACCCCCGTCCGCCCGGCAAGTTTATATGCAGCGTCGAAGTCATCCTGCTATTGGACGGGACATCAATTAGCCGTTAAAGCCAGCGTCCGCTTCGCCTGGGGTCGAATCTTCTACCCTTATGGTCCGATGGAAGATCCCCGGCGCCTGGTTCCGGCCGCCATCAAAGCCCTGAAACAGGGTCTTTCTTTTCCAGCCAGCACAGGAGAGCAAATCCGTGATTACATTCATGTTGCCGACGCCGCATCCGCCTTTTGTACATTAATTGAGAAAGAGGCTAACGGTATTTTTAACATATCCACCGGTACGCCCCTATCAGTCCGTACTGTTTTAGAAACAATCGAACGGATTCTGAACCGTCCCAACCTGCTTCAACTGGGAGCATTGCCTTCCCGCAACTGGGAACCACCATTCATCTGCGGCGACAGTACAAAACTGCGCCAGTTGGGCTGGAGCCCTCGCTATACACTGGAAGAAGGGCTACAAGATACCATTGATCAAACCCATTTAAACATCGGGGAAAACACATTATCATGACGACGACAACCGATTTGCAGATCCCGGAAAATCTCATTAACTGCATTCATGGACGTAAGGTCTTTATCTGGGGAGCCCGCCATGAAGGCTATGCCGCAAAGCTGACCCTTTCGCGCAACCGAATTGCCGCAGCCGGCTATCTGGACAGTTCGCCCGCTCTGGCTGGTACACAGGCTTTCGGCCTGACCATTATCAGCCCGACGGAATTTTTCTCCCGACACACACCGCAGGAAGCGTTCATTGTGATTGCCTCCGGTTTTTTCGCCGACGAGATCGCCGATAGCTGTATTGCCGAAGGATGGGTAAAAAATCAGGATTTTACCGTCTATGGCGAGCTTAGACGGTTTAATTACCAGGTGGATGTCGCCGGCCTGTGCAATCTGCGCTGTATCTCCTGCCCCCGGGGCAACTGGCCGCGCCACCGGAAACCGGGCTTCATGAGCGTTGCCGTATATGAAAAACTGGTGGATAAAATTCTGCGGGAGGATCCCTGGACCGGGATCATTACCCTCTATAACTGGGGCGAGCCACTGCTCAACCGTGAACTGCCGGACATTATCAACGTTACCCGAAAAAAGGGATTGCTCTCGGCCGTGTCGAGCAATCTGGCGATGAAGATGGATTTCCGGCCGGTCATTGAAGCCGGTCCCAACTGGTTTCGGATTTCCAATTCGGGATGGGGTGAAAACTACGAGGCGACGCATACGGGCGGCAAGTGGGATCTGTTTTACGCCAACTGTCTGAAGCTGGCCGAATATCGCACCCGGTACCATCCGGAAATGATCATTGAATTTTTCTTTCACATCTATGATCACAACCGGAACGATTTTCACCGCATTCAGTCATTTTGCAAGGAACTGGACTTTGTTTTGCGCTATCGCCATGCGGCACTGGCGCCGCTGGATAATATTGAGCGGGTCGTCGACCGGCAGCCCCTTACGGAAGCAGCCGCCCGCACCCGTGAGCTTCAGTTCCTGGATGTCGATGAAGTCATGGATATTGCCCGCAGCGAGAGGCAGCGTCCCTGCTTTTACATGGACCATCTCTGGATCGATTGGGACCTGTCCATCGCGCACTGCATGGAATGGTATGACCCATCGTTAAAACTGATGGACAAGAATTTTCTGGAAGTGAGCCTCGATGAAATCGACGCCACCCGGCGCGGAAGCGAGCATTGCCGGATGTGCATGGAAAAAGGCATCCACCGTGCCTACTGCGTCTATGGCGATGAAAAACTCATTGCCGTCAAATCGAGCATTCCCGTACAGAAAGAAGAATGACCGATGATCAGTGTTGATGAGCTGCGCGGCTTATGCCGCAACAAAAACGTGTATATCTGGGGCGCCATGATTGTGGGCCAGGGCGTCTGCCGGTCTCTGGAACGCCATCAGATTCCGCTGACCGCATTTCTGGACAAATCCGCTTCCCTGCAGGGACAAAAAGCCTTAGGATACCCCATTATCAAACCGGAGGAAAGTTTCACTGTCGTACGCCGGGGTGAGGGGGTTATCATCACCGGGTCGGGTCACAATTCCCCGGAAATTGCCGGACTTTGTGAAAATGAAGAATTCGAAAAAGGCAAAGATTACATCCTGAGCGAAGACCTCAACGATCTTGATCCGAGTGTGGATGTTTCCGGTATCTGCAATTTGCGATGCATATCCTGCCCCCGTGGCAACGTAAAGGATCAACCGCCGGTTGGTTTCATGACCGCGGCCACCTACAAACTAGTCCTGGAAAAACTGGTACGCGAAATTCCGCTTCTGGGCAGCATCCAGCTTTATGCCTGGGGAGAACCGCTATTGAACCAGGAGCTCCCGGAAATCGTCGCCATCACCCGGGAAGCCAAGGTCCTCTCCGCCATTTCCTCCAATCTCAATTACATCAAGAACATGGATAAAGTTATCAGCGAAAAACCGGATTGGTTTAAGGTCTCCTGTTCGGGATGGGGTGACCACTATGAGCAAACCCATACGGGAGGCCGGTGGAATATTTTCTACACCAACCTGCACAAACTGGCCCAATTCCGCGATGAGCTTCATCCCGACATGCAGATTATCCTGAATTATCACCTTTACAAGCACAACACAGGCGACGATTACCGGCAGATGGAAGCGTTGTGCCGGGAGCTGAAGCTGATTTTCATCCCCAACCACGCCTATCTCTATCCCCTCGATGCCGTCATGGACTTCGTCGACGGCAAGCCTCTGTCACCGGAAGCCTGCCAGACCATCCCGATGCTTTTGCTGCCCATCGAGCAGGGGCTGGCCGAAGCCCGCAAGCGCGCCTCGCTGCCCTGCTGTGAAGAAAGAACTCTGCCCATCAACTGGGATTGCCGTGTCCGCGAATGCGGTGTTTTCTTCCAGCCGTTCATTGCGGAAAATTTTCTCGACATCGGACTTGACGAGCTGCTGGATCGCCGTAAGCACAGCCGGCTGTGCCGGGAATGTAAAAAGCGCGCGATGCAACAGTACACAGCGGTTTATCTTGCCGAAAAAAGACCCGAAACACCGGAGCCGCCCCTATGACGCTGACCGCCGAACACCTGAATCAGGCCATCGTGCAAAACAGGAAAATCTTTGTCTATGGCGCAGGCAATCAGGGGCGAGGCTTTGTCCGGGCCTTGCGCGATCGGGGCATTGAACCCGCCGGTCTGATTGACCGCAATCCCGTTTTGCAGGGCCGCTCCATCGCGGGACTTACCGTTTTTGCCCCGACTGTTCTGGAGACACCGGATGCTCCAACCGGTATGTTTGTCATTATCGCCGCCTACTTCTTTGAACGCGAAATTGCCAGGGATCTCGAAGCGCTCGGCTTTGCCCGGGGCACGGGATTTCTGCCCTACAGCACACTTCGCCCCCGCGACTATGTGGTGGAAGTCTCCGGCATCTGCAACTTAAACTGCATCGCCTGCCCGAGAGCATCGCGCAAATCCGCCGATCGCTATACCCGTCTGATGAATCTGGACACCTTTCAGGCCGTCATCGACAAGATCCGCCGGGAAGACCCGTTCGTCGCCAACATTCAACTCTATCAGTGGGGCGAGCCCACACTCAATAAATTTCTGCCGGACATGATCCGGTTCGCGCACACCCGCAACATCCTGTGCACCGTTTCCAGTAACCTGAACTTCAACGCCGATTTCAAGGGCCTCGTCACCGCGCGCCCGGAGTGCCTGCGCATTTCCGTCTCCGGTACGGGCAAGCGCTATGCCGTCACACACACCGGCGGCAGGTGGGAGCAGTTCCTGTCCCACGTCCAAATCGTTGCCGACCTGAGGCGTGACCTTTACCCGGAAATGAAAATCGAACTGTACCATCATCTCTACAAAGACGAGCCGGACACCACCCGAAAAGAAATCAATGATTTATGCGCCCGGTTTGATTTTGAATATCATCCCGTTCCGGCTTACCTGATTTCACTCGACGACGTTCTCGGATACTGCGAGGGCCGCCCGCTCCCGGACACTGCCTGTCAGGCCCGTCAACTCCTCCTGGTCGATCTTGATGAAGGGCTGGCCCGGGCCCAAACCGAAGCGACACTCGATTGCGACGCCCTGCGCATGGTGCTGATCAACGCCGACCTTTCCGTCTCCTGCTGCATGATGTTTTACGATCCCGAAGGAAATACCTGTGCCGAAAACTACCTCGCGACGCCGATCGAGGACATCTCCGCACGGCGGATGAAAGCGCCTTTGTGTGTGAGGTGCCGCAGGCACGGCATTCATCGTTACTGCGGTGTTTATGCAAAAATCGGTGAGGAAAAGAGATACTGACATGAAAGCCAAAACAACCGTTCTGCATATTTTTCCTCACGCCGGCGGCGGTGTCGGTTCTGTTCTGCGCGCACTGCTTGCGGCGGAAACCGCCTCGGACTCGCCTTTTATCCACCAGGCGGCATCCCTGGAATACCTCAATGAAAAAACAAAGATCCATTTCGATGCACATGGGATTGCTTGGCTTGACGAAGTCGCCCAACGGCATCACGAGCGGCTAAACGAACTGCTGGTTCGGGCGGATATCGTCCTGGTCCACTGGTGGAATCATCCTCTCGTGTATCGCTTCCTCCACCTGGGGCTGCCGCCGGTCCGGCTTTTAATCTGGTCGCATGTCAACGGCTATTTTGCCCCTCAGATTTTCTTCCCGGCCCTCTTGGAAATGCCCGACCTGTTTCTTTTCACCAGCGCCACCTCGCTTAAGGCGCCGGCCGTCCTGGCGCTTTCCGACACGTCCCGGCAAAACCTGCGGGTCATCCGCAGTTGTCTGGGAATTCCAGCCGGTGCGCAGGACATGCCGGTCAAATCAGATCCTTTCTGTGCGGGCTATGTCGGAACGGTGGAAGCCGTCAAAATGCACAAAGATTTTCTGACAATGTGCGCCGATGCACAAATGCCAGCCCCCTGCATTGTCGCGGGAGGTGCTGATCATGAAAAGCTGCGGCAAAAAGCGGCCGCGCTGAATATCGCCGACCGGTTCGACATTCTGGGTCCGATACCCGATGCAACGGATGTCTTCAGAAAAATCCACGCCTTCGCTTATCCGCTGTCGCCGCGGCACTATGGAACGGGAGAACAGGTCATCATTGAAGCCATGGCCTTCGGGGCCGTACCCGTCGTCCTGGCCAATCCTCCGGAAAAGGCCCTCGTCCGGCATAATGAGACGGGACTGATCGCTCAAAATGCAGCGGAATTTTCAGCAGCGTTGAACCGGTTACAAGCCGATCCGCAGGAAAGACTTCGCCTGGCGGCAGGAGGCAGGCGTTTTGTTCTGGAAGAGTGCGGTATTGAACACAGCCTGCGCGCCTTTCACGACGTCTTTCAGACGGTCCTTGCCCTACCCAAACGTCCGCGCCGGCTGACCTTGCCCGCGGCGTTTGACGGTGTAGCGGACGGAAGCCCCCTGCATCTGTTTCTGGCCTCCCTGGGCGATACACCCGAGCGGGCAAATTTTGAACGTCTGCTTCAGGGAGACCGTTCGGTTATCCTGCCTGTGGATTTCGCCTCAAAAACGCGGGGAACACCCCAGCACTACCTGTCCATGCTGGGTCAAGATGAAAAACTGGAATCGATATGCCGGAATCTGGCCGTGGAGGAGATCTGATAATGGCCATGGCTCCCGCCCTCTCCCGATGCTGTCCGGTTTGTCAGAGCAATCAGGCAATAAAGCTTTGCTCTTTCCATTTTGCGCTTTTTGATGATCTGGACCTGTCCGGAGACAAAACGTTGCTTTGCTGTCCAGCCTGCACCATGCTTTATGAAGAGGTGGCCTTTTCGGAAGAGCAGTTGAGCCATTATTACCAAATAAATGATCATTACTCCGCGTCAGCGGCCGGAGGCACGGGCAGTGCCTCAGAAGACAACAACCGGCGCTATGACCGGATCATCGATCAGCTTGATGCCGGCAGCGGTACCCTGATTCTCGATTACGGGTGCGGACAGGGCGGTCTGATTGCCCGTTGCCTGGCTCGCGGCCTGCGGGCGGCCGGCATCGAAAAGTCGGCCCGGTCCCGGCAAATGGCCGAAGCGGCGGGTCTCAACGTTTACGAATCCCTGGACGATTTTCTTGCCCGTTGCCCGGATCATGTTGGGGCCGTTGTTTTCTCTCACGTTCTGGAACACGTGCTCGATCCCCTAACGATCCTGCGCCATGCAGCCGAACGTTTCGGGGAAACGCTCTTTTTCATAGAAGTGCCGGATGCGGAAAACTATCTCAAACCGGAGGCCATCCGCTGGGAGGAAATGTATTTTGAACATATCAATCATTTCCGTAAGGAATCCTTACGGCGTCTGGCCGAAAATATTCCGCTCGACATCATCCGCGAAGAACAGGTTTCTTTTTCACCCGATTTAAATGAGGTTGCCTGTCTTGTGCTGACCGGAAAGGTCTCCCCGGAAAAACGACCGGCGCAAGCCGCAAGCGGGCCGGATGGCTGTCTCACCCCCGATCTCCCGATTGGCCCTTCCGATCCCGAACTACCCCAAGGCCCTATCGCTATCTGGGGCATTTCCCAGTATGCCATGATGCTGCTCGGAACCTGCCCGGATCTTTCCAGACGCACGGTCCGTCTGTTTGACGCCTCTACGGCAAAAATCGGCCGCACAATCGGAGGTTTGCGCGTCGAATCGCCCGACGGCATTTTATCTCTTGATGAACAGGTTACCCTGCTGATTCCCCGCTCCAAATATCTGGAGCAAATGCTGGCTTTAGCAAGACAAAAATTTTTCCGAGCTCCTATAATGGTGATTTAAAGGAAAGGATACTTTTCATGATTGAAACCATCATTGACACCGCCTGGCAGGAACTGACATCGCCATCCACCGATTCGGATCGGATTACCGCACTGGTAAACTCCTGTCGCAAAGAACTTCATAACAAAAAAATCGTCATCTATCCGGCAGGTTACATGGGACGAACACTGGGCAACACTCTGCGTCGTCAGGGACTTCCCGTTGCCTTTTATGTTGACCGCGCCGCCCGGGACATCGGAACCTTCGACGGCATCGCGGTGCGCGAACCGCACATCCTGAGCAAGTTATCGGATGATCATGTGGTTTTCGTATCCGTGAATCTGGACTACATGATGAAACAATTGACCAGCATAGTACGGGGCTATCATTCCTCACTTACTATTGTCAACGGATTCCAGGCCAACCGCCTTTTGAGCTACCCCGTCTGTTTGCAAAAGCTCGCCGACTCGGAAACTTTCGACCTGATTGCCTGCGAAAACTGCGGATTCGAGCGCCACGGTTGTTCCATTGCCATGCAGTATCTCAAACGTGTGGCCTGTCACCAGCCGATGGAAGACGACTGGCGCAGTCCTTCTTACACCTGGTTCGGTTATATCGTCGGCCAGGCCTGCACACTCAAATGCATACACTGTTGCGAAGCCATTCCCTTTTTGAAGGAACACAAATTTGTTGCCAAAGAAGTCATTGTGAGTGATGTGCGCAAAATGGCCGAAGCCAGCCAGTTTCTGACCTTTGTGGAGCTGATCGGTGGTGAACCGTTTTTACATCCGCAGTTTCAGTCTCTGATCGAGGAACTGATGGAGATTAAAAACATCGGCTATATCAAATCCTTTACCAACGGAACGATTGTGCCGAGCGTTGATCTGTGCCGTATTTTGAAAAATCCGCGGTTCATGCTGCAGGTATCCAATTACGAAAAGCAGGCCGAGGGCAAGCTGCTGGAAAACATCCGTCAGACCCGGGCAGTCCTCAAAGAGCAGCAGGTTCCCTACATTTTCACACAGAATTTCGAATGGCAGGACTTTACCTCGTTTGATCTCCACCATACCGACAAGCACAAAGTCAAAGCCGTTTTTGACGCTTGCATGCTTCGCAACTGCAATCGTCTGTACAACGGCATGCTGTACCGCTGTCCACATCAATATGCCGGTGTCGAACTGGGCGTTTTGAAGCGACAACCGGTGGAATGTGTCGATATCAACTCAGGCGACATCCGCAAACTCGCCCGCGCCATTGAAGCATTTGAAAACGTTGCCTATATCGACGCCTGCCGGCATTGTCTGATGCCGTTTGACGCGCCCACCGTACCGGCGGGAATTCAGTTGAATAAACCACACTAATGACGATAAATGTGGAGTACCATCATGGAATTATCGGGAAAATATTCATCAGATGACGCGTTCGAACACAAGATCGATGATTATCTGTCTTCTTTTGGACCGTCTAACGACATTGTGGTATGGGGATGCGGCAAAGCGTGTAGGATGCTGATTGAAACAATTCAAGACACGCATCAGATCAGGTATCTGGTCGACATCAACGAACATCTCTGGGGAACAAAGTATTGCGGATACGAGATCAGATCACCGGAATCGTTGCGCGGAGAAGACCGCGCCAATTTGAAAGTTATAATCGTCCCCTTCGGTTTTGTGCGCTATGACATTTCCGGTACGCTTGTGCAATTCGGATTTGATGAGGAAGACTTTTGTTTTGCCAATGAATATATGGTTCTGCATCACTTTCACTACCATCACCGGATCGTGATTCAAAATCTCGGTTTTTTCATCGGCTCCGCTTGTACCCTGAAATGCCGGGACTGTATTGCCCATCTGGCCCATTACACCCGCAACAAAAATGCCTTTGTTCCCCTGGATAAAATCAAAGAAGAAATCGACCGGACCTTCCGGATCATTTCTTTTATCAATCTGATTACACTGTCCACCGGGGAAATATTTCTTCACCCGGAAATCAACCGGATTCTCGAGTATCTTTATACCTACCGGGATAGCTATAATTTTATTCAAACACCCACCAACGGCACGATTGTGCCCAAACCGGAAACGCTCGAGGTCATGAAGCAATGCGGGATCGGCATCTACATTTCCGACTACTCCTATGTCGTTGGCAAACGGTCAAAAATTCCGCAGCTTACTGCGGCTGTGAAAAAATATGAAATCCCTCATGAAATTTTCAGCCAACTCCAGGGGGGTAAATCGGAGATTCCTGTGTGGAGCGATATCGGCGATTTTTCCAGCGAACGCGCACGCTGTGAGCAGGCAACCGCGCAGATGTTTCAGCGGTGCGCAAACCGGGCAGCACAGGTTATTTATGATGGACGGCTCTATACCTGCGGATCAGCACCTTGGGGCGAATTCGGCGGTTTATACAAACCGGAAGCCAGCAGCGACTACGCAGAACTTTCGCAGGGCAGCATTGCCCTGCTGCGGGCCTACTTCGGTGCGACAGAAACCGGTTATCCGCATGTCTGTAAGCACTGCGACGGCATCGGTCCTTATGCCAATAACAGAACCGTTTACGCGGGTATTCAGGTATGATCGTCCTCGATAAAGGATTTATTTCATGATCAACGACACTTATCAAAACCGGACAAAATACTATTTCGGAAAAGACACGGAATCGCATATCACCGCAGAGATACCGGCGGACACCCGAACCTTGCTTCATTATGGAAAAAAAAGCCTCAAAACGTCAGGCCTTTACGATACCATAGTCCAAATCCTGAACGAACGACACATCCCCTTTGTTGAACTGGGCGGTGTTGAACCAAATCCCAAGAGCAAGCTGATTTACGAAGGTATCGACCTGTGCAAACACCGGAACATCTCTTATGTGCTGGCCGCCGGGGGAGGATCCGTAATTGACAGCGCCAAAGCGATTTGCGCCGGGGCGGCTTATGAAGGCGATTTTGCCGATTTCTATCTTAAAAAGCAAAAGCCGGAGCGGGCGCTCCCGCTTGGCGTCGTTTTGACCCACGCCGGATCCGGATCCGAATCCAACAACAGCTCCGTTGTCACGTTTGACTCGCAACACAGGAAAGTGGGCATGGATTATGTAGCCCCCGAATTCGTCATCATGAATCCAGCCAACACCCTGTCGGTGTCTGTCCACAGCACCTGCTGCGGGATTTTCGATGCCATATCGCACATTCTGGAACGTTACTTCACCCCCACGCCGCATGTGGACTTCTCGTCGGGTATTGCCGAATCCCTGATCAGAACACTGATGAACTGTGCGGACCGGGTGCGTACGGAACCGGACAATTACAATCTGCGAGCCGAAATCATGTGGTCGTGCAGACTGGCGATGGACAAAGGTATTTTTCTCGGCAGAAAAGGTGACTGGTCGTGTCACCAGATTTCCCATGTCATCGGTGCGTATATAGACGCCACCCACGCGGAAATCCTCTCCGTGGTGTATCCAGCCTGGCTGGCGCTGGCCTCCGGAACCAATGACGCCTTGATGAGGCGATTCGATGAAAATGTCCTGAAAACAGGAGATCTGACAAAAATCGCAAATAAATTCCGTAAAATCCTCAGGTCATGGGGGCTGCCGGTGACATTTAGTGAATTGAACAATGCCAGCCGATTGGACCTGGAAAAAATTGCTGATGATTGCGCCGCAATTAATCCCAGCGGCACGCTGGGCAATTTCCGGAGGCTAACCAAGTTCGATATTCTGAAAATCCTGCAAAGCGCCATTTAGCAGGCGGCATCCGGCCGTAACCGGAAGAAGGTGTCGTCAGGACGGATTATAAATATCACAAAACCCTACCAACAATGGAGAACGACTTATGACGGAAAAAAATATTACAGGCATTTCAGGCCCCACCGGTGCCAGAATCAAACTGGCGGAAGCAATCCCGCTTAAAGCGCCGCTAATTGTACAAATCTTCGATATCTATGCATGCAATCTGGCCTGCAAGTTTTGTCATTACGGCTTGCCTAAGGAAAAAAGGCCCAAACTGACAACCAAAGCGCTGATGTCGCTGGATATGTATAAAAAAGTCATCGACGAAATGCAGGCCTTCGAACAGAAGATCAAGCTACTACGCTTCTGCGGCGCGGGAGAATCCCTGCTGGACAAGAACATCGTGGAAATGGTCCGGTACGCCAACGAAAAACAGGTCGCTGAAAAAATCGAACTTATCACCAACGGTCTGCTTTTGACGCCGGAGATGTCCCGTGCGCTGATTGCTGCAGGGCTGACGCAACTGAGGATTTCCATTTACGGGCTTTCCTCGGAAAAATATCTGGATATCTGCGACACGCGAGTCAACTTTGACGACATCGTCAGCAATGTCCGATACTTCTCTGAGGAAAACAGGCGGTGCGGTTCGAAAACAAAAATTTATGTCAAGACAATGAACTGCACACTGGATGGCCCGGAAGATGAGAATAAATTCGTCGAGCTGTTCGAAAAATACTGCGACATTTACGCCATAGAGTCGGTCGTACCTAATGTGCAGGGCATCGATTACAGCGTTTGGATCAAGGAAGAAACACCCCATTACAATGCCCTCGGCGTGACGCTACCCACAATTCATGTCTGCCCGCAGCCATTTCATCTCATCACGATCTGCCCGGATGGCCGGGTCGTGCCCTGCTCCAACGAATCCATGATGGGCGTGGGTGACTGCAATACGCAGAAGCTAACCGATATCTGGCGCGGTAATGTTTTGCGCCAATGTCAAAGCAAGATGCTTGACGGCAGCGTTGCCTTTGGAGGAGTTTGCGCCAGTTGTTCAATTGTCCAGTGCCGGCCTTTCCCTGAAGATATATTGGATAACGATGTCGAAAGATTGAAGAAAATTTATTCATAATTTTTTGCAGATTGATATTAAATTCAATTTCCAACACAGGTAAAACGCTTATGACGGTGTCCATCACAAAGGATGATGAAAATGTAGTGCGGAACTTCAGTTCCGCTAATGGCGCAGCTAAAGCTACGCACTACAGTGACTTAGTTAATATAATTCCTGAATAAAGACAGGTATGTGCAAGTGTATTTTCAGGTGAAAAAAGTGTCAGAAGCCAAAAATGATAAAATTTTTATAAAACCTTATGCTATGACTATGGTTGAATTGGACCAATGGCGAATAAAATATAACAAACTGATGCAAGAGAGCAGGCATAATCCAGTATCATGACAGTCTGCATAAGGTGCCTTTTTTTAAATGATCCCGACGCTGGTAAAGATTGATGATGAACAGAAGCAATAATTTTTTTCTGGACACCTTTAATAATTACTTTGGTCAATTACAAAAAGACCAAACACCCATTGCGCTTTACGGCATCGGAGAAAAGACAAAACTTTTGGTTGAGCAACTGGAAGGGTTCAATATCATCGGTCTCATGGATCAGGACGCTGTGGGCAAGACCGTTTACGGACAAACAGTACTTTCCTATGACGAGGTTGTCGAAAATGTCAAAACTATTATCATCGTCGCGAACATGGCTGTTGCAGAAACTATCTATCGGAGGATAGAGTTTTTGAAAAAAAAGCATGGCATTGCCATCTTCTTTATCAATGGAACCATGCCCGGCGAGATTGATGAATCAACGCACCACAAACCGTATTTGGAAAATTCGCAATCCGACCTCCTGCATATGATTGATGAACACGATATAATTTCCTTTGATTTGTTTGATACTTTCATCATGAGAACGGTCTTATTACCCACGGATATATTCGATTTGGTCAATAGGGAATTAAAGGAAAAACATAAAATTGAAATTGATTTTAAAAACAAGAGAATCGAAGCTGAACATCAGTGCTACAGACAGAAAGACAAATATTGCAATATCATTGACATATACGACACATTGCGGGAATTATTGCAATGTAGCGAAGAACTTACCAAAAAAATAAAGCAGATAGAGATAGAAACGGAATTGACATGTTGCGCACCGCGCGACACCATGGTTCAGTGCTATGAATATGCAAAGAAAAAGGGTAAGATTTTGCTGATTACAACTGATTCTTTTCTGATGAAAGAACACATTGCCTTGCTGCTGGACAAATGCGGGATAATTGGTTTCTCCCAACTTCTGATATCCTGCGAGGAAAGGAAGCTGAAATATCTGGGCGATATGTGGCAGCATGTAAGCCAACTATACAAGGACCGCCGGATATTGCATATCGGAGACAACGAAATAACCGATGTTAAAATGGCCCAGAAATATAATATTAGCACATTCAAGATTGCAAGCGCTTACGATTTACTTGCACATTCTGCTTTCCGCCCGTTATGCAAGTCGGTAAAAACACTTGACGATAGCATATTGCTGGGACAGCTCGCCGTAAAATTTTTCAACGATCCTTTCGTACTGAACAAAAACAATGGTTCCTTGCCCGTTAATAATCTGTTCGATCTGGGATATCTGTCATTCGGACCGCTAGTACTTCATTATTTAATATGGCTGATTAGAATGTGCCGCATGAACAAAATTGACAAGTTACTTTTTTTCGCAAGGGACGGTTATCTTTTAGCCAATTTATATAAAAGGATGGCGCAATATTATAAAATTGATTACCCACCGGCTATCTACTTTTTGACATCCAGACGGGCCGCCAGCGTGGCGGCAATCAAATCAAAAAATGATATTGTGTTTATCATTAACAATATGTGTAAAATCAAGAAAATCAAATTTAATCAGTTGTTATCAACAGCATTCGGCATCGATCCGGACGTGGACGATCCGCTAGCCCATACCCCATGTTATGAAATAACCGGCGACGTGCTTATTGAACACATCAACAATAATTATACGAATAAGATTTTAATGAACGCCCTGACGGAACGTCAAAATTATCTTAACTATATAAATACACTGGGACTTGTAAATACCGACAAGATTGGCTGTGTCAACTTTGTTGGACGTGGCATTACACAATGCTTCGTAGCCAAAATTATGGAAAAAGAACTATCCGGTTACTATTTTGCAAGAGAACTCGACATGTTGGACATTTGCGGGCCCTCGGATCAATGTTTTTCTTTATATGAAGAATATATTTCGCCACATCTTAGCAGAAGCAATCTGGCTATGAAATTCATTTTGGGAGAGGTTGTTTTTTCCGCCCCTGATGAACAGGTGGTCAGGTTCGAAGAAAACGGTCTGCCAGTTTTTGAAAAAAGAAATGCAAAGCGGGATTTCAGCAGAATTCAGGAATGCCATATGGGAATAGAAAGATTTATTGAGGATATGATGGCGCGAGATGATAACCTGCTTAATAGAAATTATCAAAATGAAATCGTCGATGCCTTATATGGTCTTTTTTCCAGCAATGCTTGTATCTGTTCTGAAGAGGTTAAAAAAAGCTTTTTGTTTACTGATTACTACAATCCGGACAGTCCTGAATCTATGTTGACTTTATCATAACTGAAATGAGTGTAATAAACAAATTATGAAATTATCAATTTGTCTTTTAGAGCCGGAGGGTTACAGGTTTTCACATTTTC
>ENA-UPTA01003180-UPTA01003180.1-activated-sludge-metagenome-genome-assembly--contig:-NODE-3180-length-16345-cov-5.603438_pt1 | contig 16345 bp, 10 predicted proteins | sample MGYA00238184_ERZ773361 | MGnify/ENA primary metagenome ERZ773361 (study PRJEB29100, sample SAMN05720205) | activated sludge metagenome | isolation source: anaerobic digester from wastewater...
CCAGGCAGTCAGGGCTTAAATGCTTGAGATGAAGTTTCTTGCCTGATACCTGATAGCGCTCGGCAAGTGAGTCAATGGCAGCCAGTGCTGAATGGTCAACCACCTTTGAGTTCTTAAAATCAATCGCCACATCCTGTGGGTCATCATTTGGTGTAAACAGATTCTGGAACGCAGCGGTTGAGGCGAAGAAAAGCGAGCCGTTAAGCTCATAGACTTTCCAGCCGGATTCATTGATACGTGTTGTAGCACTGATTTGTTTGGCATGATTCCATGCGAACACCAGTGCTGAAAAGATCACGCCAACAATCACAGCAATGGCCAGATCCGCGATGACAGTGATACCTGCTACCAGCACAATCACTAACAGGTCATGTTTTGGCACCTTGCCAAACAACCTGAAACTGCCCCATTCAAATGTCTTCTCCGCGACGACAAACATGACACCAATCAACGCTGCCAGTGGAATCATTTCAATCCAGCGCGAAGCAAACAGGATGAATGAAAGCAGGAATATAGCTGTTGCAATACCTGACAATCGCTTAAGTGCGCCGTTATTGATGTTGATCATGCTTTGTCCAATCATGGCACAACCACCCATCCCGCCAAAGAAGCCGGTAATCACGTTTGCAGCACCTTGCGCCATGGATTCGCGGTTAGGCTTGCCACGCGTATCCGTCATGTCATCAATTAGATTCAGCGTCAATAACGTCTCGATCAAACCGACTGCTGCCAGAATCAAAGCATACGGAAAGATGATCTTGAATGTCTCAAAGTTTAGCGGCACTTGTGGCACATGAAAACTCGGCAATCCGCCAGCGATAGAACCTAAATCACCCACTGTCTTGGTATCGATATTAAAGAACATCACGGCAAATGAAACTGCCATAATTGCAGCAAGTGTGGATGGAATTGCTTTAGTGATTTTGGGTAAAAGATAAATAATGGCAACGGTAACAGCAATCAGCCCGAGCATTGTATAAAGTGGATTGCCACCCATCCACACGCTCGTTCCATCCGCTGCAATGGTTTTAAAATGCCCAAATTGTGCCAGGAAAATTACGATAGCTAGACCATTCACAAAACCCAGCATCACCGGATGAGGTACCATGCGGATAAACTTGCCTAACTTGGCTACAGCAAAGAGCATTTGCAAGATGCCCATTAACACTACCGTCGCAAACAGGTATTCAGCGCCATGTTGAACCACCAGAGCCACCATGACCACTGCAAGTGCACCGGTAGCACCTGAAATCATGCCAGGACGACCACCAAATGCCGAGGTGATGAAAGATACTAAGACTGCCGCATATAGGCCTGTTAGGGGCGATACATGCGCGATTAATGCAAAAGCAATTGCTTCTGGCACCATCGCCAGAGCGACGGTTAAACCGCTTAGTAAGTTAAGTTTAATTTCTTGCGGGCTATATTTCCCAATAGATGATAACGACAAAATATTCTCCAGTGACGGCAACAAAACATCATCCGCTATATGGCGATGAAGTGAGTTTTAAAGCGATAGATTTAATAGAGTAACGCCCGCAGACATGTGCAGGGCTAAAGAAAAACAGAGATGCTTCGGAAAATTACATTGGTGTGTCGTATGTTTTGATTCTTAATGGGTGTTATTTTCGCACATATAAGAAAAATAACAAAAAAACCTGTTAGGTAGAGTCAAAGAATTAGCCTAATTTAAATCTGTATTAGCTCAGTAGATACTCTCATAAGTATTTTTCAAATACACGACTGCTTATTGCTATACCCTTACTAAGAATATTAATTTAAATCAAAAAAATTATAGTGCAATATTTCAATAATAATTGTAATATTGATTCATGGATAAAATTACAGCTACTACAATCTTTGAATCACTCTCATCAGGCGTGCGTTTAGACGTTTTTAGGCTTTTAGTTAAAAAAGGCTTGGATGGCATGGTTGCAGGGGAAATTGCAACTACGCTAGACATCCCTAACACGAACTTGTCTTTTCATCTGAAAGCAATGACGCATGCGCGCATGGTGACCGTCGAACAGGAAGGCAGATTTCAACGTTACCGAGCCAATATTCCATTAATGCTGGAAACAATTGCCTACCTAACCGAGGAGTGCTGTTCTGGACATCCTGAAAAATGTGCAGATATACGAGCAGCATCGAGCTGCTCACCAAGTGTGTTGCCACCAATATTAATTGATCCAACAGAGGTATAAACGATGAATGTATTATTTTTATGTACTGGTAACTCATGCCGTTCCATATTGGGTGAGGCTACTTTTAACCATCTTGCGCCTAGTGGTTGGCGTGCGATGAGTGCAGGCAGTAAACCCGCTGGTTATGTGCATCCACGTTCGCTGGCGTTGTTAGCCCGTGAGGGGATATCAACAGAGGGGTATCACAGTAAGTCTTGGGAAAATTTGCCAGCAACACCGGATATCGTGATTTCAGTTTGCGGTAATGCAGCTGGCGAAACCTGCCCAGCTTATCTTGGGCCGGTATTAAGAAGCCATTGGGGTGTTGAAGACCCTGCGCATGTGACAGGTACCGATGAAGAAATAGATGCAGCCTTTGTGAAGGCATACAGCATTTTGCGTGCGCGTATCGAAGCATTCTTATCTCTGCCGCTAGAAGTGCTCAAGCATGATAAGGCAGCACTAAAAGCTGAGATGGATAAGATCGCAGTGAATATTAATTAAGGAAATATCATGACTAAATCAATACAGGTGTTTGACCCTGCTATGTGTTGTAGTAGCGGTGTATGCGGTACGGATGTGGATCAGCAGTTAATAAACTTTTCTGCTGATTTAGATTGGGCTAAAAATAACGGTGCGCGTATTGAACGCTTTAATTTGGCGCAACAGCCGATGGATTTCGCAAATAATAAAGTAGTGCGAGACTTTTTAGAGCGTACCGGTCAAGATGGGTTGCCATTGATTCTAGTGGATGGTGAATTTGCCTTAGCAGGCCGTTATCCAACCCGAGCTGAATTGTCTCGCTGGGCTGGAATAGCTGCTGTGGTAGACGTGCAGCCTGCCGCAGGGTGTTGCAGTGGTAGCAAGTGCTGTTAATCGCAGCAAAAACTTTAAACCAAAATTAAGGTATATGAGATGCTATTTCTTGATCAACCACCACGTTTTCTTTTCTTTACTGGTAAAGGCGGTGTAGGTAAAACCTCTATTGCCTGTGCAACTGCCATTCAACTAGCAGATAGCGGAAGGCGAGTACTCTTGGTGAGCACAGACCCTGCATCTAACGTCGGTCAGGTATTTGGTATTAGCATTGGTAATCATATAACTGCTGTTCCAGCGGTGCAGAATTTAGCAGCACTTGAAATAGACCCACAAGCTGCAGCGCAAGGTTATCGTGACCGTATTGTAGGACCTGTGCGTGGCATTTTGCCAGACGATGTCGTAAAAGGGATTGAAGAGCAACTATCTGGTGCTTGCACCACAGAGATTGCTGCATTTGATGAATTTACAGCATTGCTGATTGACTCCCCCATCACATCCAGTTACGACCATATTGTTTTTGACACTGCACCAACTGGGCACACGATACGCTTACTTCAATTACCAGGAGCATGGAGTGGATTTTTAGAAGAAGGTAAAGGTGATGCCTCTTGCCTTGGCCCATTAGCTGGACTAGAAAAGCAACGAGAGCAATACAAAGCTGCGGTTGATGCTCTTGCTGATGAGAAACGTACACGATTAATCTTAGTCGCTCGTGCACAGAAATCTACATTACGTGAAGTGGCACGTACGCATGAAGAGCTGTCTGCTATCGGTTTGAAGCAGCAATATTTGGTGATTAATGGCGTTCTTCCAAAAGGTGAGGCAGAAAGTGATGATTTAGCTGCTGCGATTTACCAACGTGAGCAGGCCGCGCTAAAGGCCATTCCTGAGGTATTGAAGGCATTGCCACAAGATGTTGTTGCCCTTAAAGCTTTCGATTTGGTTGGTCTGAATGCCTTACGACAGCTATTAATTGATACGCCTTATCAGCAACATAATACAAATACAATCGACATTGAGTTTGATAAGCCAAGCCTATCTCAATTGGTGGATAGCATCGCTGCTGATGGTCACGGACTTATCATGGCGATGGGTAAAGGCGGCGTCGGTAAAACCACGGTCGCCGCTGCGGTTGCTGTCGAATTGGCCAATCGTGGTCTACCTGTGCACCTCACTACATCTGACCCTGCAGCCCATTTGTCAGACACCTTAAATGGCACACTGGATAACCTAACCGTAAGCCGCATTGATCCGCATGAGGAAACTGAGCGATATCGTCAGCATGTGTTGGAAACAAAAGGGGCGCAGTTGGATGCACACGGTCGTGCGCTATTAGAAGAAGATTTACGTTCTCCATGTACCGAAGAGATTGCAGTATTTCAAGCATTCTCACGCATTATTCGTGAAGCGGGTAAAAAGTTTGTAGTCATGGATACTGCACCAACCGGCCATACGCTGTTATTGCTTGATGCAACAGGTGCTTACCATAGAGAAGTAGCCCGTCAGATGGATAAAGCGCATCTGCACTACACTACACCGATGATGCAACTACAAGACCCCAAGCAAACCAAAATACTCATTGTTACATTAGCAGAAAAAACACCGGTGCTGGAAGCAGCTAATCTACAAGCAGATTTGCAACGTGCTGGCATTGAGCCTTGGGCTTGGGTTGTAAATAATAGTGTGGCCGCTACGGTGACTAGTTCAGCACTCCTTCGTCAGCGCGCACAGAATGAGTTGGTTGAAATCAGTGCGGTAGCCAAGCAGCATTCAAAACGCTACGCCATTTTGCCGATGCTTAGAGATGAACCAATAGGCGTGCAGCGCTTGCTAGATTTAGCCGCTGGTTAACGGATAAGAAACTTCATGAATCGTTTATTCAGCCTACCATCTAAACAACCGTTAGTTTTTCTGTTTATTGCTGCCAGCATCTGGCTGGTACTTTATCAGGGGTTAGTGCCTCTATCAGAACTTATCGTTGCACACTTACCCGTTGAGCGTAATAGCCATCTTGGTCGTGCCTTACAGTTTTTCTTTTACGATACCCCTAAAGTACTGATGTTATTGACGGCGGTGGTGATGGTTATGGGGATGGTTAATTCCTATTTTACACCAGAGCGTACACGGGCCTTACTGGCAGGCAGGCGCGAAGGTGTTGCTAACTGTATGGCAGCTAGCTTGGGTATAGTCACACCGTTCTGTTCTTGCTCTGCAGTGCCGTTATTTATTGGCTTTGTGCAGGCTGGGGTGCCATTAGGCGTGACATTCTCATTCCTGATTTCCGCGCCGATGGTGAATGAGGTTGCGCTAACCTTGCTATTTGCGATGTTTGGCTGGAAAGTAGCTGGGCTTTATCTTGTTTTGGGATTATTAATCGCCATCATCTCCGGCTGGGTGATTGGTCGTTTGAATATGGAGGCACATCTGGAAGATTGGGTGCGTAACATGCCTAAGGTAAATGCCACACTTGATGATGCTAGCCTTACTTTAGCAGATCGAGTTCAAGCAGGATTTGCTTCAGTACGGGAGATTGTAGGCAAGGTATGGCCTTATATTCTGGCTGGCATTGCTATCGGTGCCGGCATTCATGGCTATGTGCCTGAAGAGTTTATGGCTAGCTTTATGGGTAAAGATGTATGGTGGGCAGTTCCAGTATCCGTTCTGATCGGAGTGCCCATGTATACCAATGCGGCCGGCATTATTCCCATTGTAGAAGCCTTGCTCGCAAAGGGTGCTGCGCTGGGCACAGTGCTCGCATTCATGATGAGCGTGATCGCACTCTCACTCCCTGAAATGATTATCTTACGCAAAGTGCTTAAACCAAGATTAATCGCAACATTTTTTGCTGTAGTTGCGTCCGGAATTATTCTGGTCGGCTATGTATTTAATGCAGTTTTATAAGGAGATTAGCATGAAAGACGTCAAAGTGTTAGGTACAGGCTGTGCGAACTGCAAAGCGACTGTGAAGCTTGTGGAAGAAATTGCCAATGCTAAAAACGTAGAAATAGCACTAGAAAAAGTGGAAGACATTCAAAAAATCATGACTTACAATATTATGTCGACACCAGCCGTAGTGATTGATGGACAAGTTGTTCACGCTGGCGGCATTCCCACAAGAAGTAAGGTTGAGAGCTGGTTTTAATTAGAGTTTGCTAATGAGCGCTACCCACAGTCATGAGCATGCACATGCTCCAGCAAACTTTAATCGCGCATTTGCAATCGGGATTGCGTTAAATATCGCCTTCGTTGCGATCGAGTCTTTCTATGGCTGGAAAGTAAACTCTTTAGCTTTACTCGCAGACGCCGGGCATAACCTGTCAGACGTATTAGGTTTGATATTGGCATGGGTAGGTGCCGTTGCCAGCCGGTTGCGACCTAACTCGCGCCATACTTATGGTTGGAAGCGAGCGACCATCCTCGCAGCATTCGCCAATGCATTACTGCTGCTGGTTGCGATGGGCTCCCTGGTCTGGGAAGCCATCGGCCGACTGAATTCGCCGCAACAGGTGCAGGGTACGACAATCATAGTTGTCGCTGGCATAGGCATTTTGATTAACAGCGTTACTGCATGGCTGTTTATGCATGGCAGCAAAAGTGATCTCAACATCCGCGGCGCTTTTCTGCACATGGCGGCAGATGCACTGGTTTCTTTAGGTGTTGTGATCGCGGGCGCTCTTGCCTTATGGTTCGGCTGGGGCTGGATTGATCCTGTCGCCAGCCTGTTGATTGCCGGGGTAATTTTACTGAGCACATGGCGGCTGTTCCGGGATTCCCTGCATCTATTATTTGATGGCGTTCCCTGGCAAATAGACCCTGCTGAGGTTCGCTTATACCTTGATGCATTGCCGGGTGTAGTGAATGTCCATGATTTACATATATGGGCGATGAGCACATCACAGATTGCAATGACAGTGCACTTAGTCATTCCCGGAGGTCATCCTGGTGATGCCTTTATTGCTGGTATCAGGGAATACTTGCATGAAAAATTCGATATTGAGCATTCAACTATTCAGATCGAATTAAAGCAGATTGCACACGGCTGTGAGCAATGCTTTTTATAACAAAGCGGTAATCGATAATTTGTAAACAATAAGTAGATAAATAATGATGGAATCTAAAAAAACAGCAGCTCCCATGAGCATTTTTGAGCGTTATCTCACGTTGTGGGTTGGCATATGTATCGTTGTTGGCATCACGTTAGGTCAACTTTTACCAACAATTTTCCAGGCCATAGGGAAGATGGAATTTGCACAGGTCAACCTGCCCGTGGGCTTGTTAATCTGGGTCATGATTATCCCCATGCTGGTGAAAGTAGACTTTAGTGCATTGCATGAAGTCAGAATGCACATCAAAGGTATAGGCGTAACCCTTTTTGTAAACTGGTTTGTAAAACCATTCTCGATGGCTTTCCTTGGTTGGCTGTTTATCCGCAATTTATTTGCACCCATGCTGCCACCAGATCAGATTGACAGCTACATTGCTGGCTTAATATTACTGGCAGCTGCACCCTGCACGGCGATGGTGTTTGTATGGAGCAGGCTCACTAATGGGGATCCGCTATTTACGCTGTCACAGGTAGCATTGAATGACACCATCATGATTTTTGCGTTTGCGCCGATTGTCGCATTGCTACTTGGTATTTCTGCGATTACCGTGCCTTGGGCAACGCTAGTGACTTCTGTGGTGCTATACATTTTGATTCCGGTACTGATTGCCCAGCTTTGGCGCAAGACGCTACTTAGCAGAGGCCAGCAGGCTTTTGATGCAGCGATGGAAAAAATTGGACCTTGGTCAATTACTGCACTTTTATTGACACTAGTACTACTGTTTGCTTTTCAAGGTGAAGCGATACTAAAACAACCTCTGGTCATCGCGTTATTAGCTGTTCCTATTTTGATTCAAGTTTTCTTTAATTCTGCCTTAGCCTACTGGTTGAATAGAAAAGTTGGAGAAAAACATAATATTGCTTGTCCATCAGCACTTATCGGTGCGAGTAACTTTTTTGAGCTTGCGGTAGCAGCTGCGATTAGCATTTTCGGCTTCAACTCAGGTGCTGCACTTGCCACGGTGGTTGGTGTGTTGATTGAGGTTCCAGTAATGCTATTGGTGGTTAGGCTAGTTAACCAAAGTCGCCATTGGTATGAAAATCCATAAACCAGTGTAATGAATATACGATGGAAATCGTTTCAGGTGTTGTAAGTACCTATGTGGTCCACCAATAAATGAACGGCAGCTTTGTCCCCCTTAAGCGACATGCAGTTAATAATTTGTTCGTTTTGTTATTCCAATACCTATTTAGTACTAATCTGAATTGTGCAAAGGATTGCAATCAACTGATTAAGAAAACAAAAATCACTGATTAAATTTATGAGATTTAGCGCTTGTGAAATATTGATTTATACTGGGCTTTAACATCAATCGTAAATTTAATATCCACATACGCCAAACTTGGAAAACAATAAAAAAATTTATCAGCAGCGGTTCGAGCGTAATGTCACGTTGGGATTTTCAATGATTGATGCTGCAATTGCTGTAGCAGAAGACTATCTTGACAATAAGCCAGTGCGAAATGGAAAGCCTTCAATCAATACTGCTTATCGTAATGCAGATTTTTGGGCGTCCCTTTTTCTTTGGAATCTGTCTACCGAGTGCTTCGAATCACAACCGCTGGTGTTGGCATTGGCGCGTTATTTGTCACAACAACAGACCGCTAATCTTGAATTGCTTCAGCACATTGCGAACGTCGCGCCCAAGGCTGTCCGCAGAGCGGTACGTTATTCTGGAATAGTGCTGCGCCAAGACTCTGATCGTTGGAAGGAGATTGAGCGTGTTGCAGTTACAGATTCAGCCGAGTTTGGTGAAATTGTTCAAATATGTCATACGTTTCACCATGCGCATCGTCTAAGGCTAGATGAGGTTGAACAGCATAGCAGGTTGTTAGCAGATATCTCACCGCTAGAGCTCCTTATATATGCTAGCTTGTATGGCTTCGAACACTTGATACCTAAAGTTTTCAATCCTACTATTCAAGAAGAAGGAAGCGAGAACGATACGCAGAATCTATGGGATGCTATCAATGACATCCTGATATGGAAGCTTCGCAACTGTGATCAAAGTGATTTCCAGCTAACTGAAGAAGTCATTGGCAGATCGCTACGTGAGCATCTGTCTCCATTTTTATTTCCATCGCCCGAGCTTCCCATAATCAGAGATGATCTTTATTCTGCATTTAATAATTTAATCGACGCCCAACTGGAGTTGAATAGTTTTCTGGAGCGTTCAGTTGATGCGCTTTGCTATGACGACAATATACGATTTGAATATTCAGGAACTGAACTCGTCATTACCGAGCTTAACGAAGCCGGACGTAGCGCATGGAAAAACAATGGTGAGAAGTTGGCACGTCTACACAATTACTGGTTCAATCGCGCGATGGATGAGTTTGTGGTTTCGGGAATGGCAACTAAGCAAATTGGCAGCCCTGAAAACCATCATGACAATCAAATAGCCTTTATCAAGACTATTCGTACTAAGCTGCAATTAACCGAGGTCTATGGGCTAAATGAATCAGTTTTAGCAGATACGGGGTTACAAGTAGACGTGTTTCAGGCTTTGTTATCACTAGAGTTGATGACGGCTTTCTATATCAAAGAGTATGTTCATCCGTATAGAGTGCATTTGATTGAAACTAGAAATTGGCGGGCGGCATTGGCAACTCTGGCCATGAGTGGCATGATGCAACGCATTCCACAAAATCGTTTACCAATAACATTTTCAGAGCGAGCCGCCAAAATTGAGAGTATTCGCCCATGGACAGTGAGTGAGAATTTTCCGCAAGGACTACCCAAAATGGCTGAAGCCATACTAGATTTTTGGACGAATGATTTATCAGGGCTGTCTAAGCAAATACGTAGTGGTCAATCTGGACGTATTCCAGAACTTCATGAGCGGCCAATGTTAAAAATGGGGCGGTACTTTTTTCAACTGCCATGGGTTGTGGCAATACAGAATAACGCTAATGCTGCGATTAATAATCTTCGGAGAATTGGAGCCCGTAGGGTAGAGGCTCGAGATGAAACGGATCGCATCGAACAACGGCTTGGGAAATATCTTGAGGACAGAGGGTTTAATGTGCGATTAAATTATCATCCAGAAAAATCTGAAGAAGATAATCCTGGAGAAATTGATGTTATCTGCGCACTGGATGGTCATATATTGGTTCTTGAAATTAAATCAACCTATATGCGCCGGTCGTTGAAGGAGGCTTGGCTGCACAAAACAACGACGTTACGTAAAGCTGGGTTGCAGTTATGCCGCAAGCTAAAAGCTGTGGAGTCTGCACTGGTCTTCGATGAAGATCTTGCAAGCTCACTCGGTTTTAAGTCTACAGATGAAGTGCAATCAATCCGCGGTTGGATCGTTGACACTTGTATTGAACATGATCATGAGAGATTCAATGGGTTTTTGAAAGTGTCTCTAGAAGAGGTGCTTATCGCATTGCGTGATGACCGACATTTGTTGAATACCCATCCTAGAATGGCTAGCAACCAAGAATCTAATATTGATAATACCGACTTACGCGGAATGAATTCTGGTTTAACACTTTATCCAAATGGATTCTCAGGTAAAAGGTTTATTGAAGCCATTGAAAATCAGTCTGTTTGGGTGAATGAACCATATCTATAGATTTGGCTTGGGGCGGAAAAAATTAGCGAAACGTATAAATAGTAAATTTTATTGGATTGAAAAATACAAACTGATCTCAGTTAGTTTGCTTCTCAATTAAATTTATCATTATTGTCTGGGTTAGTTAAAGCAATTATAAGTGGCTCTTTTGCAACAATAATTACAGGTGATTCCTTTGACTGGAATACTCAGTCAAACATACAACTGCTTTTCAAAAACACCTACATCAAACATTATCTTCATATTGATTTAGCGTCCCTCCAAACAATGAGGAGCGCATATATGTAATAAATATAATGATCAATAAAATCCAGTTATTGCTGTTTCTGGCATACCCCGTATTTTCCTGTCTGAACACAATGCCGCAGCGCTGCAGGAAATTCTCCCCTTCCAGACTATCGGAATACGCATCCAGCTGATAACCTTTGTAGAGTTGCCCTTTTTCCGTATTCGAACCTATCACTATCGGGCTGAAGTTGTAGTTTTCTGCCCGAGAAATCAGTTTATGATCAGCGTTCTTGGGTGCCAGCACATCAAATGACTGTTGATGCACATTAAACGCTTCAATAAATGCCTGCATGATACCGAACTGGAATTCTGTACGCATCAGAACATGTCCACGTGCCCCGAACATGGGCAGCAACCGTTCGATTTCAAAATCGATGTCTCGACACTCCAACCTCAACGAACTATCCACATTCAAGCTCTTGATATATTCGAACAATCGTTTCCAGACTGTTGGACTGATTTTCTGGAAAATTCCCAGACTGTCCTTCTCGGAATTTACGCGGTCGCTCTTCGCGGAGACAGCCGTTAAAAGATTGCCGGCAAAATGCACCGTTTCCAAAGGAATCCCCAAGGTCAATGCGGACTGCTCAATCTGCTTGCCATTGGCCAACAGCCTGAACAATTGCATCAGATCAACCAGGCTGACTTGTTCCTTGACTCGATCTCCCTGGATCTTTTCGGTAAGCCGGCAATCAAGCACGCCAGCCCTGACAACGAACTGATCGACATCCAGAACGCCCTCTATCGCTAATCGCTTGTCATACCGGATCGGGCTAATGAATTGCGCAGCGCAATCACCAATGAAATGAATATAGTTTTTCAGTTGCGTTGAGCGCCTTGCATGTCCCAGAAAGCGTGCGGATGCCCATGCCTCACGCCTAGTATGCGTTGTAGTGCCCAGCAAGGTATGGGCAGCTGTCGCGTCTATCAATTCAAACTCTTTGTTTTTATATTGCGCATTAAATACAAACAGTGCATGGGCAATTTTATTGGCAGCGCTATGTCTGGCATGATGCAGGTTGACATTCCGATTACCGGTAACCTGCTTTAAAACAGCAATCACCGTACGCTTCAGCTTGCCTTGAACCTGCTCCGATAGCGGATCTCCTTCATGATGAAACAGCGGTGTGTTTCGGCTTAATCCCGGTATAGAGTTGAGATGATTCAGCCCCCAGTCGATGATTGATTTTTCAACTGCGGACAATTCAAATAGCAGCGGCACCTGGCGTCGGCTGGCCAAGGTCTTGAGTTTACGGAATCGATTATCAGAAACCGAAACTACCATCATTCCATTTTCCAAAAGCATATCCGAACCCAGTAAGCCCAAGGCTTCTCTGCCACGCAGACCAAAGCGGTAAGCAAGCAGCAACAGCAATCCGCTGTATTGATCATACATATTGTATTGTGTTGATGATTGGGTCAGAAGTGATAACGCATTCTGATAATCTTCCTCAAAAATGAAGCCCGGAGATACCAATTCTCCCAGCTCAGGAATTTCGATCTCGGACCAGTCAGGCTCCTCAACCCCCTGTCCTCGCGCCCAGCGATGGAATCCCAGCAGCCTGCCGCCAACATAGGCTCGGTCATTTTCCCTGGAAAGATTGAGAATGTTGTTATAGAAGACAGTAATATCCTCCTCATCCATTTCAACCAGGTTTGTCGCATAGGCCAGTACCTCGAATTTTGCCGAGAGCGCGGAAAAATAGCGCTCTACGGTTGAAATCGCGTAGTAGCTCGAACTGGCTGGTTTCGTGTACAACAGGGATTTCACCCATACAACAAGCAGGAGGCATGATTGTGAAACTGATGCAGAATATTGATTCAGCAAAACGTTTATTTCTTTATGAATGCCCTCACGCGTCCTGGTCTTTTCCGCTGGATTATTCTTTTCTGTTGCCAGCGCTTCGCGGACTTTTCTGAATAGCTGTTTGGCTGACTGTCGCAGCGCTTCCTCACTGCCTAAATCAGCAGGCATTTCCGTAACCGGCAGATAATCAGTCACCTCCACCATTTCCGTGTCGGGAAAATCAGATACAAGACGCTCATAATCGAGGCGATAGCTGCCGCCCAACTGGAACCTGATGAATTCGGGCCAGCCCCATGCATAGGAACTGACTCTGCCGGAAAGATATCCGGCAAGCACTCCAGGCAATTCCAGGACATTGGCCTGGTTAAGGATTTCCGAAAGCCGCCGGATCAATTGCTGGATATTGTCAATTTGGTTCATGCGACCATTGTTCTCGGCAACTAGGCGTGTGATGCCTTCAAAGTTTGCGGATACCGGCCTGTCCAGATACTTCTCGCCAAAAGCCTGCGCTTTGGCGTTCTGCATCCAGTACGCGCACAAGGGTGTGATTGGAAATCGTTTGACGCAGATGAAAAAAGATTCAATTTTTTCCGAACTAGAGAACTCTGCGTAATGCTGGCCCTGCAGTCGCACTATCCTGTAGTTTGTGCCGGCAACTGATTTATTCAGCAAGTCGCGGTCTGAAACGCGGTTTTCGAGGCCAAATATCAGCGCACTGAGCAAGGCTGCGTCAGTCTTGCTGAAACGTGATATCGGAACGGTAGCCAGCATGCTGGATAACGCATTATGAAGTTTTGCGTATTTGCTCCTGGCATGAATGCCTTGTGCTGAAAACGGTGTAGTCGATTCAGCAAAAACATATTGCTTTCTGAGCTTTACGCGCTTACCTGACTTCGCAGAAAACCGGCTGACAAACTTGATCAGATAACTGTATCTGAGAAAACCATCACTACGCGGCATGCCGTTAGCATTAAATAGCATCGCTTTGGACAGCGCCTCCATTTCTTTCTCATTGAGTGAGTCAATATCCGCATCGCCCAGCGTCTTTTCTATCTCCCATCTTGCAGCCTGGATCGCATTCATAATTCGTGCCCGGCGCTCTCTGGCTCGGCTCACCGATCCGAAGGCACGCTGTTCCAATAGCTTGGTTACAGCGATACCGTCCTTCAACTTCAGATAAGGCTGATGTGAGGGAACGGCAAACCCCAGTTGATTGAACAGTTTATTAAGTACAGGACGCAGCATTTTGCTGTCTGCCTGAAATGTTCTGGTGGAAAAATCGCCGTAGGATTCAAGCCCTGACTCAACATGCCCGAGAAATCCATCCACAACTTCCTGGTGCACACCGCCTGCAGGCAGCAGTTTTGCCAGTCTGTGTCTAAACAGATTTGCCGGCAATGGCCATTCAAATAGATTCAGTTTGCCAACTCCAGTGGCGGTGACAGGTTCCCAGTCCATGGTTTGATTATCTTTAACGATCAGAAAAAACAACAATGGAATTTTTTCTGTATGTTTCTGTTCGGAAAGCCGGTAAATCTCTGATGCCCATGGTGACTGCTCGATGCCGACTGCCTTTGCTATAACTCGCAGATGAAGCATATAATCTTTAGTTATGTAATTAACGATCCCGTCGGGAAGCGCCAGCAAGCGGCCTTTATTTCCTCGACTGCTGGATTTGTCGTCAACATAGAGATAACCGCTCTCCAGATCAAACTGGCTTATAGACTCGATCAGATCATTGATTGGCCTAGCGCCCGTAGCGGCAAGGATCATCGTATAGATATAGCCGGTCAGATGATTGTGATAGTCAATCAAATCACCTGCTTGCCTGATTGCTTCCAGCGCCAGACCTGCATCAGAAATCGATTTTCTTAATAATGACTCAATCGGATACAGGCGACTGCCTGCCGCAATTTTATTTTGCTCATCCAACTGGCTGTTAGACAGATATTGATGAAACACTTCTGGATGCTCATGCTGCAGCCAGGCTGAGTAAGCGCTGGCTGGCGGCAATCCAGAGCGAGGATGACTTGCAATAATCCGAGCAAGTTTATCGTTCTCAGTTTGGGTGAATATTTTTTGTGGCAGGAAGTTACCCAGCATCCCCGGAGTTAGCCTGGGAAGCTGTTCTCTGAATGTTTCCAGAAATAGTCGTTCTGGCCATAACCACTCACTTTCATTCCATAACTGCCTGAGATATTTGGCTTGAGGTGATTGTATTAGCCTATCCTTAAATATGCTTCCAACTCTCTCGGGTAGGGTAATTTCTTGTGTATCTGTAATTGGAATAATCCATGCATGGTCTTCTTGCGTCTTAGGTAGCCATGAATTTTTTCTGCATGGTTGATTACGAACCAGCTTTTGCTCATTTACATTAAGAGTCCAGTCATCGCCTATTGCAGCGATTTGCAAAGTTAATGCCCGTCTGAACGATCGGCCTGTATTTAGAGCAACCCATACCAGTGCTGCCAGCAATTGTTCGACTTCCTTTTCCGAGTGCAGCAGCCTTTCATTACTGGTTAAAAGTGATGCTATTTCAATTGGATTTGGCTTGTTCCACGACCAGGGCAGAAACTGCAGTTCTTCGACAGTACTTAATAATATCGAATTCCTTCTTAAGGTTTTAAGTTCCTGCGGTTGTTCAGGATCTACATCAACTTCAACTACGATATCCGCATCAACCTCTTCGGGGATTTCAATCAGATTTATCTCTTCATATGAATCTGTTTCCGAATCTGTTTCAGCGTCAGATGAATTTTGAATACCTGTGGCTCCAGGTAATAAATTAACTACTTCATAGATTGGTTGTATTAATTCGAAATCTTCTGGATGAAAGTTGTTATTACAAATCTTGATTAAAGTTTTCAGAAAGTCTACATCATAAGATTTGTAACCGGATTTCAAGAGCAATTGTTTAGCCTTTTGCTCTATTGCCCTTGAGAACGGATGGTATCCATTGGCATCAACCATCAGTTGATTAATTACTTTTAATTTTTCTGGATGTTTATCGGCTGCAGTTCTCAAATATCTGACCAGATTTCGAAGAAAGATATCTTGTAAATTCCGATTTGAAGCTGCGCGCATTGCTTTAACTACCAACCAAAGTCTCAAGCGCTCGAACCATTGAGTCTCATCTAGCTCTCCTAACGGGAGCCGCTCTATGAGTAAACTCAATAAATATAAAGAATTAAGTTTTGAAAATAACTGACGTTTAGCAGCTTTTTGATCCGAAAGAATGTTTGAATCTGAAATTATGGACGGATCAGATTGAAAACAAACTATTAGCCTATACAGGTGATATGCATACGAGTCTGACTTACTCCACCTTGATAAAGTCTCAATACAATTATTTGATTCAAGTCGATGAATGATTGTGGGCAAAAAATGGAAATCATTATGTATAACAGAACTGTCAATTAATAATTTAAGGCTGTCCTCAACATCGTTTTGAATTGCCCAATTAATTACCCCATTCCATTCTGCAGGCAACCTTTGGGTCAAAATTTTGACTGCACTCATCGTTAAGAATATCCCTCATAGATAGAAATCATCAGCAACCAAT
>ENA-UPTA01003182-UPTA01003182.1-activated-sludge-metagenome-genome-assembly--contig:-NODE-3182-length-16337-cov-6.482496_pt1 | contig 16337 bp, 17 predicted proteins | sample MGYA00238184_ERZ773361 | MGnify/ENA primary metagenome ERZ773361 (study PRJEB29100, sample SAMN05720205) | activated sludge metagenome | isolation source: anaerobic digester from wastewater...
AGGCCCAGCGTCAGGATATCCTCGCCCAGAGACGGGATAAGCATCCGGATTATCAACAGGTGCCCTGCGCAGGCAGTTTTTTCAAAAACCTTCCTCCCTCTTCCCCCGGCGGACGCCGGCAGGCCGCGGGCTGGTTCCTGGATCAGGCGGGTGTGAAAGGCCTTCGCTGTGGCGGGGCCGCGGTTTTTCCTCAACACGCGAACATCATTATCAAAGCGGATTCTTCTTGCACGGCGCGGGATGTTTTTGATCTCTCTGAAAAGATGGCCGCCCTCGTGAAGGAGCAGTTCCATATTACCTTATCCCGGGAAGTCCGTTTCCTCGGGCCTATCCCTGCCGGGGACGTGTCCCGGCGTTTTTGGTAAGATCCATTAAAAAAATATGCGGTGATGTTATTCGGTGCTCACGGAGGCCTGCCGTTCCAGCGCCCCTTTGAGGGCGTGCCAGGACAGGATCGCGCATTTCACCCTTGAGGGGAACTGCCAGATGCCGGAGAAAATCGTCAGTTTGCCGAGGTGATTGGCCTGCTTTTCGGGATCGAGTTTGCCGGTGACAAGGCTTTGAAATTCTTCGAAGAGGGCCAGAGCGTCGGGGATGGTTTTGCCCTGGATGGCCGTGGTCATCATGGAGGCGGACGCCCGGGAGATCGCGCACCCGTCGCCCAAGAACGACACGCTTTCCACCGTATTGTTTTTATCCACGCGCACAAAAACGGTCAAATGGTCCCCGCATAGGGGATTATAGCCTTCCGCGGTATGGGTCGGGTTCGGCAAAGAGCGGTAGTTCCGGGGATTCTTATTGTGCTCCAGGATAACCTGTTGATAAAGCTCTCGGTGCGGGTTTGTGCTCATTTTTTTATTTTTAAGGAAACAGGGTTTTTGCCTGCCGGATGGCCTCAGCCAGACGGTCGATCTCTTCTCGTGTGTTATAAAAGCACAGGGAGGCCCGGGAGGTCGCGGGCACTTTAAAATGATTCATGACCGGCTGCGTGCAGTGATGCCCGGTCCTTACCGCTACCCCTTCTTCGTCCACCAGGGTCCCCAGGTCGTGCGCGTGGATATTGGGCAGGACAAAAGAAATGATGGCGGCCTTGTCTTGAGCTGTCCCGATGATTTTTAAGTCCGGGATGGCCTGTAGTTTTGACGTCCCGTAAGCCAGGAGCTCTTGTTCATACGCGGCGATCGCGTCCATCCCGATATCCTGCAGGTAATCGACGGCTGCCCCCAATCCGATAACCCCGGCGATGTTCGGCGTGCCGGCCTCGAATTTATAGGGCAGAATGTTGTATGTCGTTTTTTCGAACGTCACGGACGAGATCATGTCGCCTCCGGACTGGTACGGCGGCATGCGGTTTAAGAGCGCGGCTTTGCCGTATAGCACGCCCGTGCCCGTGGGCCCGAAAAGCTTGTGTCCGGAAAACGCCAGAAAATCGCAGTCCAGGTCTTGCACGTCAATGGCGATATGGCCGGCGGCCTGGGCGCCGTCAATGAGCACTGCCGCGCCGCACGCGTGGGCAGCGGCGATAATTTCCTTCACCGGGTTGACCGTGCCTAGAGAGTTTGAAATGTAAACCATCGATACCAGTTTCACTTGGGGAGAGAGCATGGCTTTGTATTCATCCAGGCGCAATTCGCCGTTATCGTTCATGGGGGCCACTTTCAAAACACAGCCGTTTTCCTGGCAGAGGATCTGCCAGGGGACGATGTTCGAGTGGTGCTCCATCTCTGAGATCAGGATTTCATCCCCTTTTTTCAGCTGGGATTTCCCGTAACTGCTCATGACCAGGTTTATGGACGCGGTGGCCCCGCTGGTAAAAATCACTTCCGACGACTTGGCGGCATTGATGAATTTTCTTATTTTGTCCCGGCTGCGCTCATACTCGGCGGTGGCCTGTTCGCTCAAGTAATGCACCCCGCGGTGGACATTCGAGGTCCCCTGGCTGTAATACCACGCGATCTTGTCAATGACTTTTTGCGGTTTCAGCGTCGTGGCCGCATTGTCCAGGTAGACGAGCGGCTTGCCGTGCACTTCAACGCGCAGGTTAGGGAAATCATTCCGGATTTTATGAATATCAATAGGCATCGTTTTGTGCGTTAACAGACCGCCGTTTTAATAACCGGGTTCACGGCTGACAACAGCCGGTCCCGGACCGTGTCCTGGTTTTTTGAGAACAATTCCTTCACAAATCCCTCCGCCAGCATGGATACGGCCGCTTTCCGGGGGATGCCCCGGCTTTGCAGATAGAATAATTCATTGTCGTCCATCTGGCCGACTGTGGCGCCATGACTGCATTTAACATTATCCGCGAATATTTCCAACTGCGGCTTGGTGTTGATCCGGCAATCCTCGCCCATCAGCAGGTTTCGGTTTAACTGATAGGCATTGGTTTCCTGGGCTTCTGGGTGTACGTAAATTTTGCCGTTAAAGACGGCCCGGCTTTCTCCGTTCAGGATGCCTTTATACAGCTGGGTGCTCGTGCCGCGCGGTGCTATGTGGTTGACGGTTATATGGTTGTCTGCGTGCTGGGCCGCTTTAAGAAGGTATAACCCCTTCAGAACTGTTTGGGCGCCTTCTCCTAAAAGTGTCAGGGTCAGGTTGTTTCGGGTTAAGTGGCCTCCTGTGATCAGGGCGAAACTGTCAAAGCTGGAATTTTTATGCTGGTTCACGCGGGTTGAATGGACATGATAATTCCCGTGGTGTTCATCCTGGACCATGGTCAGGGCAATTTGCGCGCCGGGGCCGATGGCGATGTCCGTCAAGGCATTGGTCAGGCAGTCGGCGGCGCCGGTGGCGGATAGGAAGCTCATCAGAATTTGCGCTTCGGCTAAAGGTTCTGCCGTTATCATAACCCGGGGGCAGCACAGGCGCGCGGAATGAGGCGTATTTATGATGTGGCAAATATGGATGACCGGCTGTATGCGGCTTTGTCGGGGGACATGGATCCAGAGCCCGTCATCCGCCAGAGCGGTGTTCAGATTGCTGAAAATATCCTGCGGCTGGTCAAAGGCCGGGGCCAGGCAGTCCCGGAATTCCTGTTCCCGGACCGCGGAAAATTTTTTAAGGATCACCCCCCCGGCTTCGGCCGGGATGAACGGGAGTTCTTCCGGGAGATGTCCGTCCGTTATGACAACTGTGATATCCTGCGGGTTAAAAAATTTATCAAGGGCCTTCCTGGCGGCCTGGCCTTCGGACGCGCGGAAAGGTTCCACCGGCAGGGTTAAGAGCGGGGAAAGGTCGGTGTATTTCCAATCTTCATCTTTTTGCGAGGGGAACCCCGCAGACATGGCCGCGTTCCAGGCCGCCTCTTTTCTGACCAGGAGCCAGTCCGGGCCTTTTGTCTTTGAGGCTTTCCTGATCTCTTCAAGCCGGGCCATAAATTGCGGGTTTGTTAATATTTTAGACGGCATCATGCCTTTATCCCTGTTTAAGCCAGTCATAGCCTTTGTTTTCCACTTCCAGAGCCAGCTCCCGCCCAGCGGTACGCACGATTCGGCCGTTCTGCAGGATATGAACGACATCCGGGACGATGTAATTGAGCAGGCGCTGGTAATGCGTGATCACGATAAACGCGTTTTCCCCGGACCGCAGGCGGTTCACGCCGTCCGCCACCACGCGCATGGAATCCACATCCAGGCCGGAGTCGGTTTCGTCCAGGACCGCCAGCCTCGGGTTGAGGATGGCCATCTGCAGGATTTCGTTTCGCTTTTTCTCTCCGCCGGAGAAGTCCACGTTCACCGGACGGTTGACGTATTTTTCATCCATGAATAAAAGCTGCATCTTTTCCCGCAGGTAGGCGTCAAAATCCAAAGGGTCCATTTCCGCGGCGCCGTGGTATTTGCAGATTTCATTGAACGCCGCCCGTAGAAAGACCGAGTTGGAAACGCCGGGGATTTCCACCGGATACTGGAAAGCCAGGAAAAGGCCTGCCCGGGCGCGGTCTTCCGGGGCGAGATCCAGGATGCTGACCATTTTATTGTTGATGTTAAAAAGGATTTCCCCTCGGGTCGCGGTATAATCCGGGTGCCCGGCGATGATTTTGGCGAGCGTGCTTTTGCCGGAGCCGTTGGGGCCCATGATGGCGTGCACTTCGCCTTTTTTCACCGAGAGGTTGATCCCTTTCAGGATTTCAGCGCCGTTCACTTCGATTGTCAGGTCTTTGATTTCCAGCATTGTTTATCCTCTTTTTAAATTATCCCACGCTGCCTTCGAGCTTCAGTTCTAAGAGCTTCACGGCTTCGACCGCGAATTCCATGGGCAGTTCCTGGAAGACTTCTTTGCAGAATCCGTTAATGATCAAGGAAATCGCCGCTTCCGTGTTCAGCCCCCGGGACTGGTGGTAAAATATCTGATCGGCGTTGATCCTTGATGTTGATGCCTCGTGCTCTACGGTCGCGGAACGGTTGTTGACTTCGATAGAGGGAAACGTGTTGGCGCTGCACCGGTTGCCGACCAGCATGGAATCGCAGCGCGAGAAATTCCGCGCCTGCTCGGCCGACGGCAGGATTTTAACCAGGCCGCGGTAACTGTTGTTGGCCTGATCAGAGGAAATCCCCTTGGAGATGATCGTGCTCCGGGTTTTCTTCCCGATATGAATCATTTTGGTGCCGGTATCGGCCTGCATCCGGTGGTTTGTCAGGGCAACACTGTAGAATTCGCCGGTTGCATGGTCTCCCTGCAGGACGAGCGAAGGATATTTCCAGGTGATCGCGGACCCGGCTTCAACCTGGGTCCAGGATATCTTGGAATGGTTGCCCCGGCACTGGCCCCGTTTGGTGACAAAATTATAGATCCCCCCTCTGCCGTCCTGATCCCCGGAATACCAGTTTTGAACGGTGGAGTATTTGATCTCGGCGTTTTCAAGGGCGACGAGTTCGACCACGGCCGCGTGCAGCTGATTTTCGTCCCGCGTGGGCGCGGTGCACCCTTCCAGGTAGCTGACGTACGCGTTGTCTTCGGCGATGATCAGGGTCCGTTCAAACTGCCCGGTCTGGGCGGCATTGATTCTAAAGTAAGTCGATAATTCTATGGGACAGCGGACGCCTTGAGGGATAAAGCAGAACGACCCGTCCGTGAAGACCGCGGAGTTAAGGGCCGCGAAAAAGTTGTCGGTGTACGGCACGACCGATCCGAGGTATTTCCTGACGAGGTCCGGGTGCTTCTGGACCGCTTCGCTGATCGGGCAGAAGATAATCCCGTGTCTGGCCAGCTCGCTTTGGTGCGTGGTCCCCACAGAAACGCTGTCAAAGACCGCGTCAACGGCAACGCCGCTGAGGCGTTTTTGTTCCGACACCGGGATGCCCAGCCGGTCAAAAGTCCTGGCGACTTCCGGGTCTATTTCCCCCTCGTTGTCTGTCCCCTCCGCCTTCTTTTTAGGCGCGCTGTAGTAATGGATAGACTGGTAATCAATCGGGTCGTAATGGAAATACGCCCAGTGCGGTTCCGTCATGGTCTGCCAGTGCCGGAACGCTTTGAGCCGCCACTCCAGCATCCAGGCGGGTTCGTCTTTTTTTTGGGATATAAACCTGATGATGTCTTCATTCAACCCCCTGGGCGCCAGTTCGGCGTCGACCGGAGTGTAGAAGCCATATTGATACTCTTTTCCTGCAAGTTTATTGCCTTTCAGGATTTTTTCATCAGGATTTTTTTTAAAAGAGTGGGTATCCATTGTTTTCAGGCCTGAAAATTAAGAGCGTCAGCTCCGGGGTATGGGTGTCCGGTCCGCCTCTTTCTGGCTGAAAAAATCTTCCAGGATGACCGTGTTGAAAAGGTTTTGCAATTTGCGGTTCAGTGTGTTCATGGAGCTGGTCATGGTGCATAAAGACGTCAGCTCACAGACGCCGGTGTGCTTGGAACAGCTTGCTATCTGGATGGGGCCGGCGATGATGTTATTCAGGTCGCCCAGGGAGACCTTGCCCAGATTTTTTTTCAGCCGGTATCCCCCGTGAACGCCCTGGGAGGCCTGCAGAATGCCGTTCTGGGCCATAATCTGAAGAACCCGCGCGGTCGGCGCGAAGGGGATGTGGAAGAGAGAGCTGATTTCTTTCGCGGACGTCAGCTGTCCTTCCTTTTTCCCGCGCATGTAGTTTAACGAGATCAGCGCGTATTCTATCTTTTTATTAATTTTAAACATGGAATCGATCCAGCTCTGGCTTAATATTAGTGACAGCCGCAGCCCCCGCCACCGCCGCCGCGGGCAAGCTCCACCATGATGTCCTGGTCGTAGTGCTCACGCAGGACATTTTCGATCGCCCTCAAGGTGCCGAAAGCCGCGCCTGGGCATCCGCCGCATGCCCCCTGGTAAGAAATACCCAGGACGTTCCCGTTGAGGCTGACCACCTGGACATCGCCGCCGTCCATTTGCAGGTAAGGACGGATATACTGATCCAATAATTGTTCAATTCTTGCCCGTTGGGGGTCTGTCTCCCCTTGTCCGGACGCAGCGGACTTTTGTGCGGACCGGAGCGTGATGGCCGGATTATGGCCCGGAAGGTTTTCCAGGATCAGGGCCTGAATGCTGTTCTGAAGCTTACTCCAGTCCGCCCCGCCGTCCTGAGTGACGGTGATGTAATTGTCGTTCAAAAAGATTTCTTTAATATGGGATAGGGCGAACAACGCCTGCACGAGAGGGATGCCGTCCGCGTCGTCTTGATTTCTGAAAGTCAGATTGCCGTCCTGGATCACCTGCTCATTGAGGATGAATTTTAAGGCATTGGGATTGGGCGTCGCGCTGACCGTGATCGTGTATGACATAAGAAACTCCTTTCCTTTTGACAGGAATTGTGGATAAAAATCTTAGAAGGACATTCTGCCTTTTTCTGTTCCTATTATATTAAGCAGTTGGCCTGAAATGTCAAGAAAATACTTCCAAAAAGGACGTATTTTAACCGCGGGGAGGAAGATAGTTGGAAATAATGTAATCCGCGAACGGGAACGCGCAGGTAAAGGCCGGGGAAACGGCGTTCAGGATATGCACCGTTGAGCCGTCCCCTTCAACCACAAAATCCTGCACAAGGCTTAACGATTGTTTATCCAGGAGCTGGGCTCGTATGCCGGGGGCGGTATGGCAGGTGAATCCGGCCGGGTCGATATGTTTCACCATGGCGCAGGCCAGGCTTATAAAATATTTACGGTAATATTTGTGGATTTCTTCAAAGGCCAGATCGCGGAAATGAAAGCTGTTGGTGAAGAAAAGCAGGGTTTCATACTTAATGATTTCGGCAAGTTCTCCGGCTTTAAAATTTTCTTTCAGGCTGTAGTTCTCCCGCCAGAACGCCGGAATGGCGGTGGGGCCGATTTTAATGCCGTCGTCCGCGGTTTTGGTGAAATGGACCCCCAGAAACGGATTGCGCAAATCCGGAACCGGATAGATGCTGATTTTAATGTCGGTTTTGTTTTTGGTGTATTTGAGATAAAGCCCTTTAAAGGGAATCATCGTGTAGCGGCCGCCGAATCCGTAGTCCTGGGCGATTTTGTCGGCGTAAAGCCCGGCGGCGTTGATCAGCGCGGCTTTGGCGGTGAAATCGCCCTGTGTGGTCTGGATGACGTTGCCCGTGTGGGACAGGTAGCGGGTGTTAAACGCGAATTGCACGCCCTGGTCTCCCAGAACCTGTTTGAGGACGCGGCAGACCTGTGCCGGGTCAACGCACGCGGTGTCCGGCGAGAAAAGCGCTTTTTTATATGTTTTGACGTTGGGTTCGATTTTTTCGGCTTCGGCGGCGTCAATGAGCGACACATGGGAGCCGTTCGCCTTCCCGCGTTTCAGCAGCTCATCCAGGGCGGAGAGCTCCTGGTCGTTCTTGGCGACCACGAGTTTACCGCTGTCATTGATCGGGATGTTATGGCGGCGGCAGAATTCTTTTAGGGCGGTGTTCCCTGCCACGGTGAATTTCGCCTTAAAACTGTCGGCGGAATAATAAAAACCGGCGTGCAGGATTCCGCTGTTACGGCCTGAAGCGTGAGCCGCGACATCCCCCTCTTTCTCAATCAGGAGGACACGGACGCCCGGGTATTTTTTGTTCAGGGCCCCCGCGACAGACAGGCCGATAATGCCGCCTCCGATAACAATGTAATCGAATTCTTTAGACATGCCGGTCTTCCCTTCGCTGTTTAGCCGAAAAAGGTTTCTCCTTTAGCCCAATTCTGGCCCGGCACTTCGTCGATGACCAGGTACAGGTGCTCTTTGGGTTTGTTGGCGACTTTCTCCAGTGTGTCGGCGAATTCTTTGGCGATTTGTTGTTTTTGCTGTTTTGTGAGCGTCCCGACCAATTTTAAATTAATGTACGGCATGGGCCCCCCTTTTGTTTCATGATTACTGGCGCAATAAGAAGATACCGCTATAGGCGAAAAGATTCGGAAGAAAAGGTTCTTCTTTGAGTCTGCCCAGGTCCCGCTCCTTGATAATGGTGATCCCGTTATTCCGGCAAAAACTCCGAAAATCCTTCAAGCTGAAAAAACGAAGGTTCGGAGTGTTGTACCATTCATAAGGCAGTTCCCGGGTTACCGGCACCCGGCCCCGGAAGAAAATCTGAAAACGGGCGGTGATATGGCAGAAATTAGGGATACCGACAATGACGTTTTTCCCCACCCGTAAGGCGGCCAGAATCGCCGTCTGGGGGTTCAGCACCTGCTGGAGACTTTCATTGAGGATGACGTAATCAAAGCGTTTGTCGGAAAAATCCTTGAGCCCGCTGATGATGTCGCTGTGCAAAACCGTCACACCCCGCTCGATACAGCTGTAGACGGCTTTTTCGTCGATTTCGATGCCCGTGCCCTGGCACTGCTTTTTGTGGATCAGGTGATAAAGCAGTTCCCCGTCGCCGCAGCCCAGGTCGAGCACCCGGGACTGGGCTGCAACCAGTTGCAGGATGATCGAGTAGTCCAGCCGAATGTTAGGATTATTCCCCGGAGTCATGCAGAATTCCTTTACGGCACAACCGTGTTTTTCCGTTCGCAGAGCATCCTGGCGAGGAAATGTTCGATCACATGGGCCTGCCCGGCGTTTTCCAGCAGGAAAGCGTCGTGCCCGTAGGCAGAGTTGATCTCGATATAAGACACATCCACGTCGTTGATCTTCAGCGCCCGCACGATTTTCAGGGACTGGTGCGGCGGGTAGAGCCAGTCTGAGGTGAAAGAGATCACCAGGAACTTGGACCGGATATCTTTAAAGACGGTGTCCAGGTTTTTCTCTTCGGTTAAATCAAAATAGTCCAGCGCCTTGGTGATGTATAAATAGGAGTTGGCGTCAAACCGCTGGACAAAACTGTCACCACGGTAACGCAAATAATTGCTGACCTCAAAATCCAGGGAAAAATCATAGCCCACGCGTTCTTTGCTGAAAAGCTTGCGCCCGAATTTTTCCTCCATGGATTTCTCGCTCATATAGGTGATGTGGCCGATCATCCGGGAGAGGGCCAGGCCCCGGGACGGGATGCTTTTGCCGTAATAATCCCCGTTTTGCCAGTCCGGGTCGGACATGATGGCCTGGCGCCCGACCTCATGGAACGCGATCTGCAGGGCGTTGTGCCGGTAATTCGTGGCGATGGCGATCACGGAATGGACCATGTCCGGATACAGCACAGCCCAGGTCAGAGACTGCATGCCGCCCATGGACCCTCCGGTGACGCAGAGCAGTTTGGGGATCCCCAAATGGTCGATCAGAAGTTTTTGCGCGTTGACCATGTCCTGGATGGTGATCACCGGGAAATTGAGGCTGTAGGGCTTGCCGGTTTTGGGGTTGATGCTGCTGGGCCCGGTGCTGCCTTTGCAGGAGCCGATCACGTTGGGGCAGATAATAAAATACTTCTCCGTGTCGAAGGGCTTGCCCGGCCCGATCATCGTGTCCCACCACCCGGGTTTGGTATCGTCTTTATGAAAGCCGGCGGCATGCGCGTTTCCGGTGAGAGCGTGGCAGATGAGGATCGCGTTGGACTTCTCCGGGTTGAGCGTCCCGTAAGTTTCATAGGCGATCGTTATCGGCCCCAGCCGTTCCCCGCTTTTGAGAACAAGTTCATCCGGCGGCTCGGCGCAACGATAATATTGTGTGGCGACTATGCCTAACTGTTTTGTGTCCATATTTTTTTCTTTTGTTTACATAAGTATCGAAATCTTAACATAGGCGGAAAGTCATGTCAATTTATTCGGTGTGTTTTGTCCGAAGGAACCTGGCCGGCAGGGATTATTTTTCAGCGTAAAAAAACATGGCCTCGATGCATTTTTTCGCCTTTTTCTGGATGGCGGGAGGGACTGATATCCGGTCTTTATCCGTGGGATTCTTCAGGACCCGGATGATATCATTGAGGTCGTTGGATTTCATGTAGTCGCACAGCGTGCAGGTCCCGACCAGCTCTTTGCCGGGGAATTCGACCTGCAGCCGGGCCGACAACCCGCATTCGGTCAGCATCAGGAACTGGCGGGCCTCGGTTTGGCGCATGTATTGCAGCATCTGGGAGGTGCTGCCCACGTAATCCGAGGCTTCGCAGACCTCGGGTTTGCATTCCGGATGGCTGACGACTTTGGCCTCGGGGTATTCAAGGTTGACCTTATGGACCTGCTCCAGCGTGTATTCCTTGTGAACATCGCAGGTGCCGTGAAAATAGCGGATGTCCTTTTTAACCCCGCGTTTGCTGAGATCGTGGATCAGGTTTTGGCCCATGAATTTATCCGGCAGGAAATAAATTTTATCATTAGGCAGGCTGGCCACGACATGGACCACGTTAGCCGATGTCACACAGACATCGCATTCCGCTTTGACCTCCGCGGTCGTATTGATGTAGCAGACAAAGGTGCGGTCAGGGAATTCCCGGCGAAGCCGCCGCACGTCCTCCGCGTTAATCGCGTCGGCGAGCGTGCACCCCCCGTCTTTGGCCGGCATGAGGACTTCTTTGTCCGGGTTGAGGATCTGGGCGGTTTCGCCCATAAATTTCACCGCGGCAAAGACGATTTTTTTCGCGGGGGTGCTCATGGCGTTTTTGCTGAGCCCGTATGAATCCCCCACAAAGTCCGCCACGCCGTAAAGGATCTCCGGGACCACATACGTGTGCGCCAGGATGACCGCGTTCAGCTCGGCTTTCAGGGTGTTGACTTCATTGACCAGCGGCGCCAGCTCTGCGCATTTTTTAAGAGAATAATGGCAGACCTGCCCGCCCAGCTTGACGTTTTTGAGGCGTGTGTGCAGTTCTTCTGCGGTGATCACTTTTGAGGTGGATACGGGCGCCATGGTTTCTTTTTTTCTTTGATATGTGATAACGGGCTTTCCCTGCCTTATTTAAGTGAACACTATAACTCAAATCGTTTTGAAAATCAAGGCAGGAAAACAGGCGGGCGCGGGAAGATTTTTTACGGGGGGGCCATGTCTCCCTTCAGGGCGTGCGGGGTGGCCCCGGTGATGCGCGCCGGAATAATATCTCCGGGAACAAGGCCGGGCTGCGCCGGGATGATGACAATCGTATTACCGTCGGTCCGGGCCTGCCAGTCACAGGACGGCGTCCGGGAGGCCCGGCCTTCAATCAAGACCGGAAGGATTTTCCCTATGTGGCGGCGGTTCCTTTGAAGGGAAATTTCTTTCTGGATGGCGTTCAGCCGCACGATCCGCTCTGTCTTTTCTTCTTCCGGAACGTCGTCCGGGTATCTTTTCTGCGCGATCGTGCCCTGGCGTGGGGAATATTTGAAAATAAACGCGGAGTCGAACTCAACGGTTTCCATGACGCGCACCGTGTCTTCAAATTCTGCGGCAGTTTCCGTGGGGAACCCGACAATGATGTCTGTGCTGAGAGAAATGTCAGGGATGCGGCCGCGGATTTTCCGGACAAGGGCCAGAAAATCTTCTTGGGTGTAGGTGCGGTTCATCAGTTTCAGGACTCGTGAGTTCCCGGCCTGTAAAGGCAGGTGCACATGCTTGCAGACTTTCGGCTCCCGCGCGACGACATCGATGAGATCGTCCGGAAAATCCTTAGGGTGCGGCGACATAAAACGGACTCGCTCTATCTTCCGGACCCGGCTGACGGCCTGTAGCAGTCCGGCAAAACCGGTGCCGTTATCGCGGTAAGAGTTGACATTTTGTCCGAGTAGGGTCACTTGTTTGTACCCGTCTGCGGCGAGCGTTTCCGTTTCAGCGATAATGTCTGCCAGAGCCCGGCTCCGTTCCCGGCCCCGCGTGTAAGGCACGACACAGAACGCGCAGAAATTATCACACCCGCGCGTGACCGCGACCCAGGCGTTCACCCGGCTGACGCGGTCGGGATTTATTCCAGAGTAGTTCTCCCGTTCATCAAATTCAATGTCGGCTATCGGTGTGCCCGTGTTCAAAGCCTGTGTCAGGAGTTCGGGCAGCCGGCGGTAACTGTCTGGTCCGGCGATAAAATTAATTTTAAGCGCGGTGTTGGAAAGGAGCTCTTCGTGCATGTTCGTGGCCATGCACCCCAGGATGCCCAGGACGACCGGCTTGTCCTTACGAAGATGGTGCAACGCGTGGATGTGCCCGATCACTTTCCGGTGGGCAGTTTCCCGGACCGCGCAGGTGTTCAGGATCACGATATCCGCGTCTTGCGGGGAATCGCAAAACGTGTATCCCTCCTGCCCGAGTATGGCCCGGATAACCTCCGAATCGTATTCGTTCATCTGGCATCCGAAGGTGCGCAAAAGCACACGTAACTTCTTCGGGCTTTTGCCTCTGGAATCGCCTGTATTGTCGTCTTTTCGTTCGTTTTCAACCATTTTATCCCCTCTTCATAGCAAGTCTTCCAAGGCTCATTCAACTCAAATTTCACGATTTCCTGATTCTGGATAGTAATCGACTTAAAGACAATCCGCATGAACGTCTTTATAAGGTAGTCCAATTGGTGATTGTCGCTTTCGGGCGTACTGCGCAACCTCAAAAGAAAATCCTGCGTCGCTTTCACCAAATTGACGGAATTGCGCTTGTCCAGAATTTTAAGATGAATGGCTTTGATATCCTGCTTTAGCTTTTTCTCCTCATTACTTAAAAGCTCGGCTCTGTCCTTATAGAGCCCCATATTTATTTTGTCTTCTGAAAATAATTCGTATATAGCCCTTTGCTTCTCCACGTTCTTTTTAAGAAGCGCTTCCTTCTCCTCCAACTGCTCCACATATACCCGCTCCGGCTCTGAAGCGTTTAGCCGGATCATGTCTCCTAATTCTTCCAGTACGTGGAGATTCTTCCTGATGACCTCAACAATATCCCAGACCTGTTTGTTGATAGCGTCAGCAGTCACGGATTTATTGTTGCACTTAATATACCGAATCCCTCTGGACGAACACCTATACCACGGACGCCTCATCTTTGTGCGATGGTTAACAATATGCGTCATCCCGCGATAATTGCCCCCGCATTCATTGCACTTTAAGATGCCGGAAAGATGATAAACATTATTCCTGAATCTCACCACGCCATTTGTCCGGTTACGCTTCAAGAGAGTGCCCGCTTCATCAAATTCCCTTTGCGTGATGATCGCCTCATGTGTATTCGGAACCTCAATAATTTTTGATGGATCATTCTTGATATAGCAATATCCCTTCCCCTCGCCGTTTTTAGTTTTGTTCTTCGTATCGTAACGCCGCTTGTTCCACACCAGCATCCCTAGATACACTTTATTTTTGAGAATATCCGAAATAAATTTAGTATAAAATTTCCCGCCTTGCCTTGAGGGAATACCGAGGTGATAGTAATACCCCGCAATCTGCGAAGTGCTCTTGCCATTTACATACATCGTAAAAATCTCTTTTACAATTTTGGCCTCGTCTGCGTGGACTTCCAGTTTCTTGGCTTCCTTATTATAGCGGTAACCATACGGCGCGTAACGGGCCCCTTGCCAATGGCCTCTCTTAACCCCCACGACCATGCCCGGGAACACACGTTCAACCAGACGATTGCGCTCAAACTCCGCGCAACTGCCCAACATCTGAATCGCCATCTTACCAGCGCTGGACGTAGTATCAAACGGCTCGGTCGCTGACTTATAACCAATACCAAGCGCTTCAAGCTCCTCAAGCAAGCCTAACAGATCCTTAAGCCGACGGCTTAAACGATCCTGCTTATACACCAAAACAAGATCAAAATGCTTATTGCGGGCGTCAAAAAGAAACCTTTGCAATGCCGGTCTATCCATATTTCCGCCGGAATATCCGTCATCCATGTAAACATCCCGGCCGGACATTGTGCAAATGACATCCCAGCCGAAATTCTTCGCGTATTGCAAAAGATATGTCCTCTGCACTTCCAGCGAAAAACCTTCTCGCGCCTGATCCTCTGTGCTAACTCTTGTATATAATGCTACTCGCATTATTCTTCCCTTAAGGTCTCACGCCATTCTTTGATCTTGGCGATACACTCGTCCGTAAACACCGGCCAATCCTTGTAATCCCGCTTGGGCTTAACCCAGCCCTTACGGATCCAATTGATCATGGTCTGGCGGTGAACCCCCAGCTTCTTTGCCGTCTCTGTCATGGTGTAAGTTTTCATAATTGGCACCCTCATCTAATGGTGCCCAGTATACCGTATTATACAATCCTATACAAGCGTTTTCTTCTCCGCGTCATAGCAAGACAAGAACATCCGCGACAATAACTCTATTCCTTCATAAAAGGATTTACGAGCCTCCTGAATCTCAACACTGGACAGACCGCGGCTTTTGAGCTTTATTTCTAAAGCCTCCCATCCCTGCAGGGTAACCGCCTGATCCTTTGTGCTTACATCCTTGTCCATTTTTCTCACGATCCAATAGGACATTCGGACATTTCAAATGTCCGGTTGTGTCCGGTTTCACTGACACACTGACATGACTCGTGTCAGTGAATGTCAGTCAAAACGCCCTCCAAAAACCCTGAAATACCCCGAAATTGACCATTTTCCCGCAAAAAACGCCTATTTTGCGCCTTCTTGACCCCGTTCTGACGCACTCCCGATAGCCCCATATGACATGACATCGCTTTTTGAAATTTTGTATCACTGACAGAACGCGCCTCGTCCGACCCTCGCCAAAGCCCCTCCAGAAGGACCCATTGCTTAAAGGACACCGGTGTCACATGCAGGCGCACGGTCACGCTCCGGCCATCGGGTGATGGAAAACGCACATACACCCAAAAGCCCGGCTTCCATTTCTTTTTCCTGTACTTAAAGCTGTACCATTCCATAAAGACCTCGCTTAAAAGAATGCGTGCGGAGAAGGGCAAGAGGATACCCTCTGCCAGACGCGTTTATCTGGCAAAACCTTCACGATGGGATGAGTTAACAAGAACATCGCTCCGGTTCCTCCGCATTATGATTTCACTCCACCACCGCCTCTGCCTGCTCCGCTGGTTTGACCGGCTCAGGCTGATACTTCCTCATAAGCGCTTTAACCTCATGCTCAAGGTCAAAGTGCGATACCCAATGATCCCGGCAACGAATATCTTCCGCGACATCCGCGATTGTGGGGCGTCGCAACTCAGCAATACCCTTGTCTATCTCGGCATGGAAATGCTTATACTCGTCTGTTCCAAGTCCGGGGCTAAACTCAGGGAATTCCTCCAAGTGTCGTCTGGTGGTTTCCGGATGGCCGTAAATGGCGAACGCTAAAGCAAACAGCTTGCCCTTAGCGCGCCAAAGCTCAAGCACGGCTTTCTCACGATCAACATTCAATCGTTTGCGGTCTTCGATGATCCGCTTCGCTTCTTCATCGCGCTTGGCGGTCAACGCTTCTTCGAGCTTCGCCTTTAGCTTCGTCAAGCTCTCGGTGATCACATCAAGATTGATGTCGCATTCTTCCAAAGCCAGATCAGCCTGTTTTACAGCATCGGGATTGACCCGCTCACCGCACATCACACGGCTTCTGATTTCTTTCGCTTTCTCTTTAGCTTCGACTTTCTCTTGCTCGCAGAGCTTTTGTTTTTCTTCGAGAGCGACAATCTGCTCAGCGATTTCCTCCGGCGTGCTTTTGCCTTTTAAAACATTCAGAAAATTAAGCTTCATGATTTCTTCTCCCTTCGCTTGGAAGTCTTTTCGGCGCGGTGATAGACATCGCCTCGTCAAAAGAACATTCGTTTTCATCCTGATACTTTCTTGCCCTCCAGATATGATCCAACTGACTGGCGATTAACACGGTGTCTTGATCGGTCTTGCGCTCCGGCGCTGTCCTGCGTAAAGCGTCAGTCAGCGTGCATTCGAACTTCTCCTGATATTCATATGCCCGCTTTAAATGGGCGAGGCGAATATCTCCTTCGCTTACCGTTGCCGGATTACGCTTAGCCGTAGCCTGCAGAGATTCGGTCAACGTGCATTTATGACGGCACATGTAAAGATTGGCGTCAATTAAATGCACCAGCTGTTTTTCTTCGGTTGAACC
>ENA-UPTA01003187-UPTA01003187.1-activated-sludge-metagenome-genome-assembly--contig:-NODE-3187-length-16308-cov-9.866917_pt1 | contig 16308 bp, 13 predicted proteins | sample MGYA00238184_ERZ773361 | MGnify/ENA primary metagenome ERZ773361 (study PRJEB29100, sample SAMN05720205) | activated sludge metagenome | isolation source: anaerobic digester from wastewater...
TATCATATTAGTTTGCTCAAGTAAAGATAACTTTGCGTTAAAAACTGATCTTCACGGGTGTGGTCTGAGGGTTATCCTTGTTGCCGGTGAATCCGGGGATTCCGAGTGCTGAAAAGCCCCAGCAATAGAGCTTTTTATCAAGTGATATGGCACATGTAAAATTGTAACCTGCTGATACTGCTGTGAATTCACCTTCAATTTTGTATGGTGAAGTAGCAAGGTCATAGTTTGAGGGGAGTGTTGAATAGACATCTCCTTTTTCACCGTTTCCGATCTGTCCGTATTCATTTTCACCCCAGCAGTAAAGTTCATTGCCGCTGTTCACGGCACAGACATGATTTGACGAGCCGGAAACTGAAACCCAGTTTGAAGCGGTTCCCACCTGCACAGGTTTTGTGCAGACCGGTGGATATCTCCTTTTCTGAGATGCCGCTTTATCTTCAGAATAAAACTGCTCTTCACATTGACCGTTTGTTACAAGTTGCTGAAATGCTTCAGTATATGTGGCGTTGTCCTGCGGAGTTCCGGCAGTATAGCTTGCAAAAACATCGCCGATCCCGATGATGCCCCATTCAGCAATTCCCCAGCACCATAAAGTGCCGTCATCTTTGACCGCGCAAGTGTTCTGGCTCAGAGACGCGACATCTATCCATTTGAATTCATTGATTTTAAAGGGCTTCTCGTATTCGCTGTAAAGTGGCTGAGAGCGGTATGAATATTTGTCAAAACCATCCCCCCTTCTTCCATCACCGAACTGTCCCATATCGTAACTTCCCCAACAGAAAAGCTCTTTTTCATCTGAAATGCCGCAGGCGTGCACAGTAGATATTGAAATCTTTGTGAATTTCGGCCAGTTATCCTTGTTTTCATTAAGTAATCTAGGCACATAGGCAGTTGCGCTTCCACCCGGATAAGAAGCGTCGTAACCAACCTGACCGTTGGCAAGCTGACCCATCCTGTTGGTCCCCCAGCCCCAGATATCATCATCGTTGTAGGCAATAATAGTGCTTCCTCCGCAGAAAAGCGGTGCATACTGATTCTGATCTGCACCAAGAAGGATCGGAGAAGGAGTCCCGGTCGCTTGAAAAGTGTATCCGTCAAGCCCGTTAGCTATCTGGCCGTCAGCGTTGTGGCCCCAGCAGAACGATTCTTTATTCTTTTTTACTCCGCAGGTCGCATCAGCCATAGCACAGATACTCTGCCAAGCATCCATTCCCACTTTCAGCGGCATCGGATTAGGATTGTCTCCACCCGGAGTTTGATTATTTCCGAGCTGTCCACGGTTTCCCTGACCCCAGCAGTAGAGATGACCGCTCTCTTTTATTGCACAGACATGGCTTGTTCCGCCTGAAACCATTTTGACTGTCTCGGTTTCCGGCTCGGGAGTGTTGTCGCCGTAACTGCCTGTATTACCTGAGTTTCCAGTGTCGCCGGTGTTACCTGAATCACCGGAATTTCCACTGTCTCCTGAATTTCCAGAGTTGCCGGAATCTCCAGAATCACCCGAATTTCCACTGTTTCCTGAGTTGCCGGTATTACCTGAATCTCCGGAATTTCCCTGATCAGAGTCATTTGTCAGTTCACTGTCGTCAAATATCTCTTTTTCATCAGTGACACACGAAAATGAAACAGAAAGAAGCAGAACAGTAACCGTTAAAAAAAGAATTTTTTTCATAGCCCCACCATTTAAAAAACAACAACACTTCAAACAATGCTTAAATATCATCAATTATCGTCTTTTTCCAGAAAGTCGGTCAGAAAAGAACCTTATTTGTGGTACGATTTCACCAATCCGCACTTTTTATTTACAAGCCAGCATAAAAAGTGTATATGAAAAACGCTAAAAGTTTTGTTGAGAAAAATGAAAGTCATTTCAAATCTAAAATTTAAAGAACTTCTTGAAAAAGCGAAACTTAAGGAGGGAACTTTCCTCATTTTCGCAGCAATTCTGATCGGTATTGCGGCAGGATGTGCGTTCCTTTTCTTCCAATGGCTTATCAACTATCTTTCAGTTCTTTTCATCGGGGAGAATACGAACAACAGCATAGCAGGTTTTAAAAGACTTCCCCTTCATTTTAAGATTCTTCTTCCCCTGACCGGTGTTTTCATCAGCGGATTCATCATAAGATACATCAGCAGAGAGAGTGGCGGAGCAGGCATAGGATTCCTTCTTAAAGTGATGAAAGTCAAAAACGGAATAATGCCGCCGATGATGACATTTTTTAAAATAGTGACATCGGCTCTTTCAATAGCAACAGGAGTGCCGCTCGGAACTGAAGGGCCCATAATCATTATCGGTTCGGCAGTCGGATCCACTGTGGGTCAGTTCTTCAACATGTCGATTTCGAGAATAAAACTTTTTGTGGGGTGCGGAGCCGCCGCAGGTCTTGCCGTTGCATTCAATGCTCCGATTGCCGGAACAATACTTGCAGTTGAGACAATCCTTGGAAATTATGCGATCGGGACTCTCACTCCGATAGTTGTTGCCGCCGCAACCGCGAGCTTTTTCGGCTCGTATTTTCTTCCGGGTCATGAAGTTATTCCTCATGCCGCACTTGGATTTTCATCTGCAATAAGTTCAGGAACAGAAATATTCCTTTTCACTGCATTCGGACTTGTCAACGCATTTCTCGGAGTAGGGCTTATCCGCCTGACTTATACGAACTCAAACCTTTTTGAAGGGATAAAGAAAAAACTTCCTGAATTCATCCATATTCCTCTTTTTCTGCTCCCTTTTGCACTTGTTGTTCCGTTCGTTCCTGAAATATTCGGACTGGGTAAAGATGTGATGATCTCCGCGAACGGTCTTACACCGCAATTTCTCATAGGTATAGCCATCCTCAAACTGTTCTTCCTGTCAATAGCTTTCGCAAGCGGTGCATCAGGCGGTATTTTTCTTCCGATACTTTTTGTGGGGTATATTTTCGGAATGGGTTTCGGAAAGATAGTTCCGATCCTTTTTCCTTCGATAGATCCTTCGATCGGACTCAGTTTCGCATCTGTCGGAATAGGGGCACTGCTCGGAGCGGCAACTCAGGAACCGATCTCGTCACTTTTGATAGTATTTGAAATCACTAGAGATTACAATATGATGCCTTCTCTGATGCTCTCTACTGTCGTTGCCGCAATGATATCAAGGTCGCTTTCGAAATTCTCGATATACAATTATCAGCTTTTCAAGGAAGGGATTCCGCTGGAAGAGAACGAAGAAGCGTCACTTATGAATGAAAATCATGTTGAGATGTGTCTGAGAATAGAGTGCGCTACTGCAAAAATAGATGATAAACTTCCTGATATTATTGATAAAATGAGAACTCTTGAAAGGTTTGAATGTTATGTCGTAGATGACGGAATGAATTATCTTGGAACTATTAACGGAGTTTTCGGAGTCAGCAGTTCAATTGTAAATATGGATTCTGCCGGAATAATAATCGCAGGGGATCTCATGGACACTGATTTTCCCAAGGTATATCTTGATTCCCCTTTGTCTGATGCAATGAGACGGATGATAAAAAAGGGGGTCATAGAACTTCCTGTCCTTGAAAAGAATGGCAAGCTTGCCGGATGCATTCACGAGCACGACATCATTAATTTTTATAACAGAGAGATCCTTTCAAAAGGGAGTCTGCTCAAAACTGTCAATAAAATTGAAGGTACAGAGCAGAACTTCATTCAGTTTGAAGATGAATACAGAATAGAGGTTTTTAATTCAACTCCTTCAATGTGGGGAAAAAATCTCATTGATCTCCGTTTTCGGGAAAAATTCGGCATACTTGTTCTCGCAGTAAAGGAAAAAAAGACGGGGAAAAACATACTTTCTCCGACAAAAGTTCTTGAACCCGGAGATGTTCTGGTAGCTGCAGGAACAAAAGATGACCTCACTCTTTTCAAAGAGTTTGATAAAAAATCATAAAATCAGGTTTTTTTGTTGATTTTGCTTGATAAAAAAGTAGACTCAAGTGTCAGTTCTATGCTTTTTGGAGAGGAGTGATGCTTAAAGAGAATCTTGTAGGTTCATTTGAAAGAACGCTGAAAGATAACTGGGAAAAACCATGTTTCAGTGATTACGGAATGAGTCCTGTCACATTTTGTCATGTTGCAGTAAAGATCAAAGAATTCCATGGGTTATTTGAAATGCTCGGAATCGGAAAAGGTGACCGTATCGCTGTCGCAGGGAAAAACAGCACAAACTGGGCGATAGTTTATCTTGCCACAGTTAGCTATGGTGCTGTAATTGTTCCGGTATTAAGCGATTTTGCTGTGGACGAGATCCATCACATTGTCAACCATTCGGGATCAAAATTGTTTTTTTCGTCGGAATCGATATACGACAGAATAAATGATGAGTCAATGACTGGACTCAAAGTAATATTCTCTCTTGAAAATTTTGCAGTACTGCGTGATTATTCAAACAAAAAAGAAAAAATAGACGAATTTGTTGAAGAATTCCGCAGTAAGAACGAACTTTCACCCGAAAAATTCTCATTTGACGAGATCAGTTCTGAAAAGCTTGCTTCAATTGTTTACACTTCAGGAACGACCGGATTTTCAAAGGGCGTCATGCTTTCACACAACTGTCTGATGGCAAATGTCCAGTTTTTTATAGATAATCTTCCTGTTGAAAATGATTCAAGAGTCGTTTCATTTCTTCCTCTCGCACACTGTTTCGGATGTGCTTTTGATTTTCTAAGCCCTTTCGTTAAAGGGTGTCACATAACATTCCTTGGAAAAATTCCGTCACCCAAGATCATTCTCAAGGCATTTGAAGAGATAAAACCGGTGATAATTTTTGCAGTTCCGCTCATTCTTGAGAAAATTTACAGAGCAAAGATAATGCCTGTTCTTGAATCGGCAAAAATGAAAATATTGATGAAAATACCTGGACTTAAAAATCTTATAATAAAAAAGATCGGCCGCAGTATAAACGAGGCATTCGGCGGAAATCACTATGAAATTATTGTGGGTGGAGCCGCTTTCAATCCTGAGATAGAGGAATTTTTCATGAAAGCGGGTGTCAGAGTCACTGTCGGATACGGAATGACAGAATGCGGGCCGCTGATCAGCTATCGTGATTATTACAAGGGAAGGCCTGTAGGCAGTTGCGGAAAGGTGATAAATTACCTTGATATTAAAATTGACAGCCCTGATGAACACGGAATTGGTGAGATCTGTGTAAAAGGGGAGAACATCATGGACGGTTACTACAAAATGGATGAACAGACCGCTGAAGCCATTGACAGTGAAGGGTGGCTCCATACCGGAGATCTTGCATATATTGACAGTGAAGGATTCATTTTCATATCGGGCAGGTCAAAGAACATGATACTTTCCTCATCAGGTCAGAACATTTATCCTGAAGAGATCGAAGCAAAGATAAATTTCATGGCTTATGTGGCTGAATCGCTTGTTCTTGATTCCGGAAACGGAAAGCTTGTCGCCTATGTCTATCCGGATAAGGAAAAGATGTCAGCAAACAACATTACTGAAGAAATGGTTGCGGAAATAATGAAAGAGAACAGAGTTAAGCTCAATGAAGTTCTTCCTCTATTTGCAAAAGTGACCGATATCAGGTTATACCCCGAGGAATTTGAAAAGACATCCACTAAAAAGATCAAAAGACGGCTTTACACATCTTTAGTGAAATAGATCCACTCTTTTTTGATTTTTTCTGAAATAAAAATACTATCACCGGTGTTTATAAGTCAGTTTTTTTGTAATGATGGAGGAATGTTCATGGAATTCAGTCAGCTTAATGAAAGGATCAGGGAGCAGGCGATCGCAGTTAATACTTTGAGAGCAGAGATCTCGAAGGTGATCGTGGGTCAGCAGGACATGGTCGATTCTCTTATCATGGGAATGATAGGTGAAGGACATATTCTCCTTGAAGGTGTTCCCGGGCTTGCAAAAACTACGGCAGTAAAAGCATTTGCAGATGCCACAGATCTTGAATTCAAAAGGATCCAGTTCACTCCCGATCTTCTTCCGGCAGACATCATCGGAAGCAGAATATTTAATATGAATGACCGTAATTTCGAAATAAAAAAGGGAGTTATCTTTTCAAATGTGATCCTTGCCGATGAGATAAACAGATCTCCCGCAAAAGTTCAGTCGGCACTGCTTGAAGCGATGCAGGAAAGACAGGTGACAATAGGCGACACGACTTTCAAGCTTCCCGACCCTTTCATTGTCCTTGCGACACAGAACCCGCTTGAACAGGAAGGGACATATCCTCTCCCTGAAGCACAGGTGGACAGATTCATGTTCAAAGTGCTCATTGATTATCCTTCAAAAGACGAAGAGCTTAAGATCGTTGAAAGATTTGAAAAAAATGAACTCCTTCAGAAACTGAACAGAGTTATCGGGAACGGTGAAATAAAGAAGTGGCAGGAAACAGTTAAAGCGATATATACCGATGAAAGAATAAAAAAATATGTAATTTCAATAGTTTTTGAAACAAGGGAACCCAAGGACAAATCCGTTTCCCAACTCATTGATGTCGGAGCAAGCCCGAGAGCGAGCATCTTTCTTATCCTTGCCGGAAGAATTAGAGCTTTCATGGAGGGAAGGAATTTTGTAACTCCTGAAGATATCAAGGAAGTTGCATATCCGGTGCTTCGACACAGAATTATTCCGTCGTTCGAAGCGGAAGCGGAAAAAATATCGACAGACAGGATAATCGGTGAACTTTTGAACAGGGTTGAGGTTCCTTAATATCCATGCTCAATGAAGAACTTTTTAAAAAGATAAGATATATCGAGCTCAATGTAAAAAAGAAAGTCGATAACTACCTTCAGGGGTCATACCACACCCTTTTCAAAGGGCAGGGGCTTGAATTCCAGGAAGTTCGCGAATACACCGAAAATGACGATGCCCGGCTCATCGACTGGAATGTTACGGCAAGAACAGGAAAGCCGTTCGTCAAAGTTTTCAGAGAGGAAAGAGAGCTTACAGTCATGATCGCAGCAGACATCTCCGGCTCGACTCTTTATGGAAAAAGTTCAGGATTAAGAGAGGTTATGGCAACAATTGCCGCTGCGATATCTTTCAGTGCGATAAAAAATTCTGACAAGGTCGGACTCCTTCTTTTTTCAGACCGCATCGAAGAATATATTCCTCCAAGAAGGGGGAGAAACCATCTTCTGACTGTTATCAGAGCACTGCTGACCGCCACTCCCAAAGGAAGAAAGACAGACCCGGAGGTCCCTTTTAAATTTCTGAATAAAGTTATGAAAAGGAAGACGCTCACATTTTTTCTTTCAGACATGATGTTTGATAAGTTGCCGGAATCTTTGAATATAACTGCTTCAAAACACGAAATTGTCCCTGTCGGAGTGATCGATGAGACAATATTTACTCCTCTTGTCCAGGGTGCTGTAAAGGTCCTTGACCCTGAAACGGGTGAGACATCCATTCTTGATCTGAGCATTCCGGGACTCAACGACATGACGAAATTCATTGCGGCACATGAAGCTGGCTTTAAAAGAAAAGGGATAAGACCAGTCTGGATTATGAACCGTGAGAATTTTATGGATGAACTTGTCAATGAATTCAAGAAGTTAAGCAGCGTGAGAAAAAAATGAGAAAAGCGGCGTTGTTAATATTGCTCCTTTTTTCACAGATAGTTTTCTGTGAAGATCTAAAGACCGAAGTGTCAAAAGAGAGTGTATATTTAGGGGAAGTTTTCACCCTCAAAGCTGGTACTTTAGCAAAAGAGAACATGACTGCAGTTTTTGCAGGTGAGACAAAAGATGTCGCTATCCTTGGGGTTGAGAAAGGTGATGACGGCAATGTCATAATTAAAATGATAACTCTTGTCAGCGGTGAACTGACAGTTCCGCAAATAGATCTCACTATAGACGGGAATGTGTTTAATATTGGGCAGTTCAAAGTTTCGTCAATGAACCGTACTGCTGAAAATGACATGAACCTGCGGGACATAAAAGATACTGTTAAAATAATGGAAAAGGATTATACACTTCTTTATGTTCTTGCTTTTCTTCTTGCGATTGCCGCACTTATATTCCTGTTCTTAAAGCTCAGAAAAAGATTTGCAAAAAAAGAGAGCTCAATCACTCAAAAAGTTGAGCCGTCTGAAGTTGCGGCAAAGTTCATCAAAGAGGCAAAGGCAAAAAGGGAATCGGGTGATAATGAAGCGTTCGTTGATCTTTCAACGCTGGGGCTTAAAACATACATGTCATTGATAAGTGACTTAAATTATACGGAAATGACCACATCGGAAGTGAAAAGGGCTTTAAAGAAGGACAAATTGTTTTCCGCTGCTACAGATGTAATTGTCGGAATACTTAAGCTTGGTGACAGATTTAAGTTCGCTGATGATACACTGTCTGAAAGTGACTTTGACAGGATCATTGACGGATTTGCGGGAACCGTAAGAGAAACTGAAAAAGGAAGGGTTGTAAAAAATGATGCTGCTTGATCCGCTATGGCTTCTGCTGATTATTCCGGCATTAATTATCACAGCGTTCCAGTTGAGGATAAAGGGGTCCGGGTCATCGATATTCTATAATAATTTTAAAGCCGGCAGAAAAAAAGCATCCGGAATTTATTTTCTCCCTAATATTATTGATCTTCTGGCTGTAATTATGGCAGTTTTTGCTCTTGCAAGACCTGTTTCTCTCGAAAAGACGGTGACTCCGCCGGTTGAAGGGAAGGATATAATGGTCGTACTTGATGTGAGCGGTTCGATGGAGGCGCTTGATTTCCAGCCGAAAAACAGAATAGAAGCGGCAAAAAGTGTGATCGAAAGCTTCGTCAAAGGGCGGATGAGCGACCGTCTCGGGCTTGTCTTTTTTGCTAAAGACAGCTTTCTGCAGGTTCCCCTCACAACAGATTACGATATTTTCATTGAGCTTCTTTCAATGCTCAAGACAGGTGTCATTGAGGATGGAACTGCGATCGGCAATGGTCTCGGGCTTGCTGTGAGCCGGCTTGAGAACAGCTCTGCAAAAAGCAGGATAGTCATTCTTCTAACAGACGGCGACAACAACGCAGGAAATGTCAGTCCGGCGAATGCGGCTCAGTATGCTTCAGCCAAAGGGGTTAAAATATATTCAATTCTTATCGGGACAGATGCTGAAGTGCCGTTCCCCGCAGGAAAGGATTTCTTCGGCAGAGATACTTTCCAGAAAGTTCAGATGAAGACAAACCCGGACCTTTTAAAGCAGATTTCGAATGTTTCAGGCGGAAAGTTCTATCAGTCCATTTCAACAGATGAACTGAAAAAGGCATTCAGGGATATCGATGAACTTGAAAAAAGTCCCGTTCCCGCAAGAAAGCTGAAAATATATAATGAATACGCACCATTATTCATTATGTTGGCGGTAATATTCATACTCCTTGCCAGACTTATTGCGATGAAATTCAGGATATATCCGGAGGTGGAGAGATGAAATTCTACGACTGGACATATTTCCTGACAGCGGTTATATGGATACCCGTGATATTCTTATGGACAGTTTATTCTTCAAAAAAGAGGAATGATTTTCTTAAACTTTTCTCAAAAAGCCAGACTGAAAAAATAGTTGATATTTCCCAAAGAAAAATTGTTGTAAAAAGGGTTCTCATATTTCTCGCTCTCTCATTTTTCACAGTTTCCGCGGCAAGACCTCTCATGGGTGGCGAAGAGATAAAAGCCGACAGCTCAGGAATAGATATCGCAGTAGTATTTGATGTTTCATTAAGCATGTATGCCGAAGATGAGTCAGGACCCAGATTTGAAAAGGGGAGAAAGCTTCTGATCGATGTGCTGAGTTCACTCACAGGTGACAGAGTCGCAATAATTCCTTTTGCCGGAGCCGCTTTTCTTCAACTTCCTCTGACAGATGACTATGAAACGCTCCAGACAGTGGTTTCCGTCCTTGAGCCGGGAATGATCGAAAGGCAGGGAACAGCTCTGGGAAATGCACTGGAGATGGCGGTTGAGACGCTTACATCTTCAGGGAATGAATCTGACAGAATGATAGTTGTAATATCTGACGGAGAGGACCCGGAACTTAATTTCGAAAAGGTGAGGAAGCTCATAAAGGAGAACGGAATTCATCTTGCGGTCGTCCCTATGGGTACAGTCGAAGGAGCACCGGTCAGGATCGGTGAAAGTTACCTGAAAGATGAGAACGATAACACTGTAATATCAAAACTTGACAGGGGTTTTTTTGAGAAATGTTTTGAAACGCTCGGTGCAGTCGAGATAAAAAAGGGGACAACGATCAGTGAACATGTTAAAAACTTTAAAAAAGCCATAAGAAACGAGAATAGAAACCTCAACATCTATACTGAACGGTTCCAGATGCCTCTTTTTGCAGGAATTATCATATTCTGGCTTTTCCAGCTTCTCTCTTTAGGAAGGAGAAGATCATGAAAAACATATTACTGATCTCTACAGTTTTTATTTTTCTTGCCGGTTTTACCCCGTTTGAAAAAGAAACCCCCGAAAGCCGCGAGGGGAGAAAAAAATATGCCGCAGGTGATATGGAAGGGGCAAAAAGTGAATTTGAAAAAGCTTCAGAACGGCTTGAGAACAGTGCGGAAGCTTATTATGATCTCGGAAATTCGTTACAGAGATCAGGAGATAATGAAGGTGCTTTGAATTCATACAGGAAATCGCTTGAAACAGGCGGAGCTGACAATCAGTTAAAGGCAAAGATATTTCACAACATGGGTAATTCGCTTGCGGCAATGCAGAAATATAAAGAAGCAGAAGATTTTTTCATCAGATCATTGATGGAAGATCCGCAAGACGATACTGCTGAAAATCTTGAAATAGTAAGAAGAATAATTCGTCAGCAGGAACAGCAGGAACAGCAGAAACAGGATCAGCAGAAACAGGATCAGGAACAGAAAGAAGAACAGAAACAGGATCAGGAAAAAGAAGATCAACAGCAGGAACAGAAAGAAGAACAGCAGCAGGAACAGAAAGAAGATCAGCAGCAGGAACAGAATGTTGCACAGGCGGAAGAGAAAGAAGAAGAGGAAAAAAAGGAAGACGGAAAAGAAGAAATGATGCAGCAGTTCAGACAGAGGAAAAATTTGCAAATATCTCCTTTCATGTTAAAGAAAGATGCAAGGTCAAAAAATGGTCAGACCTGGTAGTGGCGGATTAAAATATGAATAAATGCTGTCTTATACATAAGTTACTGATTTTGTTTGCGATACTTCTTGCGGCAAGTTCTGTTTTCGCACAGAATGTTACTTTGTCAACTGACAGCAGTGTAGTATCTGCCGGTGAAGTTTTCAGATTCATTCTTACTGCGGAAGGGTCATTCGAGTCGATAATCGAGCCCGATCTGAGCAATTTTGATGTAGATAACAGGTCGGAATCACAGTCGAGCTCAATAAGCATCATCAATGGAAAAATGGAATCGAGCAAAAGCATTAACTATACATATTTTCTCAGAGCAAAAAAAGCAGGTGTTTTTAAGATAGGTCCCGCATCTCTTAAATTGAAAAACGGAAAGAAGAAAGATTCAAATATTGTTACAGTGACAGTAACAGGGTCTTCTGCGGATGATAATCAGGAGCAGAGCACAAACTCAAGAGCCGGAGAAAACGCCGAACCGACTGCAAACTCTCTGCTGGCTCCCCTTACAACATGGGAGAAAAGGACTCCCAGTCATTTTATCCGAGCTGTTGTGAGTCCTGCGGGAGAAGTTTATGAAGGTGAACCGGTCGTTGTGAAGTATTATATTTTTACAAAACCGAATGCAATATCTGATCTCAATTTTTATAAGATACCTGCTTTTGAAAACTGCTGGAAAGAGGAAAAGAGTGAGAGCCGTCTCAGTTTCAAAAGGGGTGCGATAGACGGAAATGTTTATGATTACGGATTGTTAAAAACATATTATCTGATACCTGAAAAAGGGTTGACCGAAATTTCAGGGACACAAATGATAGTTGATGTGATGACCGGTTCGTTCTTTAACACAAGAAAACAGAGTATTTCCACTCCGGCATTAAGGATTCCGCTGACTCCGATTCCTGAAAAAGATTTGCATAAAGATGGCTTTTTTGCAGATATTTCGGTAATTGCCGACAAAAATACTGTCACACTTGACAAAGACAATCTGCTCGAAACAGTAACTTTCACCATCAACGGTTGCGGAAATCTGCAGTCATCTGTGGTCGAACTTCTGCCGGAGCCCGATCTGAAGTACTTTTCTCCTGAAGTGGAGCTTAATGCCGGTGGAACTGCTGATGGTTACTGCGGTCAGAAAAAGTATAAGTTCATGGTGAAAGGATTGAAAAAAGGGAAGTTTGTCATAAAAGCGAAAGATATTGAAACATTCAGCAGAGAAAAAGGATGGCAGGTCTTGAAAATGCCCGAGATCACTGTTGATGTTAAAGAAGTTTCAAATTCAACGGATTCAGTTTCCGAAAGTGTGAGTCAGAGATTTGAACTTTTAAGGGAACTGCCTGAGGGAATAAAAAAATATGAAAACACCCCGCTGATAAAAAGAAACTGGTTTATGGTAATGCTTGCTGTTCCTTTTCTGATGGTAATGATATCTTTCCTTATCTGGCTTTCCGGTAATATGAGAGAAAACCGGTCAAAAAGCCGCAGGGCGAGAGTTGAAAAGTGGAAAGAGAAACTTAATATTGCAAATTCACTTAACGAACTTCTCAATATTTTTTACGATGCCCTCAAAGAGATATATTCGATAGAGCTCAGGGGTGAACGGAAGCATAATGTCAAAAAGAAATATGGTGATTCGATAGGTGATATACTTGCATTCATTAAAGATATTGAATTTGCATCCTATTCGAGCAATGCAGATTCCGATATATCAGCTTTCAAGTCAAAGGCGATCGGGTTTCTTGATATCAGAGGTGTGAAAAAATGAGAAAAACTGCTGTTTTCATTTTTTTAACTGTTTCATTTCTATCTCTTTTTGCAAACGAGGACGGGTTCTCTCTCTATCTCAAAAAGAATTATAAGGAGGCGTACAACGCTTTCAACGAACAGTTCATCAGTTCCAACGGCGACCCGCTTTATGCCTACAACCTCGGTGTGACCTCTACCGCTCTGGGTGAGAAGGGCAGTGCTGTATATTTTTATATTCAGGCGCTTCAGCGGGCACCGGAGCTTCCCGAAGCAAAGAACAACCTGAAGATCCTTGCCGGCGAGATGAATATCACTATTCCGCAGGTACTTCTTGAGCCGGTTCATTCAATTGATTATCTTCTCATGATATTTATTGTCTCGATATATGTTTTTGCAATTCTTGTTTCAATTCTCTGTTTTAAAAATGACTGGAGAATAAAGACCGCACTTCTTCCCGTTTTTCTTATAATGACCGTTTCTGCGGCAATGTATTTCATGAATTACGAGGAAGAGAACAGGATCAACTGGGCTGTTGCAGTGAGCGGGGATTCTCTCAGAAGCGGTCCTGACTCATCTCTGACTGAGATAGGAAAAATAAGAGAAGGGGAAATAATAAATATAGTATCTTCGAGCGGTTCGTGGTATAAAGTGAAGAGTTTCCAGGACAATGTAGAGGGCTGGATAGAGTTGAAAAGTATTCGGGCGGTTATGAGAGGTCATATATGAACTATAGGATTTTATTGGTTTTTTCTGTTGCGTTGACAGTTGTTTTTTCATATTCATGCAAATCGGCTCCAGTCATTAAAGGGGCGGAATCGGATGGAGAAGTAGTATACAAGCAGGGTCTGTACTACCTCGAAAAAGGGGATTATGTCAATGCCGAGAACAAGTTCATGAAGGTGATCTCAGATTTCAGTTACAGTATTTATGAACCTTTTGCCACAGTTGCGCTGGGTGACACATATTTTTATAAAGAGGAATATCCTTCCGCAGTTGAGGTTTACAGCCGTTTTGTGAAAATGAGACCGACTCATGAAAAGACTCCGTGGGCTGAACTTCAGATGGCAAACAGTTATCTTAAGCAGATGCCGTCAGATTTTTTCATTTTCCCCAGTCCTTCGGAAAGAGATGTCGATATTGTTGAAAAAGCAGTTGTTCAATTCAGGCACTATCTTTCAAAGTATCCCGATGACGGAAACAGGGAGAAAGGAATAAAAGATCTTGAGAAAGCGGAACTGGTACTTATCGAGAGGGATCTTCGGGTTGCTGAATATTATGCAAAAAAGAAAAAATGCGCCTCGGCAAATACAAGAATTAAATATATTTCAGACAATTTCACAGTCACTACTGAAAAAAACAAAAAGAGAATCGGAGCGATCCTGAAAAAATGTCCGGAAGTCAAAGAAGAAAAGAAGCCGGAAGAAAAAACAGATGCAAAATAGATGTTCCGCTATCATTCTGTTCTTTTCTCTGATCGCGGGAATATTTTCATCCTGTAACCTTTCTCAAGATCAGAAAGCCAATATAGTGAAGATCCTTGAAATTAGAGAGTCTCTTGTCAACTCAGGCGATGTCAAATCTCTTGAAGTTCTGATGACAGAAGATTTCCCTGATAAAAAGGAATATCTTGACCAGATGACATACAGATATCAGTATTTTCTAAAATTTTCTTACGATATGAACACGATAGATATTCTTTCGTCATCGGTTCTGGGTAACAGAGCCCACCTGATGCTGAGCTATGATCTTTCATTCAGAAACCCTGATGATGTCGCTGAAACTTTCTGGCTTGACCGGAAAGAGGATGTCATCATGGTCAAAGAGAAAATCGGCTGGAAGATAGCTGACATAAAGGAAATGAAGAACACAGGGAGAAAAATAGATCCACAGACAGTTCACGACATATTTTTTGCACTTGATACAAGAAAAACAGCTCTGAATAATGGAGATCATGAACTTTTTTCAACGATAATCTGGGAAAAATATCCCGACAGGGAAAAGCTTGTTGATAACTTCAAAAAGAACGCCTCTGCGTTCATCAATGTCAATTACGGTCTTAAAAACAGAAAATTTCAGTATGTTTCACCCTCAATGGACGAGGCAAGGGTCATCCAATATTTTGACCTTGTTTTCAATATCAAAGGGTTCGATGCGGCTGAAAAGATCGAAGACCAGTCAGAACTCATCTCATTAAAGAAAATGCCCGACAACACATGGAAGATCACCGACGGACTGAAGTGATACCTTATCCTTGACAATATCACTTAAATCCAATTAAATGCAGTGATGTTTTTTTAATTTTTATGGAAGTGGGTAAATGTTTCGAAATATACTTGTGAGATATGACGAAATTGCATTGAAAAAAAGGAATCGCGGCTGGTTTGAAGATCTGCTTCTAAATAACATCCGGTCAAGTGTCGGTGAACTTGGTTCTGCCGGAAAATTCAGGGGGAGAATGGGGGTTGAACTCAAAAGTGAGGAGAGTTTGAAAGAAGTTGTGAACCGGCTTTCGTTCATTCCGGGAATATCGAGCTTTTCGCCTGCTTTCAAACTGCCGCTCAGTGCTCCGTGGGATGATATTGTTGAATGTGCATTGAAGCTTGCTCACGAAGCCCTTGAAGATGGAAGAACAGTCATAAAAGTAATTTGCACCCGTTCAAATAAGAGATATCCCGGAACTTCGATTGAGATCCAGCAGAAACTTGCCGAGTCGGTTCTTACAAACTTGGAAGGGAAGTTCACAGTTTCAATGAAAAAATATACATTCGCACTTGAAATTGAAATAGATACGAACGGAATATTCCTTTTCAGCAGAAAAATAGCAGGGATTAAAGGACTTCCTTCAGGTTGTGCAGGTGAATATTTATCGCTCCTTTCCGGCGGTATTGACAGCCCCGTTGCATCGTTCATGACAATGAGACGAGGGGGCCGCATCCATTACATCAGCTTCTATTCTCCGCCTTACACAGGTGAAGAGAGCATGAAAAAACTCGAGGACCTTGCAGGACATCTCAAGAAATATCAGGGCGTTTCGACAAAGCTTTTCATTGCTCCGCTCATTGATATTCAGCTTCTTATCAAGGCAAGATGCCACGAAGGATACAGAACTATTCTGTTCAGAAGGATGATGTTCAAGATCGCTGAAAAGATCGCAATCGCCAATAAATTCGATGCTCTTATCACAGGTGAAGCCCTTTCGCAGGTTGCAAGCCAGACAATTGAAAACCTTACCTGTATAAACGACGCCGTAAAAACGCTCCCTGTCATAAGGCCGCTCATAACTTCAGAAAAAAGCGACACTATCGCGATCGCTGAAAAAATAGGGACTTTCCCGATATCAATCAGGAACTGTCCTGACAGCTGCACAGCTTTTCTGCCGAAATCACCGATAATCCGCGGCAAACTTGAAAAAGTGCTTGCAGAGGAAAAAAAGCTTGAGCCGGAAATATCTTATCTTCTTGAAGAATCTG
>ENA-UPTA01003189-UPTA01003189.1-activated-sludge-metagenome-genome-assembly--contig:-NODE-3189-length-16290-cov-6.794395_pt1 | contig 16290 bp, 17 predicted proteins | sample MGYA00238184_ERZ773361 | MGnify/ENA primary metagenome ERZ773361 (study PRJEB29100, sample SAMN05720205) | activated sludge metagenome | isolation source: anaerobic digester from wastewater...
GGATCAGATGGCTTTGGAAGAGGCGAAGAACAACTACGTGGGAGTGCCCTATTCCCTTCGCGTAGCTCACGAGATAACCTCCGAGGGATACGGCTTCAGCGTATCCTGCGAGACCGGGACCGTGACCGACGTGTTCTCCCCCTCCGCGGAGGAGTGAGAGCTGTGTCATTGCCGTCGACCTTCTTCATCAGACGGCGGTAACCTTATTTTCAGGCTAGCCCAATAGCGTAATCATGAACAGCGCCATCGTGGCGATCACCACCGACATCGGCGCCGAGGGGCGGGTGATGGAGGCCTTCTGCCAGATGCCTTCCGTCAAGGAATGCTACATGGTGTACGGGGTGTACGACATACTGGTCAAGGTGCAGGCCCCTTCGGAGGACGAGATGAGCGCGGCCATCATCGCCATCCGGGACCTGCCGGGGGTTCGCTCCACCCTCACCCTGGTGGTCTGCAAGGAGCATAAAAAGTAAGGATTAGGTTCGTGTTTACCGGAACAGAGGCATCCTTTTGGACAAGTTCGCTCAGGACCTGGAATCGCTGATGAACAAGCTGGTCGCCGGCTGCGATCCGCCGTGCGAGGAGGCCCTCCGCAAACTGGAGCAGCGGCTCGTCGACCTCAAGGAGAAGAACCTGCTCAAGATCAACCACTCGGTCCTGGAGATGATCGTGGCCAAGTACCTGGTGCAGGACGGCTACGAGGTCGATCTGGAGCACATGATCGACGCCGGGCTGAGCTGCGACGTCTACGCTAGAAAGGGCGACGGGGTCATGATCGTGGAGGTGGAGACCGGCTACGTCCCGCCGGCCCACGCCCTGGACCCCATGGATTACATCCGGGCGAGGATCGCTTCCAAGATCGCCCGGTACAGCAATCACTGCCACAAGTTCTCCCTGGCCGCTCCGCCGCACTACGTGATGCCGGTGATGCCCTTCTTCACCCGCCCGCCGCGGGACCGGGACGAGAAGGAGGCCTGGCTGGTCAAGCATTATTGCGACCTCTACTACAAGAGCCCCCCGGTGAGCATGGACGAGATCATGAACTCCCGCATCCACAGCGTATCCATCATCGAGGTGGAGAGCGGCACGCTGCGGGACATGGCCCCCGACGATTACATCAACCTGACCGTCGACTGGTACCTGTGAGCTGAGCACATGGACTCCGCGCTTCTCTTCCTGGGCTCCGTGGCCGTGATATCCCTTTCCGGGGTGCTGATGCCCGGCCCCGTCTTCGCCGTGACCATCGCCTGCGGCTTCCATGACCGCTGGTCCGGCTGGAAGATAGCCCTGGGCCACGCCCTGGTCGAGGTCCCGACCATAGCCGCCATATTCCTGGGGCTGAGCGTCTTCCTGAGGAACGACATGGTGCTGGGCGCCATCGGACTGCTGGGAGGGGTGATACTGATGTACATGGGTTACGACATCATACGGACGCACAAGGAGGTCGTCACCAGCTGCGACACCAGGCAGCAGAGCCCCTTCTGGGCTGGTGTGACGACCACCGCCTTCAACCCCGGTTGGCTTCTCTGGTGGGCGACGGTCGGCGCCGCGCTCACGGCGACCGCCGTCACCTTCGGATGGTGGATGCTGCCCTTCTTCGCCCTGGTGCACATCACCTGCGACTTCCTTTGGGAAGGCTTCGTCGGAATGACCATATTCGGTACCAAGGGGAAATGGAGCAGCACCTGGCATCAGCGGGTGATCGCCGGCTCCGGGGTCCTGATGATAGTGTTCGCGCTTCTGTTCGTGTTCGACGCCCTGCAGACCCTGTTATAAAAAAGGACTAATCCCCGCGCCCTATCTCCATCATCCTCTCCAGGGGTCTCCTGGCCGCCTCGATTATCTCCGGGGAGAGGGTGATCTCCGGGGAGAGCGTCTCCAGGGCCTTGATGAGCGACGATATCGTGGTGCGCTTCATGTTCGGGCAGACGGCGGTCGGAACGGGAATGAAGGTCTTGCCGGGCGCCTCCTTCCCCAGGCGGTAGGTCATGTCCACCTCGGTGCCGACGATGAACTCCTGCGCGTCGGAGGTCTTGGCGTACTTTATCATCCCTTCGGTGGAGGAGACGTGATCGGCGAGGTCGATGACCTCGGGCGTGCATTCCGGATGCACCATCAGCTTGGCCTTGGGGTGCTTCCTCTTGATCTCGTTCAGCTGCTGAACGTCGATGTCGTGATGGGTGGGGCAGAAACCGGGCCAGAGCAGTATCTCCTTATCCGGGTGGAACCTCTGCACGTACGCTCCAAGGTTCCGGTCCGGTACGAATATTATGCGCTTCTGCGGCATCTTGCCCACGACCCTGACGGCGTTGGCGGAGGTGCAGCACACGTCCGCCAGCGCTTTCACGGCCGCGGAGGTGTTGACGTAAGCGACGATGGCCGCCTCGGGATATTTCTCTTTGACCGGGGCGAGCTCCAGGTCGGTGCACATGGCCGACATGGGGCACATGGCGTCCGATTCCGGCAGGACGACCTTCTTGTCCGGGGAAAGTATCTTGGCGCTCTCGGCCATGAAGTCCACCCCGCAGAATATGATGACCTCGGCGTCGGTGCTGGCCGCCTTCTGGGAAAGGCCGAGGGAATCGCCCACGTAATCGGCCACGTCCTGCACCTCCGGTGACTGGTAGTTATGGGCCAGGATGACCGCCTTGCGCTGCGCCTTGAGCTCCTGGATACGCTCCGCGGCGTTCATTTCGCCAACTCATGCCGAAATCCGTATAAATATTTACTTGGCCCAGCAGGAAATGGGAAAGGATTGAAGGCTGGGCGTATCAGCCTTTGACGTTTCACTTCAGGATGGCGTCCAGCTTCTTGCCCACGGCGTCCCAGTTGACCTGGTTCCAGAAGGCCTCGATGTACTTTGGCCGCAGGTTCTTGTAGTCTATGTAGTACGCGTGCTCCCAGACGTCCAGGGACATCAGCACCCGGAAGCCGGGGATCACGTTCACGTTGTGCTTCTCCACCTGTAAGATGATCGGCTTGTGAAGCGCCATGCAGTACACCAGGACGGCCCAGCCGGACCCCTCGGCGGAAGCGGCCGCGGCGGTGAACTCCTTCTTGAAGCGGTCGATGGAACCGAACTCCTTCTCCAGCTCGGCCTTCAGCTTGCCGGAGGGCTCCCCTCCCTTTCCGAGGGGGCAAAGCGTCTCCCAGTACACCGAGTGCAGGTAGTGCCCGCCGATCTGGAAGGAGAGGTCCTTGTCCAAGGCCTTCAGGTCCAGGTCGGCGTTCTCCGCCCGGGCCTTGTCCAGCTTGTCCAGTATGGCGTTCGCGGCGTTCACGTACGCCGCGTGGTGCTTGGTGTGGTGGACGGTCAACTGCTCCTCGCTCAGGAAGGGGGCGAGGTCCTTGTATCCGTAGGCGAGCTTCGGCAGCTCGTATCTCTTGGCTTGCTCCATTGTGACACCTGACCAGACTATCGTTGCTTTAGGTGGATAATGATTTTGGTCCCCGTATCCTGAATCTCGAACCAATTCGCCGGGAGCCTAGTTCCGGGAATACCAGTCCCGAACCGCCTGGGCGTCCTCTGCCTCCAGGTCCTTGAGCGAGTAGCTCTTCCCGGCCGGGGAGGAGAGGAAGGAGGCCTGCGCGGTGCGCAGCCCAGCAAGCCGTTGGAAAGGGTTCGCTATGAGCGACAAGGACTGGATGTGCGATCGCTTGATCAGTACCTGGACCAAACTGACGTTGCGGAAGCGGAGGGAGAGCTGGTCCCCTTCCACGGATATGGAGCCGTTGCGGTGCCTGGAGAGACCGAGAAGCAAAGCTGGCGCCAGCAAAAGGAGCGGGACCCAGGAATAAGGAACGCCCCAGAAGTAGAAAGCAATCATGATAGCACCAGTGAGCAACGCCACCGGCACCGTGGAGCGGAACAGGTAACGGCGCAGCGCCCGCTTCGGCAGGACCACCGAACATGAGGGCAGATGGTACTCCGGCAGGATATCCCTCAGGAAGCCCTCGACCTCCTTCCTGCGGATGAGCGGATGCAGCAGGGACACCCTCTCCTGCTCCTTGGACCCGCCACCGGCCACCTCCACCATCATGGTGCAGAGGCCGAACGGCTGACGCAGGACCCCCTGATAGACCATTACGGCCTGCAGACGGTGCAGCTTCACCGTGACGTGGTTCTTCTTCAACACGCCCCAGCTTATCTCCAGGCGGTCCTCGAAGCGGCGCACAGAAAAATTAGCGAACTGGATGACGAAGACTATGGCCGACAGGGCCCAGGTGAGCAGGAACAGCCCCAGGGCGATGCCTATTCCGACCATCAGCGGGATGGTGGAGAGGCTCTCCACCGCCTGGTCCAGATAGCTCTGCGGAATGTACTCGTAGACCTGGGCGTAGACGACCGCGACGACGGAGAACAGGACCATGAACCGACCGGAGGTCAGCGCCGCCAGCCAGATGTCCCGGCCCTGCAGGAAGCGGGATGCCTTGGGCACCTCCACCGGCTCGGTCTCGGAACGCGCTTCCTTGGCGTACAGATGCTCCTTGATGCTCTCCGCCTCTTTTTTTGATACGGCCCGCAGGTTCACCTCGGCGTCCACGCTGACCCCGGCGGTCTTGATCTGCAAGGTGACCAGCCCGAACGCTTGCTGGAGCACGTTGGCGTTGGTGTTCATCGACTGGACGCGATCACGTTTGATGGTCCTCTCCCGTTTGAAGAGCACGCCCTGACGGATGTGGACCATCCCCTCCTCGTACCGATAGAGGAAGAAGTACCAGCGCAGGACATTGAACAACGCGGAGAGACCGAACATGGCCAGCAAGGCTACGATAGCATTGCCGATGAACCCTCCGAACATGTCGTCTGGCAGGGATATGGCTATGATGAGGGCGAAGCTGAGGTTGGATATCAGCCCCCGCCCGGTATCGAGCAGTATGAGCAGGGGATGCTGGCGGCGAAGGTCAGACATCTTCCTCACTGACCCGGGCCAGGGTGGCTATCTCGCCCCGCAGCTCCTCCGCCCTCTGCTTGGGCAGGGCGGGGATGGCGAACTTGGTGGCGGCGGTGGATATCGAAAGGGTGGTTAGACCGAAATAGCGCATCAGCGGACCGTGCTCGGTATCCACGTACTGAACGCGGACCATGGGGATGAGGTGCCTCTTGATCACGAATATCCCGTGCTGTATCTCCATCTCGTTCTCCCGGAGCTCGTAGCGCCAGAAGCGCATCCGTAGCCAGGGGCTGAGAAATACGCCCCAGGGGACGTAGGCGACGCCCAGGGCGATGGCGGTCCAGCCCACCCAATCCGGAGCCCCGTAACCGATGGTGACCAGGAAGAAGAAACCGACAACGATCATCAGAACTATCGCCGAACCTATGGCCCCGCCGATCATCCAGACCTTCCTTGCCCGGGGATCGATGCTCTCCTTCGGCTCGTTGTCCATCCTGAGCCTTTCCCTTAGGTTCTCCAACATGTCTTCGCCCCGGTGCGGGAAATGCGGTCTGGCGTATTACCTTTTCGCAGTTCCTAGGAGTACGGAGCAGGCCAGGACAGGATTATCTATCATGCCACCCTTATCACCACCGAGCGAAATGACGAGCAAGCGCGAGGAGCTCGCTGCCAACTACTTCAACTGCAGCGAACGGGAAAGGGCGGTGTTCGAGGCCGGTATCAAATTGGGAACCATCTATCACCAGTTCGTCGGCACGCCGGTGGCCGCGGCCAACGTGGAGATATTGGAGAGGGCGATCGAGGACGGGGTCCGGGTCCAGCCTTTCGTCAAGGACGTCAAGGTACGCATATCCCGCGAGGCTCTCCGCAAGAAGAAGGACGAGTTCGATTATCAGACCCTGACCGGAAACCTGCTCAACGTGGAGCTGACCATCTCCGTTGGCGGCACCACCGTGGTGGCGGCCATGGACTTCAAGGAGGACCTGCGCTATCCGCTCATGTACGTCCGGTCGGTGGAGAGCCGATAAATACGTCCATTATTATTTTTATTCAAGGTTACCAAGGCCAACCCAGCGTTCCGTTCCTCGGGAAAGGATATTAAGCTTGGATTGCCATATAGGTCTTCTACTGCATCGAGCCCATTCGATGCATGGACACCGGGGAATCGGATGAACAACATCAAGATCGGCATCACAGGGCTTCCTAGCGCGGGCAAGACCAACACCCTTATCCAGGTCATCAAGATGCTCGAGGAGGAAGGGCATACCGTGGGCGGCATGATCACCGAGCCGATCCTGGACGACAAGAAGCGCAGCGGCCTCTATGTCATGGACTGGATGACCAAGAAGCGCGGGGTTCTGGCCGCCACGGACATTCACAGCAAGTTCATGGTGGGCAAGATGGGCGTTGATCTCGACGTCTTGCAGGAGATAGGGGTCCAAGCTTTAGTGAACGCCTGCGAGAAGGCCGACATCATCGTCATCGACGAGGTCGGAAAGATCGAGGTGGAGAGCGACAAGTTCCGGGACGCGGTCAAGGAAGCGCTGAAGACCGAGAAGCCGATGCTGCTGACCTTGCACAAGAAGTCCAGAAATCCCTTGCTGCAGGACATCCGCAGACGGGACGACGTCCGGATCCTGGAGGTCACCCCCATCAACAGAAACCTTTTGCCCTACAAGATAATGAAGCTGATGAAGGGCGAGCTTTTGTGAACTTGGACGGCACTGTGATCAGGGAGGGGAGCACCCAGCTGCTGGTTCCCTCGCTCATATCCGAGAGGGGGCCCGGCAAGATTGAGGGCAGAGTGTTCTTCAATCGGCAGATGGCCTTCAACCGGGATATTTCCGTCGCATTGTTCCATTCCGTCATTCGACCGAGGAAATGCCTGGACGCCATGGCCGCCACCGGCGCCCGCGGGATACGCGTCTGCAACGAGGCCCCGGGCGATTACCGATTCATAATAAACGACAAGGAACCATTGGCCTGCGACCACATCCAGAGGAACATCGAACTGAACTCGCTGGAGAACGCCGAGGCGAGCAACGCCGACCTGCGCTGCCTTCTGGCCGAGGAGGTCTTCGATTACATCGATCTCGATCCCTTCGGAACGCCCATACCTTTCGTTCCGTCCGCGCTGCAGGGCATGGCCAGGAAAGGGATATTGGCGGTGACGGCCACCGATACCGCCTCTTTATCCGGCACCCATCCCGGCAAATGCCGGCGGCGGTACATGGCCAACAGCCAGAGGAATCCCTTCCTGCACGAGAGCGGCCTGCGCATCATGATCGGGACCATCGTCCGAATGGCCGCCCAGGAGGACAAGGGGGTGACGCCCCTGCTGTGCTATTACGCCGACCATTACTTCCGCCTGTTCCTGAGGACCAGGGACGGCGCCGGGGCCGCCGACGCTTCGTTGGAACAATTGGGCATGATGTCCTACGACCGGGCGACCGGGGAGCGCAAGGTCGGAGAGGGAAAGATGGGGCCGATGTGGCTGGGCCCGCTATTCGACCGTGAGGCGATCTCCGCCGCGGTGGTGCCGGAGGGACTGGAATGCCCGGAGCGGGTCCGCCAGCACTTCGAGATCTGGAAGGAGGAGCTGGACGTTCCGTTCTACTACGAGACGAACGAGATCGCCGCCATGCTCAAGCTTTCCCCGCCTGGACGCGAGGAGCTGATGGAGGGCATGCTCGCCATCGGCAAGGTCTCCCGGACCAACTTCTCGCCGACCGGCTTCCGCACCGACCGTCCGCTGGAGGAAGTGCTGGAAGCGTTCCGTTCGACCTGCCGATGAACAAGGCTTTATCTACATTGGCTCATTTTGCGAGACGGTGAGAGATTGCCGAGCATAGCGGTCATCGGGGCCCAGTGGGGAGACGAGGGCAAGGGCAAGATCACTGATTACGAAGCGGGACGCGCCGATATGGTCGTCCGTTACCAGGGCGGCTCCAACGCCGGCCACACCATCAAGGTGGGCGAGGAGGTCTTCGCCCTTCATATCCTTCCGTCGGGCATCGTCCGTAAGGGCGTCATCAATGTCATAGGCAACGGCGTGATCGTCGACCTGATCTCCCTGGACCGGGAGATCGCCGAGCTGGAGTCCCGGGGCAAGAACGTAGAGGGGCTCAAAATATCCGACCGCGCCAACGTCATTCTTAATTGGCACCGGCTTTTGGACGGCGCCGAGGAGCGTTTGCGGGGCAGCAAGACCGTGGGGACCACCGGAAAGGGCATCGGACCCTGCTACTCGGACAAGATCGCCCGCTCCGGCATACGCATGGGCGACCTGCTGGACCCTGAACTTCTCGAGGAGCGCCTGGACACCGTCATGCCCATGAAGCTCAAGGTCATGGACATACTGGGCGTGCGGCTGGCGCAGAACAAGGAAGAGCTTTTCAAGGAGCTGCTGGCCTACGGCCGGAAGTACGAGAAGTACATAACCGATACGTCGGTCCTGGTCAACGACGCTCTGGACCAGGGCAAGAACGTGCTGTTCGAAGGCGCGCAGGGCACCATGCTGGACATCGACCACGGCACCTATCCTTTCGTCACTTCGTCCAACTGCGTTGCCGGCGCCATTTGCACCGGCTCCGGCGTCGGCCCGAAGCGGGTGGACGAGATCATGGGCGTGCTGAAGGCGTACACCACGCGCGTGGGCGCCGGTCCGTTCCCGACAGAGCTCAAGGACGCCACCGGCGAGATGCTGATGAACGTCGGGGGGGAGTTCGGGACCACCACCGGACGCGCCCGGCGCTGCGGATGGCTTGACCTGCTGGTAGTGGAGCACGCCGCCCGTTTGAACGGCCTCACCCAGTTCGCGGTGACCAAGTTGGACGTCATGAACGGCCTGAAGACGGTGAAGGTCGCGGTCGCTTACGAGATCGACGGCAAGAAAGTTTACCACTTTCCGGGCAACTTCAAGATGCTGGAACGGGCCAAGCCGGTCTACGAGGAGCTGGACGGCTGGTCCGGCTGGAAGGAGGAGGAGACCATGGAGATCGTCCGCGGCGGATTCGACGCTCTGCCGAAGGAGATGCGCCAGTACATCGGCTATATCGAGAAGCGTTCCAAGGTGCCGGCGAGGATCATTAGCATAGGAAAAGGGCGCGAGGAGACCATTCGGCGGTGAAATTCGCCTTCACGGAAAAGATTAGAGCATCCTCGTCCCCTTCACCACCCGTGAAGAATCGGGTGTGGGCGGTCATTTCACTTCTTTTGTTCGCAACCGCATTTGTTTTTGTATCGCTGCCGCCGGCGCATGCCGAACCGTCAATAGGACCGACATCCATCCCGTTCGCGGACCTCGACATAGGCGAGAGCGAGGATGACGAGGGGAGCTTTCACGTGCCCCTTTTCGCCCTCGCCACGTTCCTAGGCCTGGTGGCGGCGGTCACGGGGATCGGGAACTCGTCCTTCAAGAAACTGAGATCGCTGGCCCCCCTGGGACTTCCGAGAATGCTTCACCGATACGCCAGCGTCGCCTGCTGGAGCTTGTTCGCGGTGACCTTCATCCTTTGGACGTTCGCCTACTATTCTGACCGGGGGAAGATATTCCATACCATCCACGGCGTCATGGGCCTGATCACCATGGCTCTCGCTACGACCAGCGTTCTCACGGGGATAGGGATGTTCCGAAATGTGAAGAGATGGAGGCTGGCCCACCTGATATCGAGCAACATGGCCTTTCTCTTTCTCATCCTGACGGATCTGACCGGCGCGGTCCTAGGCGATTGAGAAAAGAAGGGTTATGGAAGAGGTTTACGGATACTGGACGGGATTGCGTATTCACTTCAGTATGCCCATGCGCAGCGCGCCGGCGGCGAGCAGCGCGAAGCCGCCGGTGAAGATCTCCGGTCCGTAGACACCGTAATTGAAGGTGTCGGCGAAGGCGGCGATCAGACCCCATACGATGAACACCAGAGCGAGAACGAGAACTAGCAGGTCCTTGATCTCACCGAGCTGCTTCAGCAGGGCGGGCATCATGACGTCCACGAACAGCAGGAGCGCGCCTACCAGGCAGACGATGCCGAGGATGACTATTCCAGCAGGAACGCCTGTGCCTATCCAGGACAAATTGCCGAAAGCCCCGTCCAGCAGGAACACCCCAGAGATGATCATCAATATCTCGGTAAGGTCGACCTTCTTGACCGTCGGAACCCGCTTCGGGGGCATCGGCGGCTGCTGGTAGTAGCCGCCCTGCGGCGGGGCGTAGTAACCGCCCTGCGGGGGCTGCTGGTACTGCGGCTGAGGCTGTTGCTGGTACTGCTGGTCCCCGTACTGCTGGGGAGGCTGCTGGTCCTGATATCCCTGCGGCTGCTGATACTGCTGCGGGGGCTGCTGGTACATCTGCTGCCCCAGGGGCGCGTTGCACCTCGGGCAGTTAGCGGCGTTGTCCGCAATGTAGTCCAATCCACAATTGTTGCATCTCAAGGGGAATCCTCCGTTTTGATAGAAAACGTACTTTGATTTAATAATGATTTGCTGGCTAGTTACGGCGCATCAGTCCAGCTTGGCCTTGCGGAACAGTCCCTGGTCACCTAACGGCATCGTTGCGTCGATGGCGATCTTGGATGTCGTGCCTTCGGTGGACGGATCGAGCGAGGAACCGGTGGCGTTGTTCACCACCAGCAGCCCGCGGGATGCCTGGAAACGCGTGGCCACCGCCCATTCCACCGCCTTATCGTCGAAGATGTCCACGTCCTTGTCCACGATGATGACCTGCTTCATGGACGGATGCCCGGTGAATGCGGCCATAGCGGCGTTCATAGCGTCCCCCTCCTTGTTCTTGGTTATCGAGACGACGCCGTGAAGCCAGCAGCAGCTCCCTTCCGTCAACCGCACAGCGTGCACCCGCGGGACGGCCTGCCGCACCGTCCGGAAGATCACCGGCTCACGCGGGAGGCCCATGAGCAGATAGTGCTCGATCCCTCCTGACAGAACCAACTGGAAGACCGCGTCCTGGCGGCGGTAGAGGCGATCGACCTCGAACACCGGCTGCTTCCTCACCGTATCGTACGTTCCAGTGATGTCCACGAACGGACCCTCGTCGTGAGTTTCAGATGTCAAACGTCCTTCGAGAACGTAATCGGCGTCCGCCGGCACCGGTATGCCGTACTTCGTCCGCCGCACCTTCAGCCCTTCCTTGAGGCCTATGTAGCGCAGGGCGGAGGCCATCTCCAGCTCGTTGAACTCGTAATCGGCGGACGTCGCCCCGGCCAGAAGCACTGACGGACAGGTGCCGATAACGAACGCCACCTTGAGGTCCTGGCCCTTCTCCATGGCCAATTTATGCATGGTAAATAGGTGCCGGGGCACCAGCCGGATGGCGAACTTGTTCCTGCCGATGACCATCAGGCGGTGGAAGGAGACGTTGAGCTTCCCTCCGAACTCGGCTATGGCCACACCGGCCGTGACGTATTGGCCGCCGTCCTGCGGGTAGTACTTCGGGATGGGCAGCTTCCGGAGATCGAACTTCTCCTCCACGATCTCCTCGAACCTGGCCTTCTTGACCTCCTCCACCGGCCTCGGGCAGGTCAGGGCCTGCATCAGCGCCTGGGTCAGTCCATCCTTCGGTAGTCCGAGGGCGTCAGTGATGCGCTCCCTCTCGCTCCACAGGTTCCCGGCGGCCCTCATTCCATTGAGGTTCGTGAAGAGAACTGGCGAACGCTGATCGGCCATGAGCGCCCGGGTCGGCTCGATCTCTATCGGCACCTTGCTCTCGATGACCTTGACGCCCTTCATTCGGTCCAGGTGGCTTTGGACGGCCATGAGCGATAATTATCGTCCCAGCATATAACCGATTTCCTCCTGCCGCTACATAACTTAAAAAGCCGGAGGGGGATATCGCCGAACGATGCCCGAGGACCTGGAAGCGACCATTCGGAAATACGCCCTGCAGAACGCTGTGCTCTATTCAGGCAAGGCCAACCCCAAGGCCGTGCAGGGCAAGGTGCTGGCCGAATCGCCCGAGCTGCGCTCCCGCGTGAAGGAGGTGCTGCCGCTCATCGCTTCCATCGTCGAGGAGATCAACGCGTTGGCGCCGGAGGTCCAGCACAGGCAGCTGGAGTCCATCGACGCCTCGATGCTCAAGAGGGAGAAGACCGAGCGCCGGGTCGGCCTGCCGGAGCTTCCCGGCATGGAAAGAGGAAAGGTGGTCATGCGCTTCGCCCCCGGACCGTCCGGACCGCTGCACCTCGGCCACACTCGCGTGGCCATCCTCAACGACGATTACTGCCGCAACTACGACGGGAAGTTCATCAACCGCATGGAGGACACCAACCCGGACAAGATCGACCCGAACGCCTATGACATGATCCCGGAGGATCTGGAATGGTTAGGCGTGAAGGTAAATGAGACGGTGGTCCAATCGGACCGCTTCGAGCTTTACTATGATATCGCCAGGCAGCTCATCAACATGGGAAAGGCGTATGTATGCACCTGTCCGGCCGAGGACTGGCGCGCCAAGAAGGAGAAGGGACAGCCCTGCCCCCATCATGACGAGGATATCGCCACGACCATGGACAAGTTCGAGAAGATGCTGGCCGGCGATTACGAGGAGGAGACGGCGATATTCGTGGTCAAGACCGACCTGAACCATCCCAATCCGGCGATAAGGGACTTCGTCGGACTGCGCATCGTCAAGTCCACCCCGCACCCGCTGAAGGGCGACAAGTACTGCCTCTACCCGATGATGAACTTCAGCGTGGCCATCGACGATCATTTCCTGGGTCTGACCCATGTCCTCAGGGGAAAGGACCACCTCAACAACACGCAGCGCCAGGCGTACCTGTTCCAATACTTCGGCTGGAAGGTTCCGCACTACACCCATTACGGCCTGGTCTCGGTCCCCGACGCCATCCTCAAGACCTCCACCGTCGGCAAGGGCATCAGGACCGGGGAGTACTCGGGCTGGGACGACGTGCGGCTGGGAACGGTGCGGGCGTTGGCCAAGAGAGGCTTCCGGCCGGAGGCGATTCGCAACTACTGGGTGGACTGCGGAATAAAGGAGACGGACGTGGAGTTCTCCTGGGACAACATCTACGCTTACAACAAGGCGATCGTCGACAAGACCGCCAACCGCTACTTCTTCGTGTGGGACCCGGTGCCGCTGCAGATCTGCGGTGTGAACGAATTGCACGCCAAGGCCCCCCGGCATCCCGACCATCCGGAGCTCGGGAACAGGGAGTTCCAGCTGAGTTCGCCGATAATCATCCACGTGGTGGAGAAGGACCTGAACGCCGCCATGGAGGCGGGCAAGGTCCGCTTGAAGGACCTCGGCAACGTGGAGTTCCGTTCCGGCAAGGCTCTGTATCAGGGGAACGATCTTTCCGTCCTCAAGGAAGGATACCGCATCATCCATTGGGTGCCGGACAACTGCACTCCCGCCACGGTCATCATGCCCACCGGGGAGAAGAAGGACGGGTTCGTTGAAAATCTCCCGAAGGAAGAGGAGGGCAAGGTCGTGCAGTTCGAGCGTTTCGGCTTCGTGAAGGTGGAAAGGACCTCCCCGAAACTGGTGGCCTACTTCACCCATTGAGGAACGTGCTGTAAAGCAGGTTCAGAGCGAAGTACAGCAGCACCAGGGCGCAGATGACGCTCAGTGCGCGGAACAGCTTGGGCGTGATGTAGCGCTTGCCGTAGCCGATGAGCGCGGAGTACGCCGTACCCCAGATGATCGCTCCGACCAGATAGCCCAGGTAGAACACCGCGAAGTCCATGAGCCCCGGGTCGGACATTATCACGGCGATGCTGGTGCTGCCGATGCCGATCCAGAACGGTATCTGGAAAGGGTTGGCGAAGGACATTATGACGCCGGTGACGAAGTCCGTGTGCCCCTTGGGCGCGTCGACCTCGGCGATCTCCTTCCTCCGGGCGTCCTGGAATCCCTGGTACGCCAGGTACAACAGGAACGAGGCGCCGACGATGGACAGTACGGTACGCGCGGCATCGTTGTCCCAGACCGCCGCCAGGCCGGCTAGGGCTATCACCGCCCAGCTCATGTCGCCGACTATGCTCCCCATCTCCACCCCGAAAGCCCGGCGGAAACCGCCGGTGACGCCCACGCGAAGCGCCTGGGTGTTGACGGCGCCCGGGGTGGCGCAGAAGATGAGGGAGAGGACCAGAGCGGCCAGGAACAGTCGGTACATCCGCTCCGGTTATGGCCTTCGTTCTTTAACTCTTTCCTAGAGCACCCCGAAGAGGAAGTTGGCCAATCCGCCCAACGAGAAGGCCAGAACGATCGACGCCAGGGTCATGATCAGGCTGTCCCTGATACCGTATTCGCGGACCATCACGGCGAAGGCGGACATGCAGGGCATGAATGTCGCCATCACTAGAGCGAACACGAAGAGCTGCTCCACGGTCATCACCGCCGACAAGTTGGCGGTGCCGAACAGCACCACCAGCAGCTGGAAGGACATCTCCTTTCGCAATACGCCGAATATCAGGGCGATGATCAATATGGCCGGCAGCCCGAGGAAGCCCTCGGTGAAGAAGGCCAGGGGCTCGACCAGTTTGTCCAGCCATCCATAGGCGTTCAGCAGCTCCAAGGCCATGCTGCCGACCAGCAGGATCGGGAAGGCGATGACGAAGAACTCCTTGACGCGCATCCCGGTCTTCTTCAGCACGTTGTCCGCCCGGGGCCTGCTGAGGTCGGGAATCTCGATCATCAGGCTGGTCGGTTCGAACCTGAGCGCCTTGTGCAGGAGGCGTCCGAGTACGAGCACCAGGCCGAGGAGAATGGCCAATATCGCCATCACGTAGAGGACGCCCCCGTGGTTCCCCACCGTTCCGATGATCACGGCCATCTGCGCCGAGCAGGGTACGGCCATGACGATTATCGTCCCCAGTATCAGCCTCTCCCGGCGGGATTCGATCACTCGCGTGGCGAGTATCGCCGGGACGTTGCAGCCCATTCCCACCAGCATGGGAATGATCGCCTGGCCGTGCAGCCCGATCTTGTGCATGACGCCGTCGAGAAGCACCACCACCCTCGGCAGGTAGCCGGAGTCCTCCAGCAGGGCCAGGATCAGGTAGAACAGCAGGATGTAAGGTATGACTATGGACAGTATGGCCTGGATGCTCAGGTCGAGCCCGGAGGCCAGGGCGATGCCGAGCTCGCCGCCGATGGCGTTCGCCAGATCGCTGAAGAAAGAACCGACGACGTCACTGTATAGCGACAGCAGGGTTTCATCCAAGAACCCCCCAAGTTTGATCATGGTCAAGAGGACGCCGGCGAGAACGGCGATGAGGATGGGGATTCCCGTACGAGGTCGCATGGTGAGGTCCGACAGCCTCTGGACGCGGGTCCGGGGCTGCACGTTCGGCCTCGATACCTCGGATATTATCCTTCCGGCCTCGCCGTACCGGTCGCGGTTGACGTGCACCTCCAGGTCCTCGTCGTGCTCCTTGCGGAACTCCTCCCGGGGCTTTCTCACTTGGACAGGGAGGTCTTTGGGAACGCCTTCGGTGAACTGCTCGTCCCCCTCCAGGAGCTTGATGGATGCCCCGCGGACAGGATACTTCAGCTCGGCCTCGGCGATGCCCAGCTTCATGACCTCCAGGTACGCCTCGATGTGCGAGTCGTAGCTGACCTTGAAGTCGGAGCGCCGGGCGGCGCAGGTGTCCAGGGCTTTCAGCAGCTCTTCCATCCCTTCGCCGGTGACCGCCACGGTGGGAACGATCGGCACGTCCAGTATCTTTGACAGCTTAACAACGTCCAGCTCTCCGCGCTTCCGGGCGGTGTCCATCATGTTCATGGCCACGAGGATGGGATATCCCAGCTCGATTAGCTGGAAGATGAGAACGAGGGATGGCTCCAGACGAGTGGCGTCCGCCACGACCAGGACGCAGTCCGGATTGGCGGAGTGAAGCATCTTCGCCGCCACGAGCTGATCCTCCGTGCCGTTGGTCAGCGAGTATATGCCAGGGAGGTCAGTGAAGGTGACCTTCTTCCCGTTGACCATCATGTCCGCCCTGAGATAGTCGACGGTGGTGCCGGAGTAGTTAGATGATATCGTTCCGACGCCGGTCAGGCGGTTGAACACCACGCTCTTGCCGACGTTGGGGTTTCCGACCAGCAGAACCTCCATCACTCCGCACCGTGCCTTTGACGTTTCTGGCAGCGCCTCTTGGTGTTTACGTAAACGAGATCGGCGTATTCTTTAGCGAGGGCAACGCGGCAATCTCCGACTTGAACTAGAACGGGGCCGCCCATGGGTAGCTTTTCCTCTACCGTAAGGCACCTCTCCGGCACGAAGCCCATGGCTATAATGCGGCGGATCTTCTGCGGGTCGTCGCAGGAGAGGTGAGATATGACGCCTTCTTCCCCTTCGGACATCTGGCTGAGAACCGAGGAATCCTCGTCCTTCCTGGCGCAGAGCTGGTCCATGGCCGG
>ENA-UPTA01003198-UPTA01003198.1-activated-sludge-metagenome-genome-assembly--contig:-NODE-3198-length-16259-cov-5.664898_pt1 | contig 16259 bp, 12 predicted proteins | sample MGYA00238184_ERZ773361 | MGnify/ENA primary metagenome ERZ773361 (study PRJEB29100, sample SAMN05720205) | activated sludge metagenome | isolation source: anaerobic digester from wastewater...
ACTTTCCGGAGTCCACAATGACGCCGCCCACCGATGTGCCGTGTCCTCCGATATATTTGGTCGCGGAGCTGGCAATGATGTCCGCGCCGTGATCGAACGGTTTCACCAGGCCCACGCCGACGGTGTTGTCGGCGATCAGGGGGATGCCGTTCTCGTGGGCAATCGCGGCGATGGCCTCAAAGTCGGGCACATCCAGCTTCGGATTGCCGATGGTTTCGATATAGACGGCCCGTGTCTTCGGAGTAATGGCTTTCCGGAAGGCCTCGGTGTCGCGGGAATTCACGAACTTCACGGTCCGGCCCAGTTTGGGCAGGGTGTGATTGAAGAGCTGATAGGTTCCGCCGTACAGATTGTTGGCGGCCACAATCTCGTCGCCGAGACGGGTGATCGCCAGGATGGCATAGGTGATGGCGGCCTGGCCCGAGGCGACGCCCAGCGCCCCGGTTCCGCCTTCCAGTGCGGCCACCCTTTTTTCAAACACGTCGGTGGTGGGGTTCATGAGGCGGGTATAGATGTTTCCGAATTCCTTGAGTGCAAACAGGTTTGCGGCATGTTCGGAATTCTTGAAAACATAGGATGAGGTCTGGTAAATCGGGACTGCCCGCGACCCGGTGGTTGGATCGGGCTGCTGCCCTGCGTGAAGCGCCAGCGTGTTAATACCTTGAGTTGCCATAGTTATTCTCCGATTGTTCTTTATTTAATGTATATGATATCCATCAACATAGTAGACATTAAATCAAAACAATTGGTTTGCAAGTGTTTTTCTCACTTTTTTATTGGGGGTGGGCGATCAGATCTCGTAACTGCTTCCCGCAGTGTCATCACATTCTTTTTGCCAGCGCTTCAGATCTTCCAATGTGATTTCCCTCATGGATGTCTGCATAGCCTTGGTGATCAGACCCCATGCCTTTTGTGTGGCGCAACGGGAACCGCGGTTGCAGGTGCCGGGTTTGTTCAGACAATCAACCAGTGCAGTCGAACCTTCTAAAATATTGACGACATCCAGAACCGTGACTTCTTTCGGCTCTTTGGCCAGCATGCATCCGCCCTGGGCCCCGCGAACTGTGTTCAGCAGCCCGGCGGTTTTCAGAGGATTGAGCACCTGCCAGAGATACTTCTGTGAAATATCCTGGCGGGAAGCAATGTCGCGAAGCGCAACGGGACCGTCCTGCTGATGAAGGGCAATGTCCAGCAGCACTCGCAATCCATACCGGCCTCTGGTTGAAATTTTCATGGCAATATCAAAGCTCTTGAGCAGGCAACCAGCCGAACGCAACACGGGCTTGCGGTCGAAGTCATAAAATCGAATGTGTCTCTTTTGCGCACGGGGAAAACAATACAGAAAAATAAAGTGTCCGGCAAGAACGCTCAAAACATCAAAAAACAGCCAAAAATGGCTCAAAAATGCCCAAAAACGGCCAAAAAGCGCCGAAAACATCAAAAAACGGCCAAAAATCGTTCAAAATTCGATTTTTCGAAAAAATATGATCAACCGTTCCGACCCGCGGCTTGCCGCGTGTATTTCACTGAGATAGAATGAAAGAGCATTTTCGTTTGATTATTTCGGCTAAGGACCGGTGTTGTGGATAAGAAATATTTAGCGTTCTTCCTGGTGATACTGATGTCGGGTCTGAATGCCGCGCATGCCGCTGAACTCAGGGTTATGACCTTTAACCTTCGTTATGCATCAGCCGCCGATGGAAGCAACAAGTGGGAAAATGCCGATCAGTCGCCCCAGCGCCGCGAAGTGGCTCTGGCGGTAATCACAAATCATCAGCCGGACATTATTGGTTTTCAGGAGGGCGAGGATGTCCAGATTGATTATCTTTCGTCCGCTCTGCCGGCTTACGGTTTTCAGCGGCAGAAGCCCAGCGGGGGCAGTGGCAGCGAGAATGCGGCATTCGCCTACAACACGAATGTGCTGGCGCTGCTCGATCGCGGGGTGATTTCACTCGGCCCCAGTCCCGGCGGCGGATACTGGAACAACACGCCGGGCACCAACTTTGAGCCTTATGTGTTCTTTCCCGACATGGGGCTTGGTTTCCCGCGCATCGCGTTGTGGGGAAGATTCGAGGTGCTGGCCACCGGACAGGAATTTATTTTCTGCACCACGCATTTCGATTTCAACAACACGCCCCAGGTCGGAAGTGCCGTGCTGATCACCGACAACATTCAGGCCCGGAATAATCTAATGCCGTTCTCGCCAATGGCCATTGTGGTGGGCGATTTCAACAGCAGCCAGAACAACAACGACTGGAAACTGTTCACGGGTTCCTTCACCAGCAACGGGATCACCGGCGATTTCACGGACAGCTGGCAGCAGGTGGTCGGGAACTGGACCGGTTCCGGAACGATCCATGGATTCAATGGCGGCATCATTAGCGAAAACGACCGCATTGACTGGATTCTGCATCGCGGATTAACAGCGACTCAGGTCGTGATCGTCACTGATGCGCGCATTTCCACCAATATACCGACCGGCGGATCTCATCTGCTCTACGCATCCGACCACTATCCCGTCATGGCCGACCTGCTTCTGCCGGACTCGTCGCCGTATTATGATCGCGACGGGCTTCCGGACGCCATGGAACTGATGTCGTCAAACTCTCTGCCCGCCGATCCCGACACGGATGATGATGGCCTGCTGGACGGTCAGGAGGATCTTGACGGCGACGGCGTGGTCGAGGGCGGCGAGACTGATCCCGGTGCCGCTTCGGCAACGCAGAACCCGACGGATATCCGGCAGTATCAGATGGACGGCATTGCCGATTACGCAAGCGATGTGCTGTCGTCCGACGGAATGGGTCTGCGCTGGCGCTTTGACGGGCGATATCTTTATGTGGCCACGGCCGATGCGGGGGAGGGCAGTGATCATTTTGTTTTCATCGCGCGCAATCCAGATGTTGCTGTCAGCGCGCCCTGGGCCAAAACCGGAATGGTGGCGAGATGGGATGCATATCTAGCAGACGAAAATGATGCCGGGCGCTTTTCGGGCTGGTTCAGCACAAACGGACTGATGACCAATCTCTTTGAGGCGCGGAGCGCAACCTTCTATGACGACAGCACCGGTGCGCTCGAGGGTGTTATTGATCTTTCAGTCCTTTATGGTTCTGGTTTCACGAACACCTTCTATGTCGCAGCCGGGCCCTATGCCACAACGAATGGCGGACATCTGTGGTCATCGGGTCAGGCCCCGGCGGGCAATGGGGATGGAAATATTCTGGGGGCAGGCGAATATGCGCAAATTAATCCCGGAGATCTTGATGCGGATGGCCTGAACGATTATGCCGACCCCGACCGGGACGGCGATGGACTTCCCGACGAGTGGGAATCGGTCTATGGGTTTTCACCAGACAGCCCCTCCGGCGATAATGGACCCGAAAGCGACCCGGACGGCGATGCCGCGCCAACAGGCAAAGAACTGCTTGCCTGCACGTTTCCAAATGACGAAAATTCCGTCTTCAAGATTTCTGGAATAGAATCTTCCGGCGGCACAAACATCTTGATCTGGTCCGGGGTTTACAAAAAAGAATACAAGGTATGGCGTTCGGTTGCGGATTCATTCTCGAACGGCATGAGCTGGTCCTGTTTGCACACCAATCCGCCGGGCGCGAACTTCCCGACAGGAACCAACGCTTACCCGTCGGTTTTGCCATCCGCAGCCGGAACATTCTACCGGCTGGAACTGGTGCAGTAGGTTATGCGAATGAAAATGAAACAGCGAATGCTTGCGAACGCGGTCGGGCTGATGGCGGCATTGGCTGTGCTCGCGACAGTTCCGGTCACATTTTGCGCGCGGGGCGCCGCAAAATGGATGGCCGGGGATGCCGAAAACCAGTTGCGGCTTTCCCGCGGAGTGGAGCGGCTTGTGCTGGATGAGCCGCTGACGCGGTCCCGTTATCGCACCGGCTCCAGCCAGTTCAACGGCGAGTGGCTTTTTGGCACTTATCTGATGGCGGGCATTGGATTTTCGCAGGTTGCCATTGAGCATCCCGAACGCCGGGAGGAGCAGAGCGCGCTGGCGCGGCGGTGCATCGAGCGCCTGCTTGAGCCCGAAGTTCGGGCCTTGATGGGGAGATGTGGGGCGCAGACCCGCTGGATAGCATCGGGGGCCGCGGTCACCACGCAGCCTACCTGGGATATTTGAATTTCCTGCTGGGACTCTATCGCATGGCCTCTGGCGATGAAACTTATGCGGAGCTGAATGATCGAATCACCGCGGATCTTATCCGCCACCTTTCTGTCAGCAGGATCGGCCTGCTGGAGAGTTATCCCGGTGAGGTCTATCCGGTGGACAACTGCTTTGTAATTGGATCCATTGGACTGCATCAGCGCGCCAGCGGACAGGACCACAGCGAAGTGATTAATCGCTGGGTAAACAACACCCGGGCGCGATATGTAGATCAGGAAACCGGCCTGCTGATTCAGGCGGTTGACGCATGGGATGGCGCAGCCGGCGATGACCCGCGGGGTTCGGGCACGGCATTGGGATTGTTTGCCGTCCATCACGCCGATTCCCGGTTTGCCGCGGAGCTTTACGCGGGGATAAGGAAAACTCTGGCGCGGAACTGGCTGGGGTTCGGCGCCGTCCGCGAATATTCGGCGGCCAATCCCGGCCGGGGCGACATTGATTCGGGCCCCATTATTTTCGGGTATGGTTTTTCCGCCACCGGATTTTCCATCGCGGGAGCCAGAAGATGCGGAGATGATGAATATTTCCGGCGTTTGTTTGCGACGGCGCATCTCTGCGGGGCACCGCTCGATCGTGCGGGCCGCCGCGAATATGTTTCGGGCGGGGCCTTGGGCAACGCCATTCTGTTCGCGATGCTGACGATCCCGCGGGATTCTGAAATCGGGGGTTCTAAATGAAAAGGATCAGCCGATGGAATCCGAAGCTTGGCCTGATGGCGACCTGCATGCTGATCATCGTGCTGCATTTCGCGCTTAAGGAAATGCTCGCCCGCTATGATGTGGTCTCCTGCATATTCGCCGCCGGCGAGCATGTTCCTCGATGGATGTTCTCTTGTGCCGCGGTGTTCGCACTGGTGCGCCTGTTTGTGATTCTGGTGGTGCCGCCGATTTTTGCATGGAAATTGATTGAGGTGCTGATGAGCCGCCCGATGCTGAAAAAACAATGAAAGGACTGTGGCGGGAGCACAAACTGCTGGATTTTAACTCAGAGGACGCGGATGATGTTTTACGGATTCAAAAGCTATGTCGGGGCGTGATTTAGGATACCTCGACGGCACCCGGTTCTGCATAGTTCTGATGCGGGTGCTGAATCAGGCGGCGGGCGAGGTCCAGCTTACCCCGATATATGGAACGGCAAGGATCTCGTCCGGGGAACTGAGGGTTGAAGAACCCTCTGGAAGCAGGCATACAGTACCCGAATCTGCCCTCTCTTCCATCCATCCAAGTGACGGGAACGAAATCCTGAAAGATGCCGAACACTACGTCATTGTGAAAATTGCGGAGCTGCAGCAATAAATGGTGGGCGATGCAGGGCTTGAACCTGCGACTTCTACCGTGTGAAGGTAGCACTCTCCCACTGAGTTAATCGCCCATCAATGAAGATCACGTGAATATTTATTGCATAACGGCAGGATGTCAAGCCATGCCGATCAGTTATTCGCCGGGGCGGTCAGATATTCAAGGTCCTCGCAGCGCTTGAGCGCCTCGCGCAGTGCGGGCGAAAACGGAAAGAAATAGCATCCCCGCTGAAAGACTTTTCTCGCTTCGGTGGTCCGGTTTCTCGCAAGCAGAACATTGCCCCAGTCCAGCACCTGCTTGGCCGCCAGCGGCCACTGGGCTTTCTCCGCCATGAACTGCTTGACCATTTCCACATCCTCCGGCGGGGCGCAGACGCGCATGAGCTCGTGCACAATCTGATAATCCGGATACATCTGATGAAGTCTTCTCAACACCGGCCAGGCGGCTGGCGTGGCATCAATGCAGATCATGCCGTACAGCCGATACGCGATGATGTCGGCATCAACCTGCCGCCGCCATATGGAGGCTTGAGGGAGGCGGTCCATGCGGCTGCTGAGATCGTCAAGATAGGTCCGGAGACTTGTTTCGCTGAAGACACGGGCATCAATGACGGTTTTGTTGGAAACATCGTTATGCACCCAGACCCCGCAGAGTTCATCCAGATGCACCAGCAGCCACTCCGGGCGCCGCATGAGTTCCCTGCAGTAGGCTTCCTTCACGCCCGGGAGCGAAACAATGATGGCGTTGATGCCGCGCTGTGCAGAGATTTCGTCCCACGCCGGTCCGAGCGCCAGCGCAGCCTCGTATTCCGTTCGCCAGAATGCGGCGGGAAAGGCCTCGGGCCGGTTGTCCACATAGCCGGGTTCGGGCCAGAGCTGATATTCGACAAGGCTTCCAATATTGTAGTCGGTGAACACCGGCCCTCGCAGGCCATGATTCTTCGCAAGTTCAGTCAGGCGCTGGTAACGAGTCTCATCATCGAATCCGAACGGGGTTGGGCCGATGGGCGAGGGGAAAACACGCGCGTATCTTCCGTTAACAATCGCCGCACACAAGAGCAGGTTGAGAATCAGAACCGGCAGGCCCGCCCACCGCCGCGTGCGGCCGGGCATCGCGGCGATCACCGGCAGTGCGGTCAGCGCAAACAGCGGCGCGCTGCGCGCCATCATGCAGGTCGCAAAAAAGGCCGTCAGGGCTGTCAACAACTCAGCCATTCCTTCGGGCGAGGTGTCGCGTGTCCTGATGCGGGTGACAGCAGCCCGGAAAAGAGCAATGAAGAAGAGCAGGCCCAGCAAGGGCAGCGCGATCAGCATCGGGTTGAGAACCGATTGCCAGTATTCAAACGGCGAAGCATTTTCCGTGATGGCCACCCCGTAGTTTTTGAAAATGGCCAGCGGATAAAGCAAACCCTTCAGATGATTCGGGTTGGCCGCGCTGCACGCCACTGCCAGCGCGAACCAGCCGCATTCCCGAAGACGGTCTTTTGCATCGCTGCGGATCATGCGTTCCAGCATGAAGAGGAACAGCATGCCCAGCCCAAAGATGAAATAGATGTGCGCATTGGCCCAGAGAAGCATCAGCGGGGGGATCGCGTATCTCGGCCACGTCCTCCCTTTGCGAATCTGTTTCAGAAGAAGAAGCAGTAGCGCGACATTGAAATAGGTAAAAAGCTCGGGGCGGATATGAGCTCGGAAACCGAGGATCACCGCGGCGAGGAGGCCTGCCAGCCAATAGGCATTGAAACTGCCGCGCGGCATGCGCACCAGCATCGCGCAAAGCAGGGCGAGCGTCATGATGATCATTTTCCAGACAATCAGGCCGTTCAGACCAACTGCGCGGTGTGCCACATAAAGAAACACCTCGGAGAGCCAGTGATGGTTGATGAACGGAAAATCGGGATGCGTATAGGTCAGCAGGTTTGTCTGCGGCACACTCTTTTCCGCGAGAATGATTTTTCCGAGCAGCAGATGCCTGCCCAGATCCTCGGTGAAGCTGATGCCGGGGGTGCAGGCCAGCAAAAGTATCAGCAGGGCGCATCCGCCGAGAATCAGAGCGAGGTGCGTTTTGTTCGCCCGGCTCATGATCAGCCGGGAACGATGAACGGCACCGGGCAGCCCATGCCCGCGGCCACGGCGCGGAAGAGTTCGCCCTCTTCGCGGGTGATGGTGCGGTCATGGGACAGGCACGCCATGCAGGCGGCCAGAACCTGCTTCTTGATGCCGGGTTCGGCCCGGATAAGCTGGTCAGCGGCCGCATCCACGCCCTCAAAGGTGCAGCGATCGGCCGGCAGCAGTTCAAAAAGTTCAGCCGGTGCGGACAGGCTTCCGAGCGCATGCCTGAAGGCCTCCGCGGCCCTGGAGGATTCGTCGTTTCCGACATGAGCAATACTGGAAAGAATGGTCGAGATGCCCGGAGCAAGCGCCTTGATGGAGTAGATGGGGGCTGTTCGGTGCTGGCGGGGGCTGAAGTGGTCCTTGAGCATGCGCACGAGCAGGTGCTGCACCATGTATTCAAACAGATCCAGCTCGCCGTCTGCGGCGATGAGCTGGTCAACTGTGTTCAGGAAAAATCGGTACTGCTTCTCCGAGAGCGAGAGCAGAGAGTTCCGGCAGATGTCTATAATGGCAGGTTCGGCCTCCTGCGGGAGGTTCTGCACCGCGGGCCGGAATTTTTCGGTCTGCTCGCGGATGACGGTCTCTGTGGTGGATTTCAGCCAGTCCATCTGCCGGGCCAGCGGCTCGGGCTTGCCTTCGTCGAGAAGCAGAGCATAGATCAGCGCCTGGGCGCCGAACGGATCGCGCGCGGCGTCGAGAATATCCTCCGGAACATTTGCAATCGCGGCTTGCGCAGCCGCAACATTTTCGGGCCGGGGTGTGCCCACGGTTTTACCGAGCGAGTCAGCCGACAGGGCCATCACGCCGGGCAAGGGGCCGCTGAGGACATCCGGCAGCCCCGGAATTTTCGGAAGCGCGCCAAACGGACTTTTCTTTTCAGCTTTTTTTGTTTCCGGCTCCATATCAGGCAGCCATTTTGATGGCGCGATGAACTGGCCGTCCCACGAAGGGTCAAGCTGGCGGATGCGTTCGTCCAGCGGGGGATGTGTGGCCATCAGGCTGAACAGGCTTTGCCTCAGACCGTTGCTGAAGAACATGTGGCTGGCCTCTTCGGCCGCCGCGCACTGGATACGCGATCCCAGTGCAAAGCCGCCGATCTTCTTCAGCGCGCTGGCGATCCCGGTGGTATCGCGCGTGAACTGCACCGCCGAGGCGTCGGCCAGATATTCCCGCTGTCGCGCCACGGCGCTCTTGATCAGCCTCCCGAAGAGAACGCCGATAGATCCGATGATCATCATGGCCAGAGCGACGAGAGCGATGCCGCCTCCGCCTTTTTTATTGCCGCGGCTGCGGCCCATTGAACGCAGGATGATGCGCCCGATGAGGCTGATCAGCAGAATGCCGTGCAGAAGTCCGATCAGCCGGATGTTGAGCCGCATGTCGCCGCTGAGGATGTGGCTGAACTCGTGGCCGATCACGCCCTGCAGCTCTTCGCGGGACAGGGCATCGAGGCAGCCCTGCGTCACGCACACGATGGCGGTGTCTTGCGAATAGCCGGCGGCAAACGCGTTGATAGCTTTTTCGTCGCGCTGAACATAGACCGGGGGCGGGGGAATGCCCGCGGCAATGGCCATTTCCTCGACCACGTTCAGCAGGCGGCGCTCCTTGAAATCACGCGTATTGGGCGGCACAAGGCTTCCGTCGAGGCTTTGGGCGATGGTCGCGCCGCCGCCGCGGAGCATGGCGATCTTGTAAAGCGAACCCAGCACCACAAGGAGCAGCACGCCGAGCGTGACCACGCCAAGCAGTTCCGGCTGCCATGGATTCTGGGGCGTCTCGCTTCCGAGAGTCATAATCCCGACGAAGATGAGATACAGGGCCGCGACGATCCCGATGATGGTCAGCAGGAAATAGAAAACCAGAACCTTGGTTTTTTTGCGTGCGTTCTCCTGCAGTTCAAAAAAATCCATGGCGGCCGTCTCCTGTCAGCGGCGCTTCGGCTGCAACCTTAGAACGAAACCTTGGGGGCCTGCTTCTCGGCTTCGACCGTGACCTCGAACAGCGTCGCCGGTCCGAATCCGAACATGTTGGCGATGATGTTCTGCGGGAACACTTCGCGGGCGGTGTTGTAGTGCATCACGGCATCGTTGTAGGCCTGGCGCGCGAATGACACCTTGTTCTCGGTCGTGGTCAGCTCCTCGCTGAGCTGCATCATGTTCTGGTTGGCCTTGAGGTCGGGATAAGCCTCGGAGAGGGCGAACAGGCGGCCGAGCGTTCCGCCCAGCGTGTTTTCGGCGTTCATCAGCGACTTCATGGCTTCGGGGTCGGCTGGATCGGCGGCGACCTTCTGGTTGGCGGACACGGCGGCGTTGCGCGCGTTGATCACGGCTTCGAGCGTTCCGCTCTCGTGCTTCATATAGCCCTTGGCCACTTCAACAAGGTTGGGGATCAGGTCGTAGCGGCGCTTGAGCTGCACATCAATCTGGGCGTACGCGTTCTTGAAGCGGTTTTTCAATGCGACCAGCTTGTTGTACATGCCGGCGACAATCATGATGAGGACGACGATGACGGCCAGAATAATCAATCCAGTGCTCATAACTTTCTCCTTTTCAGTTTGAGATCCAAATCAGGACGCAGTATCGGACACCCCGTTCTCATAGTCACGCGGAAAATTGGGGAAAGCAGCGGGCGCCGGCTGGGATGCAGAACGCTCAGCCCTTTTTGAAAAGTGCGAGAATTTCGAAACCTTCGGCCATGAAGTCGCGCAGGGCTTCGGGTTTTGTCCTTTTCCCGCGCCGGTAGATGAGGAGCGTGTCGCCGCGTCCCTCCACGTTCAGTTTGGGATGGGTGTTGAAATACTCGAGGGCGTTCATGTGAAACAATTCCCGGACGGCAGATTCATCGGATCCCTTCATCTGATATTGCTTTGAGAAAGCCGGATGCTCTGCAAAATCAATGTCCTGAACGCCAAAAACTTCGCCCATCCGGTGAAACACCGTTTCCGGCGAAAGCCCGAACTCCGGAAGGTTCAGACCCGGCGAACGGAAACAGATGACAGTCTGTGAAACGACCGTGCTGTTTTTGCCTCCGCTGATGGTGTAATTGTAATCGAATATTCGCAAATCAATGTTCTGCGCGGTGCCGCCCATCTGGTTCCGGACCTGCTTTGAATGCCCGTGCTGGAACAGATTGAAGCCATTCAGTTCCGTGATGATTTCCGGATTGCCCTTTTTCTGATAAGCGAGATTCATCGCCGCTGCAGCGGCGGCCAGCGCCTGTGTGCGCCGCCGGTCAAAAATGACGACCAGTATCAGAATGTCAATCGTGATGAATATGAATATCAATCCTGCAATCAAAGGAGGTTCCATTTTTATTCCCTGTGTTTGCTGACCGTCTCTTTTAAAAACCGGGGAATATGGCCGCGCCTTCCGCCGGCCGAAAAATCCTCCAGCAGCGCGCTTCCGATCCCGGGCTTCTCCTTCAGATATTCCAGCGCCGCGGCGTAAAGGTCAAGCTGAGGAATGCCGAAAGCGCGGCCGAACCGCGCCGCCAGCCAGTCGCTGAATTTTGCAAAAACAGCAAACGGACTTTCTGTTTCACCCAGAAGCATCTGCATGAAGCGCGGGAAATTGCCGCGGTTGTAGAACAAATCACAGAAGCGCGCGAACTGCTTCAGGCTCTGCACCTGATCCCGGCTCAGGCAGCTGTTTTCGAGGATGTCATAGGGCGGCTCATCGTTGTAAATCATCTTCCATTCCGCATCGTGCCGCGCGATGGGCGCACCCGGAAGCTTTTTGAGAATCCCGAACTGGAGTTCATGCGGCCACAGATTAACAAGCCGGTCAAAGCCCGCCGCAATGCTTTCAAAAGTTTCTCCGGGGAGGCCCGCGATCAGATCCGCGTGAATTTCTGCCTTTGTTTCCTCGCGCAGCCATTTCAGGTTTTCTTCGGCCTTCGCGAAATCGGTTTTGCGCATGATGCGCGCGGCCGCGTCTTCGTTGAAGGTTTGAATGCCGATTTCCAGATGCAGCGCACTCGCCGGGAACGACAGGATTCTCTTTTTCAATTCATCCGGAAACCGGTCCGGCATCATTTCAAAATGCAGACGGAGCGAGGGTGTGTTCTTCGACAGAAAGAAATCCAGAATTTCACACGCGGATTTGATGTCCGCATTGAATGCCCGGTCCGCGAATTTGAACTGCCGCACGCCGCGCGCGAGAAGATGCTCCATTTCGCGGAAGAATTCCGCCTGCGGAAAGTTGCGCAGCCGGTTGTCCAGCGAACTGATGCAGTATTCGCAGCGATACGGGCATCCACGGGACGCCTCAACATAAATCATCCGGTTGCGGATGTCCTCGTCCGTGTATTCCTCATAGGGAGACGCAAGTTCCGCAGGATCCGGCGGCTCTGCCCGAATGATTCTTTCAGGCTTTTCATGTTTCAGGACTCTTGAGCACAGCCGCGCAAATTCAAGATCCGCCTCGCCGGTGATGAGATAATCCGCCCATGCCGGGCATTCCTTTGCGGCGATGAGTTCCGGGCCTCCGACGATGATGACAATTCCCGGATTCCGTTCCCGGATGATTTCCATGGTTCGCTGAACTATTGCGTGATTCCAGATATAGACTCCGGCGGCGGCAATGCGCGGGCTTGCGGTTAGAATGTCTTCCGCGATTTCCTCGGGGGTTTTCCGCAGATCATATTCCAGAAGCTTCGTGCGCGGCCGAAGCGGTCCGAGATTCGCCAGCAGACAGCGCGCGCCGAAGGATGAATGCGCGTAGCGCGCATTGACAGCAAAAAGAATGATGTCCGCTGGACTCACCGGCCCCCGGAGATTTCCAGAACCATGGTTTGCTCATTGAACCGGAAGGTCCACGAGCCGTTCAGCGCGCCGGGGATGCGGATGTTTTCCCCGTCCTCGATGAGTATGATTGAGCAGGGCGGCTTTATGGCGGTTCCGGCCGGCGCGCCCCAGTTGATGCTCCAGGCCCCGTTCGCCGCGAGCTTGAATTCCATGTTCGGCGCGCCGTTGAAATCCGCCGTGTATTCCCAGACATAGTCGCTGGCCAGTTTCATGGGCCATGCGGTGGTATTCCAGTCGTTCATGCTGCCGGCCATGCCCACGGACTGATAGTAGGTCATCAGCGGCTGGTCTTCCTTGCGCCCGGATTTGGGCTTCGCAACAGGGGCCGGGGTCGGGATGGTGCTGGATACACGCGCGAAAATGCGCGCGCTGTACGGCCCCAGCGGGGCCTTGACCTTGCGCGCGGTTCCCTTCAGTTCAAAAATTCCGCTGCCGGGTTTTTTCATCGGCCCGCCGTAGCGGTCCCATTCGGTGTTCAGCACGGTCAGCCACTGCCCGCCGTCGGGGAAGGGGATGGTCGTGTCCTGGGTCGCGCCGGAAAAGTTCAGCGCAACAACCATCTGGTCTCCCGGCCGCTCATCGCTTTCGCGCCAGTAGATGATGGTCTTTTTCTGGTTGTCAACCGCCGGCACATAGGTGGTTTTGCCCTTCAGCGCGCCGCTGACCCCGTTCAGGTTGCGGCGGAGCGTGATCAGGTCGCGGTGAAGCGTCACCAGCCCCTCGTGGATCTTCCGCTTGTTCCAGTTGAGCGGCTGGTCGTCGTGAAAGCTGCCGGTCATCAGCATTTCGTTGCCCATGAAAATGAGCGGGATGCCGGGCGCGGTCAGCGGGATCACCGCCGCCAGCCCGCAGAGCCGCCGGGCCTTGTCGCTTTCGGGGTGCCCGGGATCCACATCCGAGGCCATGCGGTATTCGCCGTTGATCTTCCCGGCCTCGTCGTGGTTGTCGGTGTAGATCACGCGATGCATGCCCGCGGGCGCGCTGAGCGCGGCCGCGACGGAATCCATGTCGCGGTCCTCATCGCGCGCCGCACGGAAGACCGGCCGCAGCGCATGATGGAAATCGTACGACCATGAGCCGTGGAAATTTCCGATGCCCAGCGAATCCTCCGCGATCGAAAGCACGCGCGGCCATTGTCCGCGGATGAAGCTGTTGATGTCCACCAGCATTTCCGCGCCTTCGGGGAGCGGCTCCGCGCCGTTGTTCTTCGCGCGGATGTTGACGGTGGAATCCCAGCGGAAGCCGTCCACATGATATTCGTCCAGCCACATCTGCGCGTTGTCGCGGATGAACCGACGCACCTGCGGCTCGCTGAACTTCACGCGCGGGCCCCACGGCGTCAGCGCATCCGTGTCGCTTCCGTCATAGAAATAGATCCCGCCCCGGTCGCGGTTTCCGGTGCCGTCGAACTGCAGCAGATCAAGATTCTGCGGTCCGTAGTGATTGTGGACAATGTCGAGATGCACGGCGATGCCGCGCTGGTGGCAGGCCTTCACAAAAGTTTTGAGGCCGTCGGGCCCGCCGTAGGCCTGCTCCACCGCGAAAAGATCGCTCGGATTGTAGCCCCAGCTGTCGCGGCCGTTGAACTCATGCACCGGCATCACGCAGACGCAGTTTACGCCCAGCTCGGCCAGTTCATCCAGCCGGTCCATCGCATCATAAAAAGTTCCCGGCGACTGGTCGGTCTGGTTTGGATCGTGGAACGCGCCGATGTGCATTTCGTAGATCACCAGATCGTTCGGGTCATTCGGCGGCGGCGCATCGCCCGACCAGTCGAAGGCGGAGGGATCATAGATGACGGACTTGGATTCGTCGGGCGAGACCATGCGCGCGTAAGGATCGCGGCGGCGGAGTTCGCCGTTGATGAGGAACTGATAGGCGCGGCCCGGCCGCGCGCGCGAAATGTGCGCCACCCACAAGCCGGTCATGGGTTCGCGCTCCATTTGATCCTGGCGCGTCGCGCGCCAGTTGTTGAAATCGCCGACCACATGCACCGTGCGCGCGTTGGGAGCCCATACGCGGAAAGTGACCCCGCTCGAAGTGATCTCGGTTCCGGGAGAATCCATGCCGTACGCCGGCGCGGCCAGCAGCATCACCCCCAGCAGAATTTTGGAAAAATTCATGCGGCGATTGAAACAGAGTCCGGACTTCGATAAAAGGCAAAAAACAGGCCAAAAAGTGTCAAAAACCGCTTAAAAATGGCCAAAAATGATCAAAAAAGCCCAAAAATCGTGTTTTTCAGGTCCTGGGCTCTTTTTTGCGGCTGTCTATGCCGCGTTCGAGTTCACCGTGCTTCCTGAGCTCGCGCTTCATGATTTTGCCGGCGGCGTTTTTCGGAAGCGCATCCATGAAGAATACTTTGCGCGGAACTTCGTAGCGGCCGAGATTGCTGCGGCAGAAATTGCGGACATCATTGGCCGTGGCCTTGCGGCCTTCCTTGAGCGCAACATAGGCCACGGGAATTTCGCCGTGCAGTTCATGTGGTTCGCCAATCACTGCGGCCTCGCGAATCGGTTCAAACTGATAAAGCACCTCTTCAACGACGCGGGGATAAACATTCATCCCGTTGACGATCAGCATGTCCTTTTTGCGGTCCACGATGCAGAAATAGCCTTCGTCGTCCTCGGTGCCGAGATCGCCGGTGCGGAACCATTCGCCGAAGAACGAGGCGGCGGTTTCCTCCGGCTGGTTCCAGTAGCCCTTCATCACGTTCGGGCCGCGCACGCAGATTTCGCCGATGGACCCGTGAGGAACCTCCCTGCCGGTATCGTCCATGATCATCATCTTGACCAGCGGCACCGGCAGACCAACCGAGGCGGGCTTGCGTTTGCCGCCGATGGGATTCACGCAGGTGACCGGCGAGCATTCGGTGGGGCCGTCACCCTCGTAGATCAGTTTGCCGTAGCGCTTTTCAAAAGCCTTCATAACCTCGACCGGCATGGCTGCGCCGCCGGAGATGCAGTACTTCAGCGAGGAGAGCATTTCCGTGCATTCGTCCGGCAGATGGAGCATCACGTTGTACATGCTGGGCACACCCATGAACATGCTTGCCTTCGTTGCGGCGAGCGCCTTGGCGGTCTCGTGCGGCTCAAAGCGGGGCAGGGGAATCACGCAGATGCCGTGAAGCATTGAATACAGCATTCCTGCCGTCGCGGCAAACGCATGGAACATCGGAAGCACCAGCAGAATGGAATCCTTCCCGGGTTCCAGCGGGAGCGCCTGCGAGACGCTCCACGCATTGCTCACCAGATTCGTGTGCGTGAGCATCGCTCCCTTGGGATGCCCTGTGGTGCCCGCTGTGTAAAGGATCGCGGCGACATCTTCCTTCGGGTTGAAGGTGATATCCGGAGCCTTGTCATCGCTCAACAGTTCCGGCCAGAGCAAATCGTTTTCGTCGGCCTTGTTTGCGCCGATGCAGGCCCGGCCAAGAAGTTTGATATTCTCCGTGGCCGCCTTGACGTTTCCAGCGAAGGCTTCGAAATAGATCATCGCCTTTGCCCCGCTGTCCTTCAGGATGTAGTTGATCTCCTTGGGATTCAGAAGCAGATTGATCGGCACAACGGTCGCGCCCGCCTTCTGGATGCCGAAATAGGCCAGCGCAAAGAAATCGGAGTTGATGCAGTAGAGCGCCACGCGGTCGCCCTTGCGGATGCCGCGCGCATGCAGGCCGGCGGCGACGCGGTCGGAGAGGGCGTCCACGGTCTGGAAATCGAGGGCCTTGCCCCCGAAGACGATCGCGGGCGCTCCGGCATGACGCTTTGCGTTCTGCCGGAGCGCGTCCGGGACCGAAAGACTGTTAATACTTGTAGGCGCTTCCACCGATGAATTCCCGCAGCAGTGATTTGGGCGGC
>ENA-UPTA01003199-UPTA01003199.1-activated-sludge-metagenome-genome-assembly--contig:-NODE-3199-length-16257-cov-5.948525_pt1 | contig 16257 bp, 14 predicted proteins | sample MGYA00238184_ERZ773361 | MGnify/ENA primary metagenome ERZ773361 (study PRJEB29100, sample SAMN05720205) | activated sludge metagenome | isolation source: anaerobic digester from wastewater...
GAAGTCCGGCGCTACGCCGTAGTCGATCTGGCCGCGCAGGCGGAGGCCCTTTCCACTCGCAACGGGTTGGATCGCGATGATCTCCGTGCGGTCGAATGTCACCACCACGGAGGGCCCCCCGTTGAAAACAACCTCCAAAGCCGCTTCGGCGTCGGTATTCCGCAGGATCGTACATCGCACCATGCCGCCCGGCTCGTTCCGGCCCTGAAGCAGCGAGAACTCCATGGCCTTTGCATCCGGATCGGCCTTCGAGTAAACCACGACCCGTCCTTGGGCCGAATGAAAGACCGTGGTCAGACAACCATTCTCCACGACCGCATCCCCCGCGAAGGCGTACTCCCGGCCGTAATAGCCGGGGTCGGAGAAGGCCTTGGCCGGATCGGTTTCGAGCGTAAAGGGATCGGTGGGCACGACTTGCCACCCGGTCTTGTCGCGAATCTCGACGGCGCCGCCAAGACGCGACTGTGTGTCCCAGATCACGACGTTGGCGGCCGGCCCTCCCCAGGCCACGGACACCGCCAGGACGACCGCGAGAAAGACGGGGGGAAATACGCCGGGCAGGAGTGTTTCACATGTGCGAACGCGTCGATCGAACGTCATACCTGTGTCCCTTCATTAGACAAGCATCGCGTTGCATAGTAGCCCAAATCCGAAAAGAATCAAGGAAATGCTATGGACACGGGGACACAACAATCGCACGAAGGCGCACAGATTGCTTCGATTGGGCGAGTCGAAAGCCAAGGAGGACGTCTCCCTGGCCTCGAATGAGTGGGCGGTGCAGGATTTGAACCTGCGACATTCTGCGTGTAAGGCAGACGCTCTGGCCAACTGAGCTAACCGCCCGGCGGACGTTATGAGAATATCGTCTTTTCGCGCTTGCGTCAATACGCCGGCCCTCGTATATTCTCCGAGCTGTACGTGAACAGAATTGCAGTAGCTACGCTGTTTCAAAGGATACACACATGGACGTTGCACAGGCGATCCGCACCCGCTGGTCCTGCCGCAACTACGAGGACAAGCCGGTCGAGCGGAAGAAACTGCTCGCCGTGCTGGAGGCCGCCAGGTCGGCCCCGTCGGCCAAGAACCTCCAGGATTGGCGGTTCGTCGTCGTTACGGATAAGCAAACCAAGAAGAAAGTCGCCGCCGCAGCCAACAACCAGACTTTTCTGGAGAACGCCGGGGCGATCATCATCGCCTGCACGGTCAGCGACCACGTCATGCGGTGCGGCCAGGCGGTCGGCCCCATCGACGTGGCCATCGCGATGGAGCACATCTGTCTGCAGGCGACCGAGCTTGGCTTAGCCACCTGCTGGATCGGCTCCTTCTACCCCGACAAGGTCCGGCCGATCGTCGGCATCCCGGAAAACGTGTCGATCGTCGAGCTGCTGGCCCTTGGCTACCCCGCCGACGCCCCGAAAGAGCATCGCCGGGAGCCGTTGGAGCACATCGCCGCATTTGAAAAATGGCAATTCTGATGCCGCTAAGTGATCCGAACAAAAGCAGTTAAATAATTCTTGACATTCCGCCGATACACCGTAATATATCGGCAATGATCCCTGGGGACGTGGTGTAACGGGAGCACACGGCGGTCGCATCGCCGGAATGAGGGTTCGATTCCCTTCGTCTCCATCCCTTCTCTTCTCGCAAATCGGCGGGGGCATGTGCCGACTGGCGAGGGTTTTCCCTTACCCCCTGCAATCTCGGATCATTCCGTTTTGGATTGTATCGTGCGGCGATATCCGGGATAATCACTGCGTGGTCTTGATGCGAGCACATGTTGGTTCTTCTCGGGCGGATTCCCGCGACGCCGCCTCAGGTTGTGATCGCGCCCTCGCAGCGTCCCTCGCCGGCCTGGCGGCGGCTTGGATCGCGGCTGGCAGTATTGGCTTGCTCGCCCATCCACTCCAGAGAGCAGCGACCTTCTCGGCATTGGCGGTGGTCGCCCTCGCGCGACCTGTCCCGCCACAACAGTGGAAACGGCATCGTGCGATTGACATCGCAGTGGCAGTCCTGGTTGGGATGCTCTTCGTTTCCCCCGTATACATTGTGGGTATTGCAGCCGTCGCACTCCTGCTGGCGTTTCTTGCCTCGTCTGTGACCGGCCGAGACCGATCCGTGTTGCTGACCACCTCTGCCGGCGTTGTGGTTCTGGCGGTTTATCGGCTCGCATATGCCGCAATACCTGCCGTGTGGCAGGCAGCCGAGACCGTCAGCCGGGTCGCGGGGCAACTTGCCGGAGCGATCTCTGGGCGGCCGTTGAACCTGGGTTCCACATTCGCGGGGCTCGATTTCCTCGTCGTCATGATCGTCGTGTGTGGGGTCTGGATGATGCACACCAATCGGCCTTGCAGGGGTCGCGTCATGTATGGCTTGGCGGCGATCCTGGGCGGCCACTTGTGCTACCTGGTGATCCTGTCCTTTGTGCCGGATGTCCTGGGAGCAATCCCATCCCCAGAGCAGCCTTCAGGTTGGTCGTGGGCCGACCTGGCCCGCAAGGGCTTGCCATGGAACGTGCCGGCCCTGGCAGGCGTGATCCAACTGACCGTAGCGGCGGCCATGTTCCGCTGGCCGCCGTCGGAACCCTGGCACACTCCCAGCGAGGGATCCCTGCGTTCGCGATGGACGCTGTATGCGATCTGCGTTTGCGTCGCAGCGTCGCTGCCAGTTGCGACATCGCTGCATCCAGTGCGGCCCGACCTGCAAGGCAAGAAGATCGTGTTCTACGAAAAAGGGTTCCTCAACTGGCTCAAACCAACGCATGGCAGCTACGGCCGTCTTTCGAGCGGAATGTACGGCATGCTCCCCACATACCTCCATAGTCTCGGCGTCAAACCGGTGATCTCGCCAGACTTGTCGGAGGAGGATTTGCAGGACGCCGACGCGGTCGTGCTGCTCTTCCCGGACGAGCCCTGGGCCGAGGGCCAGTTGGAGCGGCTCTGGGCGTTCGTACGTCGCGGCGGGTCCCTGCTCGTCATGGGTGAGCACACGACGCGAGACCCCAATGGGACGAACCGGTTCAACGAGGTCATGGCGCCAACCACGATGCGGGTGGCGTTCGATTCCGCGACGTTCGCGGTCGGCGGCTGGTTGCACTCCTACGAGGCGATGCTGCACCCAACGACCACCGGCATCGGCGACGACCGCAACCAGTTTGGCGTGGTCATCGGCGCATCGACCGAAGCGGGCCTGCGGGGGCATCCCCTCATCATCGGCCGATGGGGCTGGTCCGACTGGGGCGATGAGGGCAGCAGCCGGGCCATGATGGGCAACGACCGGTACGACCCCGGCGAGCGGCTGGGCGACGTCCTGCTGGCCGCGGAACAGCGGCTTGGAGAGGGCAAGATCGTCCTGTTCGGCGACACGTCCAGCCTGACCAACGGAATCACCGTGGGCTCCCACGTCTTCACCTCGCGTCTGTTCGCCTACCTCTCAAACGGGGCGACGCTGGCGCATCCGCCCTGGCGTCAAGTCCTTGGCTTGGTCCTGGCAGGAGCAGCAGGCGTTCTGGCAATCCGCCAGCCAAGACCGCAAGTGATGACAATCATCGCTTTGGCTCTGTCCGGATCGCTTACCGCCGCGATGGCAGTGACAAATCACGTCTGGCGGGTCCTCCCGGATGGACGCGGCCGGTCGCCCAACAACCTCGCCTATATCGACACGTCGCATCTGGAGGCCTTCAGCGGTGAAGCCTGGCGAGGCGACGGCGTCGGAGGCCTGATCCTGACCCTCATGCGCAACGACTACCTCGCGCTCTCCCTGCCCGAGTTGAACGGCGAGCGATTGGAGCGTGCGGGACTGCTGGTCTCCATCGCCCCCCGCCGGTCCTTCTCGCAAGCCGAGCGGGCAACGGTTCGGGATTTCGTGAATCGCGGCGGCATCCTCATCCTGATGGCCGGATGCGAAGACGCCGGACCCAGCCGGGACCTGCTCTCCGATTTCGGGTTCGCCATCGGCTCCGCCGGCCCGGAGGCGGAGGAGCCCGTCCCGATGGGGCACTTCAAAGCCCCCTACCTCCGCACGGAGGACCGTCGCGTCTTCGTCCGATTCCACGCCGCCTGGCCGGTCGCGTGCAGCGATCCGCAGGCACAGGTCATCGCGTACGGAAAGGGCAATCTCCCGGTCATCGTCATGCGTCGGGTCGGGGAAGGCAAAGTCGTGGTCATCGGCGACACACGATTCGTCACGAACGACAACCTGGAACGAGAGGACGGCCAACCGTTCGAGGGCCTGCGAGAGAACGCGGACTTCTGGCGGTGGTTCATCACGGTGCTGAGGGATGAACCGGCCTGGGTCCCCCCTGCCCTGCGCGACATGCCCGAGAGCGAAACGGAGGGCGGACTATGAAGCGAGCGTGGATCGGCCTGGCGTTGCTGAGCGGATCGTGGCTCTTCGGCCTGAGCTATTTCGAGAGCGCGCACCCTGTCGCATGGGCCGCGATGATCGTCGTTGGGACCGCCTTGCTCGCGGAGATACGTCTTCCAATGCCGGCTCGCGTCGAGTCTGCAATCGCCTCGCTCCTGCTGTTTGTCACGGCGATCCTGATCCCCTGGCCATATCGTACTGCGCCGCTGCTGCTGTTTGCCGGTCTGGTCCTGACGATCGCGCCGATCCCCCGCCGGTGGCCCAAAACCGTTGGCGGCGCGGCCCTCGCGTCCGGCGTCGTCCTGACGATTCAATGGCTCACGACATACGCCTCCGAATGTGTCACGGCCAGATCGCACGAGTTGCCGCAACCCATTGCATCCGTTCTCCTCGCCCCGGTTCGGCTGCTCGGCATCGACGCTGCCCTCCGCGATGGGAACCTCGCCATGTATTCCGTGCGAACGGTCCACGAACTCGGCGCAACCTGGGAGCTTCTGCTCGACCCGCCCACGCTGTGCTTCCTGGCCGGCGGGATAATCCTGTTGTGTATGGGCGAGAATTTGGACCGATGCCGACGCAACCTGGCGGCCTTCGCCCTCGTCGTGACACTCTGGTTGCCGGCTCGCGCCGCGATCCTGATCGCGGTCTTCCTGCATCGCGCCCTGCTCACGGACTACGACGCACCCTTCTCGCTGATGAACCAGTTTTGGAGTCCGTGGGTCCACCTGGCGATGCTGGCCGTCCCGGTCGTGCTGGCGTGTCGTTTCATCCGCGCCGGTGCGGCCGTCCCCCTGGAGGCGGCGACTCACCCCATCGAGAAGCGATCGAGCCGGATACTGGGCCCGACGACAGTCTTCGCGGCTGTCTTTCTGCTCTGCCTGGGTCTGCTGTGGGAGCCAAGCGGAAAACGCAAGGCCGGCAGGGTCCTCGTGGACGAGCACCGGTCCACCTGGGAACGCACGGACCGCCCGTTCGACGTGAACTGGTACGGCCACGAGTCCGGATACAATTACGCCTGCCTGTACGATTATTGCTCGCGATTCTATCGGATGGGCCGGCTCGAAACCGACGTGAACGACTTGACGCTGCGGGACTGCGACGTGCTGGTCGTCAAAGTCCCCACCTCGCGGTACGACTCGCAGGAGGTGGACGCCATCGAGCGATTCGTCGAACGAGGGGGCGGCCTGCTGCTGATCGGAGAGCATACGAACGTCTTCAACACGGGCACGCACCTCAACGACATCGCCCGCCGGTTTGGATTTGCCTTCCGCTACGACTGCCTCTTCGGCATCGATTCGTCCTTCGAGCAATTGTGGCGTCCGCCGCTCGTGCCGCACCCGATCGTCCAGCATATGCCACCGATGGATTTCGCGGTCTCCTGCTCGATCCGTCCCGGCGCAAGGCGGGGTCGGGCCGTGATCCGCTCCACCGGCCTGTGGAACCTGCCGGCGGACTACCACGTCAGCAACTACTATCCCCAGGTTGAAGATCACGCATACGCCCGCTACGGCGCGTTCATTCAACTCTGGGCCACGCAGGCCGGCGCCGGGCGGGTCGCGGCCTTCACGGACTCCACGATCTTTTCGAACTTCTCCACGTTCGAGCCGGGCAAGGCCGAACTGATGCTCGGGATGCTCGAATGGCTCAACTACAACAAGGCCGCAGTGGATTGGCGTCCCTCGCTGTTGGCGTTGGCGACCGCGGCCGGCGCCGCCGGACTGGCGACGATGAGAAGGCAACGCGGCGCGTGCGTTCTGACGCTGGCGGTCGGCCTGTTCGGCTGGGTTGGCGGGAACGCCACGGTGCGGACTCTTCACCGGCACGGCATGCCCTCGCCGGTTGCCGTCCGTCCCTGCGTCCACGTCGTAATGGACCGTACTCTGTGCGAGACGCCTCTGTCGAGAAGCGGCTTCATCGACGGCCAGCCGAACGGATTCGGGATCTTCGAACGCTGGATTCTGCGACTCGGGCACTTCACCTCCCGCAGGAGCGGACCCGACGTGACCGCAGGCGATCTCATGGTGTTCGCGTATCCCACCCGCACGGTGACGCAGGAATTCCGCGACAGGATCGTCGATTACGTCGCGTCGGGAGGACGAGTGCTCGTGCTGGACTCGCCCGAAAATGTCCACTCGACGGCCAACAGCCTGTTGTACCCCTTCGGCCTGGGCCTGGATTCCAGCCGGAAGCTGGCGGGGTCGGCGCAGGCGATAGCGGAGAAGCCTCCCATACGGATCGAGTCCGCGTATCGGGTCTCCGGCGGCCGGCCTGTGGTTTCGCTCGATGGCTCGCCCGTCGCGGCGACGGTGCAGCACGATCGCGGGTCGGTGACAGCCGTCGGCTTCGCGTCGCTCTTTGTCGATTCCCGTATGGGCGTCACAGGCGACGTCGTGCCCGACGAGACCCTGCGAACGGTCTTCGATCTGGAGTTCTCCCTCCTCCGGCAGATCCTCTCGGCGAAGCAGCCCCCGTGACCTAACGCCAGGCCGTGCCCGATGGTGAAATGGCGCGTGGTGCGCACCCTGCATGGCCGGTTCGGAGTTCCGCATTTACGCGGTCTTGGTGCACATTTTAGGCTCATCCGTTTCTTGCGTACTTGTCTGTGCGATGGGGGCTCTGCCCCCCGCCCCCCGGCATTTGGCTCATTGGGCCAATAGCATGAGCAGGGAGGCAACGGATCGGTGAGACGTCCTGCCGCCTGTATCTGAGTTCGCTCGGCGTTTTCCTGTACATCTCGTGGGCGGGGCAATCCACCGGACCACCGTCCTCCTACCCTGCTGTTGGCGTAAAGCGCAAAATGCCAGGGGTCCGGGGACGGCGTCCCCGGTCGCGGGACGTTGTGCAACCGCAGAAGTACGCAAAAACCGGATGAACCACATTCACATTTTTTCGCTTTGAGTCCTTCGGTGTGTACGCGAGCGAGACGCTCGTTTTCGGCCGTGCGAAGCACGCCTGCTGCTGGTGGCTCCAACGCGATAAACTCCCGCCGCCCTCGGGCGGCGGAATCCCCAGCCGTCCCCAACCACCGTGACAGCGTGGGCATGGCACCCAGCATGTCTTCTCTCGTATGGAGAAACCCGCCTTATAGCGTCACTGCGAGCCTGCCCGGCGGTGCGCCGCTTTCGCGGGCGAGCAGGGTGAGACTGTGGTCCTGGGAATCGGAACAGACGTCCACTCGAAAGACCAGCAGCCCGTTCTCCGTCTGGACGTGGACCTTGCCGACTCCCCAGTTTGCTTCGACCGGGATATCGGCCTTTTCGCGGAGCAGACGCAGCACGGCGTCCGTGAGCATCGGCGAAGGCGGAATCATCTCGTGCCAGGCGCCGCCGGCCTCATATCGGAGGTCAACCGCCTCGCGGCTGCGGAAGATCGCGACGGCCGAGGACGAATCCGCCACGGCCTGGGCGACGATCAGCTTCAGGATCCTCGACGCGGTGACTCCCCCACCCCCCTGGAGCGCCCCACGATCGCTTACATCGATCACACCGGCCATATTCCACCTCCTGGCATCCGCCGCAAGGGTCTCTCGCAACGACTGGCGTCGCCTGGCTACTGGTCTTTCGGCGCCGCGTCCTTGTGGATTCGATCCCTCAGGTTCTTGGGGTCGGAGGAACTGCAGATCGCGGTGTCGTAGGTGATCTCGCCCGCCTGGTACAATTGAACGAGCGAATCGTCCATCAGGTGCATCCCCTGCCTTTTGCCCGTCTGGATGACGCTGACGAGCATGTGCATTTCGTGCTCGCGGATGTGCTTACGCGCCGCGTGGTTCATGAGGAGCAATTCCGTCGCGAGCACCCGCTGCTTCTTGTTCACCGAGGGGATGAGGCGATGCGCGATGATCGCCTGCAACGAGCTGGCCAACTGGCTGAAGACCTGCGGCTGCTTCTCCTGCGGGAAGATCGAGACGATCCGCTCGACCGTCTGTGTCGTGTTCGGCGTGTGGCAGGTCGCGATGACCAAGTGCCCGGTCTCGGCGGCGGTCAGAGCGGTCTCCGTGGTCTCCAGGTCGCGCATCTCGCCGACGCAGATCACGTCCGGGTTCTGACGCAACACGTGGATCAACGCGCTGCCGAAGGACTTCACGTCCGTGTACAGTTCCTGCTGAACGATGACGGCCTTCTTCTGCGTGTGCACGTACTCGACCGGATCCTCGATCGCGATGATCTTGCAGCGTCGTTCGCTGTTGATCAGGTCGATCATGTAGTTCATCGTCGTGGTCTTGCCGCTGCCGGTGGGACCGGTCAACAGGAGCAGGCCGCTCGGCAGGCGCGTCAGGTCCTCGATCTCCGGCGGCAAACGGAGTTCCTCGCGGGTCTTGACGTGGTCCATGACTGGCCGGATGGCCATCTCCGGATTGCCTGCGTGGTAGTAGATGGAGACGCGGAATCGGCCCAACTGCGGATCGAAGATCGAGCAGCACAGTTGCCAGTTCTCCTGGAAAACCTTCTTCTGCTCGTCGTTCAGCAGGCCAAAGCACAGGGAGGCGGTGTCCTCCCTCGCCAGGGCCGGACGGTTCGATAGGATGATCTCGCCATTGATTCGGAACATGGGCGGCAGCCCCGCGACAATGTGGATATCCGATGCGTTTTCACGTCTCGCAAGCGCGAGAATCTGTTGTATATCGCGGTTCAACGGCATGATCTACTTTCCGAATAGTCCTCTGAAGAATCCTCGTTTCTCCACCTTGTAAAGCATCTTCCTGGGCAGATCCCAGTCGGGCCGGAGCGTCTGGCTCTGCTCGAGACTGTACACCGCTTCCGCCAGGCCCAGCTTCGCCTGGCAACAGCCAAGCTCATACCAGGCGAGCGCCGATTTCGGCAGGGCATGGACCGCATCCTTGAGATACTGGATGGCGAGCACGTGGTTTCGCGCCCCGCTCAGGAGCTTCCCGGCTTCGAGCTTGACGATGGGCGACTGTTTGCCCGCGCAGGCCAGCGCCTTGGCGATGCAGCCCTCGGCGATCGGGCCCCTGCGATCCAGGAAGATCTCCGCGCGGGCCAGCCAGACCCGCGAGGTCAGATTGTCCTTGCTCACGGCGTTGTCCGAATAGGCGACCGCCTCACTCATCCGGGCGTCCCGGGCGCACGCGACCGCCTTGAGGGCCAGAAGCTCCGGATGCTCGGGAAACAACTCCAGTGCCTTGTCCGCCCACATGCGGGCCTCCGGATACTCACCCAGCTCGATCAGCATCAGCACCTGGCCGGCCCAGGCGTCGAACACCGTGTTGTTCTGCTCCAGAACGCGGGCATAGTTCCGCAGGGCCAGCTCGTAATCCGCCGCGAGCCAGTATTTCACCGCCTCCCTGTGATAAAAGTCGGCGTCCCGGACGGGCTCGCCCTGCGGCTTCTCGCTCCGAGACGAAGCGCTGTCGCCAAATTCCAATCGTGAAAATCTGTCCATCGACGCTACTCTATAAACCCTCTTGTTGTCCAGGGCAACCATTGCATGAAGGCCCGCTGGTGAATGTCGGCCGCGCGGACGACGCACGCCTGCCGAACCATGGCGGTCGTCGGCGTGGCGCCGCCTGTGTAGACGATGCTCACAAAGTACGAGTCCGGCGCGACGCGTGTCTCAAATGTCAGACCGGTCCTCGTCAGCCAGCGAGGCACAGGGAACTGGGCGGTGTCGAGCCGGCGTCCCCCGATGGAATACGCACCGTCCTCGACGCGGATCGTCTCGCCCGGGAGCCCCACGATTTGCCCGATCGCGTCGGTATAGAGACTTCCCCACGCATCCCGATGGCCGTTCCGAAAACTCGGGGGATGAACGAGCACCAGCGATCCCCTGGCAAGCGGGTGGTCGGATTGCGAGACGCGCCTGAACAGGAGGTAGTCGCCCGCGCGCATATTCATCGCCGGGATCGAGAGGGTCGTCGGGGCCCCCATGAATCCCGGCACGACCACGCGAGGCGCAGCCCAATACAATCCCGAGAGGCAGGCCACGACGATCAGGATCAGCCCGATCCTCGCGGCCAGATCGGTGATTTCCCTGAATATCCCGTACTGAACCGCGATCCAGGCGTGAAGTCCGATGGCCAGCCCGATCAACGTCATGCCGATCTGACTGCCATAGAGGTTCAGGCCGAAGAACATGCAACCGAACCACAGGGCGACCCAAAGCCAGACCTCTTTGAATCGGCCCTTGACCAGGTGCGCCAAGCCTGGGACTACGCTCAGGAGCATCCCGCAGGCGTTGTCCGACAGAATCCTGTCGAGTCCCTGCCAGGCGGGCCTGCCAAACGACTTCTCGGGAACCACTCGATGGCCACGGAACCACCGCATCAGGCCCCGCAACGGCTTCGACCAAGCGGGCATTCGCGGCGGATTCACCTCAACGACGGCGCTGCCCGTCTCCAGGACGCTGCCGCAACGGATGCACCGCGTCTGACCCGGAATGTTCTCGAACTGGCACCTGACGCATCTCATGCCGAACCATCGTCAACCTTCAAATCTTGATGCAGGTCGATCCGCGACTTGACCTCCGGCTCATAGTATTCGCTCGTGAGCTGGCGGTCCTTGACCCGTCCGATGACGTCCGTCAGCCACTTGGCGTACTCCATGCAGGCCTTGCCTTTGACGCCCTCGATGTGCACCTTCACATCGCCGGTCTTGGAAATCGTGATTTCCACATCATGCTGTGCCATCGGTCAGTCCACCCATCTGCGTACGTGAATGCGAATGCTCTCGTCCTGCGCGACCTGCTCGTTGACCACCTGGAAGTTCTTGCCCTTGAGCTGTTTCATCACCTTGTCATAGATGAAGCACTGGGTGAGTTTCTGGGTGAACTCCTCCGCGGCCTGCTTGAGTTCGGTCTTGCTCAGGCCACTGCCCGAGGCGCAGACCTTGCACCGGCCACGGGCGTCCCGCTGCACGGTGATCTGCGTCGAGCCCTTCGTCAGGACGATCTTTTGATCGGTGGCCAGGCCCTGGGCCAGAACCTGGCTTTCGGCCAGTTCCAGCTCCACGTTCTCCTGTGCTGCGGCCTGTTCGTCCCGTTTCACAGCCTCCTCGGCAGTCTGTTTCATGGTGAAGCCCAGCGCGGAGGCCGCTCCAGCGGCCGCCACTGCAATCGCAGGCCAGTTGCTGATGATGACCGGAGCCAGAATCAACACGGTGCTCATGTCGTCGCCTTTCCCATTTCCATGTCCTTAGATTTCCAGTTTCCGCCGACCTTCGCTGTCCTGGGCCGCCTCGGGACTCGTCGCCGGCCGGGCCCGACTGGCCGCCCATTTTCTCAATTCGTCGATATCCTCCTTCATCGTACGGGACAGCGGCACCGTCTGACGCAGGCTGTTCAACACCCGGTCGGTCGTGAGTTCCTGCTTGTCGTAGAAGGCGTCGAACATCGCGCTGATGATCGCCTCTTCGATCTCCGCGCCGCTGAAGCCCTCCGAATTGCGGACCAGCGTATCGAGATCGAACGTCGCAGGGTCCATCTTCCGCTTGGACAGGTGCACGCGGAAGATCTGCTGACGCTCCTGCGACGAGGGCAGGTCCACGAAGAAGATTTCGTCGAATCGGCCCTTGCGAAGCAGTTCGGGCGGCAGCGCGGAGATATCGTTGGCGGTCGCGATGACGAACACCGCGCTCTTTTTCTCCGACAGCCAGGTCAGGAACGTGCTGAACACGCGGGAGGACGTGCCGGCGTCGGTCGAGGCGCCGCTGCCTCGCGAGCCGCGGAAGGCCTTGTCGATCTCATCGACCCAGAAGACCACCGGCGCGACGGATTCCGCGACCTGGATCGCCCGCCGGACGTTCTGTTCCGACGAGCCGACCAGGCTGCCGAAGACCCGGCCCACGTCGAACCGCAGCAGAGGCAACTGCCAGATCCGGCTGATCGTCTTGGCCATCAGGCTCTTGCCGCAACCCTGGACGCCCAGCAGCAGGACCCCCTTGGGCGCAGGCAATCCGAAACTCCTCGCCTGATCCGAGAAGACGACCGACCGCTTGAGCAGCCAGCTCTTGAGCGAATCCAATCCACCCACGGACTCCATCGTCTCCTCGGCGTCGTAGTACTCCAGCAGGCCGCTCTTGCGGATGATCTGCTTTTTCTCGGCGTTGATGACCTCCAGGCTCTGCTTGCCGAGACCGCGATGCTGTACGAGCGTCTTGGCGACGACGTTTTCCGCTTCCGAGAGGGTCAGGCCCAGCAGGGAGTGCACGATCTGCTCGCGCATCGGGCCGTTGACGTTGATATTGAGCTTGGGATTGCCCTTGACCTCCTCGACGATCCGGTCCAGCAGGACCGCGAAATCGTTCTCTTTGGGCAGGTCGAAATCGATGATCGTGATGTCCTTCTCCAGTTCCGCCGGCATCTCGAACATCGGACTGACGATCACGATCGTCTTATAGGTGTTCTTCAGCGCCAGGGCCACCTCGCGCATCCGCCGGATCACAGCCATGTTCTGGCACTTCAGGAACGGGTGAAAGTCCTTGAATACGTACAAAGCCGGCTCGACGTGATCGATCACGTTGCCCAGGGCCACTAAGGGGTCCTGGGTGGCCGAATCGCGGTTCTTCTGCGACTGGAGATTGGAGCCTCCCGGCACGAGTCCCGTGTTGACCGACCACTCGAAGACGTTCTTGCCCAGCCGCGACGCGATCTGCGTGACGCGGTGCAGCACCCGCTGCTCCTCCCAACTGATGACGTAGATGAGGGGGTAGCGAGCCCGGATGAGGATCTCCAGTTCATCCATCGGACGCTTCGTCTCGTCCGGGACCGGTTGCCTGTTGACGCTCTGTGCTTGCCCTTTCTGCATTCTGTTCTCCCGATACGGTTTCCGAAGGTCCGCCGTCTTCCGCGAGCGCCGCGGCGATCTCCAGCAGGGCCTCGTCCGGCGCAATCATCACGACGCGTCCATCTTTGAGCACGCGCAGCTCGAATTCCCCCTGCTTTCGCTTGTACGGTTCGTCGCTCATTCCATCAGACGCAGGCCGAGGTCCCGCGTTTCATTCCTCGCCACGACGACCTCCTCCGGCGTGATGTAGCCCGTCGGAGCGGGACCCGTCGCCGGCGGCACGTAGTTCGTCCGCAGACTCAACTTGACGTTGGGGATTTCCTTCGCCAGCCACCGCAGGGTCGGCTTCAGGCAGCACTCCATGTGCCCCGGCAGCATCAGGTGCCGCACGATCAGATTGGCGTGGCCGCTTGCTCTCAAGATATTCCGCCTGGCAACATCCACGTAATCCCTTGCATCCAGCAGGACTTCGGCGCATCGACTGCTGCCGCACTTGAGGTCCGCAAGATAGATGTCGATGCACCGGTCCAGAAGCGCGTCTATCTCCTCATTGTAGTACATATTCGAGTTCAGGACAACAGGAGTTACCGGCTTGGCCTTCGCCATCAGCGGGAGAATGCCGGGCAGGCTGACCGCGGGCTCGCCGCCCAGGAGGTTGATATTATGGGCCCCCTGCCGCCTGCGCAGCTCGATTCGGCCGATCAGCCAGTCTTCATCCAGTTCCCGGACCGCCACCGGTTCGGCGTTCCATTCGGGAACCGTGCAGAACCCGCAGCGGAGGTTGCAGCCTGCGAAGTAGATTTGATGCGATGGGGAGAGTTCGCCTTCCTCGCTGGGGTGCAGCATCTCACGAAAACAGCGAACCCGGGCGTCCAGGCCGCAATACCCGACCTCCCCAACGGACCGATTGACCCGGCAGTCGCGCGGGCACAACCGGCACTCACGCAGGTGAGGTGCGGCGGCTTCAACGGCCTCTTCCACGCTGGCGAACATCCCGCTCTCGTCAATCCAATTCGATAAAACGCCCTTGGCCGCCCTGGGGGATCGGGCGACGCGGCCTCCCGGCGGCAAACGCCCACTTCGCCTTCACGTACAGGTACGCCACCGGCGCCCCGGCGATCCAGATGAGCGTCATAGGAACCGCAAGGCTCAGGAGTATCCCGATGACGATCAGGCCGAGGACCATGTGGTGCGCCTCCACGGTCACGAAAAACAGCAGAAACCGCTGTCCGCGATATAACAGGCCCATTGTTGCAATCAGGCCGTAGGTGCACACGGTCGCCCCCATCCCGATGGCGTTGCTGTGAACCAGGAGGCTGACCAGCACCCACAAGATTCCGCAGGCGACGGAGACCACGAACCACAGCCACAGGAAGGAGGCCGTCCGCCACTGGCGTTCCACCGCGCTGCCGACGAAGAGAATCATCATGCCGCCGAACACTAAGTTCATCATGGAATCGTTGATGAAGGGGTAGGTCAGGAGTTGCCAGACCCTGCCGGCCAGGACGCCGTTTGCGCTGAGTCCGAAGACGCTCGATGCGAACCCTGGAGCGATGGCGAACAACACGGCCCCGGCCACGGAAAGCGCCAGGACGACCGTCACGCCCGGGGTGAACAATCGACTGGGGGAAGGAAGGACCGCCTGCATTTCCTGCATCGCGCTCATGAGTACCTCCGCCTGCTTTATCCAGGCATTCTATACGCGTTGCTTGTCAGCGTCTGTGCAATGCCAAGTGCAACTGCGTCCGGAGGGACTCGAACCCCCAACCATCGGTTCCGAAGACCGATGCTCTATCCAATTGAGCTACGGACGCTCACATCACATCGGCCCAACCATACTACATCGCGTCAAAACCGTCAAATCAAAATCTGCCGCGAGGCACGCGTTCGTTTCTGTGCCGCATCTCTCCGGAGACGATATGGCTATCGACCCGGGACGGGGTGTCCCGTCTCGCCCGGACCGACCGATTCCTGGTCAAATGCCCGCGGGCCGTACGTTGTCACTCGCGTCCGTTCCCCCACCTTCTTGTAGTGCAGCAAAGCGCTGTCTCTGTCCTTGAAATCCCGATCCAGGAAAAGGATGGTCGTCATGCCAATCGTGATGACATCGCCGTCGTGGAGGGCAGCTTCATTCTCGATCCGGCGGTTGTTGATGTAGACGCCGTTGCGACTCTTCATGTCGTAGGCGACGTAATAACCCGCGTCCTGATCGAAACGAATCTGGATGTGCTTGCGGGAGACCATGTTGTCCAGGATCTGGATGGGCAACGCCTCGTCCCGCCCGACGACGTTTGTTCGATGGCCCAGCGGATAGTAGCTTCCCTCCTGCTTTCCGTTCGTGACAATCAAAGAAGCCATGGTTGACACCCCATCACTAACCCGGCGACACGAGCCGGGATTCGAAACACGGTCCATCCCGTTCGACGCCCGTCTACACAACGCCATGGTAGGACCGGGAGGCCCGCCAGTCAAGATCGACCGCGTCCTGCCTCGGCCCCGTCGGCCGGATGCTTTGCCTCATTCAGGAAAGCAGACGCATCGCAGGGATTCCCCCAAATCCATCTCACTCAAAGACCAGCGTGCCGAACTTGGCGAACTCGTGGAAGCTCGGGCCCACCCGCGCCCAGTCCCAGGCGACGCCTGGGCCGTCGTCATAGTCCACGCGGTAGAAGTTGGCCCGCCACTTGGCGCCCGGTTGCGGCGGGACGTTTCGCAGCGGCTTGAGCAGATCGTAGGGGAGGAACACCTCCGCCCGCCAGCCCGCGATCGCGGCGCCGGATTCCTTCGGGCCATCGAATGTCGTCGTGGCCTTGACCGTCCTGCGGGCCCCTTCGTAGTGCCAGGGACGCCAGCCGAGGAACTGGCCGTCGAGGTTCGGGATCAGGATAGGCAGTTCGAAACCCAGGGGCGAGATCTCGTACTCGAAGTAGAGCGGATCCCGTTCATCGGGCCAGAGGAAGAACTCGAACACGTCCTCGTTCCACAGGTCGAGGAAATCCTCGGTCATCGTGGCAGTCACCTTGTGATCCCGACACTCCATGAGGACGTAGAGGCCCGTCTGCGAGTAGAGCGTCTTGACGCGGGTCGGATAGGCGAGCCCCTCGTCCGACCGGGCGACCAGCGGCTCCCACGCGGCCTTCGCCCAGGCGGGCGAATCC
>ENA-UPTA01003201-UPTA01003201.1-activated-sludge-metagenome-genome-assembly--contig:-NODE-3201-length-16251-cov-5.613917_pt1 | contig 16251 bp, 17 predicted proteins | sample MGYA00238184_ERZ773361 | MGnify/ENA primary metagenome ERZ773361 (study PRJEB29100, sample SAMN05720205) | activated sludge metagenome | isolation source: anaerobic digester from wastewater...
CGAGATCTCCCAGTTCTGGCAGTTCTTGCAGTGCAGATTGCAGCCGACCGTGGCAATCGACAGGATCTTCGTCCCCGGCAGGAAATGAAACACCGGTTTCTTCTCGACCGGGTCATCCGCGGCGATGGAGCAGGGGAACCCGTATACGACGCTGCGGAGGACGCCGTCGAGATTGACGCGGACCCGGCACTCGCCGCTCTGGCCCGGCCCGATGATGCACGTCTTCGGACATAGCTCGCATTGGAGTTTCACGTTTGGCCCCCGGTTTCATTCCTGGCAGCCCAGATCGCCACAATCTCAACAGAACGCCATTATACCAGTTAGGACATGCTTCGCGAGTGGGCCGACTGGATCAAGAGCCAGAGCAACGCCGTTCGGGCTGTCTATGCATACTTCAACAACGACGTGGGCGGCCACGCCATCCACAACGCCCAAACGCTCAAACAGTTTGTCGGACTCGAAGGTTGAACGAACAGAATGGGGAAATCCTTTGCCGCCCCCGGGGACGTAGCGTATCCTGGTTTGCCCTCTGCGTGAGCCGTCACGCGGCGGGCGATATCGTAATCATTCGGCTTTTGGAGGTCACATGGCAAGAGTGCGTCGAGTGTTCTCAGTTGCGATCGTTTTGGCCTGGCTGGTCGAACTGCCGTCCGCTTTCTCGCAGGACGCGGAGAAGCTAAACATCATCCACGGCCCCTATCTGCAGGCTGTCACGGAGTCTTCGGCCACCGTGGTCTGGTTCACGAACAGGGACTGCATCTCGCGGGTGGAGTACTCGCCGGCCGACGGCAATGACGTGAAGGCCGCGTTCGCCAGCCATCACGGCCTTGTCGATGCGAACGCCAGGATTCACAGAATCCCGCTGACCGGCCTGAAGCCGGGCGTCCGATACAAGTATCGCGTCGTTTCCAGGGAGATCGTGAAGTTCGATCCCTATCAGGTCACTTTCGGCGACACGATCGTGGAGGGGCCGTATTTCGTCCAGACCTGGAATCCGCAGAAAGGCGAATTCTCGTTCTGCGTGGTCAACGACATCCATGAAGACGCGAGCAGGCTCGATTCCCTGTTGAATCAGGTTCCGTTGAATACTCTGGACATTGTGTTTCTCAACGGCGACATCATGAACCACTGGAGCCGGGAGCACCAGCCGTTTGATGGCTTTCTCGATCTCTGTGTCCGGCGTTTCGCGAGGGAAACGCCGTTCGTGTATGTGCGAGGCAACCACGAAACCCGCGGAGCCCTGGCCAGGGGCCTCCTCGACTACTTCCCGACATCCGACGGACGGTACTATTACGTCTTCCGGCACGGGCCCGTCAGCTTCCTCATCCTGGACACCGGCGAGGACAAACCCGATTCGAACAAGGAATACTCCGGGCTGGTGGACTTCGATGCCTATCGAGCCGAGCAGACACAGTGGCTCCATCGGATCGTACAAGACGAGTCCTTCAAGGCGTCGAGATATCGAGTCGTCCTGATGCACATGCCCCCGTCCGTGGATGCGCGAGCATACGGGGCTTCGCAGGTTCATACGCTGTGGTCGCCCATCCTGAACCAGGCGAGCATCGATCTGATGTTCTGCGGCCACACGCACCACTTTGCCCGGATCGATCCGAACGAATCGGTCAATTGCTATCCGATCCTCATCAACGCGCCCGACATGGTTGTCCAGGTCGAGGTATCGGACAGCCGCCTGCAGGCGACCGTAAAAAAGGCCGATGGGCAGGTCGTGGATACGGTTGCAGTGACCCCACGTTCAGGGGGCTGAAACCTCCCGGCCAGAGTGACCTCAAATACTGCAAGTCCTTTTGAATAAAGGCCTTGTGTACACGTAGCAATTCGGATATACTGAGAATGTGGTCTTGTGTTTGGGTACGACAATGGAAAAAGACACCCAGGCTACAGAACAGAATGCCGTCACGGCGCATCTCAGTACTGAAGTGGCAAGCGTGCAGCCCATCCCGGCAGCCGCTGGCGAGGCCGCTGTACTGGCAAAGCGGCTTCGCCAGGGTGAGCAGGCCGCCGCGACGGAACTTGTGGACCGCTACTATCAGCGGATCTATCTGTTCATGCGGGCCGTCGGACACGATCGGCAGATCAGTGAGGATCTGACGCAGGAGACGTTCATACGGGCCTGGCGCCACATCCAGCAGCTTCGGGAAGGCAAGGCCCTCAGCGGCTGGTTGTTCCGAATCGCAGGCAACGTGTCGCGATTGCACCGACGGCGGCTGAAGGGCAAAGACAGTGTCAGCATCGAGACTGTCGAGCCCCCGGCCGAGGGGATTGACAGTTCGTTCGAGGCCGGCCAACAGGAGCAACGAGATCTCGTGCGGCAGGCGGTCCAGAGGTTGCCCTGGAAGCTCAGGCAGGCGGTTGTGCTGCACTATATGGAGCAACTGACGATTGCCGAGGCAGCGGACGCCGCCGGGGTCCACGAGGGGACGCTGAAAAGTCGATTGAATCGCGGCCTGGAGACATTGAGGAAGGAAGTGACGAACGAGTGATTCAGCTTGCGAACGTCGCTTTCCGAGAATCGAAAGGGATAGAACAGCCATGAGGACACGGGAAATCGAGGATCATCTGAGGACTCTCGGCGAGCGCGGCTTCGACCGTGCGCGGCCCGGGCTCGCCCAGAGGATCAAGAGCCAAATCCCTGGCCGGCTGATCCCCCATCGGATGGACCTGGTCGGCATGTTCGCGGAGTTGCGAATCAGCCGGCTCGCCGCGGCGGCCGTCATTCTCCTGGCCCTGCTGGTCACCGGCAGCTTCTTCGGCGGCGCCAGCGCCGTGGGGACCCAGATGTACGAGGACAGCAAGCTGCTTCTGCAATACACGCTTGCGGGCGACAATGCCTGCAAGAGCCGAATCCTCAGCAATCTCATGCAGTTCCGGGACGATATGGCCAGCCAGGGACGCGAGGTCGTTTTCTACGGGGATCAGGTGAACCTCAACGATCGTTACTCCATCGTGATGCACTGGAAGCTGTCCGACGACCGATACGGCGTGGTCTTGGGAGACTTGTCTGCCCGAACCGTCAGCAGCGAGATGTTGATTCGGCTCCAGACTTATATGCTCCAGGAACGGAAGAAGAAGTGATCGCCGTCGGCATTTTGTGCCTTGTGATCACCGGGACAATCCGATAGAATGTCTTTATTGGTGATCGGTTTGTCCGAAATGTCATCGGTTTCGCAGAGGGAAGGATTCGCCATGGCAAGGCTTCGGGGCTTTACGCTCATCGAACTGCTGGTCGTCATCGCCATTATCGCGCTTCTGATGTCCATCCTGATGCCCTCGCTGGCGAAGGTCAAGAAACAGGCCCAGTCCGTCACCTGTATGTCCCGGCTCAAGAGTTGGGGATTGCTGTTCAAGTTATACACGGACGACAATGACGGCTACTTCAACGAAGGCTGGGGTTACCTGCAGCACTCGCAGAATTCCGGAAGACCCGAGTCCTATGGGTTGTGGATGAACGCCCTGCGACCCTACTACAAGGACGACAAGATGCGATTCTGCCCGACGGCCACGCGGGAAGTCGCCAACGCATCCGACTGGGGGACATTCAAAGCATGGTATCGCGACGTCGACAACCGCTATCCAACTGGTCATGAAACGGCAACGATACACTTTGTCGGCAGTTACAGCATCAACAACTGGACCAATTACAGTCCGCAGGGACGCGGGACCGGCAGGCCGGCGTCGAATTTCTGGAAGAGCACGCAGAAACTGGAGAAGGCCGGCGAGGTTCCGCTCTTCGGCGACAACACCTGGCACGACGCCTGGCCCCAGGACACCGACGCGCCGGTGACGCTGCCCTTCGACTACGGCTGGGGCGACAAGGGCAGCACAGGGGAGATGAATCAGTTCTGCATCGACCGCCACAGCGGCTGGACCAACCTGGCCTTCGTCGACTGGTCGGTGCGCCACGTCGGGCTCAAAGAGCTGTGGACCCTGCGGTGGCACCGCAACTACAACATCAACGGAGACTGGACCCGGGTGGGCGGCGCGACCGCCGACGACTGGCCGCAATGGCTGCGGAAATACAAGGATTATTAACGACCCGTGTTATCCGACGCGCCTGTACAAACACGACGCCGCGACGCTCGGATGTGCGTCGAATCGCAAAAGCTGGATCTGCCTCATCGCCAGGTGTGCGGCGGTCCTTACTCTGTGGTCCACGTCGTCGTAGGCACGAAGGCGAAGCATATCCAAGTCCGTCTGCAACGAGCCGATTCGGCCGAGCAACAATCCCGCCAGATAGACCACGAAGGAATCCGGCTGAGACATCCGCAGGTGCCTCTGCATCATCTCCACGATGGCCAGAACGGAGTGATGAAGCCCCTGCCAATCCTCGGACCTCGCGACAGGCAATAGACGCCACAGGCCCCGATAAAGGTACGCATATTGCCTCGACGGCATGTTCGAGGGGATGAACAGCTTGTTTCGAGCCAGGATGTAGAAAGGATAAACACAGGGCGACGACTCCGGCGGGTCGTTCAGGCTCAAAAAAGCCCGAATTCCGCCAAACCACGCAAGCCGATTCAGGCTTTCGACAAGGGCCCAACATGAGGCCGGATCGCATTCGATCGTGCGTCGGACGGCCTCGTACACCTGCTCGCACTCGATGTCGAGAGCACAGAAGATCTCAATCGCCACGGGAGCGGTTTTTGCATGCCTCAGGGCCTCGATGAGAACCGCTTTCGACGGGGACTCAGCCAACCACGCGAGGGCCTTGTCAGTCACGGATGATGGCCAGGGGGCATGCCTCAGTCGCTGTACGGCACGGGTGAGGTCGGCTGCGTGCACGATGTTCTCCTTAGACGCGGGTGGAAGGAACGGACCGGGGCAGCGGACCACTCACTCCGCCCAAGTTTTTTTCCGCGCGGCCTGTTGCCATCCGATTCCTTCCGAGATACTATGTTACTCCAAAGAACCATTTCAGGAATGTATTGGAAACGCCCGACGGTGTCAAGAAATGGCTTTAACACAACGATAAGTACGGATGCCGAGGGGAGCCACAGAACAATCAAATGGCTATGTGATTAACCGTTTGGCAGGTTGTCCGGAAGTGGTCTACGGAATGAATTGTGGCCAAATACAGCCCCTTCGGCTATCTTCACTGCCATATGTGCAAGGAGGAACCTCATGAAGGTGGAAAGCCGTCTCAAGGACGTGCTGGCTGACCACGGCTTGGATCATCACGGCGTGATTCAGGAGATCGCTCAGGCCGTGGGGGTCAATCGGCACACAATCGCCAAGCTCTACAACGATCGCTCACCGGGGCTGCCTTTCGCTCTGCTAGGGCGGCTGTGCAACTGGCTGGTCGAGAATGGCGTGCCGGCCGATGAGCTGCCCGGCTCCCTGTTCGGGGCCGGACGCGCCGCGCTGTGGACCGCGATCACCCGCCACGGAGGGGCGGTGACGATCTATCTCGGCGAATACCAACTGACCCGCGACGGGGAGGTGCTCTGGCGATGGATTTCCCGCCGCGATGCGAGCGTCGCGAATCTCGTCGTACAACGGCTTTCGTCAAGGGCCGAGGGGGGATCGCCGCCGCCGCCCCTGGGATTCCAGTACATTCCGTTTCGCTACTCGCCCATGGACCACATCGTGGATCAGCAGGTGCTTGTGGAGGACATCCATAGAACTCGGGAGGTCTTCGAGCGAACGGGGCAGGGGGCCAATGCCGGCACGGCGATCATTATCGGCAGCCAGCGGGTCAACTACTTGCTCGAGTTCCTCGTGGCCGATTTGTTCGGATGTCGTCCGTTTGCGGCGCCGTCCGGGAAACCGTCGGTGCCGTTTTTCAACGTGTATCGGCCGAGCGATCAGAATACGCCAAGCTGCTTCGGCGGTCCCGAAAATCCATTCCGCTCCAGGGATAAGACGGTCCCCGGGCTCCACTACCTCAATGACCGCGGTCAGTGGGCCACCTGTCCCTGGCTGCGTGACAAGCAGGACGCCGGGATCGTGATCTCGCTCAAAGACCATCGGCGGGGCGTTCTCGTTCTCGCGATCTTTGGCTTCTCCGGCTGGGCGACCGAGGCAATCGGCGGACAGTTGGTCCTCAAGGAGGACTTGTTCTGGCCGCCGCCGGTGAAACTCAAGACCCGGGAGGTTGGCGTCTTCGTATGTCGCCTGACTCACGCTCCATCCGATGCGTCGGGCCCGGACCAGGGACGAATTCAGATCGGGGACTGTGAAGTGATTCCGCTGGGGGAACGAACCATTACAAACCTGTTGGGGCGATAAATCGTGGGCTGCATCAGCGGATGATGCAGCCCAATCCGGAAGCGTCCGTGCAGAATTCTCGGTCGAGCTGACGTGGCAAGGCATTGCCTCTGCAACAGCCCGTTGTGATCAGTAGATAATTGCGGTGGCTTCCTCGATCTTCTTAACGATCTCTCCGGCGTCAGAGGGACTTGAGACGTAGCCGTCAAAGCCTTTGTGCATCAGCGCCACGGCTTCCTGGCTGCCCAGGGCGTTCGCCAACGCCAGGATCTTGATCGTCGCGAGGTCTTCGTTGGACCGCATGCTCGCGCAGATCGCGTGTGCGTCGATGCCGTTGGTCAGTAGATTGATCAGCACGACGTGCGGCGCGAATTTCTGGGCCGCCGCTCCCGCCTCAAATCCGTTTCTCGCAACCAGGACGTCGTAGCCGCCCCGGTTCCGCAGTGCCTCCAGCAGGCCGTTGCCCGACTGTTCGTCGCTGTCCAGGACCAGAACCCGGATCTTCCCGACCCCGAGCGCGTCCGTGGGCATGTTGTTCGCTTTCATGAAGCGAACGAGTTCGGACATTGGAATGCGCCGGTCCTTGCTGCCCGGGATGCGGTAGCCCTTGAGTTGCCCGGAATCGAACCACTTCGATACGGTGCGCGGCGCCACATTGCATATTCTCGCGACATCACCCGTCGTCAGTACGTTCCTGCCTTTTGCCATGAGTAGGATTCCTGAATAAGTCCATTGCTGCCTTACCGTCTTTCGGCCTGAATTCACGGCGCCGTTAGTGACAGAATCAGATTTCATCCACACACGTTTGCGCCGTGGCGTCCCGCCCACGAACCGCGTCCCATAACACAGCGGGCATCGAGGTTCGCTGCACGACGTCAACGCAAGATTCGCGTCCCATTTGCGCAGATCCCTCGTCCGACGCCCGACGCAAGCCGATAGACTGATGACTCCTGCATGAGGGTGGCTCATGCAGTAACATCGTGGTTTCGGACGTTGCTGTCGGCACGAGGAGATCGTTATGAGGATACCGCTGTCGCGGCCGGACATTACGGACAGAGAAATCGAACGCGTCGTAGACGTGCTGCGCAGCCCGAATCTGTCCCTGGGTCCGGTGCTGACGGAGTTCGAGGACATGTTCGCCCAATATCTCGACCGCCGGCGGGCCATCGCGGTCAACAGCGGCACCAGCGGTCTGTTTTTGAGCCTGCGGGCCCTTGGGATAGGGGCGGGCGACGAGGTCGTCACCACACCGTTTACGTTCATTGCCTCTGCAACAAGCATCATGATGACGGACGCCAAGCCGGTGTTCGTCGATATCGACCCCGTGAACCTGAATATCGATCCACAGCGGTTGGAGGCCGCCATCGGCGAACGCACGAAGGCCGTCCTGCCGGTCGCAGTCTTCGGCAACCCGGCGGAGTTCAACGCAATATGTCGGATCGCACGACAGCGGCGTCTGCCGGTCATCGAGGACAGTTGCGAAGCCTTGGGCTCGACCCTGAATGGGCGGAAGGCCGGGACGTTCGGTGACGCCAGCGTGTTCGGATTCTATCCAAACAAACAGATCACGACGGGCGAAGGGGGCATGATCGTCACCGACGACGACGGCCTGGCGGACCTGTGCATATCCCTTCGCAATCAGGGACGCGCCGCAAAGGCTGCCTGGCTGGCGCACGAACGACTCGGGTACAACTACCGGCTCAGCGACATCAATTGCGCCCTGGGTCTCGTACAGCTCTCTCGGATCGATGAAATCAAGGCCCACCGTCGGCAGGTGGCCGGCTGGTATCAAGAAATGTTGGCCGACGACGATCGGCTCATCGTGCCGTACGAGGCGTCCGGCTGCGACATGAGCTGGTTCGTCTTCGTCGTCCGACTGGCCGAGCCGTTCGGGATTGAACAGCGGGACACGATCCTCCGGGAAATGAACCGCCAGGGCATTCAGGTGAGCAATTACTTTCCTCCGGTGCACCTGCAACCCTTCATCGCAGAGCGATACGGATACCACGAGGGGGATTTCCCGATTGCGGAGTCCGTGAGCCGCCGGACGATCGCACTGCCGTTCCACAATCGCCTGACTCAGGACGAGGCCGCCATCGTCTGCGGCACGCTGAAGGCGATCCTCGACGCCTGCCTGTAACATCGAGTTTCCCCCTGTTTGCATGTCCGCCGTTCTATCGTAGATTTTGAGTAGGAAATCGTGTGGAACGGCCGGGAGGCCGGTCGCCAAGGTCCTGCGACGGAAGGGGGGAAAATCGCCGCATGGGATGGAGAATGAAGTTCCTGTTCCTGCTGATCGTGTATTGTGCCGGTTTCGCCACGGCGGTCTACTGCCTGGCGCCGACGCCCGAATCGGGCGACGGCAAATCGGTGCAACTGGCCCAATTGCCGGGGTCGATCGACTCTCAGGCCCTCGCCAAGTCCGTGAACTCCGGGATTCACAAATGCGTGGACCTCGGCAAAGTGGCCGCGGCGGACCTGGCCAAGCGAATCCAGAAAGAGATCGACGAGGCACGATCCAAGTCCGACAAATAACCGCCGACGCCTGACCAATTGCGCGCGGGCAAGGGGGCGCCACACCGGTCGCAATCGCTGTCCACGCGCTATCATCCGCATGTTCCTGCCTATCATCGATGCGTCTGCGCACATCCAGTCGCTTGACGTCCTCCAACAGTCACAGGATAATGCGTCTGCGAAAAATGTAGACGGCGCCTGAGCAGGCGACAGACGTGGACGTATGCGGTTGCCTGGGGTCTGTCGAGGAGTGTTCCTTATCGACGTTCTCCTTACGGTTGCGGTGGGCTACACAACGGCGATCCTCTTCTTCTGTGCTCGCAGGCTGGAGGCAAGATCGCGTGCTGCGATTCTCGTCGCGCTGGGATCGCTGGTCCTCGGCAGTGCCGTTTTCCTCCGCACCGACATGCAGCCGATCCGCTGGACGGTGGCGCTTGTACTCGTGATATTTCTCCTTCACATGTGGGATCTGCACCTGGATCCCTGTCGCGACAGCCGCCTGCGTCTGAGAGGCTATATGATCTTCCTGGCCGATTACGCCTGGAGCGTAGCCAGGAGCGGCGACGACTACGGAACCGGCCTGTCCCTCCGACGACGAGCGTTGGACGCCGGCCGGTATGTAGCGGCGTTCTGCCTCGTTTCGGCGGCCACTGTCGCCGTCTTCCGGATCGACTGGATGACCCGGCCGTTTCTGCTGGAACACGCCGCGAAATCGACCTGCCTGGGCGTATGGCTCGTGTATGCCTTCCAGACGAATACGGTTCTCTGGCGGCTGGCAGGGGCCCCGGCGGCGTTCTTCACGACATCCAATGTGCTGGGGGCATACAGTCCCGCCGACTTCTGGCGGCGATGGAATCGGCCCATGCATCGATGGTTGCTGGAAAACGTCTTCAGGCCGTTGGGGCGGTGGTACAATCCGCGGGTCGCCATGATCGCCACGTTTGCCGTCTCCGGGCTTCTTCACGAGTATTTGTTCGCTGTCGCTCTTCGACGCGCGACCGGTTACGTCACGGCCTTCTTTCTCCTGCAGGGCGCGGCTGCTCTCGTCACTCGCCGATTCAAACCCGCAGGCTGGCTCGTTCTGCCTGCTGTTGTCGGAACTTTTGCGTTCAACACCGTTGCGACGGTTCTTCTTTTCATTCCAGTCAACGAACGGGTCCCCTTTTATGTGAACGATGTGCCCGGATGGGCGCATCTGTGGTAGAGGTGCACAGATGAGCGACAAACATGGTTGTGACGAAAAGGACATCGGCCACTATACCTGCCATCGGACCAGCGAAAAGCTCGTCGTCGACGGCCGCCTGTCGGAGGCATGTTGGCAGAGGGCCCCGAAATCGCCCCGGTTCGTGGACATGGTGACCGGCGCGCCCGGCTTCCTCGAAACCCGCATGGCGGCGCTGTGGGACGATGAAAATCTGTACGTCGCCTACTGGGTCCAGGAACCCAACGTCCAGGCCCAGTTCACCGAGCGGGACTCGCCCATCTACTTCGAAAACGATGTAGAGCTGTTCATCGCAGGCAAGGATTGCTACTACGAATTCGAGATCAACGCCCGGGGGACCGTGTACGAGGTGTTCTACGTCTGGCAGGACGCCTACGAGAAGGGAGGTTTCTCCCGAAAGCTGGAGTTCGACCTCCTGAAGCGTCCCGTCGATGTCCTCGGCGGTTTCCAGGACGCCCTGCGGTACAAGAAACACCCCCGCGGCCGTCGGTGGGCGTTCATGGACTGGGACTTCCCCGGTCTCAAGACCGCCGTGCAGGTCGATGGGACGCTAAACGACCCATCCACGCTCGACCGCGGCTGGACGGTCGAACTGGCCTTCCCCTGGGCCGGGATGCGGACCCTGGCCGAGGGTCGGGCGTTGCCCCCACGAAACGGCGATGTCTGGCGGATGGATTTCTCGCGTTTCGAGGCCCTGCGATACAACGGCCGGCTGGTCGATCCCTCGGTCGGGTGGTCCTTCAACACGCACGGCGTGTACGATTCACACATCCCTGAATGCTTCACCTACGTGCATTTTTCCACGGATGTCGTCTAAGTCCAAATTGGCAAAATGCGGGATGATCGGGCAAAAATGGGGATTCGCCTGCGAATTCGTGCGATTTTATGTTGAACCCCCAGCGTGAATCCGTTATAAAGAACCGGTTTGGTTTCCGACTCGGAGAAAGTCTGTGGAAATCCGGGCCGGTGGATGGATTGGCAGGCCGCTACGGAGCTGTGGGCTATGAAGCGCTATACAGGACAAAAAGCCCTCTATGAGGCGATCAGTCGTTCTCGCGCTAAAGCTAAGCAGCACAGTATCTTAGAGAAATTGCGGCCGGTGCTCCTCAAGCCGGAAACTCCGGCCGGCCAGGAGCCGAAGCCGGCAGCGGAGCCACTGCCGGTTGTCGAACAGATGTCGGAGCCGGTCGTTGAAGAATCGCCTCAGCCCGAGGTGGCTCAGACGCCGTCTCAACAGGTGGTTGAATTGCCGTTCCAGGAGGCATCTGAGTCGGTGCCGTCTCAGGAACAGATATCCGAAATGTCGGCGTCGGTGACGCCGGTCGAGCTGGTGTCGTCGCGGCCGCTTGAACGAGTTATTCGACCTGCGCCACCGAGTCCTGTGCAGACTTGGCGGCCCAGACCGGTGCAGTTCAATGAGGGCCGCATCGAGGTTTCGGTGCCATATTACGTCGGTGGGATTGCCGGGATTGTAGTCTTGCTGGTCGTTCTCGTCGCGTATCGCCTGGGCCAGGCCCAACCGGGTACGCCAGACAGCAGTGTCGGCTCACCGATCGAGACCGTCGTTGACAGGCCTGGATCTGCGGCAAGTTCGCTGACAAGGACGGAACAACCGACTCCGGCGTCGAACACGGATCGCCCCAAGGGGAATCCACCGGCAACTGCCACAGGCCAACAGGATACGACGGCGCCGACGTCGCAGGGCGACAACTGGATCGTCTTGACGCGGTACCAAACACGAAAGGACTTGGAGCCGGTAGTCGAGCACTTTGGCAGGCATGGCATCGACTTGTTCATCCTGCCTTTGGATCAGGCGCCGGCGCTCTTTGCCCAGTACGGCCTGAACGCAGCAAAACTGCCTCGTGGCAGTGGTTTCTTGCTGGTGACGGTCAAGGCCTATGACAACCCAAACGTCGCGGGTAGCGAAGGGAACAAGATGCTGAAAAGAATCGCGGAAGTGGGGGCCCAGTACAAGGCGTCGAACGGCCTTGAGTCGTTTGCTCCGAATTACTTCAGCGATGCTTATGGAATGAAAATCAGGTAAAAAAAGGAGAAACAGTACATGTCCATAGATCCTTCTCTCAAGTTGAAGAATGCACTGGAGCGGCACCGCAATGTTTTGACGCGGGCCGAGCGAATCGATATCCTCAAGGATGAGGAGCGATGGAATGAGGGCGACCCGGTCTTGGGTTTGCCGAAAGTGGGACACCGCAAGAGCGCGGCTGGCAAGAAGAGCCAGGCTGAGGAGCCCGAAGCCGCCGCTGGAGCGGCAGCTCCCGGCGCAGCCGCCCCGGCTGCCGCTGCTCCCGCATCCAAGGGCGGAGCCAAGGCCGGCAAGTAGGCCGCCGGGCCCTGTGTAACCCAACCCAAGCGGTTCGTATTTGCGTTTGCACAACCAGCATGCCGAGCGATAGCTTGGCATGCTCTCGTTTGGGGCCGGACCAAGGACTGGGCAGAGGCTCCGTTGGAGCCATTCATCGAGTCCATCGCCAGATCGATCACGGACCAGGGCTATTCTATCCGGAGAGTCGCGCTACAGTGATGGCTTCTGATAGATCCGGACGTAGTCCACTTCGAAGCGGCTCGGAAACTCCGTGGCTGAGGGGTCGCCGCCGTTGGTGCCGCCGATGGCGAGGTTCAGCAGGATGTAGTGCGGCTCGTGGAAGGGATTGGCCTTGTCCGGCGTTCCGTTGATGGTCTTGCTCAGTCCGATAGTGTTCAAGAGTTCGTCATCGACATAGAGCCTGATGTTGTCCTTGTCCCAGTCCATCCGCCAGACGTGGAACTTGGACGACCAATCGGGATCGTTGAATTCCGTGAGGGGCTTCTTCAGGTCGTCCCAGACGCTGGCCCACCTTCTTTCGCCCGCCCAGCAGGCGTTGGCGAGCACCATGCCGCGATAGTACTCCATGATATCGATCTCGCCGCAGCCGGGCCATCCGCGCGCGAAGCCGAGGGTCCAGAAGGCCGGCCAGATTCCTGCACGCGTGTCGATCCGGCCTCGCATCTCGAATCGCCCATATGTCCAGTTGTGCAGCCCCACGGTCTTGATACAGGCAGACGTGTACTCGATGTACTGCCGTTTGCGCCGCCAGTCCCTGGCGTTGGGATCATAGGCAGGGTTCGCCTTGCGTTCCCGGCGTCCTTCGATCACCAGGAGACCATCCTTGCAGTAAGCGTTGTCGGGCTGGTACCACTGGAGTTCCTCGTTCCGAACGAAGCCGTTTTCGTAGACCCAGTTGTTCGGATCGGGCCGGCCGGTCCGGTTGAACTCATCCGCCCAGACCAGCACGTACTCGTTGTCCCGGACGGCCGCAGCGGGCTCGGAAGCGGACTGTGCAACTCCAATCTGCGAGACGACGACAAACAGCACGCTTACGACGGCAAGACCAAACCCTCTTGTCATGGTATCGCTCTCGCTCCAGATCATTTGTCGACATCGGGGACGACGACGCTAATTCACAGGCTCGACATCGGGCTTGTGTTCATCCTGTGCGGCAGGGGGCTCCACAGCGTCCGGGTCGTTTCCCTCGGTCGTCTCGCCGGTCGCAGCGGCTGGTTCCGAGACGCTGTCCTGCGTTGCACTGGAGACGTTCGCCGATTCGGGAGGCGTATACTGGCCCGCGCCATAGGGGGCCGCATTCGGGTCCTGGTAACCGTAGTCGTTCACGCCTGCGGCCTTCTCCACATCCGACGCGACCTCGTTTGTGACCTTGTTCACGTCGCGAGCGACTTCGTCGGCGCTGTCCTGGAACTCCCGCATGCCTTTCTTGAATTCGTTGACGCTCTTGCCCAGACTGCGGGCCACATCGGGCAGACGACGTCCGAAGATGAGCAGGCCAATGATCAGGATGACGATCCACTCGCCGCTACCGGGCATAGAGACAAACGCCATGTGCTGTGCAAAACCAGCCATAACGACTCCATTCAATACTCGAAATCAGGCACTGCCCCCAATGGGCACTGACGATTATACGCGTTGACAGGCTCTGTGGGAAGCCGCCGAGGCGATTTTTCCCTTGTCAACCCCGCCCGGCCGGATAGGATGGGGACAGTGTGTTCATTGGATCGTTGTTACTCTGGTGGAAATGGTGGTTGATTCATGAAGAAGCTGGTCGCGGATCGAACGAGCCTGATCGACGCAAGTGGGATACGCAAGGTTTTCGCTTTGGCTGGGGAGTTGAAGAACCCGGTCAATTTCTCGATCGGTCAGCCGGATTTTGACGTGCCCGAGCCCCTCAAACAGGAGGCGATCCAGGCCATCGAGGCCGGGATGAACCGCTACTCCCAGACCGCCGGCGAGAAGGACCTGCTCGACAAGATCTCCGCTCAGGTCACCGCGGAATTCGGCTGGCAGAACCCGGCCGTCATCGTGGCCAGCGGCGTCAGCGGCGGCCTGCTCCTGGCCTTCATGGCGCTGGTCAATCCGGGCGACGAGGTCATCATCCCCGATCCATACTTCGTGATGTACAAGCACCTCGTGAACCTGATGGGCGGCAAGTGCGTCTTCATAAGCTGTTATCCGGACTTCCGGCTGCCTGTGGACAAGATCGCGGCCGCGATCACCCCCCGCACGAAAATGATCGTCCTGAACTCGCCGTGCAACCCGACCGGCGTCATCTACTCGCCCGAGGAGATCCAGGCCCTGGCGAAAGTCGCAGCCGAGAAGGATGTCCTGGTGCTCACCGATGAGATCTACGAGCGGTTCAGCTACGATGCGCCGAGCACGAGCATCGGCAAGTACTGCGAGAAGGTGCTCGTGATGCGGGGATTCAGCAAGAGCCATGCGATGACCGGCTGGCGACTGGCCTACGTCGCGGCGCCTGCTTCGCTGCGGCCCGTTCTCGAGGAAATGACCAAGATCCAGCAGTATACGTTCGTCTGCGCGCCGACGCCGTTCCAGCGGGCGGCGATCGCTGCGATGAGCTACAACGTCGACGATCTGGTGCAGGGCTACGTCCGCAAGCGGGATCTTCTGTACAACGGCCTCAAGGACAAGTTCGAGCTGGCCAAGCCGCAGGGGGCTTTCTATGCCTTTCCCAAGGCGCCGACCGGCACCGCCAGCGACTTCGTCAAGCGGGCGATTCAGAACAATGTGCTCGTGATCCCGGGCAACGTCTTCAGCGAGCGGGACACGCATTTCCGGATCAGTTTCGCGACAACCGACGAGGACATCCAGCGGGGCGTCGAGATTCTCTGTCGCCTGGCGTAGCGAAAGCTCGGAAGGTCGATCGGAGGGGAGATTTTTCACATGCTTTGCCCGTCGAGGTTGCGAACGAGCAAGTCGGCCGGTAGAATTGCAGGCATGAGAAGGATCATTCAAGCGACTCTGATTCTGGTTTTGTGCGTCGTGCCATGGTTTTCGGCGAGCGGGGCGGTTTCATCCCCTCGCACCACGAAAGCGGCGATCATCCCCTGCGAAGGCACGATCGATCAGGCCTTGCTCTATTCCATCCAGCGTCGCAGCGAGACCGCCCTGCGAAACGGGGCCGAGTATCTGATCTACCAGATCGGCACCTACGGCGGGATGGTCGATGCGGCGGACTCCATCGCGAAGTACCTGATCCAGGATGTCGCCCCGCGGGGACACACGGTCGCCTACGTGGCCACGGAGGCCATCTCGGCCGGCGCCTTAGTCAGCGTCTCCTGCCGGGACATCATCATGCGGGAGAATACCACCATCGGCGATTCGGCCCCGATCACGATGGGCAACAAACTGGAGGGCGTCGAGCGGGAAAAGGCCGAGAGTTTCATCCGGGCGGCGTTTCAGCGAGCCGCGGAGGCCAACCACTATCCGGAATTGCTGCTCAAGGCCATGGTGACCATGCAGATCGAGGTGCACCGGGTCCGCAATCTCCAGACGGGCCAGTACGAGTTCTTCGAGGGCGACAGCCTGCCGACGGACGCAAATGCATACGACGTCGCCAACGCCGAAGAAATCAACGGAGCCGACGAACTGCTCACTTTGACAGCTCCGAAGGCCATGGAATACGGCATCGCCCGGGCCGTCGTTCCGGATGTGAACGACGCGTTGGCCTTCCTTGCGGATCGCGACGGAGTTTCATTCAGCGGACGGCCCATGCTGCTGGAGCCCACCTGGTCGGAGCACATGGTCAGTTGGCTGAGTTCTCCGGCCGTGATGGGGATCCTGGTCATGCTGGCGCTGTTGGGGGTGTACATCGAGTTCAGCTCGCCGGGATTTGGATTGCCGGGGATCGTGGCCCTCGTTTGTTTTGCCCTGATGCTCGGCAGCAAGTACATGGTCGGCATGGCCAACTGGGTCGAGATCG
>ENA-UPTA01003204-UPTA01003204.1-activated-sludge-metagenome-genome-assembly--contig:-NODE-3204-length-16240-cov-14.198208_pt1 | contig 16240 bp, 6 predicted proteins | sample MGYA00238184_ERZ773361 | MGnify/ENA primary metagenome ERZ773361 (study PRJEB29100, sample SAMN05720205) | activated sludge metagenome | isolation source: anaerobic digester from wastewater...
GGATTTACGAAAGCAGTTTTGTATCGCGGAACTACATAAAGGTCGCTTGATGTGGCCTCGATGAACTTAAAGAGGCTCGATCCGTCCACTCTTTCGCCGTAAGTCAGGACATCCTCGAGGTGTTTAAGGCTGTTTATGACAAAGTTAAGTGTTTTCAGTCTTCCGTCACCGCCGACATAACGGAAATTTAGCATTTTTATCCCGTTATCGACGATGAACTTAATTATGTCAGCCTTCGTAAACTTATCAGCGGGCTTCTGAAGATAAGCTGCGAGCTTATTCGGATTTAATTTCAAGTTCTGGTCCATTTTTCCCTCATTGAATTTTTTATTTAAGTGTGTTTTAATGACTGTTTGAATTTCTTTATTTTTTCCGCGAGTAAGACGGTATTTTTCCTGATACTTGTTTCATCTATGCATAAAAGAGTTCTGTTCCTCATTAATATCCTGCCGTTGATGATCACAGTATCTACATCTGAGCCTTTCGCAGCATATACAAGATGGGAGTAGGGATCGTACATCGGGGTCATGTGAAGCGATTTTGTATCTATAATGATCAGATCGGCCTTTTTCCCCGCTTCGACTGAACCCGTTATATCATCAAGACCAAGTGCTCTTGCGCCGCATATCGTCGCCATTTTTACCACATCTTTAGCAGTTACAGCGGTCGGATCCTTCAGGATACCCTTTTGCAGGATCCCGGCAGTTTTCATTTCCGAGAACATGTCGAGCGTATTGTTGCTGGCCGGACCGTCGGTGCCGAGAGCTACCGTCAGCCCTGCCTTAAGCATATCATTTACCCGGGCGATACCGCTTGCAAGCTTGAGATTGCTCTGCGGACAGTGTACGATCTTGACATTTCTATCCGCAAGTATTTTTATATCATTGTCAGTCAGTACCACACAGTGGACAGCGACCGTATTTCCGTCAAGGAAACCTATCCTGTCAAGATATTCTACCGGTGTCATTTTATATTTTTTCATGATATGCTCAACTTCGCTTTCCGTTTCAGAAATGTGAGTGTGAACAAGAACGCCGGTCTTTTTCGAAACTTTCTTAATGTTCTTTAAAAGAGTTTCCGAGCATGAATACGGCGAATGAGGAACAATGGAAGCAGTAACAAGACTGTTACGGCTGCCGTTCTCTGCGGTCTTTTTCCAGTGATGTTCCGTAATTTTATATACCGGAACAGGAATGTCGATGACCGCTTCGCCGAGAACCGCTCTAATGCCGGTTTTTTCCGCCACATCGGCCGTAATATCCGAAAAAAAATACATATCGTTAAATGCCGTTGTGCCTGACTTGATCATTTCCGCGGCTGAAAGTTCAGATGCCAGGCGAATATTTTCTTCTGTAACGAATTTTTTTTCTACAGGCCAGATGTGTTCGTTCAGCCATTCAAAGAGAGCTATATCGTCAGCCATTCCCCTGTAGATCGACATCGGGGAATGCGTGTGTGCGTTTATAAGACCGGGCATTACTATATTCCCGCCGGCATCGATCACGGTTTCCGCTTTCACTCCTGACGATGAACCGCGGCCGATGACTTCGATCTTTGATGAGTTTATCCCGATAAAACCCTTTGGAACAATATCACAAGTCCCGTTCATAGTTATGATAAAGGCGTTTTTAATAAGTATATCGAAATTCATAAATACCGCTCCGGATCAGTTGGGAGTAAATATTAATGAATAATAAAGTATTTTGCAATATTAAATTCTTGACATCTTTTAAGCTGTTAAATATATTTCGAAAAAAAATGGAGAGCATCATGATAAGGCTGACCGCTATTATACTCATCGCATGTTTTATGTTCACGTCATGTTCCGCCGAAAAAAATGAAAAAAATAACGAAAAATTTCAAAAAAATGAATCGGAGAATCTAAAAAAAGATTCAGTCAGTGTTGAAAAGAAAGATTTAACCAGTTCAATTGACAAATACATACCTGAAAACTGGAAAGTTAAAAACATTATAAAGATTCCTGAAAAGAGTCTGGATTATTATTCGGGTCTTTTCGGAGGAAAGATCAGAAGTATCGAAAACATTACTTTGTCGACATCAGGTGATTCCTTGTGGTATCAGTTCCAGATAAATGCGATTGAAGCTGCAGACAAACAGGAAGCATTAAAAATATATAAAAAGATGACCGAACAGTCTACAAATAAAGAGAAGTATGTTCAAAGCGAAAAATATATTTTCGAATTTGTCGCATCTAATGAAAAAGTCATTTCTAAATGCAAAGAAATATTCAGTAAAAAATAATGAATTCTCCGAAGTTTGTCTCAGAATGGCTTATTCGTAGCTGTATACTCTTACTGATCTGCCGTCAGCGGATATTACGAACAGGAAGTTCCCTGCAAGTTTAAAAGTTTCATTGCCGGTAACAAAATCCAGCACTGTTCTATTAATAAATATTCCTTCTGAAAAAATATCAATATAGGTTGAGTCTTTATTGTTTTCGGTCCTGAACACGGTCGGTTTTACCCATAATCTGTTATTTCTGTCGATCTCGATCGCGCTGACAGGCTTTTTATAATATACCGCGGTCGTATCAATATCATTAAATCCGTATGTTTTATTCATTTCATTAATAACATGCATTTCGTAGTTATTATAAGGAACGTCTTTATTGCTTTTCTCGATTACGTATTCTGATATCCCCCTTGCGTTTATAGCATATATTCTATATGCGGATCCCTCATTATCCGCGACATAAAAAATATCATTTTTTAAGGCAAAAGAAGTCATAATATCAGGAAAATAAAATTTATCATCAATGTACTTTTTAATATTTTTTATTACGGTCTGAGGCTCGAATCTGCGGCTGAGGACATGAAGGTTGTTCGAAAAGTAATAAATTGAATCGGTTCTGTCTTTTCTTTTTTTAGGACAGAAAGCCGCCATATAATCCCTGCCGTTGGATTTCATGCTTCCGATCTCAGTACCGCCTGCATAGAACTCTTTTGAGAAAAGATACTGCCCGTTGCTAAGATAGTCAAGCCATTTTCCCTTTCCATATATTATTACGGTATCGCATAAAAGAACGATCTGGCTGGGTGATTTTACATATTTGACGTCATCTCCGCTCTGTTCGGGAAAATATCTTTCAAATTCGCCCTTACTGTTATATTTTTTTACAACACCGTGAAGTTCGTCCAGAATATAAATATTGTCCAAGTCGTCGCAAACAAGATCGGCTATCCGTCCGAATCCTTTCATCGAGTCCGGAACATTTGCAGGTCCTTTTATTTCAAATAAGAATTTCGTTTCCGGTTTATAAGCGGCTGACGGCTCGCCTGTATTTTTATAATGTTTTATGCCGCCGATCGTTTCTATCGTGTAAGTTACAGGCTTATCCGAGCAGTTGTAAATTACGGCTGCCGCTATTAAAAAAAACAGAATTTTATAGACATTCATAGGTAAATCTCCAATTAATTGCCGAAAATATATATAAATTAATGAAAATAAACAAGAAAGATATTGACTTCACAAAATTTATAGATTATTATTTAAATGCCAAACTCATAACCATGATCTTTCACAAGAGGAGAAGGACTAAAATATTAATCGGATATAAAAGTATCATGAGGAGGTATGATTTATGAAGAAACTGATTTCTCTGGTGTTTGTCTTTGCCATAGCGCTTACAGCCGCTTTTGTACCTGCTGACAGGGCAAAAAAAGTCGCTGAAAATCAGTACAGGCAGTACTGCGCCGACCAGAGCACTAAAAACGGAGCCGCAGTAAATGTCGTTGAGAACGTTTACGAAGGACAGGTGACCTGGTATGCGTTTGAGTTCGAAAAAGGATTCGTAATAGTGTCAGCCGACGATGCTGTAAGGCCGATACTGGGATATTCCGATCACGGTAAAGTTCCGAAACCTGACAGAAAAGGGGGCGAGAACTTTAAAGAGTGGTTCGGGAATTACGATAAACAGATTGCTTTCATGAGAAAAAACGGTTTCGTAGATAAAACAGGACAGAAAGCATGGAAAGACATTGAAGCCAATGTTTTCACATCATCAAAAGCAGGCGTGATCGTTGACAGACTTCTCAGATCCGAGTGGGATCAGGGATGGCCCTGGAACGATTCCTGCTATGTTGTCGGCGGAGCGCAGACCCCTGTAGGATGTATCGCAACCGCTATGGCGCAGATATCAAGATACTACAGATGGCCTGTCACAGGAACCGGCAGCAAAAGGTATAAGCCTTATTCGGGATCGGCATTTATAACCGAATATTTCAGCTCCTGCAATTTCAATTATAATCTGATGCCCGAAATACCGCCGGTCGAGTACGGACTTTATCCCGAATACTGGGAATCGGGTATTACGCCTGAAGAAGTCGGGATGCTTGCGCATCATTCATGGATGATGGGTTTTTCGGCAGGTATGATCTATGCGGCCGACGGCTCATCAGCTACAATGACGGCAGCCTTAACTGCATTGAAGACCAACTGGTATTATACGGGATCCTCATCAGTTACTTCATTTTCCACTCCTGCTGCGGGCGGAACAGATCTGAGCTATAGTACAATTAAAACACAGCTTGACGCGAAACGTCCGTGGCAGTGGGCCGGAGGAATTCATTCTTTCGTTCTTGACGGCTACAGAGACGATTACTGGTATCATTTTAACTGGGGCTGGGGCGGAATGTATGACGGATGGTTCCACAGAAGCTCTCTGATACCTGACGGAACCGGAACGGGCGGCGGAGATGGAGATTATACTGATGGTCAGCAGGGATTTTATGTGATCCCGAATACAGACGTATATGCCGCATGGCCTGCTACAACTGTGACCGGTTCGATCGCTAACGGCGAAGATATAACAGTTAACTGGACAGCGAAAACAGGAGCGACCGGTTACGAAGTGTGGAGAACATTCAATAAGACCGATCCGGTGAAATTAACGACAACTACTTCTTTGAGCTATACCGATAATGATCTTGTAAAAGGTCAGTATGCATATCATGTAGTTGTAAAATATGCTACAGGGGAATCGCATATATCCAACTCGTACAGCGCTACAGTTGCAGTTGTCGGAGATTACAGGGTGCCTTCAGCTCTGGATGCCCAGTCTGTTGGCAGAACCAGTATCGATCTCACATGGGTAAAGCCATATTGCGGAACAGCCTGGGTAAGCAATGATTTCGAGGCCGGGACTCTCACTCCGTGGGAAAAAAGAAGTTCGGGATTGTTCACAGGGACTGTAGGATGGCAGGCTGACGACGGAACAAGATGGGGAATGAACACCGAAAAAGAGTATATCCATGACGGAGATTACTCCGCATTTATTGGATATCCTGCAGGTCAGGGATCTACATATCCGATGAGCTGGCTGTATTCGCCATCCTTCACGGTCGGCGCTTCGCCTTTCCTGAGTCTGTGGACTTGGTATTATAACAATCCGCCGCAGAACTGGTATACAGATGTCTGGTTCATTTTTTATAAGGGGAATTTTACTGAAACGACAGGGGCTCAGATACAGGCCAACTGCTCTATTCTCGCCTTCTGGGACGGTTCAACCGGACAGGCCAACAACAAATTTGAATCTGAAGTATATTTTGATATGTCCGCTTATACGGGACAGACAGGAAGAATAGCTGTAGTATTCAACTATACCGACGGTTATCAGTTCGCAGTTGACGATATTGTCTGCGGAACTAACAACATTTCAATACCTGAACCTACAGGATATCAGGTTTTCAGGAACGGATCGCTTGCTGCTACTACAGGTGTCACAACATCATGGAGCGACACAGGATTCGCCGACGGCGACAATACTTATTATCTGAGGGCGGTTTATCCGACAGGAGTTTCAATCTGCACGCCTACGGACGCAGCTTTTATGGACGCCAACCCGAAACCCGATTACCTGTCAGGTACCGGGGGAGCAAGTGCTCAGTTAAGCTGGTACTATCCTCATCACAACGCGCCTAAATGGTACTGCTGGTACGATCCGGTTAACAGCAATACTACAGTTGACGCTCTCACTGATACAGATTGCGCCAGAAGAAGAGTTCTGTTCACATCAGGAATGGGTTATTACTATCCCGCAACTCTCGATACTCTCGCGGCAGGGTTTTACGAATGGTCCGACGCGCCGTGGACATCTAACCAGTTCAGATTCAGGGTATGGTGCGAAGGATACGGTGCAATGGATTCACTGTATTATGAATCTCCTCTGCTCACTGCGGTTCCCGGTCAGGTATATAAATACGCTCTGCCTGCTCCTATAGTAATGACTGAAGCTTTCAACATCGAAGTAGCCGCTTCTGACGCGACCACAGGCCATCCGGCCAATCTGGCGGGACCTTCAGAGGACGGAGACATACATTCATATTTCTATTATACTGCAGAAAGCTCTTTCTTCTACTATATCACATCGGGCGAAACATCCCTTGAATATTTCATAATGGGACATCTGACTTCTTCAGCTCCGCCGCCGATTGCCAAATCAGGATGGGTGACCGGGTCGGGATCATCAGCGGAAAAACCGTTGCGCGAATATAATGAGAACCCGCTGGCCGAAGTAAAAGGCATTCCTTATGAAGTGAAATCATTCAGAACGATCAGCAGCCCTGTAAAAGGAGTCAAGGGGATCGATCACTATAACATTTACAGGAACGGTTCCTCGATCGGAACTTCAACTGTTCTCAGCTATAATGATAACAGCGTGCCAGTAACGGGTGATTACACATACAAAGTAACCGCTGCCTATACTAGCCCGGCAGGAGAATCTTTACCTTCCAACGAGATCACTCTTAATGTGACTGCAAGCGCACCGGTAATTCCGGGAGTTCCTTCGGTAACCACTTCGCTTGTAACCGGACAGGTTAAGCTTTCCTGGGGAGCATGCTCTGATGCAACGAGCTACGATATTTATTCATCGCCAACTCCTTACGGAACATTCGGTTTTCTGACCAACGTAACTGCACTTGAGTACACTTATACCGGAACAGAAACTAAAATGTTCTTCTATGTCGTATCCAAGAACAGTACAAAGGCATCGCCGAAAGCGATAACAATATCCAATAAAAAAACCGCCAGATAGGATACTGCACCTGATTTTTCAAAAAAGCTCCGCGAACAGCGGAGCTTTTTTTGTTGACATTTTTTCTAACTTTTATTATAATTGAAAAGTTGTTTAAGAACACGAAGACTCAATAATAAATAAATTCGGAGGAATTATTATGGTGAAGAAACTCTTAACGGCAGCGATTATCATTTTTAGTACGTACGCACTCGCGGCTGACTGGTACGGAACGAAAGAAAAGGTTGCCGGACTGAAACAAAAAGAATCGGTAAGCAAGGATACTCTCTGGTATACTTATGCTTCCGAACTGGCTTTAGTATGGACGCTAAAAGCCGAAAGAGGGACATATTTCAACGTCAACGATTTCGGTCTTGAGTATCCGGTTAACCTGCACGCCGTAACAGCTTATCTTTATGACGACAATTACCAGTACAACTACAGGATCTACGCTAAGAACGGCGTTGACATTCTGTATGAAACATCAGCTGATTCGTCAATAAACGGTTACAATGACTATTATTTCGACTCGCCTTTAGTAATGAAGGACGATTTCTGGATCTCAGTCATTCCTCAGACCTCCGGTTTCCCGAGAATAGTCTCAACGGATGTTACGACAGGCGATAACAGCTACTACAAAAAAGACGGGAACTGGGCGCCGTTCTATGAGGAAACAGAAAGATATGAATGGGCGATATTTGCCGGAATGTCTCCCTACGCCGGTGAAGACGTTTATCCCCCTGCATTAAGAGATGTTGCAGGAACATCAGTTTTTATTAACACCGATGCAGTTCTTACGTTCATGGTACAGGACCAGACCGATGTTGTCAATCCGTCAGGAGAGTATTCTATAGACGGCGGAACTACATGGACTCCTTTCGCGGTAAATCCCGTGGTAAAAAAAGGTACTTTCAATCTGACAGGCACTTTACCCGGCCAGAATGACGGCGTATCAGCTCTTGTAAGGATTTATTTGGAAGACTCCAAAGGCAACAGCGCATGGAGCGACAACTGGGAAGTAAAATGGTCAAGATACGTTCCATTGATTAGCGAGCAGTTCGAAGGCGCTTTTCCTCCTGAAGGCTGGACTCTCCAGACGGCTACAGGCGCAGGATTCGTACAAGGATTGTTTTCCGCAGGCGATCCGGTTCACTTAGGAGAAGCTTCTCTAAAACATTTCTACGAAGAAGCCGATCTTGACGACTGGATCTGGACTTACGATTTTGCAATCCCGGCTCAAGGCGCATGCGTACTTTCATTCTGGGATATCGCGAACTATATGGAATACTATGTGCTTCACGAAGTAGTAGTTTCGACAGACGGCGGATCGACTTATACTCAGATATGGAACGGTTCTAACAGCGCGCACACTCCGGAAGATATAAACTTAGGAGTATGGGAACAAATAACGCTTTCGCTTAAGCCTTATTCGGGAACAACTGCGCGCATAGGGTTTCACTACATGGGTAATTATGCGACTGACTGGTATGTTGATGAAGTTTCGGTACTTTATGACGGAGACGCTCCAGCTATAACTAAAGTCATGACAAACGAGTCTCTGTACCCGAATTTATATGAGTACATTGAGAACGATATGATAGTTAGTATTACTTTTGAAGATCTGGCAGGAGTGGCTGAATGTACAGGTCACTATTCGTTTGACGGCGGAACAACGGTAAACGATGTTGTTTTCAGTAAAGCGAAAGGAACCGAGATCTGGACGGGAACTGTTCCGACAAGGACAGACGAGACTCCGGGAACTATATATTTTACGTACAAAGATATTGGAAACAACAGCGGAACTTCAGGAAATTACGATATAAAATTTATACCTGATGTGAATTCATCTAAAATAGTCAGCTTTAGTTACGGCGCACCGGTATTCGTTGATAATGATATGACCGTAAAACTGACATTTACTGATGAATCCTCAATAACAGCAGTTTCGGGTCTTTTCAGCGACGACGGATGGGCGACTTCAAGCGCTTTCGAAATGCTGCCGTCAAAAGACCACACATATATTTACACCGGAGTACTACCTGCAAGAAGCGTAGTTACATTCGCAGAAGTTAAGTTCCATATCATTGATAAACCGGGTAATGAAATGGATTCTCCGGCCTATTTAGTAAGGTGGCTTAAAGGACAGCAAGTAGTTTTTGATGATTTCGATGCTAACCATAATCCGGATTTCTGGAACTGGGCTACACCTAACACAGCATGGGAAGTTACTGCTGCAGACAGCCACTCGCCGACTCATTCCCTGACAGACAGTCCTGCAGGAAACTATCCGGATAAGACCAAAAACCGTATTATGACAGCACCAATGGATTTTTCAGCTTATCTGGCTGTCGAAGCATATTACTGGATCAAATTTGACGTTGAGCCCGGCTGGGAATATGTTATGCTTCAGGGAACAACAAGTGCAGACGCTGTTCCGGACGACTCGCAGTGGACAACTCTAGCGACTTACGACGGATATCTGGCACCTTGGCAGTACTGCGCAGTGAACCTCGGTTCGTTCGCGCAGCAGAGCAATGTAAGGCTCAGATTTAAACTTGACAGCGACGCTGCTGTAAATGCCGACGGAGCATATATAGATGATTTCAGGATCATCGGTTATGAGGAAGATTATGCAGCTCCTCTGATCAAATATGACGGCCCGGCAATTATAACAGGCGCTGATTATACTATTCCGAGAGAGTTCACTCTTCCTGTCGGAATGGGAGACTACAAATTCAACGTTGAACTTGATGATCTTTCAGGAATATCCTTAGTCAAAGCAGTTTATTCTGTCGACGGCGGAGCAGAGCAGGAATTCATCCCGGCAGTATCATCAGGAGCATCAGGGGTTTACGAAGTGGTAATACCTGAGCAGGCCGCAGGTTCGTATGTTGAATATAAAGTCGTAACAAAAGACAATTCAAAATACTTTAACGCTGGTGAAACAAAAATCTACAAGATCCACTTCGGTAATTATCTGTATTATCAGAACAACGATGATTATGTAGATTATCTTGACATCATCGGTACTTCAGCTCAGTCAAGTGCTCAGGCTGTAGCGGTCAGAGCAACAATGGGACCGATGGAGTCGGGAAAAGGCCATTACAGGTCAAACCTTGTCGGCATCACGATTGACAACTACATCGCTACAGACAACGGATATCCGAGCGACCCGATGTACGTTCATGTATGGGAAAGCGTAGGCGGCTTACCAGGCCAAGACATCATGAAACCTATTTATGTTGTTCCGGCCTGCACGGACGATTCGAACTACGAGATCACTTATGTTGATCTGAGGCCATATGCCGACAAGCTTTCTGGAATTGAAGGAGACGTATTTGTAGGCTACACTACTGCAGGCGACCAGACACTCCTTCTTTACGAAACTAACGACGGCACCCCTGCCGGAATGGTAAAATTCGAAAGATCATGGCTTGGACTGGATGTAGATGGTAAACTTGATTGGTCACTTGCTACAGGAACTAATTATCACATCAGTGCAGTTATAGACCATTACGAATACGTTGACGCGCCTGTTTATCCTACAGGTTTTACTGCGGCAGTAGAACCCGATGTAGGTGTCCGTCTGGCATGGACAGGAAACGTAAAAGCCGGCATTGATCACTACAATGTGTACAGAGACATAGTTCCAAGCTTCCCGATCGGAGCTCCGCTCGCAAACGTAGCAATTCCGGCAGCCGAGTACCTGGATACTGTAGTTGACGGTACTTATTATTATAAGGTAACTGCTGTCGATTCTCTCGGAAACGAAAGTACTCCTTCAGCAGAACTCGAAGTTGTTGTTTCAGGACTGAACGAGAACATACCTCTGGTAACCGAACTTTATCAGAACTACCCGAACCCGTTCAACCCGGAAACTTCGATAAAATTCACTTTGGCGGCCAACTCAAAAGTAAGTCTTTCGGTTTACAACACGAAAGGCGAAAAGGTTATGGCGCTTCTTGACGGGAACATGAAAGCCGGTTACTACAACACCAGCTTTAACGGTTCGAAACTCGTCAGCGGAGTATATTACTATACTCTGAAAGTTGACGGTAAAGCGATGACCAAAAAGATGATGCTTATCAAATAGTATCAAACGTACTGTAAGCAGAAAAGGGGAAAGAATTTTTCCCCTTTTTTGTTTTAATGTGATATTTGTCACTGCATTTTTAATAATAATACATTATTAATATAGTGTAAAAAATCAGGGGGCATTGAATGATAATTGCGGAAATTTTTTACTTGACAAAAACATCAAAATGTGTTTATATTACTTGCCGGTACTAATTTTAAACTGGAGGGGGGAGTTAACGGATAAGTTTTCAGCAAAGTTTAGAAACGTAATTTAGAATCAGTTAGGAAACCAATAAAAACACTCAGAGGAGGAACAATGAGAAAAATGATGATGCTAATAATAGTTTTAGCAGCTATGCTTTCAGCCGCGATCGTTCCGGTTGACAGAGCTAAGAAAGTTGCGGAAAACTATTATCAGTTCTACGCGCCTTCCGATGCGAAAGGCAATGTGATCGAAAAAGTGCTGACCAAAGAATATCTGGGCCAGCCGACATGGTATGTCGTAAAATTCACAAAAGGCTGGGTAATCGTAGCAGCCGATGACAACGTTAGACCTATCCTCGGTTATTCGCTTGACGGCGACATCACCGAAGATATCTACAACATGAGGAACCCTTTCGTGCACAAATTCTCAAGCTATGACAAGCAGATCGTGCACGACATCAGGGAAAAAGGTGTCGTAAGATTATCGCAGCAGAAAGAATGGAAAAATGCCGAGAACAGCGTATTCCCGCCGGCATCTAAAGCTGCAGTAGGTCCTCTTGTTCAGACAAAATGGCACCAGGACACGCCTTTTAACAACAACTGTCCCACCGGCACACCGGTCGGATGTATCGCAACAGCTATGTCTCAGATAATGAGATATTATCAGGGACCCGCATCATGGGCAGGAACACACACTTATACTGACGCTGTAGGAACTACGACAGGAACGCACAGCGTGACATCTGCAACTTATACTTGGTCATTGATGCAGGGTATTTACGCTTCTGATTTTGACCTTGCCACAGAAAAAGCCGAAGTAGCAGAGCTTTGCTATTCCGCAGGAGTTTCTGTAAATATGAACTATGAAACTGACGGATCAGGCGCATATCTGACCGACGCCGTTCAGGCTCTCAAAGACCACTTCAGTTTTGACGCCAGCGGTACATGGGCAAGCTGGGGAACAATAGCTGACTCGTCAGCAAACTACGCAACAATAAAAGCTCAGATAGACGCTAATCATCCGATGGAACTCGCAGGCTACGGAGCTGACGGCGGACACGCTTATGTCCTTTCGGGGTATAACGTTACCGTAGGTTCAAGCTACCTGTACCACTTCAACTGGGGATGGGGCGGATCTTACGACGGATGGTTCAGACTTGACGACCTTTCACCCGGAACATCTGACTTTACTCAGGACCAGCAGGCAGGCTATAACCTGTTCGTAAACGGTTTACTTGCACAGATGCCTCCACCGGCCACCTGCACAGGAAGCGTAAGCGGATCAGGCGACGTTACTGTCAACTGGACAGTACCGACACCCGTAACACCAATGGGTACCCTTGTAGATTATTATGTTTACAGGAACAAAGTTCTGGTAAAAGTAATGGGCGGAATAGGAACCAGAACATGGGTAGATCCTGCCAGACCGCAGGGAACTTCAGAATATTATGTAAAAGGATATTATAATGACGGAAGCGGAAACCCGATGGGCTTGTCAAACCCGTCACCGTCTTATATGGCGACAGTTGTATCCAACCCGACCTATCCGGAACCGAAAGGACTTCTCGTAGTCGGAATGGACTCGCCTGCCAACCAGATGGTCAGATCGCACGTTGACCTTTCATGGAATAAACCGTTCGTAGGAACAGTTTATGTATATGACGGATTCGAAGGTAACACAGGAAACGAATATACAGCAGTACCTACCGGATGGGTTGGTAGACACAATACCGGAACGACATGGCCACCTACAACATGGGTCGCAACAACAGGTTCTGCCGGCTGGGTCGCACTGGGAACAAGTTACAGCGCTCAGTACAGCCTTGTAGGCGACTGGTCCGCTGCATGTCTCGGATCGGGCAACAACTACTCAATGATGTTCTTCAATACTGTTAAGAACCTTACAGGTGTTTCAGGAACATTCATAGAGTGGTATGCTTTTACATTAGGCGACAACGGCAACCTGAAAGCCCTTCTTTATGCAGGCACTTCGGTTCCGACAACTCTTGTAGCAGCTAACCTTAAAACTATAGGAAGCGAAACATATCAGGCCGATGACCAATACACTCACGTTACGAAGATCACTGTTCCCACATCATATACCGGCAACCACTTCGTAGGTATATGCTACGATGCTGTAAACACTGACGCTTATGTAACTATTGACGAATTCCGCTGCGGCTACGATACATGGCCGTCAGGCACTCAGCCGACATCGTATCAGATATACAGGAACGGCACGCTAGCAACTACTGTATCTGCTACCGGTTTAAGCGAAACTTATGAAGACACCGGATATGCCGACGGCACTAATACATACTATGTAAGAGCCGTTTTCCCGGGACCGAACTATTCTATAGCCTGTGATGCAAAAAGCGCATGGATGGAAATGGCACCGGCTCCTTATTTCCTTGACGGTTCATGGGTTGGAGCAAGCGACGATGTTTCTCTTACATGGTATGCACCGAGCCACTATCCGCCTCACTGGTTTGCTTGGGAGTACGATACAGACATGTGGAACTACCTGACAATAAACGGAGCAGGACTTACAGCTAACGTAACGAAGGCCAGAACATATTTCAACGCAATGGACTTCGGAATGCAGTATCCTGTTTACATCAGCGATATATCTGCTGCGTTCTATCTGGATACAGCTGCCGGCGAAACATGGGACAGCCCGCTGTTCAAATACGCTATCGGTTACGGACCTCAGGATACTCCGACATATCTCCACACTTCAGCTAACCTGACAGCTCTCGGAGACGGAACATTTATAGACTATGCTCTTCCGCAGACATATACATTTAACGAAGACTGGTTCGTAGAGATACAGTACGTTGACCTCAATTCATGCGACCCGAACGTGATGACTTTCGTTCACGAGGAAGGCAACGGTATCGGCTGGAACTCGAGCTGGTATTATGAAGGCGACGGTACTAATACAGCCGGATGGTACGCGTTTACCTACAACTCTCCTTACGAATATGAAGACTTCATGATCTACTGCTACGGATGGAACGACGAAGGCACATATACTAAGATCGGAAGAACTCCTACTCAGGGTAAAGAGATCGCCGGCAAAAAACCGGTTAACTCTACCAGCAACTTCGCTAGCTTCATACCTCAGTCTAAAGAAGGCGCTCAGATCCTGAAAGAAAAAGACAGCAAAGCCTTCAGCCAGTACAAGATCTACAGAGAAGGAAGCTCTATCGGAACGGCGACAAACGAGGCATACACTGACTCTAACCCGGTCATCGGGGACAACACATACTATATTACAGCAGTATGGACAGACCCGGCAGCTGAATCAGAAACATCTAACGTGATTGAAGTAGGACCTCCGGTCAATATTTCTCTGACAGATACAATCAGATACACTGCAGCTCCCGGCTCGAACACAACCAGTGCATTCAGCATCACTAACACTGACAGAGGATGGCTTGATTACACACTTACTTTTGACTACACAACACCGATGAGCGAGTGGGTAAAATCTCTTGACGAAAACTGTACTTCTTTAACTGACGCTCCTGTATGGGTAGCATCAGGTTCAGGCGGTACCGCATGGACTCCTTACACTACAAGCACTCTTGACGGAACATCTTGCTTCAGAGCCGTAGGTACAAATACGAACTCCGCTACATCAAGGATAATTACATCGCCAACTTTCAACGGAACTGACGTTGACTCTCTCGAGTTCGACCAGTACTTCCTGAAGAACGGAACTACATCGGCTTCAGGTACCGTTGATATTTCAACTAACGCCGGCGGCAGCTGGACAAATATCTACACTGTAACAACCACTACCGGCGGATATACACCGAACAAAAATCATCAGAAAATAGCTATTGCCAGCGTTTCAACTACTATGCAGATAAGATTCACGCTGACATGCGCGTCAAGGAACAACTCTTCATGGGCTATCGATAATATCACGTTGGCCGGAAGAAAAGTTAACTTCGGACCTTGGTTCTCATTTGTAAGCCCGCAGGTCGGCGAAGTACAGGGTATCACAAGCAATTCTATCACTTGCGGATACGATGCAACAACGCTTGCTCTCGGAACTTACTATGCCAACGTAACTGTAGCTTCCGACGATCCTGACACACCGTCAATAGTATTGCCTGTTAAATTTAAAGTAGCTAACGTGCCCGGCGTACCTACACTTGTAGCTCCGACAGACGCAAGCACTACAACAGATACTACTCCAACATTTGACTGGTCAGACGTATCAGGCGCTACTTCTTACACTATCCAGGCTGATAACAACTCGGATTTCAGTTCACCTGAGATCAACCAGACAGGCGTAGCTACAAGCACTTACACTCCGGGAACAGCTCTCGCTTCGGGAACTTACTACTGGAAAGTAAAAGCTGTTAACGGCGACGGCGAAAGCGCTTACACAGGCGCATGGTCTCTGATCGTTCAGGCTACTGTCATTCCAGGCGTTCCGCAGAACGTAACTGCTACATTAGTAAGCGGAAACATATATGTCAACTGGGATGATGCTCTGAACGCTACAAGCTATGACGTTTATTCAAGCGCAACTCCGTACGGAACATTCACGCTATTAACCAACGTTGCAACCAGCGAATACACTTACACAGGCGTTGCGACTAACGGCAAAATGTTCTTCTACGTAGTTTCGAAAAACGCAACAAAAGCATCACCGAGAACTATTGAAATAGTAAAGCCGGCTTCCGCTAAGTAATATATTTATAATGTATATGGGGTTCGCGCCGAAAGGCGCGAACCGCTAATACAAAAAAAATAAATAATATACTTGACAAGCGAAAGAAATTGATGTAATTTAACTCAGGATGCAACAAAAAAAACGATCTTGAGTTTGGCAAAACTAAGAGAGAAAATTACAATAGAAAAAAAGAATGGAGGAAGTATGAAAAAAATGATAGTATCTTTGATGCT
>ENA-UPTA01003205-UPTA01003205.1-activated-sludge-metagenome-genome-assembly--contig:-NODE-3205-length-16239-cov-38.117523_pt1 | contig 16239 bp, 8 predicted proteins | sample MGYA00238184_ERZ773361 | MGnify/ENA primary metagenome ERZ773361 (study PRJEB29100, sample SAMN05720205) | activated sludge metagenome | isolation source: anaerobic digester from wastewater...
GGAAGCCTGGCCCAGTCCGCGGTCATGGCGTCGTCACTTTGCACGGCGCGGATGGCCACGATGTTTTCATAGGTACGCTGATCGCCCATAATGCCTACACTTTTCAGAGGAAGCAAAACAGCAAAGGATTGCCATAACTTGTAATAAAGATGGGCGGCGCGGATTTCCTGAAGCAAAATGACGTCAGCCTTGCGCAAAACGGAAAGACGCTGAGAGGTCACTTCTCCGATAATACGGATGGCCAGGCCGGGGCCGGGAAACGGTTGTCGCCAAATGACATCGTCGGCGAGCCCCAGCTCCTTTCCGAGGAGCCGAACTTCGTCCTTGAACAGGTGTTTGAGAGGTTCCACCAGCTGAAGCTTCATAGTCTTCGGAAGTCCTCCGACATTGTGGTGCGACTTGATCACCGCACTGGGACCGCCAAATGCCGAACGGGACTCGATCAGATCCGGATAAAGCGTTCCCTGGGCCAGAAATTTCACATTTTTTACTTTGTGCGCTTCTGCGTCGAACACTTCAATAAAGGTTCTGCCGATAATTTTGCGCTTTTTCTCGGGATCGGTCACCCCTTTGAGTTTTTTTAAAAATATTCCGCCCGAGCGGGCAAATCGAAGATTGATTTGAAGGTGTTTTCTGAACATTTCGATGACGCGTTTCGCCTCGCCTTCACGCAGGACGCCGTTGTCCACAAAAACACACGTAAGCTGCTTTCCAATCGCCTTATGCAGTAAAACAGCGGCAACGGAAGAATCGACACCGCCGGAAAGCCCCAAAATGACTTTATCTTGTCCCACCTGACGGCGAATATCTTCAACCGCCTGGTTGACGAAGGATTTCATAGACCAGGATTTCCGGCAGCGGCAGATTTCAAACAAGAAGTTGGCCAGCATTTTCTTGCCTTCTTCCGTGTGCACAACTTCTGGATGGAACTGCAGGCCATAGAATTTTCTGTGTAAATCTTCGGTGGCGGCCACTTCTGTATTATCTGTGGAAGCCGTGATGGAAAAGCCGGAAGGAAGCTCGCCGATGGAGTCGCCGTGGCTCATCCAGCAGGTCGTTTTTTTCTTAACGCCGGCAAAAATGCCCTTTTGCTTTTTGATGTTCAGTTCAGCAAAACCGTACTCCCGTTTCTTGGAGCCGATCACTTTGCCTCCCAGCGCGTCGATCATATACTGAAGGCCGTAGCAGATGCCCAAGACCGGTATGCCCAGATCAAATATGCCGCGATCTCCGCGGGGTGAACCTTTGGTATAAATGCTGGCTGGACCGCCGGACAGAATAATGCCCTCCGGTTGCAAATCCTGAATCGCCGCGATGGAAATGGAGGGTGGCTCAATTTGGCAATACACATGATGTTCGCGGACTCTTCTGGCGATGAGCTGGTTGTATTGAGAGCCGAAATCAATAATTAAAATCAAGATCTTTCCCCTTTCGCTAACAGATAAACAGCATTTCCCAGAATTTCGGCAGCGGCCAGATTTCATCGTCCACAAGATTTTCCAGCTCGTCCACGGATTTTCGAAGCTCATCCATCATGGGCTTGATTTTGACGCAAAGCGTTTCTGCTTTTTTCTGCTCGTCGGCAATGGTTTTTGCCGCTTCCATTCTGGCCTGCATGTCCTTTGAGGACGTATAGACACGATGAATCAAATCAAGAATTCTTTTTAAAAGATTTGTCTGAGAGGACAACACAGCGCCTGAACCGAGAACCTCCTGAACCCGGAGGATCGATTGCGCGAGTTTGCCTTGATAATCGATTGCCGCCGGAATCACCTGCGTCAGACAGAGATTGCCCAGACAGTTGACTTCGATTTCCAAATCCTTAATGTAGCGCTCGATGGAAATGAAATAACGTGCCCGCAGCTCGGCATTGTTGAGAACCTGATATTTTTCAAAGAGTTGAAGCGAGTGCTGGGTCAATAGGGCTTTTAAGGCGCCGGGCGTTGTCCTTTCGTTGGGCAATCCCCGTTTTTTTGCTTCCGCCACCCAGTCCTTTGAATAATTGTCCCCATTGAACAGGATGGGCCGAAGCTGCGAAATTTCACTTTTCAAGACTTCAAAAACGGCTTGATTGATTTTGACAGCCCCTTTTGCCCGGATTTTATCCGCCAGTTCATCAAGGCTTTCGGCCACAAAGGTATTGATGGCATAAGCGGGACAGGCAACGGATTGAGAGGAGCCTACTGCTCGAAACTCAAATTTATTCCCGGTAAAAGCAAAAGGCGATGTCCTATTGCGATCCGCGTCGTCCTTGCTGACTTGGGACAAAGAAGATATGCCCAGGTCGATGATTTCCTCGTTGGTGGCTTGATGCACGGTTCCTTTTTCAATATTATCAAGAATATGTGTCAGTTGTTCTCCTAAAAACACGGAAATGACGGCGGGAGGTGCTTCGTTGGCGCCCAGGCGGTGGTCATTTCCATAAGTCGCCACGGTGGCGCGAAGAAAATCCGCATGTCTGTATACCGCACGGAGAATTGCAATCAAAAAGACGAGAAAATGGATATTACCCTGAGGGGTTTTTCCGGGATTGAGCAGATTATTTCCGGAACTGTCGGCAAGCGACCAGTTGACATGCTTGCCGGAGCCGTTGATTCCGGCGAAAGGCTTTTCGTGCAGTAACGCGGCCAGCCGGTGCTTTTTAGCGACATGCTTGAGGGTTTCCATAATCATCTGGTTGTGGTCAACAGCCAGATTGGCTTCTTCAAAAACAGGCGCGAGCTCGTATTGGCTGGGAGCCACCTCGTTGTGGCGGGTCTTAGCCGGAATGCCCAGTTTGTAGAGCTCTTCTTCCACATCATGCATGAAGGAGGAAATTCTCTCTTTGATGCTGCCGAAATACTGGTCTTCCAGTTCCTGCCCTTTGGCCGGGGGGGCTCCGATCACCGTCCGGCCTCCCAATACCAGGTCCTGGCGCCTGTAATAATAATCCATGTCAATCAGGAAATATTCCTGTTCGATTCCCAGATGAACCTGAACTTTTTTTACATTTTTTTCTCCAAGCAGTTTGAGCATGCGAACCGCACTTTTGTTCAAAGCACGCAACGAGCGCAGGAGAGGGGTTTTTTTATCCAGGACCTGACCGGTAAAAGAAATAAAAGCGCTGGGAATACAAAGCGTTGTGGAAATGCCGTTTCGCTTGATAAAGGCGGGTGAAGACATGTCCCAGGCTGTATAGCCGCGCGCCTCGAACGTGGCGCGGATGCCGCCTGATGGAAATGAAGACGCATCCGGCTCTCCCTGAATCAGCTGTTTTCCGGAAAACCTTTCGATCACCGCTCCCGGACCGCAGGGGTCGGCAAAAGCGTCGTGTTTTTCGGCCGTTGAGCCGGTCATGGGCTGAAACCAGTGCGCAAAATGGGTAGCGCCCTTTTCGATGGCCCATTCCTTCATCGCATGTGCGACGACATTGGCGGTTTCCTGATCCAGCGCCTTGTCTTCATGGATGGCTTCCATCAGTTTTCGATAGATGTCCTTGGGCAGCTTTTCCTGGATCACAGCGGAATTGAAAGTGTCTTCGCCAAAATACTGCGATACCGGCACAAATTTCTCTTTTTCAACAATGTATTGTCTTTCCGCGGCAAGCGTGGGCGTTGTCTTTTTCATGATCCGGCGTCCTTATTCCAAGATGATCTTCCTTACTCCAAAGGGCTTTTTTCCGCAAGCCTTTCAACTTCGGCGGGATCACTTTTCCCTGCGTTTTTCCTTTTGACATTTCCACGGCGATTCGATACTTTACAGACGAAAGCATGCAGGTACCTACAGGTCGTGCTTTATGTTCGCAAATTTTTTTGATGCCGGAATAGCGGGAATCCGTCCGGAACCGTATCGACCCAACCAGGTCGTTCATTTGCCGCCTGAAGAAATGAACCATGAAAGTACTCATTGTCGACGATAACAGCGCCAACCTGTATCTCCTGAAGAGTATCATGTCGGGACAGGGCTGGGAAGTCCTTGAAGCGGAAAACGGCAAGACTGCTCTGGAAACAGCCCGGTTGCAGCGGCCCAGTCTGATTGTTTCGGACATCCTGATGCCTGTCATGGACGGTTACGAGTTTTGCCGCATCTGCAAACAGGACAGCAGCCTTCAAGACATCCCCTTTGTCTTCTATACAGCCACCTACACGGAACCGGAAAACGAACGCTTTGCACTGTCGCTGGGCGCGGACCTGTTTCTCCTCAAACCGCAGGAACCGGATATTCTGATTTCGGCAATTCTTGAACTACTGAAAAACAAAGCAGAAATAACATCTGAAGCGTCAACGCCGCTTAGCGAGGAAATGGAGTATTTGAGGCTGCATAATGAAGCCCTGTTTAAAAAACTTGAAAAGAAGATGACCCATCTGGAAAATGCAGACCAGAAGCTGAAGAGACTGGAGAATCTTTATCGGTTGAGTTTTGATCAGGTATCGGATGTGATTTTCATCATCGACACGAATCTTACGATTTCCAGTATATCACCCGGCGTAGAAAAGATATTGGGCTATCCGCCGGCTGAATTCATCGATCGGCCGATGAGCGACTTCCGTCACATGTTTACTCCCGAATCGTTCAAACGCGCCGCCGCCAATATGGATCTGATTCTCAAGGGAAAAACCATTTCGGGAAGTGTGTATGAGTTTATCACTAGGGATAAAGCCTTAAAATACCTCGAAATCAGCGGAGCTCCGATTTTGAAGGATGGAGAAGTTGTGGCCATGGTGTCCGTCGCCCGTGACTTCACCGAACGTAAACTTGCCGAGGAGGCGGTCAAACTCAATGAGGCTCGGCTGGAGAGCCTGCTCAAGATCGCCCAGTATCAGGCCTGCTCCGTGACGGATTTGCTGGATTTTGCTCTCGAAGAAGCCATTGTCCTGACCGGAAGCAAAATCGGTTACATTTATTTTTACGATGAAGAAAAGAAGCAATTCCAGCTCAACGCGTGGTCGAAAGAGGTCATGAAAGCGTGCCGGATCAGCAAGCCTCAAACGGTTTATGATCTTGAAAAGACAGGGATATGGGGCGAGGCGGTTCGCCAATCCCGCCCCATCATGCTCAACAATTTTCAGGCACCTCATCCGTTGAAAAAAGGCTATCCCGAGGGCCATGCGCATCTGTACCGATATATGACGATACCGCTCTTCAGCAAGGAAAAGATTGTCGCTGTTGCCGCCGTGGCAAATAAGGAAGAGGATTATACAGAAGCGGATGTCCGACAACTGACGTTGCTGATGGATGCAGTCTGGAGGATTGCAGAACAGAGGAAGTCTGAGGAAAAACGGATCAGAGCCGAAGAAATGTATCGAAGTATTTTTGAAAACGCACAGGAGGGAATCTTCCAGACCACTCTGGATGGCCGTTATTTGAGTGTGAATCCGTCTTTTGCCAGGATGTTCGGATATGATTCTCCGGCAGACATGATGGAAAGCGTTACCGATATTGGAAGTCAGCTCTATGTCGATCCCGGAGAACGCCAGAGACTGAAAGAACTCCTGATGCAACAGGAGTCGGTTCAGGATTTTGTTGTTTCACTCTACAGAAAAGATGGCAGGAAGTTCTGGGTGGCGATTAATGTCCACCTGGTCAGAAATCAGGAGGGAGATATTCTTTATCTAGAGGGAACCAACGAGGATATTACGGTTCGATGGGAAGCAGAGGAAAAAATCCGCAAACTTAACGAGGAGTTAGAGCAGAGAATCCGCCAGCGAACGGCTGACTTGGAAGCAGCCAACCGGGAGCTGGAATCTTTTAGTTATTCCGTATCTCACGACCTCCGTGCGCCGCTTCGAAGCATTGACGGCTTCAGTGAGATGCTTCTGGAAGATTATGCGGACGTTCTGGACGAACAGGGCCGGGACTATCTGGAAAGAGTACGCGCCGGCGCCAAGCGAATGAACCTGCTGATTGAAGATTTATTGAACTTATCCAGAGTAACCCGACTGGAATTTCAGGCCGAAAAGGTCGATTTAAGCGCTGTGGTCAAAGCTGTCGCGGAAACCTGCCGGCAGGGGAATCCACAACAAACGGTGGATCTGATGATTCAGGAAGGGATTTGGGCGCTGGGTGACGCGAATCTGCTTAAGATTGCCATGACCAACCTGCTGGAAAACGCCTGGAAGTTTACCGGAAAAATCGATCAACCCCGGATTGAATTCGGATCAACCGATCTGAATGATCATCCTGTTTTCTACATTCGTGACAATGGCGCGGGCTTCGATATGAAATATGCCGCCAAGATGTTCAACGCCTTTCAGCGTTTTCATCATACGAATGAATTTCCGGGCACGGGTATCGGACTGGCAACGGTCAAAAGGATCATTGAACGCCACGGCGGCCGGATCTGGGCCGAAAGTGAGCCGCAACAAGGTGCGACGTTCTTTTTCACCCTGCCGACCGATGACAGGCATGGATAGCCTTCTCTTTGTCGTGATCAGCCGCGCGCAAACTACCATGTGTCGATAAAACGATGCAACGAACCGCTTTTTGTTTTCTTTTCGGGTATGGAATTCAACCCTCCGATAATCCATTTGCGGGTCTGAGCCGGATCGATGACGGCATCAATTTCCACAAAAGCTGCCATGTTGGTTGCTTTTCCCATTTCATAGGAAATATTCACCATGGAGTTGAAGACTTTTTCACGCTCGGCCGGATCGGCAATGGCTTCGAGTTCCCTTTTGTATCCTGCTTTCACGGCACCTTCAAGACCCATGGCGCCGAATTCTCCGGATGGCCAGGAAGCTGTGAAAACTCCCTCGTGAAAACCACCCTTGGCCATCGCCATTGCGCCCAATCCGTATCCCCGACGCAAAATTACTGAAAAATACGGCACGTCGGCCTGCGCACCGGCAACAAACATCCGGCAGACGCGGCGGACCTGTGCCTGTTTTTCTATCTCGGGCCCAACCATGAATCCAGGGGTATCGCAAAGAGACAGCACGGGAATCCCATATGCGCTGCAAAGCCGGACCATCCTCGCTGCCTTGTCCGCGCCATCCGCTTCAATCGCTCCGCCTGCATGCATGCAATTATTGGCAATCAATCCCAGGGGCCTTCCTTCCACACGAATCAATCCGGTGATCATGCACCGGCCATATCGTGGCCGAAGTTCGAGAAATGATTCGTCATCGGCCAGAATCTTAATAATTTTGCGAACATCATAGGCGCGTTTCCGGTTTTCGGGAATCATGTCCCGAAGCAGTTCCTGGTCGGATGCCTGCCACCCGGAAAGAGGGCCCTGGAAGTAAGACAGATATTTTTTCGCTGTCTGAACAGCGGCGTCATCATTTTCTACGAGCAGATCAACAACGCCGTTTACCGCCTGAATTTCCATCGGTCCGATGTCCTCCGCTTTAAAAACCCCCAGGCCGCCACCCTCGATCATGACCGGACCGCCCATGCCGAGATTGGAGTTTCGCGTGGCAATAATCACATCACAACAGCCGGCAAGAGCCGCATTCCCGGCAAAGCAGGGTCCGGAGACAATGCCGATCAGCGGAATTTTTCCGCTCAGGCCGGCAAAATGGCTGAATGTCATGAGATCAAGCCCAGCCACCATCACGCTCATCGCATCAACATCTCCCGGCCTTCCTCCACCCCCTGCGGCAAAAAGGATCAGGGGAATCTCCAATTCATGTGCCAGCTTCAGCATTCGGTCTTTCTTTTTATGATTAAAAAAGCCCTGCGTGCCGGCCAGAACCGAGTAATCATAGGCCATGACCAGGCAGCGGGATCTGTCCGGGCCGAATTGAGCACCGTTGACAGTACCGATTCCCGTAATCAGGCCATCCGCAGGCGTTTTTTTGATCAATTCATCAATCGGTCTTCTTTGCCTTTGGGCGGCAACAGCCAGAGCGCCATATTCCATGAAACTGTCCGGATCGCAAAGATCCATCACATTGGCCCGCGCGGTACGCCGGTTTTTTTCATGAAGTCGCTTTACGGCTTCAGAACGCTGTTCATCGAGTCCAAAAGCGTGCATTTCGGTCACATGGGCAAGATCAGGCCGAAGCGGTTTTGTGGTTTTGGAATCGTCGGTAATAGACATGATGTTTTACCTTCCTTTGTATAGTTTGATAGAAACCGTTTCCGAGGGCCATTTGATCGCGGAGCTTACCGGTCCCCGGCGGATGAAATCACTCCCCTGTTGATGGCAATCTGCATCATTTGTTCGAAACCGTTTGCCGGGGGAACCCGACGGAGCGCTTCCGGCTTTGCCTCCAGACGGAGCGCATCCGATGGGCAGGTGGTAACGCACAGTCCGCACCCGATGCAGCGGTCGGGATTAAGCTGTGCGACTCCATCCTCATTCATGGTCAGTGCGCCCATCTGACAGCGATCCAGACAGACTTCGCAGCCGATGCAGTCTTCCCGGGTCAGACACGCCCGATAATTTGAAAAAACAAGCTGTGCCGGTTTGGAATGCTTCTTTACGGCGCCCAGGACAACACAGCAGTCACCGCAACAATTGCACATTCCGGAAGGGTTTTGCGCGGTGGCAGGTTGGGTCACCAGCCCGGCCGCTTGCGCCTGTCTCAAAATTTCAACCGCCTCTTCCTTGCTGACCAGCCTTCCCATCTGGTTATCAAGATAATATCGCGCCATGGATCCGAACATCATACAGTTTTCGTCGGGTTTGCCACAACCCCTGCCCATGATTTTTTCCCCCTTGCGGCAAAGGCATTCGGTGACGGCAATCGTCTCATTCTTCATGATCATGGCGACGGCATCGTCAAAGGCGGCGATGTGATGTTCAGAAACCATGGACTTTTCTATGGGTACCGTGCGTAAAAACATGCCTTCCACATCGGTAATGGACTTGTTAAAGGCTTGATTCAAATACTCTTTCAACAGCATGCCCATTTCCGGGTCCAATTTCTTTACCTGAAACTCGATCAGGCCGTGCATGAAGGGAATGGCGCCATATTGAACGGATGTCCCTTTTCGGACTCTGAAAAGCAGGCCGTGCGAGGCCATATCCTCCAGTTGCCGGGCGACAGCATCCTCCGACGCGCCAATCCGCCGGGCCACAGATTCCGGGTTTTCCAGGCGTGGAGTCATCTTTAGAAACATCTCCGCGTCTTCTTTGGTGAAAAGCTTCTTCAAAATCAATAGTTCAATTCCGGTTTCGGTTTTAGGAAATCCCAGAGAATACTGGTCAAGTCTTTGCTGCAAACATCGATAAATATCTTCTTTCATCATATTAGATTCCTCTTTCCATCTTTAATAGTCCATCATCTCCGGAATCTTTCCGGTGCGGCAGAATCCGTCGGAACGTCTAAGTTTGGTTCTGAAGTTTGCGCTGTCGTCGGCGATAATGGCTTGCACATATGCCATATGATTGGCGATCGCATCTCGGTAGAGGTCGCGGGGCACACCATAGCGGGCGCTAAAGTGCTCTTTCATGGTTTGGGAGACACGACCAAGAGTGATATCCAGCTTGTTTTTAGTTGAAGCGTAAAATTCAACGGTTTTCTTGAGAATGTCGAAGGCGCAGTTGTAGCCTCCAATACCCGCTTCACGGAATTCATAATAAAGAAAAAGCAGTTTTTCCAGATACATCCTGTCGGCCATCTGCCCTAAGAGATCCGCCGTTGCCAATATTTCCGCCGCGATCCGTTCCTGTTCGGATTCAAAAACCAGTTTATCCCAGGAACGCGCCAGATCCGTGCCCAGGATCATGCGGGATATGCGCGCCGCACTTGCCTGATCCAGACCAAAGGCTTCAGCTTCCCGCAACGTGAAATCCAAGGAACGGTCCACGTGGATTTTGGTAAATTGGGCGCCGGTGCCGCCGGTGTCGTTTTCCGTCCGGATGTACCCCGTATCATGAAGCATGGCGGCGACAAGAACTTCTCCGGCCAGGGCAGGCCCCAGCGAAATTCCCGTCAGCTCGCAACCATCCAGAATGCGGGAAGCTGCGGCAAAAACAGCGATACTGTGTGTAAAATCGTGGTAATCCACCGCGCAGGCCAGATAGCCCGGATAACGTCCCTCGTACAGGCGTTTTGTCAGGCGAAAGGCCCTGGCGACAAGCTTAAAATCCGCGCGTCCGTATAACGCACGATAGAGTCGCCTGGCATCTCTCAAAACAGCAAATGGCTGATTGGGATCCACAAAAATGGAAATCTGGACTTGGTCTTTACCCACATCGAATTTGAACGGTTTCATTCTAATATCCACCCATTATATTGAATATTTATACTATTTTCCTGTCCGCGCATAACGAAACGGAAAAAGAAAACCAGCAGGCCCTTTTTCATTTTGTCTGGATGCCGCCTTTTGCGGACAGGTCAAAACCCTCACTTTTCCTTACTGATCCACACTCTGTTCCATTGGTTTCCCGGCGGCTCCTGCATGAAATGCTCGCATCGCGCCAAAAAGACGGAGCAAACCGGGTCCTCGGCCTTGCCTCTGGAAAAGAACCCAGCCGCTTCGGCAAAAGCCCCCTGACGGTATAAGTCCAGCCCTTGAACAAAATCCTGCTGGCTTGGCAACATCACTTGACCCGCCGGCCCCAGAACTTCGTAAATCGAAACGGGCGTTGATTTTCCCTTGACGATGACTTCATCAATCAGACGTGCCGCAAACGCTCCGCCCAGTTCCGAATACGTAGTATCGCTGATCAGAATGCCTGTATTGTAAAACTTGTTCAGACCTTCCAGGCGGGAGGCGATGTTGACGCCATCTCCAATCACCGTGTAGTCCATGCGCAGCTCGGAACCGATATTGCCGGAGATGACTTCTCCCGTACAGATCCCAATGCCGATGCGAATCGGCTGCTGGCCATGCTGCGATCGCACCTCATTCATGCCGGCCAGAACCGAACGCATGGCCATACCGGCCTTCACCGCGCGGATCGCGTCGTCTTCCTGGCTGAACGGAACACCGAAAACAGCCATCATAGCGTCACCGATAAACTTGTCCAGCACGCCGCCGTTAGTAAAGATGACATCCACCATCGCGGTGAAGTATTCATTGAGAAATGCAACCGTTTGCGCCGCGCTCATCCCTTCGGCAATGCCCGTGTATCCGCGAATATCGGAGAAGAGCACCGTGGCCTTGCTCTGAATGCCGCCCAACCCCTGCCTGGTGGGATCATCCAGAAGTCTTTCCACAATGTCCTTGGCCATATAACGGGTCAGCGTGCCTTTGATCCTTTTCTCGCGGGTGATGTCCTCAATGACTAAAACCACTCCCTGACGGACATCGTCCTTGCCCAGCATTGGAAAGAAATTGATGTTGACCGACTGTTGTTTCGCTGCCGAAAGAAAAAGGCTTACGTCAAAGTCCACCACAGAGGACTGGCCTGAGTATATCCTTTCAACACGTTCGAGAAAAGCCTTGTTGACCGGATCAAGAACTTCCCGGAGATCTCTTTGGAGAAGACCGTCTCTGACGGACGAGAAAAGCGCCTCGGCCGCCTTGTTGGCCGTGATAATCCGCCAGTGGTCATCCAGCGTAATAATCCCGCTCGTGATGCTGTCCTGAACTCCCGCGAGGTAATTTTTCATATGGAGCGTCCGCTCATAAAGCTGGGCGTTTTCCAGGGCGACGGCAATCTCGGACGAAAGAGCCTGAATCATCTCCTCGTCATCCTGTTCAAAGCAGCCCGAATGTTTGTTGATGGCTTGAGTGACGCCGATGATTTTCCCGTCCCGGTTCAAAACAGGAACGCACAGAATCGAGCGCGTCCGGTAGCCTGTTTCCCGGTCCACGGATTGATTGAAGCGGGAATCAAGATAAGCATCGGAAATATTTACGATGGTTCCCGTGCAGGCCGCATGTCCGGCTAAACCCAGCGTCATGGGAAAACGGATTTCGGCCATTTCCGTGCCTTGGGCCACCTTGGACCAAAGCTCCTTTTTTTCACTGTCGAGCAGAAACAGACTGGCCCGGTCGGCGTCAAGAATCTCTGAAATCTTACTGACGATTTTGCTGATCAGGGCGTCCAGATCCATGGTTTGGGACAAAGACGTGGCGACATCCAGAAAGATGGCCATGCGCCGGTGATTGGCCGTCATTTTGCAGTAGAGATGAAAATTTTCCACGGCGATGGCCGTCTGATAAGCAAATGCCTTAAACATGGCCTCGTCGCTCGGATCAAAAGTGCTGCCTCGCAACTTATTGATGACCTGAATCACTCCTACCGTTTGGCCTCTGAGATCTTTCACGGGACCGCAAAGAATGCTTTTTGTACGATAGCCTGTCTTTTTGTCAAACGTCTGATCAAACCGGCTGTCAAAATAAGCATCCTGAATGTTGACGATTTCGCCGTGCTCAGCCACCCATCCGGCAACCCCCTTGCCTTGGGGAATTCGTATCTCCCTGTTTTTTAACCCTTCGGCCACTTTCGACCACAATTCGCCGGTGTAAGGATCCAGCAGAAACAGGCTGGCCCGGTCGGCATCCATGATTTGCCTTGCCGTGGAGACGATTCTTTCAATCAAGCCGGAAATGTCTGCATTAATGGACGAAATTTCGGACATGTCCATGAAACGGTTGAGATATTCCAGGGAAGTTTCCGTTTTACGTTGTTTTTGCACGACATCCTGAAAGGCCACATTGGTCTGGCGCAGCCTTTCGGCGACAAGGTTCAGAAAATTTCGAGTAATGGAGGGAGAAATATCAAAGATCCTGTCCAAATCCTTGTAAGTAATCCGGAGCAGTTCGGTCCGATGGACAGCGCGAACGGAAGCGGAGCGTCTCCCGTCAGAAAAATATCCCATTTCACCAATGGATTCACCAATATCCACATCGGCCAGATGCACATCTTCGCCATAGCCGCCCCGCCTAAAAACCTCGGCCCGCCCCCGGACCAGGATGAAAAAGTCATCCCCCTGTTCGTCCTGACGGATAAACTCGGTTCCTTCCTCAACGGTGACTTCTGATACAAGATTGCGAATGTCCAAAATTTCCCGAAGGCTGACTTCTGAAAAAAGCTTGCAGGTTTTAAGGCGGTCATAACGCTGTTCCAGAAGGGCGCCCTGCAGGGCTTCCCGGCAAACAAGCCCCATTTCCACAATCAAATCGCCAAGTTTCCGGTATTGCCCCTGACGGTTGAGCAAAAGCTGCTGGTCAAGCACCAGGCTGATCTGTTCCGGATCGCAGCCCAGATATTCACCGAGCTTTTTCGAGATTTCTCCCGCCGTCGCTGAATTCCGGTTCTGACCGGTCATTCTATGCTCCTGAAATCACAAGACTTATCAAACATTAAAACGGAAGGTGATGATGTCTCCGTCCTGAACGACGTATTCTTTTCCCTCCAGGCGAAGACGTCCCGAAGACTTCACCCGGGCATGCGAACCCCCGTGAGCCATGAAATCATGAAAGGACATCACTTCGGCTTTGATAAACCCCCGTTCAAAATCGTTGTGAATGGCGCCGGCGGCTTTGGGCGCTTTGGTATGGGCGGGAATCACCCAGGCTTTCACCTCGTCTTCGCCGACGGTAAAAAAGGATATCCTACCTAAAAGGGCGAATGCCGCCCGAATGATTCTTCCAAATGCTGGCTCGGCAATGCCCAGAGAATCCAGAAAATCTTTCTGCTCGGCGATGTCCAGCCCGGCCAGTTCCGCTTCGATCTTGCAGCAGATCCCCATGACCGGTTCTGCAAGACCTGCGGCTTTTGAAAAATCATCTGCAAAAGACAGATTGTCTTCGGCCACATTGACCACCACGAGCTCCGGCTTGATCGTCCAGAAAGAAAAACTCCGTAGCGTAAAAACTTCCGCAGCCGTCAACCCCGCCGTGCGAAGCGGCTTGCCCGCCTCCAAACAGTCTTTTAACCGGGGCAGCAAATCGTTTTGCGCCGTCTCCTGGGGTGAAACCGCCTTTTTAGACATTTTGGCAAGGCGCTCCATTTTCTTCTCAATGATCAGCAAATCGGAAAGGACCAACTCATCTTCCAGCTTGCGGTAGGCGTCCAAAGCAAGAGAAATATCGGGCAGGGAAAAGCCGTCCACCACATGCAGAATGCCGTCCGCACCGCTTAAATTCTGGCGGATGGCTTCCCACGGGTGTTCGCCCACGGCGTGCACGTCGGAAAACGGCACTTTAGCCGGCGACACTTTCACCGGCTTGTAAATTTCCACTAATTTATCAAAACGTTCATCCGGCACGGACGCTTGGCCGCGCACCACGGTTTCATGATGCGACTGGCCGCTTTTTACGCCGGTCATGATTTCAAACAGGGTGCTCTTCCCGCTTTGGGGAAGGCCCAAAATGCCCATTTCCATTATGCAAATTCCTTTTCGATTCGCTCCATCGCTTCCTTCAATCGATCATCCGGCACGGTCAGCGAAATGCGGATAAATCCTTCTCCATACTGGCCGTACGCCGTGCCGGCAGCCACCACAACAGCGGTTTTGTCAAACAACCGGTTGGTAAACTCGATGGAGGTCATGCCTTTGGGTGCGGGCACCCACAGATAGAAGGTGCCGCGCGGCGGATGAAAATCGATACCGATTTTCTTGAGCGTTTTCAATACCCGCTCCCGGCGTCGCCCGTAAATGGAAAGCATGTCTTCGATAAAGCCCGCCTCATTGTGCAGCGCGGCAATGCCGGCATACTGCACAGCGTTGAAAATGCCGGAATCCGTGTTTTCTTTCACTTTGCTGATACCGGCAATCAGGTCGGGATTGCCGCACGCCATCCCCAGCCGCCAGCCGCACATGTTGAACGGCTTGGAAAGAGAATTGAGCTCAATTCCCACATCTTTTGCGCCGGGCGCCTGAAGGAAACTGATGCGCTCCTGGCCTTCAAAAACAATCTCGCTGTAGGGGTTGTCATAGCAGACGGCAATGTCGTTCTCCCCGGCAAAAGCCACGAGTTTATTGAGGAATTCCATCGTGGCGCACGCGCCCGTCGGATTGTTCGGGTAGTTCAAAAACATGGCGGTGGCTTTTTTGGCCACATCCGATGGAATATCTTCCAGAACCGGCAGATAGTTGTTTTGCGGCAGAATGGGAATATTGTAGGGGATTCCCTCGCCCATCAGAATGCTGGAACGATAGGCCGGATAACCGGGATCGGTCATCAGGACAACATCGCCCGGATTGACGCGCGCCAGAATAAAATGGTGGCAGCCTTCCTTGGAGCCGATTAATCCCAGAATTTCATTTTCCGGCTTGAGCGTGACGCCGTACCTTTCCGCATACCACAGGGCGATTTCCTTCCGGTAAGCCAGCATGCCTTTTTCTTCATCCGTGGGATAACGATGATTTTGCGGATCTCGGGCGGTCCGGCAGAGTTCGTCAATGATGGAATCGGGCGTCGCCTCCACCGGGTCGCCAATGGCCAGCGAGATGACATCCACGCCCTCCTGGCGGGCCTTATTGATCTTTTTCCGAAGTTCCATAAAGAGGTAGGGGGGTATTTTCTTTAATCTTTCAGCAGTTTGCACGGGTCATCTTCCTTCCTTGATTCGGTTATTTATTTATAGGATTCCTTTAAAAGATATCCGTGATAGACCATTTTCACTTTGCCTTCAAGATATATTTCCAAAAAACGGCCGTCCCGGCTTGTAAAGTAAACCCTCAATATTTCGCAGCTTTGCACGGTCACATCCACCGGCGAATCCACCAGGTTGCGCGCGGCGGCGGCCAGAACCGAAGCAACCACTCCTGTTCCACAGGCCAGCGTTTCTCCTTCCACGCCCCGCTCATAAGTGCGCACTTTCATCTGATGCCGATTCTGCACGGAAGCAAAGTCCGCGTTGGTCCCCCGAGGTGCAAAAGCATGATGCCGGCGGATTTCCCTTCCGGTTCCGGCCACATCGCAGGCCTCGACGGAGTCCACAAAACAGACAGCGTGGGGAACCCCCGTATCAATGGAGTCCACTTCGCTTTCGCCGCCCAAAAGAGAAATGCGGACATTTTGCCGCAGGGCGGAAGGATTCGTCAGCCGGGCCTTCACCACATCGCCGCGAACTTCCGCGTTAATGACGCCGGCAAGGGTTTCAAAAGACAGAGCTTTTCCGGCGATGCCATTTTCAAAGGCATAGCGCGCCACGCAGCGCGACGCGTTCCCGCACATTTCGGCCACACTGCCGTCGGAATTAAAAAACCGCCACTTGAAATCCGCCACGGCGGAAGGTTCAATCAACAATAAGCCATCCGCGCCCACCGACACCTTGCGTTCACAAACCTTCCGGACAAATCCCGGCAGATCGCCCACATTCAGTGACAAATCCCGGTTGTCGATAATGATAAAATCATTGCCGCTGCCGCTCATTTTGCAAAACGCGATGCCTTTGTTTTTCAT
>ENA-UPTA01003207-UPTA01003207.1-activated-sludge-metagenome-genome-assembly--contig:-NODE-3207-length-16237-cov-9.494315_pt1 | contig 16237 bp, 37 predicted proteins | sample MGYA00238184_ERZ773361 | MGnify/ENA primary metagenome ERZ773361 (study PRJEB29100, sample SAMN05720205) | activated sludge metagenome | isolation source: anaerobic digester from wastewater...
TATTGAAAACTGGTGTCCTAAGAAGACAGAAAAGGAGCAGAATTTGGAAGGATTTGCTAAATTTTTTGGATAAGGTAGCATAATGTATATAAATGGTTTTAAAAAAGAAGATTTATGCTTTGATCCAGAATATGCACAAGAAATTTTAGATGAAGCATCTAATAATGAATATGCAAATCTTAAAGAAGATATTGATACGTTAATCAATATGTCAGTTAAAGTCTTTGGAAGTGCATTGACTGATAGAGAATTATTTGATGCTATCTTTAAGTTGTATGATGTTCAAGAATGGGATATTGATTTTGCTTTATTAATAAAGTCAAATCAGTGGTTAGATTTATATGATATTATTAATGATTTTTTGAAGGAAGAAAATATGCCGAAATTTGACATTGCAATTATGAACCCTCCATATGATAGAAATCTTCATTTGAAGATTTTGGAAAAGGTTATTCCTATCGCAGACAAAGTTGTCAACATTAGTCCAGTTCGTTGGCTGCAAGACCCATTAGCTAAGTACAAGAAGAACAGTGACTACAAGAAATTTGAAGAAAGTATTTCTAAGAAGATTGAAAGTCTTGATGTTATCGATAGCAATGATGCACAAAATATATTCAAATCTGCTGTATTCTGCATAGATTTAGGAATCTACACTATTGGAAATTGCGGTTATAATTACACATGCAATAATTCGATCATAGATAAAGTCTGTAACTATGTAGCAAAGCATGGAGGATTACCAATAGAGAAATATGTGAATAGAACACATAACAATTATATGCTGATTGCTAGCATTGTCGGTGGAAATGGTTCATCACAGAATTGCTTTGTTAGCAAGCCAACATTGAATTATAATGAACGAATCTATGGAAAGTTCTTTGTAAATGACATGAGCGAATTGAGGCACGAAAATTTACATGAATGTAAGAAGAAATACGGCGGGTATTGGGGCAAATGCGACAATTGGAATGTATGCTCGTTCGCAACAGTTGATGAATTAGTAAATTTCTATAATTCTACACACACTAAATTTTTTAGATATGTATATTGGACAAGTACGGTGGACGTTCACGTACACCCAGAATTCTTACCTTACATGCAAGACTACACTCAGCCTTGGACAGATAAAAGATTTTGCGAATATTTCAATATTACAGGTTACATTGATGATGACCATGCAGAACCTGGTAGTGAATGGGAAACTATTTTGAATACAATGAAGGAATACAAGTAATATGACAATTTATGATTATGATAATGATTTTGCTCATTATGAATGTGATGATAAGGAACGTTCTAAACTTGGACAGGTTTGGACTCCATATTCTATTATTGAAAAGATGATGGATAAGGTAGAACCTTCTCATTGGAAGGATGAAACAAAAACAAATCTGGATCCAACTATGGGAGCTGGCAATATCATTATTGCAATGTTATATCGACGTATAGTTGAATATAAGCAGAATCCAGTAGTAGCATTGAAGAATACTTATGGTGTAGAATTGGAACCTGCAACATGTGAATATGCGAAGAAGAGGATTGCGAAGTTTATGAAGAATTTTACAGATGAAGATTGTAGTAAAATTATAGAACATAATTTTGTCTGTTCAGATATTTTCAAATGGGATATTGAAAACTGGTGTCCTAAGAAGACAGAAAAGGAGCAGAATTTGGAAGGATTTAGTAAATTCTTTGGATAGTAATTAGCAATGTTGCTTAATAAATATAAAACAAAAGTTCTAGAAGTTTATAACAAGAGGTGATAAAATGACAATTAAAGAATCAATTGAGGCTATCGTTGAATTTTTCATGAAGCCTGATATGAAAGTATTACATGATATTGGTAAATTACTTGCATGTGGCCAATATGACCAATGTGCAACTTATATTAAAGCAGTAAATCAGAAAACTCTTAAAGACGCTTTGAATTATATGATTAAAAAGTCAAAGAAAGAAAAGACTGATAGTTATGCTTACAAATGTGATTTATTCAAGGTCATCTTTAATGAAGATAGTAAGTTCTATGATTATGACTTGTATAATGAAGTTAAAAACAGACCAGACTCAACATGTATCAATCCAGAAGCAGATATTAATGCTCTAAAAAAGGTATTAGATAATGTCAGATAAGGTATATGTGACAAATGGATGTTCTAATCATTGTAAAGATGAAAGAGAACAAAATGATTTTTATGCAACAAATCCAAAGATAGTTGAAAAGTTATTTACTGAATGTAAAATTGATTTTTCAAAAAATATCTTAGAGCCTTGTGCAGGAAATGGTCATATAGCTAAAGTCTTTAAGGACAGAGGCTATAATGTCACATGTGCAGATTTGATACAAAGAGAATATCCATTAGATAAAACATGGAATTTCTTAGAACAACAAGAAACATTTGATGGAGATATAGTTACAAATCCTCCTTATGGATTGGCTCAGGAAAGTGTAGAAAAAGCACTTGAGATGATACCAAAAGGAAGGAAAGTTGTGATGTATTTAAAATTGACTTTCTTAGAAGGTAAAAAGAGAAGAAAGTTATTTGATACAAATCAATTGAAAAATGTCTATGTATTGACTCAACGTTCCAATTGTGCTAAAAATGGCGATGAGGAATTATTTGGAGCTGGAGCAGTGGCATACGCTTGGTTTGAATGGGAAAAGGGAGCTAATTGTAAACCTTTGATTACATGGATAAATGGTGAAGAAAAGACGGAAAAATGGTCCTTTATGGACTAAAAAGAACATAAAAATTGACTCAAGAGAGCGCTTCCAGGGCTCTCTTTTTATATTTGCCGTATAATTACATGCCCGGGACAAAAAAGAGCCCAGAATTCATCCTGGAAGGGCTAAATGTAAATAAAATTTTACATAAAAAGGGGTTTCCAAGGGCCCTATAATTTACTATATTATACTTGTATTCAAAAAGAGGTTATAGAATGGAAAAAGAATTGCTTGAACAAATGGACGGTTTTCGTTGCGACTCTGGTGATCCGATTGCTTGGACTCGTATGATTATGGCTCATTACAAGAAGTTTCGTATTGATATGTCGAAAAAGACTATTATCGATACGCCGTTAGATTTTAACCCCGTCACAAAAATGGTTGAAGTTAACACAGCTAAGGTTAAGTCCATTCTTGAACTGACAAAAAATGAAAAACTTAAGGTTGAATTTATTTAAGGAAAATTAAAATGGCAACTAAAACTGTCTATCTTCCGATTACAATCGAAACTGAAGATGAAATTTCAGACGCTCAAGCTAAAAAGCTTGTCAACACAATGAAGGAAATGCTGGATGATGACTTCTATAATCGCGACAACATGTTTGATAACGCTATGGAGTTTGATATTCCGCTCGCAAACATTAAGATCCTTAAATCTCTGTCGATTAATGAAATAGTTTTAAAATAATTCACTTAACAAAAGGAAAACTAAAATGGCACATTTACCGCAAATTATTACACATTTGAGTGATAACGATTTTTATAAGTATACGATGGGACAGATGTTTGTGCATCAGTTCCACGATGCTAAGGTCGAATGGACTTATAAGAACCGTGATCCTCAGCGTATTTTTACTCAGGAAATGATTGACGAAATCAATTATCAGATTGATTTGTATGCAAGGCTCCGTTATACACAGTGGGAGCTGGACAATTTCGCCAAGATTAACTTTATGGTCCACGACTACGTTGGTTTCCTTAAGCGTTATACCGTTGACCGTAATGAAATTACTTGTAAGATGGATGAAGCCATCAAACAGCCTGAAATTCACTTCCGTGGATATAACATTGACGTTTCTTATCACGAAGTTCCTGTAATGGCAATTGTATCGGAAGTTTGGTTCCGCATGACTTATAACGAAGATGAACAGAAGAAGATTATTGAAGACGCTAAGAAGATTTTCCTTCAGAAGTTGCAGGACCTTGTCGATGGTAAGATTGATATGGCCGCATTCTCTGAATTTGGTACTCGTCGTCGCTTCTGCAAGGAATTCCAGGAATGGATGCTCCGCACTATGTATGAATGGATGCAGAAGTATGAAATTCTTCGCCGTCTGTTTGTCGGTACTTCGAATGTTTATTTTTCCTTCCTCTTTGGTTGGAGCCCTAAGGGAACGATGGCTCACGAAGCCGTTGAAGTTGTTGGTCAGGGCTATCCTTTCCACAACCCTGCTTGGTCGAACTACTATATGATGAAGGCATGGACAAAGGAATACGGTGTTAAGAACGGTATTTATTTGACCGACTGCATTACGACTGATTGCTTCTTGAAGGACTTTACTGACAAGTTTGCAACTCTGTTCGGTGGTCTTCGCCATGATAGTGGTGATCCGATTGAATGGGGTGAGAAGATGATTGCTCACTATCAGAAATTGGGCATTGATCCGAAGACGAAGACTTTGCTCTTCAGTGATAGTTTGGATTTTGAACGTGCCGCAAAGATTACTGCACACTTTAAGGGTCGTTGTAATATTGCATTTGGAATTGGTACTTGGTTGCTGAATGATACAGGTCATTTTAAGGCAATGAATCAGGTGATTAAGCTCACCGAAGTGAACGGAATTCCTGTCTGCAAGATTAGTGACAGTGCAGGTAAGTTCATGGGTAAGAGTGAAGTTTACCGTGAATTCTTGCAGCGCGCTATCGATTGGCGTGTTAAGAATGAAACTGACTTTGCATTCCGCATGTAATATAAAGTAAAATTGAATAAAAGCCCAGATGTAAAAGTCTGGGTTTTTGTGGTTAATAAATAATGCAACTATGAAAAAGATAATAAAGATAATAACAACAGTATTTGGAATTTCGGCTATTTGCTATTTAGTTGCACGTGAAAAAGTTTTAATTAAAAAGACAGCACATGACTGTGACAAAATAAAATTAAAATGAAAAGATTAAATGTTATAACTGGATTGATGGGCTCAGGAAAGTCCACTGTTTCGAAAATCCTTAGAGAAAAAGGATATGAAGTATGGAACTTGGATAAAATATCCAAGAATGCAATTTGTAATGAATTGTGGGGAACATTGACGAAGTTATATGGTATAAATGATTTTGAAGAATTGAGAAAAGCATATTTTGATCCAAAGTATGATGGAGTAAGAAAAGAATTTGAAGCGAAGTTGGATGATTATTTGGCATTACGAATAAGTTATCTAATGAAACAGCGGAAAGATGCATTTTTTATTGAGATGCCTGCTTTTGAGGATAGACGATTTAGTAAATTCTTAATAAAGATATTTGAAAATGATTTACGAGGTCGACAAGCAAGTTTCTCATTCGACATTTATTTGGTTAAAACTGATGACACGTCTAGACTAAAAAGATTGGAAGCTAAAGGATTTAATTTGGAACAAGTTAATGCAAGGTTGCGATTACAATCCGAAAAAATTCTATGGGAACATAAAATAATTGATAATTCTGGAACTGAAGAACAATTAAGAGAAAAATTAGACTCTATGTTTAAAAATAAGAAATAAAAGGTTGACAGGACCTTTTATTTTTATTATATTATCGATATAGATAGAAGTATTGATGATATGATGGCATGTTTTGAAAAAGTCAAAATGATTTTTGGAGTTAGTTATGGATATTCAAGAGATGTATGATACATTTGAAAATCAAATAGGTCATAAGCGTCCATTTTATATTCGTTTCATGGTACCAAATTATGACAAATTAAAAGAATGGCGTTCATTAAAAGCAAAACGTAATTGGTTATTAAAGAATCATGGATATAAAGTTGAAGATACAAGAATTAGATATGTTCCAGGAGATATAACTAAATTGACAGATATAGAAAGTGCTGAGTTAAGACGTATTAATCATGCAATGGATAGTATTCAATTTAATGGTCATCAATTAAAAGATTTAATGGTTCAATACGGAGTTAAGAAGCTATGGAGTTTGTAAAGATGATGGACTATTTAGATGCTCAGCTTAATGCAGATAAAACATTCATGGATAGATTCTTAGATGAGAAAATGATTAAGTCAAAGAAATTTAAAAGAGCTTGGCAGAATAGAGATAGATGGTTAACTTGGTATCATCAATCATTAGATGAAGTTTTAAAAAATGAAATGCATCAAAATTTAAAACGCTGTGAAAGGTATCTTGATAAATTGTTATATTATGGTTATAGTTATAATGAATTAAAAAAGAAAATGTTGTGGTAATATATGAAAATTAAATGGAAACAAGTAGAAATTGAATGCACCATAGATGAATTTGAAGATATGGTTGCACGTGGTTGGTTTGGTTTAAAGTCTTTACAAGAGGCTTTTGATGAAGAATATCCTGATTTAACAGTTCCAAAGGAAGATACTGATAAAGTATGGCCTCAATTGAAAGACCACACAATTATGATGTATGGAACAGACACACCTCCAGATGAATATCCTTGGAATCAGCCTTATGTTTATAAGCCAACTCGTTTGAGTGATTATGTAAGTAGTTGTGGACCAACAGCAAATTCACAGATATTCCCTCATCCGGTTCCTATTCATCCAAAGCAAGCCGAAGAAGAATTTGTTGAGAAAGAAGTAGTTTGTTGTGGTATACCATATAAAGTAAGGAAGTCTAAGAAATGAAAAAGATTTATAAAGTATTTTTATATACAGGAATTAGAATTCCAGATGCACCAACTAAGTATTATTATTTGGAAACTAAAGAATTGGCACAAAAGTTTTGCAATTTAAAGAAAGAGCAAGAAGGTACTGAATGGCAGTGGAAAGAAGTTGATGTCATGACAAATGAAAATGATTTTTATAGGAAGGTATTAAAATGAAAGAAAAGTTTATAGATATTATTATGTCAAGAACATTATTTGGTTGTAAATTTTGGATTGTATTGGATGTATTATTCTTTATCTTTGATGTTCTTTGTTTAGCGACTGGAGGTGGATTAGTATTTGGATTTTTCGCTATCCTAATGCTGATGATGTTTTTTTGGCATGCAAAAGAGCTCAAAGAATTTAAAGAAGCTAATCATTGAAAGAGGTGATGATAGAGACGATGATCGTCCATTTATGAAGATTATTAAGAAATATGCGAAGGATTTATAATGAGTATTAAGTTTTTTCTAGATACAGCAAAAAATGAATTAGAAGATTTTAAGACTTTTCCATCTGCATTTCAAAAGTTATGTGAATTAGCTGAGACTGAAGAAAAGGGAATTGTCCAACAATGGAAATATCCTGATTTATTTAAGTGGTTAAATCATTCTACATTTTTAAGTGCAGAAAAGAGAAGTAAGTTAGTTGTTCCAGTAAAGTATGATGATGAATATACGCATCATTATTATATTACTGCTGGTGGAAAGAATTATTCTATTGCAATTGTGACTGGTTGTGGAACTGAAATGTGGTTCATGAAATTGTCTGAAAAGGAATTTGATGAAATCTTCCCAAAAGTAGAATTTGCAAGTATAGCTCTTTATAATGAAATCTATAAATTAAGATTGCCTGAATTAGAAGAAGAGGTTGAAAGGCTACAAAAGAAGTATGATGATGAACAGTCAAAAATAAAAGCAGTAGAAACAAAGTTAAAGTCTGTAGATTGTGCAAATGCATTGATGGCAGTCTTTGGATTGAAGTTAGATGAAGCTTCAGAAAAGAAGGTGCAGGAATGGAGAGATGAATTGGATGAATTAAAGGATCCAGGTGGATTTATCAGAAAAATGCAGGAGATTAGATATGGCAAAAATAAAGGATGATGATCCATTGACACAAGAAGAAAAAGAATTCTACAAAGATTTTATGAAGAACTGTGTAGACAAATACAAAGATAAGATTAAACTCGGTGCAGGAATTCCATTTGAGCATGATCATAAAAATGAAAATGATGATGTTTTCACTGAAATAAGAAATGAATGGAAACAAGGAGAAGACTAATGTGGCCTTTTACAAAGAAAAAAGAAGATACTGAAGAAGCAGTAGAAAAGAACGATAGACTTGGTCTTGCAAGAGATCAAATCAGTACAGAGTTAACTCGGTTTCGTAATACATTAAGTGATAAAAATTTGACTGAAAATGATGTAGGCCTTTGGTTTACAACTAAAGATGTTAATACAAAGTATCAAATTTGTAATATTGAAGCATTGATTAAAACTGAATCTAAGAAACTTGGTGAACTACTTCAGAAAGTTATCAATCATCCAAATTTTAATGTAAAAACATATTGTCCTAAGCTTTCTCATTGGCCATCATTTTATGATGCTGTTAAGACTATCATGAATAAAGGTGATTATGGAATTGGACTGGATAAGCAATGGTTTAAGATTAATATTGAAACAAATGATATAAATGAAATTAATGAATTTATTGATGGTATTGGTTATTTTGCAAAGTCATGTATCAATAGATTTAATAGTAGTAGAGACTTAGAATTCTTAAAAGAAATGGAAGATTTAAGAATGAATGAAGATGTAGTAATTGGATCTTCTGAACTATGGTTAAAATTAAATCCAGTTAAAGCTGCTTGGTATTTGGATGCAGTTAGAATTAAATATAAGGATCATAACAAGAAGTATTTAGATTTATATGAAGACTATATTGCTGAATTATTTGCATATAAGCTTCGTCAAGAAAATGAGGATTCTTATTATAAACATGTATGCACTACACTTGTTCCTAAGATTAGTTTATATAGAAAAGATTTATTCTTAAATAGATACAAGGAAATTACTGAAGAAGAATCTCGTCAAAAGATTTCTGGTGAATTTGTTAAGAAAGTAAATAAAATGCTATGAAAAATACACAGAAAGACAGATTTGAAAAGAAGCTAATTCGTTTCATTAGAGAATGGGATAAAAAACATCCTATTACTATGTTGGATTGGCAAGAATTCAGTGCTACTCTTTATAAGAAGTATGGTTTCACTGATGAAGAATGGCATAAAGCAATTCGTTTGACTAAATCATGGACAGCTGATGAAAATGGATTGAAAAAGACAAAGCGTATTCAACGTAAGAAAACATTACGTGATACATATCATGATTTAGATAGAAGTGATATGAATGATAACCAAAATGGAGAAGCTGAATTGAAAGCAGAAGATGATTATATCATGGATGTTTTTGATTCATATTATGATGAGGAGGATATGCAGCGATGAGAAATTTTAATATAGTAGTAAATACAATGATTGCAAATACTCAAGATGCTAAGCTATTGAATGACTTTAAAATTGTTAATCTAGAATCGCGCACAAGCGCTCCTGAGGTCATTTGGGACATTTATGGTAGGAGAATATCAGACCTACTATATAATTATGCCAGAGTTAATTCTGGTGCATTTGATCCATGGTTCAGTAAGGTTATGTCGATTTTTACTGAGAAGAATGAAGAACTTTGTTTAGAATATATTAAGAGTGTGCATAATTCATGATTAAGAAAATAGAAGAAGCAAAAATTGTATTAGCATGTGAAGATGATCCTGTTTTATTTGCAGAGATTGCTTGCATGTGTAATAATATGGAATTATATGATTGGCAAAAAGAATTGCTTGAAGAATTCCATAAAAATTTAAAAGTAGATTGTGATACAAGAAATCATTTAGTTAGCGCTAGACCAAAATGTGGAATAACTACCGTTTATGCTTTATATTCATTATGGAATTCTATATTTAAATATGGTTTTAACACTTTATATTATACACAGACAAATAAGTCAGGTAAAGAATTCTTAAAACTGATTGATACTATTAAAGATAATTTACCAACATATCTAAAAGAAGATTATAAAGAAAAAGTAAGTTATGGTCGAAGATTTGAATCAGGAAATAGAATTTGTATGGCAACGAGTACAAATGAATGTAGAGGATATTCTACTAATTTGACTATATTGGATAATTGTAGTATGATGACAGATGCAAACATTGAAGATTTTATGCAATGTATGTTTCCTGTTTTATTTAGTGGCAGCGCAAAACATTTAAGTCAATTGATAATGTCGAATAATTTAGATGTTCCAAAGCCATTTACAGTGATATATGAACGAGCGAATGAAGGTGCAAATTCATTTAAAAGACCACATATTATAGACGCTTAAGACTTAAGCGTCTTTTCTTTTATATAAATAAAGAAAGGAGAAATTAATATGAATTTAAATGAAGCTAAAAAGTTATTAAAGAATAATGGTTATCTAATAGAAGATACTGAAACTAATGACGAAGAATATGATGCATTAGATAATGAATGGGATAAAAAATGGGGTAATGTTTCTGATAAAGCTCTAGATAATCTCAATAAGAAAATGTATAAAGTTCGTAGTAAACACATGGACTTGGAAGATAAAATCAATCATGCTAAAAATTATAATGAAGCTAACCCAATATGGAATGAATTATCAGATAAAGAAAAAGTCGCAGCATTAAAGAAAATGATTGAAGAAGATGGCTTGTCTTTCAATGATGAAAACCCAATGAATCCAGATAGCAGTGATATTTTTGCAGATTTCTTTGATATTCCTAAATGTCAAGAAGTTTATGAAAAAGCTACTGATAAGCTTGAAGATATTTACCTTAATAATGGATATAGATCTGTTGAATGGGATGATTTCTTAATGTCATATCTAAATGATATTATGCTTGATGTTCTTAATGGACACGGTATTAAACAGATTGTCAGTGATTATAGATGCTAAGGGTATAACATGAATTTAAATGAAGCAAAACAAGAATTAATTGAGCATGGTTATATCATTAAGGAAAGTAATACTCCTACCTATGTAAAAGGCAAGAGAAATATGTATTCTAAGATGAATAATCAAGATTTGGTAGTTGCATTCTATGCACATTGGATTGGTTATGATTCTGATGGAATGAAGAGTGGAACAAGTAATAACCCAACATGTGAAAAGATTGATAATATGTTATATAAGAGATTAGGACTTGTTTGGGATGAAGCTTGTAATAAATTAAATGCTGAAGTGACTAAAATTACTGAAGAAGCATATCCTATTAAAGGAAAGCCAAGATATATTGATATTATGAAACAAGCAAAAGCAGCATGGCCAAATGTTGTAATTTACTTGGTTGATAATATGGGTAAAGTATTCCAAGATGCACGTGAAAAAGTTAAAGCTAATGAAGAAGAATATAAATCACGTGGTTATACAGATGAATATATCTGGGGAGAAGACGTTAAAGGTAAATTAGAATGAGATTTGATGACCAAGTAATTGCACTTTTTGGACGAATTCAATTTCTATCTTAAAGATATTAAAGAATATTTGGATAATAAAGATATAGAAAATTTGAAACTTTATATTCAAAAAAACTTTAAATTGATTGATGAAGACGTTATAAATGCAGTTTGTAAAAAGTTAATAGATTAATTTAATTCCATATATTTTAAAGCAGGGTTGACGAAGCCCTGCTTTTTTTGTATATTGTTTATATGATAGGAACAATAGTTTTTTCAAATGAATCTGTGCAACAAGTTTTTAATAGTCTGTCACTGTTGAAGAATCATAAATCGCAATTTAAAAATCCGCGAGTTATGGAATTTACTGATATGGAGAAATTACGAAATAAATTGAAAAGCTTTCAATATTTGTTATATCTACCTGATTATCTTTTGGTTGAATTTGATGGTAAGATTTATAATGGTATGGATCCAGAAGTATTAAAAATTATTGATGATTGGATTGATATACATTACATGAAGGAAAGTATTTTATGATAGCAACAATAGTTTATACAAATACAGCACATGACGATGATCTAAGATGTAGAATGTCTCCATATCCAAATGTATTTGAATATAAGGATATAACAATGTTGCGTTCTAAAATAATAGATTTACAATATTTTTTATATAGGCCTGATTATATTTTTGTTGAATTTAATGGATATGTTTATAATGCAACAACTTTTGATTCAGAAGAATCAAAAGAATTAATGAAAATTATAGATGAATGGATCCAAGAACATGTACTTATATAAAGGAATTTATGATAGGAACTTTAACATGGCATTTTTATAATTGCGTGACAATTGGAATTGATGAAGATAAATGTGAACATGCAGTGTATAGAGAATATGAAAATTTAGAAATTATGTTGCATGATATTAGAAAATTACAGCATCGTCCATTTGTTGAACCTGATTATGATAATGAAATTAAATTTCATGAGTATTTAAGCCCATATTCGTTATGGACCAAGATTTCTAATATTGAACATAAATTTGATTATTATCCTACAGCTGGAGATGAAATTTTCTTTGTTGAATATGATGGTTATATTTGGGATTGTACTGACATTAATAGATTAAGACAAGTTAAACAGCGCTTAATTAAGGAATTAAAAGTATGAGTACTATGGAAGCATTTTCACATCCTATATTAGATCAAAGACCAGATGAAGCAATTATGTTGTATACTGATATAACGTCTTTAAATGATATATGTATGGCTAATTATGAAGATAATTTTAAGACTAAAGAAGCAATATTTAATTGTGCTCATCGTTATTATAGAAATTTAGGTTTTTTAAAAACTTTCAATTTTGAATTATATGAAGATTCTATATTTTTAATACTTTATCATGATAAACTTTATAATGTAAAATTTGATTATGATTGGCAAGAATTTATATTTGCTTTAGATTATCAAGGAATGCCAGATTTATGAGAAGCTCATTAGATGAATTTTTAGATATTGGTGCTGACCATCGTCCAGATAGTATAGCGGTTGTATTTACTGATATTACATCATCACGTTCTAATATGTATGCTGCATCTTATAAAGATGATTATTTTGATAAAGAAGAAATCTTTACTGCATTACGTAAGTATCGAAGTAATTTGGATTTTTTAAAAATGTTTGATAATAATCAATATAGAAAATCTATTTTAGTTGTAGCATATCATCGCCATTTGTATAATTTGAAATATAATCCAGATTGGATGGATTTTCTATGTGAATTCAATTACAAAGGAATGCAAAGTGATAGGTGATTATATTGGAACAATTACTTGGGGTAGAGGAAAGAAACCTAATATAGTTGTTTACTATGAAGGTGACCCTAAACATAATAAAAATGAATTTTGGGACACTATGAGAAGTATCATGTTGTTTGGTATAGATGCAATTGTTGAATATCAAGGATTTTGTTATTACTTACCTGATAGAGAACAAAGAATACAAATTACTCAAATTGTTTCTCAAAGACCAAGTGTAAAAGAGGTTATAAAATGAATGAAATGGCTATAGCTTGGTTCAATCCTTTTGGTCCACCTGGTAAAATAACTGTGCATGAATATAAGAAATGGCAATCTTTATATGCTGACTTTAGAGGAGCATTTGGTTTTGGAGGACCAGATGGAACAATGAATTTTTGGGTTGTATATGAAGGTTATATCTATTATGGAAATAGTCCAGAGCAATTAGCTAAGCTTAGAAAGATTTTAGATTATAGACAATTTTGTCCATATATTTCTAGTATTCTAAAAGATCCAAAAAAAGAGGAAAATGAATGAAATTTTCAGATTTATTTGACTGGGAAAACCGCCCATTGTGTAGGAGAATTGGTATATTTATCTATGCCTGTTTATGGATAGGCACATACGCATTTTTATTTTCATTATTAGGATAACAAAATGTATACAGGTTATTATGCACAATTAAAGAAATATTTGGCAGATGGTTTATATCCAGTATCAATTGCAGGAAAGTGTCCTGATTGGTATCATGGAGCAGAATATAAGAAGTTGGCACCAAAGTGGTCATTTTTCTCTGAATGGAAGAATGGTTCACATAAAGGTGATAATGACTATTATATAAAGAATTTCCATGAATTGGTTTTAAATGAATTGGATCCTGCACAAGTAATAAAAGAATTGGAAGGATTTACTGGAGTAAGTTCAGATAAGATTATTTTATTGTGTTATGAGAAGCCTGGTGATTTTTGTCATCGTCATTTAGTTGCAGATTGGTTAAATAATTATCGTGAAGAAAAGAGAGATGTTAATTTAGGAGCAGTCACTGAATGGATGAAGTAAAAGAAAAGAAAGAAAAAAGAATACCATGGAATAAAGTTAAAGATTATTTAATTGGTTTAGGCTATAAAATAGAAAATGATAGTGATCTGTTATCTGCAATGAATGAAGAACAGCATAAAGCAAATGAAAGAGAAATAAATGAAAAGGTTAAAGAATGGATGAAGTAAAAGAAACACTTGCAAAAATAGAATCTGAAGAAAGACTAAAATTCATTTATGAAATTCATAAGTCTGCAAATTCTAATACTTTAAGAAATCCATTATCTTTGGCAATTGCTGCATCTGTTTGTAAAGAGACTGGTGTAAAATTTATTAAATTTACAGATCTTTATGAAACACATCATTGCACAATTCTTATGGATAAAGAAGATATGTATTTGCCGGCATTACAATTAGGAAAGAAGATTACACGAGAAGCAACAAATGCAGTTGTAAATTTTGTTAACTCTGAAAAAGAAAGAAATTATTTACGGTTATACAATATTAATGTGCAATATGATTTAGAATTTGCTATGCTTCAAGTAGATATTGATTATGTTAGGGATTTGAAAGATGAGTAAGATGAGTGATTTTGTTGCTGATTATGTAAAGCGATGTTATGATGATAAACTAATGGAAGCATGGAAGAGTAATGCTAATTATTCAGGATTTACAGGTTCAGTAGCATTAGACCCATTGACAAAAGGAATTCGTAAGCTATTTGAAGATGCTTATGTACCATTAAATTTAAAGGAAAAACCATTTTTAGAACAAGTCGTGGAGATTGAAGATGAATAACTTATGGAAATCCTTTATTAGAAAGTTGCCAAAGAGAATTCTTCTTGAAAATAAAATATATTATCCTCAAGTATGGTTTATTTGGTGGCATTATGTATGGGAAGGAGTAGCAGAGTATTGTTCACCTGCATATTATTCAAAATTAGAGGATGCTAAATCTTTCATAGAGCATAATTGGGATCCAATAAAAAAACCAGAAAAGAAAGTAGTTTGGAGAAGTAAATAATGAAGATTAAGGAATTAGGTGGACTATAATGAATAAATTTAAAGTGACTTTTGAAGGTGCAGATTCTGAAGAAGGTGAACAGGTATTTACTTTACCAGATCAATTAGATGAATTTGTAGAGCAAATCCGTTTATATGCAACACATAATTGTGATTTTTATGTAAATGGAAAATCTTATTCAGGAGAACCAGATTAATGAGGATGCAAACACTTATGTTTAGTTTTAAGAAGAATTTATCAAAAGATTTTCAAAAGAGAATGCAAGAAAAGCTTGAAATGTGGGAATATTTGAAGGCTTTACCTACAATTGAAGAAGCTTCTAAATTAATTGATGACTCTGACCAAATTAGAGCCTTATATAATCGTAATATAGAACCTTTCAATATAGCAGAGGATAAGAATGACTAGTGAAAAATTCAATGAAGTAATTAAAGCTATTAATTTAATGCTTAAAGATTCAACTTTAAGATTAGACAAATTAGATAAAGATTCTATAGAGGATAATGATTTAGTTTTAGGTTTTATACAAAAGAATAGAACTGATGGATATGAATGGTATTCTATTGAAGTGACTTTTGAAATAAAGCCTGTTATAAAAAATAATTGTATTTCATTAGATATTAAATATGAGTATGATAATATAGGTGATGCTGGTTGTGATGCAACTCCAGAAGAAATAAAATTAGTCCAAAATATCATTAAGCAAATAAAAACAAACGAAAAAACAAAAGGATTTACTTGGAATTATGACATTAGATAAAGATTTAGCAATGAAGAAAATTAATAAAAGTATTGTGACTTGGGATAGACTTATAAATCATGCAAAAGGCCACGAAAAAGATATGGTTGTAATTAAGCTTCCTGAACCTATAAAGCGTGAATATACTAAACCAGGAACAAATGAAGTTGTTAATGTTGAATTTCCATGTATATCATTTATTAAGTTACCAAATGGTAAAGAAGTTTCTGTACTAGTTCGTTTCGATGAAAATAATCGTCCATTGTTTGGTATTTCTGAAGAAATTATGAAAATGTTTGTTGAAGAACAAGAAGAAAAGGAGTCGACTTATGGCAAAGATAGCAATAATTAGTTATGCAGAAGATGAATATGATAGAGATGAAGTATATGATATGACTCCAGAAGATTTTGACCCACAAGATGTTAAAATCTATGATACAAAAACATTAAAAGCTCAAGATATTTGTAATATCGCTAGTTGGTGTCATTCTTGTGG
>ENA-UPTA01003219-UPTA01003219.1-activated-sludge-metagenome-genome-assembly--contig:-NODE-3219-length-16194-cov-5.509201_pt1 | contig 16194 bp, 13 predicted proteins | sample MGYA00238184_ERZ773361 | MGnify/ENA primary metagenome ERZ773361 (study PRJEB29100, sample SAMN05720205) | activated sludge metagenome | isolation source: anaerobic digester from wastewater...
ACAAAAAGCAAGACCCACACTTCGGAACGGGCCGGCGGGAAACGGGACGCCGGCCCCTCTTCGGTGCTGTTTTCACGTCGGTCGCCAGAATCCCGAGGACGGAGCTTGGGCACGAGGGTGTGGGGAAATGGGCGATATAGGGTTCGAACCTATGACCTCACGGGTGTGATCCGTGCGCTCTGACCAACTGAGCTAATCGCCCGAACGGACCCATTAGAGCCGATCCCCTGCCGCCTGTCAAGACCGTTGGAACGGCAGAATCCTGGAATATTGTGAAAACGGCCGCTCGACCAGCCAGCAGTCCACCATTCCATCGCTCCTCTCTCATCCGCCGGGCTCAGGTGGCCACGAGGTTCACCCGGCCGAGCTTGACGCCCTTCATACTCAGCATGTTCTCACCCACGCGGTTGATCTCGCCGACCTGGCCGCGAAGGACGATGATCTCCAGGCAGTCGTGGTGGTCCAGGTGGACGTGCAGCGAGGAGATCGCCTGCAAGAGGTGCGAGTGCTGGATCGCGATGAGCTTCTCCGCGAGATTGGCGGCATGGTGATCGTAGACGATGAAGACCGCCGCCACGGCCTGGGCCTGCGGGTCGGCCAGCCGCTCCTGGCTCAACTGCTGGCGAACCAGGTCGCGGATCGCCTCGGAGCGGCTCTGATAGCCCTGCCGGGCGATCAGCTTGTCGAAATCGGCCAACAAGTCCTTGTCCAGGGATACCCCGATGCGTTCCAACTCTGCCATCAGTCCTTCCTACAACGGTAGATCACCTGCTGGGCAAATAGATTAGCCCCAAACCGGATCGGGCTCAAGCTCGTTTCCACCAGCGGGATTCGTTTCTCGATGGTGACCCCGAGCCGGCGGCAGAACGCGTCGAAATCCTTCAGCGACAGGAAATGGATGTTCGGCGAGTTGTACCAGTCGAAGGGGAGCTGGCCGGTGACGGGGGATCTGCCCCGCAGCAGCAGTTGCAGCCGGCACCGCCAGTGGGCGAAATTCGGGAAGCTCACGATCACCTTGCGGCCGACGCGAAGGAGTTCCTTGAAGACCCGTTCGGGGTCCTTGATGGTCTGGACCGTCTGGGACAGGATGGCGTAATCGAAGCTCTTGTCCCCGTAGCTGCCGAGTCCGCGGTCGATGTCCCGCTGGATGATCGAGATCCCCCGGCAGGCGCTGCCTAATACGAGCGACTCGTCCAGCTCGATTCCTCTGCCCTTGATGCCCTTGTCGACCGTCAGTCGGGCCAGCAGCTCGCCGTCGCCGCACCCGACGTCCAGGACCGTCCTGCCCGGCTCGATCAGTGATTCGATCAGCTCATAGTCCACGCGGGCCCGATGGTTCTGTGCGGACTTGGCCACGCGGCACCGCCCCTTGCAGCAGTCTCCCAATGGGCCGGCGTTCACTCCCGGCCGGCGCGTCGCCCGCAGGAAACTCGCGAGAAACGCCCCCAGCGTCTCCTCCTCCAGCAGGAAGGCATCGTGCCCGTAGCCCGAGGCGATGTTGCAGAAGCTGACGTCCTTGCCGTTGGCGACGAGGGCATCGACCATGGCCTCGGACTGGCCCGGCGTGAAGAGCCAGTCGCTGCTGAAACTGACCACGAGGAAGCGGGCTCGCACGCCGGCGAAGGCCTTTTCCAGCGAGCCGTAGTCCCTCGGAAGGTCGAAGTAGTCGGCCGCCTTGGTGATATAGAGGTAGCTGTTCGCGTCGAATCGCTCGACGAAGGTCTGGCCCTGATGATCCAGGTAGGTCTCGACGGAGAACTCCGACTTGAAGTCGTAACTGTATTTCTCGGCGCCTCGGAGCTGACGCCCGAATTTCTGACGCATCCCTTCCTCGGACAAGTAGGTGATGTGCCCGATCATGCGGGCGATCGCCAGGCCCTGGCCCGGAACCAGACCATCGTGGTACTGTCCCTCGGCGAAGTTCGCGTCGGCCAGGATGGCATTTCGGCCGACGGCGTCGAACGCGATGGACTGGGCCCCGAGATGTGTCGTCGTCGCGATGGGGATGGCCGCATCCATCATCTCGGGGTAGGCGATGGACCACTGAATGGTCTGCATCCCGCCGATGGAGCCGCCGATCACGGCCAGCAGATGCTTGATGCTCAGGGCGTCGAGCAGCAACTTCTGGACGTTCACCATGTCGGCGATGGTGATAATGGGAAAATCCAGGCCGTAGGGCTGGCCGGTGGCCGGGTTGATCGATGAGGGCCCCGTCGTCCCGGCGCAACCGCCCAGGAAGTTCGAGCAGATCACGAAGTACTCGTTCGTATCGATCCCCTTGCCCGGCCCGACCATGCCGTCCCACCAGCCGGATTTCTTGTCACCAGCACAGTTATGGCCGGCCACGTGGGCGTTGCCGCTCAGCGCGTGGCAGATGAGAATCGCGTTGTCCCGGGCCTCGTTGAGCCGCCCGTAGGTCTCGTAGGCGACGTCGATCGGCCCAAGCGTCTTGCCGCACTCCAACTGCAACGGCTTGTCCTGCTCGACGAGCCGAATAATCTGGGTCTCGACCAGACCCACCGAGGTTTCACTGTTGTCTGCCATGTCGAAAAAGAATACAACTCACAACTGCCTTCTGTAAAGCACCGCCGGACGCCCCGTCGGCCTGGCGTATCTACTGCGCCCAGAGGGCGGGAGTTTGAAGACGCTCTCTACGCGATACGCCACATCCCGTCGGTACGCAGGCAATCCGCGAAATTCACCCTTGCCATTCATTAGCGTTAATGGCCAAATTGCCGAGCATCGTTCCCATCACCGATCTGCGACAGGACGCGACTTCGATTGTGAATCATCTGTCCACATCGGGTCTTCTACCGCATCAAGGATAAGACCGTATGGGTCGTGGCCATATGGCATGGGGCCCAACTTCCCGGGCAGCCACACGAGGTCGAAGGTGAACGGCCGTCATCGCGATCTCAAGAATAGCACGCCCGGCGCAGCGCTTCGCAGAGTGACTCAACCAATCTCTTCGATCGCGCTCTGGATCGCGTCAGGAGACCCTGGTTCAGCTCGATTTCCAGACCCATGTAATCATCCGGGTCGAAGATGCGCCGCAGCGCAGTCGTCAGACCGTCGGCACGACCCCGGTAGGGGTAATTGCGCCGGATGCGAAGCGCGCTCGTCTCCTGAAGTGCCTGCTGCAAGTTAAGGGCGAAATGCCTCTCAGCATTCCGTTTGGGGTCGTATAGCAGACCGATGTCGGCTGTGCGGACCTGTCCATCCAGGACCGGTGTGAAGCTATGCAGGGCCAGATGCAGAACTTGCCCGTGACGGCGGATGCTCGTGGCGACAGCCTCGGTCACGGCGTCTCGGTGGGGCCGCCAGATGCGTTCGATCAGAGCGGCCTTGTCTACGGCGGCCAGGTCCCGGCTGAACTCGGAGAACAGATTCCGATGGTGCAGCGAGCGATTTGGCTCGATCAGCAGACGGGAGGTCCAACAGGCCAACAGCGGCGTGCCCAGGATTTCGGCGGCATGCCGGGCCACCGGCGCGATGCCGATATCGTAGCCGCGATGCGTCGTCAGGATCGCACGATTCGATGTGAACAGATGTCGATACCGCCGGGGCACGGCGTGGCCCGCGTGCTCGCACGACAGGACAATTGCTCCCCATCGGCTCAGGGCATCAACATGTGACCGTTTTCCAGGCATAGGCACAGGGCGCGAGCCGTGGCTCGCAGGCTTTCCGGGTTCGCGGGTCCCGTCATGCGGCGCATGCGCGTGGCCAAGGTCCCGTGGGCCAGTATCCGGTTCAGGGCCTCAGCCTCCGGGCCGGATGGGCCTCCGAAACGGGCGATCAGAGCCGCCCAGATCTTCGCTGTACTCGCGGGGCTGGGCATGCCCAGACAGGCCAGGTAATCTGTGTCGTCGATCACCGCGCTCTCGCCGTCACGAATGGTCTTGAGCAGACTCTGCAGGAGCCGGTCGGAAGCGAGGGCATTGATCTGTCGGCGCAGGCCTTCGTCTGCTTGGGTGAATCCTCGAATCACCGAGGCGACAGCCCCCAGCACGGCCAAGTCCGCCCAGGGACACTCCTGGACGTCCACGACGCGGACCTCGATCGTCTGGCGGTCGAACCGGGCAATGGCCCCGCGGGCGTTGGCCCACTCGAAACGGAGCACCCCCTCCGGATCGTGGGGCGCGAGGTCGTCGTAAATCTGCCGGAGAATCCGGTCGTGGTACTCAGCCGTACTCTCGACCGGCTCGGGAATCACGTGACCTGTCACGGCGAAGATCCTTGCGCAGTTCTTGCGGTACGCCTCCAGGCGGCTGTCCAACAGGCCGGTGGCGCGTCCGTCGAGGAAGGGCGAGGCCGCCGCGATCCCCGGGATCAGGGGCAGCACCAAACGAACGGCCGCGTGCAGTCGAGCGAACTCCCTATCGTCGGCGAACGGCAGGTTCAAATGAGCGGATTGGAGGTTCGACCACCCGTGCCCGCGACAGTCGAAGATCCGGTTGAACGTGTTGTAGATCGTAGCGTTGTCATGTGGCCACAGGCGGGTCTGTGAGAACGGGTCCATCCAGGGGTGAACGGCCGAGGGCATCAGGCACGCGTTCCACGGCTCCAGCAATCGGTTGATGGCTCGAACATCCCCCTGAAACAGTCCGGACAGGCCCGCCATACTCGACGCCGGCCCATTTGTCTTGAGCTCGATCACGTGCAGGACCAGCTCGTTCGACCAGGCCAGAGGCCCCCGTTCCACGTCGCCGGTCAATTCTCCGGCGGCGGCCTCCAGCACCCGGTCGGCAATGGGACGGACGTCGAGGCCATCCCGATCCACGATCATGTACTCCAGCTCGACGCCGAAGCCTTCGAACAGGTGCAGCGGACCTGTATGTTCGGCGGTCGGCTCGCTCATTGGGAAGGCGCTTCCTTCAGGGCGGGGGACTTCTTGGCCTCCATCCGCTGGAGAAAGACCGCCATGATCTGGTCGTAGAGACGGTCCTTGAGGATCTTGTCCTCCACGCCCGCGTCGATGTTGGGATTGTCGTTGACTTCCATGACGTAGAAGCGATTCTCCACCTGCTTGATGTCTACCCCATAGAGCCCATTGCCGATCGGCTCGGTGGATCTCAGGGCCAACTTGATGACTTCCGGCGGCGCCGCCTCGACGGTCAGCGTCTCAAACCGTCCCGTTTCCTTGCGTCCGGAAGCCTTGTGATGCACGATCTGCCAGTGCTTGGGGGCCATGTAATAACGACAGACGTACAGGGCCTTGCCGTCCAAGACCCCGACGCGCCAGTCGAACTCGGTGGGCAGGAATTCCTGGGCGATAATCAGCTCGGACTTGTCCAGCATCGCCTCGGCTTCGCTCGCCAGCTCGTCGTGTGTCGTGACTTTCTTGACCCCGGCGGAAAAGGAGCTATCCGGCTTCTTGAGCACGCAGGGCAATCCGATCTCGTGCACGATCAGATCGACGTTGTCTCTGTGCACGATCATCGTGTGTGGCGTGCTGACGTGCTGGTGGGCCATCATCTCGGCCAGGTAGACCTTGTTGGCACACTTGATAATGGACTGGGGATCGTCGATTACGACCAGACCTTCCGCCTCCGCGAGGCGGGCGAACCGAAACGTGTGGTCGTTCACCGAGGTGGTCTCGCGGATGAACAGGGCGTCGAACTCCCGGAGCCGGCCGAAATCCTCCTTGGTAATCGAATCGACATCGATCCCGATCTTCTGCCCGGCCCTGGTGAAGCGGTCCAACGCCCGTTCGTTCGACGGGCCCATCGGATCGTTCTCCTTGTACAGAATGGCCAGGGAATAGCGGTATTCCTGCCTGTGCCTGCTGCGATAGCCTGCCTTCGACAGGTACTGCTCGGCCATCTTGCGAACGAAATCGTGGTGGCTCTCCGGGATTTCGCTGATGTCGATGGTATCGATGTTCTGAAGCTGCCAGCCGCTCTTGCCCCGTGTGAACTCGGCCCGCATCAGCGGGGCGTGAAACAGGTTGAACAGCTCCCGGCACAATCGGTCGTATCGCTTGGCGACGTTCGTGCCGAAGTAGATGCTCAGGGTGAAGCGGTCGCCTTTGATCGGGGCGAGGTCCTTTTCGAGCCGCTCCTCGATCTCCGCCGAGGCGGCCCGCACCATGGCCGGCGTCTGTACGTCTCGAAGCGTCGTGATGCTCGGCACGGGTTTATGGCCGCGGGCCTCGGCCAGCAGGGATACGTAGTAGCCGATGCCCTGGTACTTCTGGACGCGGGCCAGGTTGAAGACGCGGACGCCCGTCAGGCGGGAGAAGACCGGCTCTGTGATGTACTTGCGGGCCGAGACGACCTCCACGCCGGCGATCTTGAGCGGCCATTTCTTGACGTTCTGAACGACCAGCAGAATCTTCATGAGAGTCCCTTCTTGCGGACCGGCGGCTCGATGATCAGGAGATTGGCGTCGTATGTGATGACCCCCAGGAGGATGGCCCCGATCAGACGGTCCATGTCTGTCACGTACAGGTTCGTGCCGGTCAGGGGGTTCTGGCTGTAGGGATCGGCCACGAGGACGGTATGCGCGGCCTGATCGTAGCCGGCGAGCACGACGAAGTGCCCTTGTACCTCGCCCCGGATATCGTCGTCTTCTTCGTCTTTGGTGACCCGCATGGAGCGGTACAGATAGGTCGAGCTCAGCCCGGTCAGAACCGGCAGCCCGGCTTTGAGAAAGTGCCGCAACAGGACCCGGCTGAGGTCTTCGTACCGGATCTGCCCGCCCCGTTCGAGGAACTCCATGTAGCTGCGAATCGCGAGCTCCTGTTTGGCGTGGGAGGCGACCTGCTCCCGAAGCCGGAGTCTCTCATGGAGATCGACGCCGTGGCCAAACCACGTCGGATCGAAGATCATCAGGTTGTACGTATACAGCAAGGCCCGGTACCCGCGAGCCAGGGCATGACTACCCAGCATCACGGCCAACGTCCCGCCCTCGCGCAGCGAGGGCACCTCCCGAATCACCTGGCTCAGGGGGATCTCGTCGCCGAAATACCTGTAGATGGCGTGCAGACAGGTGGGCCCGCACGTGGTGTCGTCCGGCTGGGGCAGGATATCAAACTGGAGCCTGGTTTCCATCGAGGTCCTGGCGGCCGGGCGCACGGGGGGCGGAAACAGGTCGTGTTCCACCGTCTGTTTGCGTCCGTACCCCACAAATCACCCGATTTCGTTCTTTCATACCGGTCCCAGAAAGTATAGCGGAAAGCCGCCCGCTGTAAAGAAGGGGCCGCCGTATTCGCCCGGCAAGGCATACTTACTGCCCTACCCCCCCAAGGTTTGCCCTCCCCCGATTCACGCCGCGGATTTCCGGTGTGGCCCGCGCCCCTCGGGCGGATACAAGCCCTACGGCTCGCACGCCACGCCCTCCCACCGCAGCCGGGGATAGTCCCGGCCCTCGCAGATCGTCCAGGTATCCTCAAAACCCCAGCCGGGGAAGTTGGCCTGCTGCTTCATCTGGGCATCTGTCAGAGGTACGCCGAGACCATTGTCCGGCCCGCCGCCGTCACTTTCGAGCAGGAAGTAGGAGTCGTAGACTTGGCCCGGCGGGTAGAGAGGGTAGGGAAGATCACTGATGTTGTTGTCACCCAGTAAGCCGCCCGCGCCGTTTGTATCTTGCGTCAACAACGCTCTGCTTGTGACACGTGCCGCCGCGTAGCACCGTCTGATCGAACCGCGGTTCCGTCCCGTCAGTCCCCCCACGGCTGTTGGGGCGAAGGCGGTCACCTCGCCGACGGTATAGGAATCGCTGATACTACCTTGATTCGCACAAACCAACCCCCCGATCGCGTAGAGGCCGTCCACGGTACCGTCGGCACGACAGGCTGCGATATGACCCCTGTTGATGCAGGCCAGCATGCCTAAGGCGCTCTTGCCTGTGATGCTGGCGTCCTGGATTCCGAGGTTCACAACGGATGCACTCCGATCCAGAGCACCAAACAGCCCCCCCACATAGGTCGTGCCTTCGACCCTCAAATTCAAGACTACTCTCCCCGCCCCATCAAATCGTCCGCCGAAGTACCCGATGGGCGATTCCCTCCAAACGATCCCGGCCAGATTGATATCCGCCTCCAGCCTGTAACAAGCGGTGAGGTCGTAGTGGTTGATCGCAGCCAAGTCCTCTGCCGTGACGATCCGGTATGGATCGTCGGTTGTCCCGCTGCCATCGAGTTGGAGTGGCTGGAAGTCATCGGATCCGAACGTCAGCATCGGATATCCTCCGCTATCGGGGATGTACCACGGGTCGACCAGGCCATTCGCTTGCTCACCTGCCCAGTCCCAACCCGCCGCAAGGAACGTGGCCGCGTCCTGCATCTGGGCCGTCGTCAGACCCGTGCCGCCGCTGCTCTCGGCCAATCCACTCGCTTCGATGTCCCAGAAGTTGTCCTTGGTGCCATCGCCTCCGCTGCCTACGAGTCCACCGACAGCCGTACTGTTCTCGCCGGCCGAGATTCGCCCGACGCAATAGCTGTCCAGAACGTCTCCCCACTGCCTTCCCACCAAGCCCCCCAGGCTGCTGCTGCCGTCACCCCCAGAAATGTCGCCACCGGCATAGCATGCATAGATATGGCCGCAGTTGTGTCCCACGAGGCCGCCAAGAGTCCCTGAGGCAACCGGCTTGCCGTCCCGCGATCCGTACATGCTGGTTTCACCCGACACATCCCCAATTGCATAGGAGTGCCCAATGTATCCGCTGTTGTTTCCAACCAGGCCGCCGAGTTCCCAGCCTTGTGTGGGGGTGACGTTGCCGGTAGCGTGACAATTCACAACATGGCCCCCATTGGTTCCTACGAGCCCACCGACTTGCGCCAGGATGGAGCCCGAAACATCACCGGTGGCGTAGCAATTCACGATGCTGCCGGAATTCTCCCCCACAAGTCCGACAATCTCGCTGTTTTCGATCCCGCGGGAAACGACCCGGCTGGAGGCACGACTGTTCAGGATCACTCCGTCCCAATTCTCGCCCACGAGCCCGCCGAGAAACTCCGTGCCAGCGATCTCCCCTTCTGCCGAACACTCGATAATCTCACCCTCGTTATTGCGCCCTACCAGTCCACCGACGAACCACACGCCTGCGACGCGCGATTGGACATGGCACTGGCTGATACGCCCTTCGTTTGCTCCGGCCAGCGTTCCACAATCCCAGAGCCCGGTGTTCACGTCGGCATTGGCGATTCCCAGGTCTCTCACCACACCCTGCTCGCCGATGTGCCCAAACAATCCCAGAAGCCCTGTACCATCGCCGTGAATTATCAAATTGCGGATATCGTAGCCACGACCATTGAGACTCCCGGTGAAGGGCACTCCACTCCAAGAGAACGCTTCGCCGTCGGGCGCGATCACGGCTTGGGTGAAGACCTGTCCGCCGGGGAGGTTGGGGTCCAGGTCGATGTCGTTGAGCAGGACGAAGTGCTTGTCGAGCAGATTCGGGTCCGAGCCGATGGAGCAGAGCTGCTCGGCGGTGGCGATCTGGTACGGATCGTTCGGTTCGCCCGTGCCGCCTGCGAAGGAATAGCCGTATGTGGGTAAGCTCGTCCACAAGACAACGACTGCGATGATGATTGTCATGCACATGGTGACCTCCTGGCTTCGACACTCACGCGATTCCAGCGGGGGCATTCCCCGGCCTCTCTACCTACATTGAGTCCAAGTCGGACGGGCGGCGTTACACGTCTTCTCGGTAGAATGCGCCTGGTCGCGTCGGAAAACGCGGATGGGGCGATTGCGGCACGATTGCTGTGCGGCGGTCTGCGGGGTCTCTACGGCTTGCGGCCAGCGAGTTGGCGGATTACGTCGATCAGGGCGTGGGTGCCGTCGCGACCTCGGCCCTGGGCCTGGAGGGCCGCGAAGAGCTGCTTGACAAGGGCCGTGCCGGGCAAGGGCTGGCCGATCTGCTCGGCGTATTCGAGGACCAGACGCAGGTCCTTCTGCTGGAGGTCCACCATGAAGGCGGGCTTCAGGTCGCCGGCCACGACCTTGGGGCCCAGCACCTTCAGCGAATGACTGCCGGCGGCGCCTGCCGTCGTGACCTTGAGCGTGGTTTCCAGGTCCAGGCCCGCTCTCTCGGCGAAGGCGAGCCCCTCCGCGACGCTCATGATCGTGTGGATCACCATGATCTGATTGGCGAGCTTGGTCGTCTGGCCGGAGCCGAGCGGGCCGCAGTGCGTGACCGTGCGGCCGAGTGTCTCCATGATCGGCCGGACCTTCTCCACGGTCTCAACGGGGCCGCCCATCATGATCGAGAGTTTCGCCTCGATCGCGCCGATCTGCCCGCCGCTGATGGGGGCGTCGAGAAGGGTGACGCCTCGCTTGCCGAGGGTCTCGCCCATCCTGCGAGTCTCGGCGGGCGAGATGGTGCTCATGTCGATGCAGATCAGGCCCTCGCGGGCGGCCTCGATCACGCCGCCGGGTCCGAGCAGGACCGCCTGCACGTCGGGTGTGTCCGTCACGCAAGTGATGACGATCTCGCTGGCGCGCGCCAGCTCTCTCGGCGTATCCGCCCATGAAGCGCCCCCATTCAGCAGGGCTTGGGCCCTCGATTGGGTCCGGCTGTGCACGGCGAGCGGATAGCCCGCGCGGAGCAGGTTCCGCGCCATGGGCTCGCCCATGATGCCCGTTCCGATGAAACCAATCTTCTGTTTGGCCATATCTTGCACCCATCTCAAAAGGAGTATCTCCGAGAGTGTAGCTGCGGAGGAAGGTGCGCCAAGGGAAATGCGGTTGACCCTGACGTGCAATAGCAGTTGAGGGAGCCGGCTCGTTACGCGGACATGGCGATTCCGTGCGCAGGACAGGAGAGCCGCGAGTTCCTGCCGGCCGGACACGATGGGCGTCTCAGATGATCTCCAGTCTGCGAATAATCGACTTCGACCAGCGGGAGCTGCGAACCTGCGTCATGATCAGCAGCAGCAGAACGACGAGCCACAGGCCGCAGAACCGCAGGTAGTAGAAGATCACATTCGGCAGGCCCTCGGCCTTGGCGTCGAACCAGTGGACCAGTTCCTCGGCGCCGTAGGCGACCCCGACCACGTTCGAGCCGAAAAGCCTCTGCCAGGGGATGATCAGAGCCGCCATAATCAGCGACAGGATAAACGCGCGGGCGATATGGTTGATGCCGCCCAGCCTGCCCACAAGCGAGACCATCAGACAGAAGAAGACCGTCAGCGCGAACAGGATACCCGAGACGATGAGAATGCCGTTGGCGACTCCGGTCACGCGGGCGAGCAGCTCGAAGTCGAATTTGCCCAGGAAGCCTCCCACGGGTCCCTCGTCGGCCGCCTGGGCCTCAGCGGGAGCGACGGTCGCGCCCGCTGTGGCGGGTGGAACATCGGCAGGCGTCTTGACGAGGCGCATGTCCACGACCCAGAAGGCCGCCTGGATCAGCACCAAGCAGATCAGCACGATCACGAAGAAGATGCTCTTCCACGCGCGAAAGACCCCCACAGCCTCGAGGCTGTCGCTGGTCTCGACCATGTTGTTTGGATTGACCGGAATGTCATTCATCTCTCATGCTCTCCGTTCTCTCTCAACTTCGCCGAGCCAGGGGCCCGACCCGTCCCTAAGGTCGCTCGCCACGGGTCCTGATCGACGCAGGTCGGCAAACATCTCATGACTCACAAAAGGACGCTCAGATCATTATCCGAAATCACGACAACCGACACAAGGAGATTCTTCCCGGTGCCCACGCCGTTCACCCGCCCGAGGCCAGAGGCACGCGGGCGGCGCGAATCGCCTGCGACAGACCGCACATTACGGGCTCGATCCGGTGGATCTCCTCCGCGGTAACCGTCAGTGGCAGCGGACGCCACAGGAGCGTGAATCCCAGCGACCGACCGAGATCGCTCAAAGGGAGCGCTGCGATCGAGAACTTCGCGAGCCCCGCGGGATCGTCTCCGGGGTCGAGGTTCGACAGGTCGGCGAGTGTGCAGGTCTTGCTCGACTTGCAGATTCCATCGATCCGCTCCGGCGTAAGGTACTCTTGCGGCCCCTGTTGCTCGCACGTGAACACCTCCTCGCCGACGAAAGAATGGAGCTCGCAGCCTTCCGGTTGTCTCAGGTAAAAGGCCACGCCGGCGCCGGGCAGTTCCTGTCGGATCTGCCGATCGGCCCGCGCCAGCAGGTGGTTCAGGTCCGGGCTGCCCAATAGCGACTTGTAGAACTCCGCTGCGAAGCTGACCGTGTAGAGTCTCTGAATGAAGGCTCGCTGGGCGGAGATCAAATCGTTGCACAGGATATCGATCTTGCTGGCCTGCTGCTTTCGCTGCTTGTTGAGCCTGTTCAGGAGCCGGCGCAGCCTTCTGTGTCGTTCGGTCTGACTCATAGGTCTCCACGTTCAAAGACGCCTATCGGGGGCTCCTCCACGCAGAAGTACGGCGGGCGCCCCATGTCATGGGGCCGAAACCCCACGCATAAGTTCGGCCCTGCAATGAAGATGCTTTAGTCCCGGCCGACGGGGATTGTCTGGCTGTCCAGCCGCCCCATAAACACGCTGCTATCATCGGTGGGGCCCGCCGGAGGCCGACCCCGGGGGACAAAAGAAAGCGCCCGAATCCGGATCGCGAAGCCTCATAGTCGATGTTCTCGGACCTGTTGGCCGGCCGTCCGGTCGCCAGGATCGAAGGTGTCAATTCCAGGCGTAGGGTCGTCACCGCCCGTGCGCTGGGGATACAATGGCTTTCCGACGTGGAACCCGAACAGCACCTCCCATGCAGAGTGGGCAGGAGATAGCGCCATGATAACGAAGCTGAGCATAGCGAATTTCAAATCGATCCGGCAGTTGGACATCGACTGCAAGAAAGTCAACGTCTTCATCGGCGAACCCAACACCGGCAAGTCCAACATCCTGGAGGCACTGGGCCTGCTGTCCTGGTGTGCCCAGCCCGGACAGACGTTGCTCAGTGATTACGTCCGCTTCCAGTCCTTGCCGAACCTGTTCTATGACCAGTTGCTGGATCAGTCTGTAGAGGTCAAGATTTCCACGACGACCATCTCTCCAACTGGTCTGACAGTCGCCTTCGCAGGGCGGTCGTATGATTTCTGTGATCTGGAGACCAGAAAGGCATTCAGGAGTACGGATGAGGGAGGACATTACGATGGGTCGATGGCGTTTGGGCAGAGGGATATCAAGTTCTTTCGGTTCAGGGAATTGGCCAAATATGATGACAACGAACCTGGGAGCCTCAAGCCCCCAAACGGCGGAAACCTCTTCTCTGTTGTGTTCAGTTCAAGGTGCTTGCGAGAAACCATGGAGGATTTCTTTCGAAAGTATGAGTTGAAGTTGTTAATGAGGCAAAATGAGAGGAGCTTCGAAGTTGTCAAGCAAGCCGATGGCCCACTCATCGCGTATCCATATGCTCTCGCCTCGGATACGCTGCGTCGGATTATCTTCTACACGGTCGCGATGGCGTCGAATACGGATTCTGTGCTCGTGTTTGAGGAGCCGGAGTCGAATGCCTTTCCATACTATACCAAGTACCTGGGAGAGCGGATCGCTCGGGATGAGACGAACCAGTTCTTCATTGCGACCCATAATCCCTATCTGTTGTCAGCCATCGTCGAGAAGAGCCGCACAGAGGATGTCCAAGTCATTGTCACGTATTTCAAGGACTACCAGACCCGTGTCAAAACCCTGACGCCGAACCAGCTTGCGGAGCTCATGGAGGCGGACCCATTCTTCAATCTCGATCAGTTCATTGAGGAAGGGCAATGAAGATCCTGGTCGAGTGCTTTCCGGACGAAGCATTGCTTCGAATCCTTGGGGTGCCCAGGAAACGGTTGCTCCACGAGCGGTCCAAGGGCCGTATCATCACGTGGCTGATGAATCTGCCTGATGCCACGGGCATGGTGGACGAAGACCCCGGCAGTACGCAGCATCGGGATTTGGGCAGCTACCGCGAGACTCAGAGCGCTCAAGGGCTCCGCCGGCTGGCCCGTCAGGGCAGCGGCGGCCAGAGGCTTGTCGTCTTGCGCCCGAGACTCGATGAATGGCTGATTCAGAGGGCCAAGACATCAGGCATCAAGCCCGAGAACTTCGGACTCCCCGCCAATGCCGACCGTCTGCACGCCAAGCCCCACTATGAGACCAAGCCGGAGTTCCGTCGGTTTATTGAGCAACTGATGAGTCGTGACGTCAAGGGGATAGGGGCTGCTTCGTCAGTGGGTGCAGTCGGCGTAATCGAAGGCTGCCTGGGCTGGTGAAAGCGAGGCCCATGCGATGTTTGCGGCCGGCGGGCCGGTTGGGGGTGCTTTTGGTTTGACCGTGTGCGGGGATTGGTTTAGACTCGGGGGCGTTCGAGCCTCCGTTCTGAAGGCCGACTTTCTGAGTGCGTGAGGAGAAACATCATGGTCCGTCACAGGAACACGGGCTCCCAGACGCCAAACGTCGCGTTTGGGGACCTTATCGCACGCCGCAACTTCCTCAAGTACACCGCCGGGGCAGCCCTGGGTATTGTCGGCTTCCCTTATGTTGTTCGCTCGACCGCCCTGGGCGGGTCCGGGGCGGTAGCCCCGAGCGAACGGATCACCCTCGGCTGCGTCGGGACCGGTCCGCAGGGAACTTACGACATGCGGAACTTCCTGTCGCAGAAGGACTGCCGGGTGGCTGCAATTTGCGATCTCAAGGCCCCTGTCCGCGAGGCGACGAAGAAGCTCGTCGACGAGCATTACCAGAACAGCGACTGCGCGACGTACACGGACTTCCGCGAGCTGATCGCCCGCCGGGATGTCGATGCGGTCTTGATTGCGACGTGCGATCATTGGCACGTCCTGGTGGCGCTGGAGGCGGCCCGGGCGGGCAAGGCGATGTATCTCGAGAAGCCGATGGGCCTGAGCCTGGCCGAGGACCAGGCGCTGCGGACTGCCTGTCACCGATACGGCACGATCTTCCAGTTCGGGACCCAGCAGCGGTCCAGCCGGGACTTCCGCTTTGCGTGTGAGCTGGTCCACAATGGGCGGATCGGCAAGCTCCACACGATCAATGTCTGGTCCTCCGGCAGCAGTGCCGGCGGACCGACGAATGTGGTCTCGCCGCCGGACTGGATCGACTACAACATGTGGCTCGGCCCCGCGCCGTATCACCCCTATACGCCCAACCGCGAGTCCAACCAGTGGTGGTGGTTTATTTCGGATTATGCGCTCGGTTTCATCGCGGGTTGGGGCGTCCATCCGCTCGATATCGCCCTCTGGGGCGGCGGGGACAAGATCCAGTGTCCGCTGACGATTGAAGGCAAGGGCGTCTGGCCGACCCCCGACGGCGTCTGTGACACTGCGATGAACTGGGACGTCACGCTGAAATACGACAGCGGCGTGACGATGAACTACACCGGCAATCCCTATCCCGACGAGTGGAAGACACGTTACGGCCGGACCAGCGACCACGGGACCGCCTTCGAAGGCAGCGACGGCTGGGTCCACGTGGACCGCTCCGGCATCAACGCGCATCCCAAGGAGCTGCTGGCGACCGAGTGGGGGCCGAACGACCTTCGCCTCTATGAGAGCGGCAACCATGCTCGCAACCTGCTCGACTGCCTACGCAGCCGCAAGGAGACGATCTGCCCAATCGACGTGGCTGTCCAGGCCGATACGCTCTGCCAGATCAGCGATATCGCGATCCGTCTGGAACAGAAGCTCCGCTGGGATTGGGCGAAGGAGCAGTTCGTGAATAACGACCCCGCCAACCGCCGGCTCGTGCGAGCGATGCGAAGTCCCTGGCGGCTGTAAGAACCGATAGGAGAAGGCAACATGTTGAGAAAGACTGTAGTCGGACTGCTTGTGTGTATGTTGTTCGGCGCATGCAGCGCCGCCGAAGGCGTCGGCAGCGACGGATGGATATCGCTATTCAACGGCCAGAACCTCGACGGCTGGAAGGCCAGCGAGAACCAGGGGACTTTCACCGTTCAGAACGGCGAACTCGTCGTCCACGGCGACCGCAGCCACCTGTTCTACGTCGGAGCGGTGAACAACGCCAACTTCAAGAACTTCGAGTTCCGGGCCCAGGTCAAGACCACGCAGGGCTCCAATTCCGGCATCTATTTCCACACGGAGTATCAGGAGACCGACTGGCCCCGCAAAGGCTATGAGTGCCAGGTGAACACAACCCACAGCGATCCCAAGAAGACCGGCGGACTCTACGGCATCGTGGACGTGATGAACGACGCCCCGTCCAAGGACGGCCAGTGGTTCGACTACTACATCAAGGTCGTGGGCAAGCACGTCCTCATCCAGA
>ENA-UPTA01003224-UPTA01003224.1-activated-sludge-metagenome-genome-assembly--contig:-NODE-3224-length-16187-cov-5.288991_pt1 | contig 16187 bp, 8 predicted proteins | sample MGYA00238184_ERZ773361 | MGnify/ENA primary metagenome ERZ773361 (study PRJEB29100, sample SAMN05720205) | activated sludge metagenome | isolation source: anaerobic digester from wastewater...
TGTCGCCGACGCCGGGGCCTGCCCAGCCCACTTCACCGTGGCCGCCACCGGTGCCGTCCGAGAACAGCATCTCGATGTAGTACTGCTGACCTGCGACGAGCGGGATCGCGGCGGACTGCTGATTGGCCCCCGGCGAGCCGGCGGAGCCTGTCCAGTCCTGATAGTTCGTCCAGCCTTCGACGCTGCAGATCATGGCGGCATTGGCCGGATCGGCATCGGTGCTCAGCCACAGCTCACTGTCGTCATCGCTGGCGATCCAGAAGGTGTAGTCGCCCGTCTCCGGCGGCGTCAGAAATGCCCGGCCCCGGGCACCGAAATAGTCCATGCCGCCCCAGTCCGGACGGTCCATGCCATCCCGCCATTCGCTCTGTGCGGGGTTGTCCGGGAAGGCGGCGTTGGCCTTGAGGTTGTCCAGATTGCTGTCGACACCACCCCCGAACCAGTACTCGAAGAGCACCTTCCCCTGCTGTGCTCCCGCGCTGCCGGCCATGGCGACCACCAGGCACAAGGCAGCTACACAAGTTAGTTTGCGACTCATACTCATCCTCCTATCACAAAAAGAACATTCGTTCTGCCTCCCCCGGCTACACCCGAAGGACATGCAGTTCCCGGCGACGGGCCAACCCTGCAGCTCTTGTTGCTCGCCGGGAATTGGTCGATTCCGTTTCCTGGCGTTGACGACGCGTTCCCGATGCGCGCACTTCAAGCGTGAAGGCATCATGCCCGCACTGAAGAAGAACCCACCTCCCTGACACGGCTCGCTGAATCGCTCGGAGACGGCAAGGATCTCCGGATTCAGCTCTCACATGTAATGCAAAAACGCGCCACCAGGACCTGCGAATTCCGACTGGACGCGAACACACCTCTGCCTAAACGAAATCGCTATGTTCCGCCACGGCGTCGGCAGACGCCAACACCCTACCTTGATACACTCTCTATGTATACCACAGTCCGGACCCATATGCAATGGGTAAGTTGCCGGAGCGGCAAAAAAATTTCCCATCTACCACATCCTCACACGGTTCGCTTGCTGCTTCTCATGTGTTTCCGGGGGATGCTTGCCCAGACCGCAGTACGGGATAAGACGCACCACTTGCGGCCGTATTGCGGTGAAATGTGCGTCCTGTCACTTTTCACTCGCGTCCCTTCTCTATTGAACCCTGTGGCTTGAGTGGCGTAGGGCTCAGAGCTAAAATGGCATGTGGCTCGACCGGCAGTGTCGAGGCGGCCGTTCGTGGCGCAGTGTCGGCGCAGACCGCTGCAATTCGATCGCAGGGGCGTGGACAAAGTTGGTGGTCGTTTCGGTATGACTGCACAGACTGTGAAAGGGACGATTCTCATGGATAGGCGCGCACGCATTTCAACCGGTGAAGGTCAGCATCTCAGCCGTCGGCGATTCGTGGGGGCTGCATTGGCAGGGGCCTTTGCCGCACGGGCAGGTTCCATCGCAAAGGCACAAGCTTCCACGCCGCCTTCGCCGGCCACGCAGATCGTGACACTTGGTCGCACGGGGATCAAGGCGTCCCGGCTGGCGCAGGGAACCGGCTGGAACGGCTCGGGGCGTTCCTCGGCGCACACGCGTCTGGGCGAGAAGGCCTTCAACGAGTTGATCCGTCACGGTCTGGAACGCGGTATTGCCTTTATGGATGCCGCCGATTTATACGGATCGCATCCCTATCTTCGCACGGCCCTCGCCGGAGTGCCACGCGACAGGTACATCGTGCTGAGCAAGATCTGGCCGCGGACGGAGTACTGGAACTATGCCTCGGGCGGGGCTCAGAAGGAAGTCGACCGCTTCCGCAGAGAGTTGAACTCCGACGTGATCGACATCTGTCTGATCCATTGCATGACCAACAGCAACTGGCCGAACGAATACCAGCGGGTTCGGGACGAACTGTCCGAGCTCAAAGCGAAAGGGGCGGTCCGCGCCGTCGGTGTCTCCTGTCACGACTTCGGCGCGTTGAAGGTGGCCTGCACGCACTCGTGGACGGACGTCATCCTGGCCCGCATCAACAACGTGGGGCCGGAGGCGGCGATGGACGCCTCGGTCGAGGAAGTGACCGGCGTTCTCAAGCAGGCTCGCGCCAGCGGCAAAGTCATCATCGGCATGAAGATCTTCGGGGCCGGCGCGCTAAAGAGTCCGGAACAAAAGGACGCGTCGCTCAAATACGTCTGGGGTAACGGCCTGGTGGACGCCGTCACGATCGGGATGCTCAGCCCGGAGCAGATTGATGACACGATCGAGCGGATGAACAAAGCCCTCGTCGCCTGAGGAGCGCGTCACCGCGCGCCGAGAGCGGCGCGATCGTCGTCGGTGGCGGTGACGAGTTGTTCCCGCGATTCGAACGGCAAGTACATGGCGCGCATGACGAAGCGATAGGACTGTCCGGCCTCGTACTGCGGGATGAACCATTGAAAGTCCCAAGCCGGGTTTCCTGGGCCGCCTCCGGAGGGGGACTGGCTCAGCCGCACCCGGTCGCTCGGGCGAAACACCTGCACGAAGGCCACGTCGTGACTGACGCCGTAATACCACGGCTCGCAGTAGCGGTGGTTCGAGAGATTGAAGATGAGCGAGAGCGGAAAATCGGCGTCGTGCGGGAACTCTCGCTCGTCGTCCAGCGCCGGGTGGGTGGCGAGCACCCCGTGGGCGGGTGTCACGCCGCGTATCCACTGCGGCCGGGCATGGCGTTGATTGGAAGGGACTCCGAGGTAATGGACATCCAGCGACTCGGGCTGGTGGATGTAACTGGCGAAGAACAAACCGATGTACCCGTTCGTGAAGGTCCTCGCGTGGGGAACGCACTCCAGTGTCAGCTCTATCGTCCCGTCCTCGAGTAGCTCGTATCGGAGGCGGCTTTCAAGCTGCCAGTGGGGCGTGGTCGGCTGGTGGAGTTCCGCCGCATACGGTCCGACCCGCCGGATGGCCATAGGGGCTTGCCGGGGCTCGAAGAGAGTCTCCCGCGGCTGGGTCGTGCCGTCGTGGATATGCTCGAAGTTCAGCCCCGCGTATTGCGGTACAAAGAGGTTCTCCGGTCGTTGCCTGCGTGTGAGTGATGCGATGCCGCTGTAGCCGGCGCGGTGGCCGGGCAGCACTTCGTCGTCGACGGCCTCGTTGTTCACGACCACTATGCGGATGTCCCCTCGCTCCAGCACGACGTAGGGCTTGTCCGCTTGGGAGCCGGCCCACAGGTGCGAAACCAGGCCAGACAAGAACACGTGCGATACAAGCACGGCCGCTCGGCTCGATTTCCCTATCATTTTCTGATGCCCCTCACAAAAGACCCGATTCGTCATCCCCGGCGCGGTACGGGCCCGTCGCTGCCGGGGCAACTGCGCCAATACCGTTGCGCGGAGGCATTGTACCGGCGGCCGAAATCTGCTACAATATGAGTCTATGCGGTGAGACGGCGCCGGGACGGTTCCGGTGGCCGGTTCGATCCCTCTGTCCGCGCGGAGTTTGGGTATGGTGATGCGATGAAATCCACTCCCCAGATGCTCTCAGCTCTCACGGTTTGTCTGTGTTGCTTCGTCGTCGCGATATCCGACGCAGCGCGGGCGGCGGGCTATCGCAATCCGGCTCTGACGGCCCAGGCCGGACCGGCGGGGCCGATCATCACCGAGTTTGTCGCCTCCAACAGGGACAGCCTGATCGATTCCGACGGCGATTCCTCCGACTGGATCGAGATCTACAACCCTGCCGATGAGGTAGTAAACCTGGACGGCTGGTTCCTCACGGATGACCTGGATGACCTCACGAAGTGGCAGTTCCCGGCCATCGAGCTCGAGCCGGGCGGCTATCTCGTGGTTTTTGCCTCGGGCAGGGACCTCCGTGACCCGGCGGGCCAACTCCACACGAATTTCTCCCTTCAGGCCGACGGCGAATCGCTTGCGCTCGTGGAGTCCGACGGCTGGACCATCGCCTTCGCCTACAGCGATTATCCGCCGCAACTGGTGGACATCTCCTACGGCCTCAGCGGCGGCGGTATCTCCCAGACCGAGACCCTGCTGGTGGCCCAAGGGGCAGTCGCGAGCGCCCTGATTCCGACCGGCGGACTTGGCCTGACGTGGACGCAGCGGGGGTTCGACGACTCCACCTGGCTGGCCGGCACGACGGGGGTGGGCTACGACTACCCGGGGTATACCGGGCTCGACGTGGCGGCCATGCGGAACGTCAACCGAACGGTCTACGTGCGCATTCCGTTCGAGCTGAGCGGGACGGAGAACATCGACAGGTTGCTCCTTAGAATGCGATTTGAGGACGGGTTTGTCGCCTGGTTGAACGGCGTGCAGGTGGCCGTGGCCAACGCGCTGGCAGGCCCCCAATTGGCCTGGAACTCCGGGGCGACTGCCACACGCGAGGATACGGACGCCGTCGAGGTGATGGAGTTCGACATCACGGCCTACAAGACAGCCTTGGTCGCGGGCGACAACGTGCTGGCGATACAGGGCCTCAATTCGGGCCTGAGCAGCTCCGACCTGCTGGTCCTGCCGGAACTGGTGGCTGTGGAAGTCGAGCAGGTCAACCCGGACGAGGTGATCGAGTGCTACTTCCTGGAGCCGACGCCGGGGGGGCCCGATCTGGGATCTATCGCACAGGTGGGCCCGTCGATTCGGAACGTCACGAAGAACCCGCCGCCTCCGTCGGTCGATGAGGACCTGGTCATCACGGCCGAGGTCTCGCCCTCGCTCGGAGCGATTCGGGAAGTCAGGCTGATGTGCCAGGTGAACTACGCGCTGGAGCACCGCATCCTTCCCGTCGACGGGCTGCTCATGCTGGACGACGGGACGGGCGGAGACGCCGTGACGGGGGATGGGATCTACACAGCGGTGATCCCCCGCGACTGCTACGTGTCCGGCGATATGGTCCGCTGGTACGTGACCGCCGAGGACGTCGACGGCAAGGCATCGCGCGACCCGTTTTTCCCCCGTCAGGGGGATTGGCCGCAGTACTACGGGACCGTTGTCGCAGGCGGACTGCCCGCGACCAGCGTGCCGATCCTGCAGTGGTTCACGGAGAATCCGGCTGCGGCCTCGACACGAGCCGGGGCGAGGGCTTCGGTCTTCTTCGACGGCGAGTTCTACGACAACCTCTTCGTCCGCCAGCGCGGCGGATACACCGTCGGCGCCGGGTCGAAGAAGTTCGTCTTCAACAACGGATACAAGTTCCGGATCTCCGACGACTATGAGCGGGTCAAGGAGTTCAACTTCAATCAGAATGGGAGCGATCCCAGCTACATTCGCCAGCCGCTGGCGTTCGAGACGCATCGCCTGGCCGGCTGCCCGTCGTCCCTGTCTTGTTTCATGCTGCCGGTGCTGAACGGGCAGGTGGACCGCGTGGGGATCTTCATTGAGCAGGTCGATGAGGCCTTTCTCGAACGAAACGGTCTCGATCCCCGCGGCGCGCTGTACAAGTTCGTGCAGCGGTCCCAGATCTCGCCTGTCTTCAGCGATATCAGCTCGGGTATCGAGAAGAAGACACGTGAATACGAGGGCCGTTCGGACATTCGGGCGGTGGTGGACGGTCTCAACGCCGCGACCGACCAGCAGAGGAAGGTTTTCGTCTTCGACTCCTTCAACCTGCCGGAGATGCTCAACTATCTCGCGGCGCGATGCCTCATGCAGGATACGGACGATATCCGCAAGAACTTCTACTTCTACCGGGACACGGAAGGCAACGGCGAATGGTCGATCTTCCCCTGGGACAAAGACTGGACGTTCGGCATCGTGGGCGACGGCTGGATCTACACGTCGCATCCCTTCCTGGGGGACCACGCCCATGCCAAGAACGACGGGCTCCAGTGGAGCATGTTCCTGGAAGTCATGTACAATCTGCCCGAGACGCAGGAGATGTTCCTGAGACGCACCCGGACCGTGATGGATGAGCTGCTCCAGGCGCCGGGCACGCCGACGGCCCAGCGGTACTTCGAGAATCGGGTCTCGGAGCTGTATGCGCCGGTGCGGCCGTTGCTGGGCAACCTCGATAGTTCCGTGAACTCGCTGAAGAGCTACTTCTCCACCCGGCGGACGCAACTCTATATCGCTTACAACGTGGCCAATACGGTGAACGTGCCGGTCGGCGGCAATCCGGGCATTCCCGACGCGCAGCCGGCGCAGGTGACCCTCGCCTTCGGCGAATATGGCTTCGACCCGGTATCGGGCGACCAGGACGAGGAGTATGTAGAGATCGTGAACTCGAACCCCTACGCCGTGGACATCTCCGGCTGGTGGCTCGAAGGCGGAATCCGGCACACGTTCGCGCCCGGGACCGTGATCATCGCGAACGGTCGGCTGTACGTCTCGCCCAACGTCCGGGCCTTTCGCGGTCGGGCAATCAGCCCCACGGGTGGGCAGGGGCTCTTCGTCCAGGGCGACTACAAGGGACACCTCTCCAATTCGGGCGAGACCGTGAACCTGCTCGACCGCAACGGCCGCACGGTCGACACACTGACCTATGCCGGCACACCGGGGAATTGGTGATGCCACGGTCCTTCCGCATGGTATAATTCGGCGGGGGTGCGGAAGGCACTCTCTCGATACCCTTGCGGAAGGAGTGCTGAGTCTTGGCCGGACGATTCCTGTTGTTGGCGGCCCTCGCGGTCGCGATCTTGTCCCAGTCGGCCTCGGCTGCGGAGGCGACCGCCGATTCCCATCGTGCGCTGCTCCAGTACCAGTGTGGCACTCTGCGTGTGGCCATTGAGGACCTTGTCGCGACCTATGGACGGAGGTATCCGAATGGCAGAGACTACCTACGACGACTCGATGAATTGAGCGGTCGATTGGATACCAACCTCAAGGCCGAAGACCTCACGGAGGACCTGGAACGGCTCAGGGGGGAGGCGCTGCTCTCCAACCCTCTGCTGAGCTTCGACAAGGTGCTGGTTGTCAGACGCAAGATCATGCCTCGTGACGCGGCCGGCGCGGGTCTGGGACTGCCCTCGAACCACGAGTGCAACTCGTCACTGCCTCGCGATGGCTACGACAACGAGATTGCCATTCTCTCGTTAGTTCACCCCAATGCCAAATTGGCAACCCTCTATCGGCCCGATGACGGCGGGTACGTGGGCGAGATGGACCTGCACTGGGATGCCGACCGGCTGCTGTTCTCGCAATCCGACAGGACCCACTGGGCGCTGTGGGAAATTCACACGGATGGGACGAAGCTGCGGCAGGTTTCGCAGATGCCGGCCGACGTGGACAGCTTCGACGCATGCTACCTGCCAAGCGGACAGATCATCTTCGGCTCGACCGCTTCGTACCAGGCGGTCCCGTGCTGGCACGGGCAGAGACGGGCGACGAATCTCTACGTGATGGACCTGGATGGCTCCAGCGTTCGGCAACTGTGCTTCGACCAGGACCACGACCTGCACCCCTGCGTGCTCTCGAACGGGCAGGTGCTCTATCATCGCTGGGACTACACGGGCATCAACCACATCTTCCTCCGCCAGTTGATGGCGATGAATCCCGATGGCAGCACGCAGCGAGCGGTCTACGGGAGCAATTCGTGGTTCCCGGACTCGCTGTACTTTCCGCAGCCGTTGCCCGGTTCCAGCGACAAGCTGGTCTGCATCCTCTCCGGCTACCACGGCGTGCACAAGATGGGGCAACTGGTACTGGTGGACACCGACCGCGGCTCGTTTGGTGAATCGGGTCTTGTCCTGCGGATCTCCGGACGAGGGGACCCAATCGAGCCGAAGATCGCCGACAACCTCGTGGACGATGATTGGCCCAAATTCCTGCATCCTCATCCCGTGAGCGACAAGCACTTTCTTATCTCGTGCCGGCCGGATGCGACGTCGAACTGGGGAATCTACCTCGCAGACGTGTTCGACAACCTCGTACTGATCAGGGACGAGCCGGGTTATGCGCTGCTGGAGCCGGTCGCGATCGTGAAGAGAGCCAGGCCGCCCGTGCCCGTGGACCGGGTGAATCTCAATCACACGGATGGCATCGTCTATCTGCACAGCGTGTATTCCGGCCCCGGTCTGACCGGCGTGCCGCGGGGGACGATCAAGAGCCTCCGCGTGATCGCGTATGACTTCGGCTATCCTGGGCTGGCCGGCCCTGATCTGATCGGCCGGGGCGGGCCCTGGGAGGTCATGCGAATCCTCGGCACGGTCCCGCTTGAGGAAGACGGCTCCGTGACCTTCCGTGTGCCTGCCAATACGCCGATGGCCGTGCAGGCCCTCGATGGCGAGGGCCGGGCCGTGCAGTTGATGCGAAGCTGGTTCACAGTCATGCCGGGCGAGTCGCTCTCCTGCGTCGGCTGTCACGAGATGCCGGCGGCGGTAACGCCGTCACGAGTGGCGTTGGCGATGTATCGTGACCCGCGTGACATCGAGCCCTGGCACGGGCCGGCTCGCGGATTCGACTTTGCCCGCGAGGTCCAACCCGTGCTGAACAGGTATTGCACCACCTGCCACGACGGCAGAGCGGCCCAGCCTGATCTGCGGCCGCTGGAGCAGGTCCCTGACTATAGGGGCCGGCGGCTCTCAACGCTCGGCGTCGAGCGGCTGTACCCTCAGATGGCCAGGGACACAGGCGGCGTCGTGAAGTACACCCCGGCGTACGATGCCCTGATTTCCTACATCCGCCGCGTCGGGATCGAGGACGATGTGAGTCTGCTCACGCCGGGTGAGTACTGTGCAGACACCAGCGAGCTGGTCCAGATTCTTCGCAAGGGTCATCAGGGCGTCTGGCTGGACCCCGAGGCGTGGGAACGAATCGTGACCTGGATCGATCTGAACGCGCCGTGCCACGGGACCTGGGGCGAGGTGTACCCAATTCCCGACGGCGTCCACATCCGCCGGATGGAATTACGAAGAGCCTATGGTGGGCCAACGGACGATCCGGAGACGATCCCCGATTGTCCGCGATATGATGAAACGCCGGTCGAGCCGGCGTCACTACCGCCGTGCGGGCCTGTGATGCAGCCGGATGTGCCGCCGATCGAGCGGATCGAAAGGACCGTCCAGCTCGCTGAGGGAGTGGAGATCGAGCTCGTTCGCATCCCGGCCGGCCAGTTTGTCATGGGCGATGCGGCTGGCGAGCCCGATGAATGTCCGCCCCATCAAGTCGTGATCGAACGGCCGTTCTGGATGGGTGTGTGCGAGGTCACGAATGCCCAGTTCCGATTGTTTGACTCGACCCAGGATTGCCGGTATTACCAGCGACGGCACGCCCGCTCCGACGATCAGGGGCTTCCCTTGAATGGTCCCGAGCAGCCGGTCGTCCGCGTCTCATGGGAACAGGTGATGGCGTTCTGCCGTTGGCTGTCGCTGCGGACGGGGATGCGGTTCTCGCTCCCCACGGAGGCCCAGTGGGAATACGCCTGCCGGGCCGGGACGGCGACACCGCTGCACTACGGCGATCTCAACACGGACTTCGCTTCGTGGGCCAACCTGGGGGATCGGTCGTTCTGTGATCCCAACGCGGGCCGGTTCTCTGCGACCACGGGCGGGCTTGAGCATCTGGTCCTCGAGGGCGCTGCTCTCAGCGATATGCGATTCGACGACGGCTTTGTTGCGACGGCTCCGGTGGGGCGGTTTCGGCCAAACGCCTGGGGACTCTGCGACATGCACGGCAACGCTGCCGAATGGACCCTGTCGGACTATGGGACCTATGGGACGGATGGGACCTATGCTGACAGCCGCAAAGTCGTGCGAGGGGGTTCTTTCTTCGACCGGCCCGCACGATGCCGCAGTGCGTTTCGCGTAGCCTATCCGGCTTGGCGGCGGGTGTTCAACGTCGGCTTCCGCATCGTCTGTGAAGATGTCGAAGCCGGGGCTCAGGCCTCGGCCGCCGGTGGCTCGAACTTGTAGCCGATCTCGCGGATCGTGTGAATGTAGACGGGATTGGGCGGGTCCGGCTCGATCTTGTTCCGCAGCGTTGTGACGAACCGGTCGATGCTCCGCGAGCCGACGAACGAATCGTAGCCCCAGACGAGATTGAGGATCTCGTCGCGGGTCAGCGCCCGGCCGGGGTGCTTGACAAACAGCTCCAGCAGTCGGAACTCCTTGGGCGAGAGCTTGATTTCCTCGTCGCGGCGGGTGAACTTGCGGGCGGGCAGGTCCAGCCGGCAGTCGCCGAACTCGTAGACCTCCGGCTCACTTCTCTGGGTCCGGCGGAGCATCGCTTCGGCCCGCGCCAACAGCTCTTTGATGCTGAATGGCTTAGTCACGTAGTCGTCGGCGCCGAGGTTCAACCCCAGCACGATATCCGATTCCTCGCCCTTGGCCGTGAGCATGATGATGGGCATGCTCAGGTTCTCCCGCCGAATGAGCCGGCACACCTCGTACCCGTTGATCTTCGGCAGCATGATGTCGAGCAGGATCAGATCGGGCCGGCCGTTCAACGCGGCGTCCAGACCCGCCTCGCCGTCCTCGGCGGTAAGCGTATGGTAGCCGTGGAACTCGAAGTTGTCCTTCAGGCCCCGCAGCATCGTGGGGTCGTCCTCAACTATGAGCACGGTTTGCATAAGCAAGTGTCAAGTGTGAAGTCTGAAGTGTGAAGTAGGAGGCTTCGCACATCGGGTGGATCGCTTCAAACTTCAAACTCTCTTCTGATTTCCAACGTCAAACCTGAAATCTGTATCCGATATTCGGGATCACCTGGATGTACTGGGGCTTCGCGGGATCGGGCTCGACCTTGTTTCGCAGGCTCTCGACGGCCTTGTCGATATCCCGCACGGTGATGAATCGCGAATAGCCGAAAACGATGGTCCGGATTTCGTCCTGGGTGAGCGGGCAGCCGGCCTTGCGCAGGAACAGGTGGAGCATCTTGAACTCGCCCGGCGTCAGGGCCACTTCGTGTCCGCCGCGGCTGAGCATGCGGGCCGCGATATCGAGCCGGCAGTCGGCGAACTCATACACGGCCGGTTCCACATCCTTCCGGCGACGCAGAAACGCCTCGGCCCGGGCCATCAGCTCCTTGATGCTGAACGGCTTGGTCACGTAGTCGTCGGCGCCGAGGTTCAGGCCAAGCACGATGTCTGACTCCTGGTCCTTGGCGGTGAGCATGATGATCGGCATCTCCAGGCCCTTCTCGCGAACGTGTGAGCAGACCTCGTAGCCGTTGATCTCGGGCAGCATGATGTCGAGCAGGATCAGGTCGGGCCGCTCCTTGAGCGCGGTCTCCAACCCATGCCTGCCGTCCATGGCGGTCAGGACGTAGTAGCCCTTGGCCTTGAAGTTGTCTTCAAGGCCCCGCAGCATGGCGGGCTCGTCTTCCACGATCAGCACGGTTCTCATAATCGGCCACACCTGTTCACAGTCGATCGGCCGGCTCTCAGCCGCGATGAGATCATACGATAACCGACGATTGCTGCCCATGTCAAATACATCCGGGCCGATGCCGGGGTCTGCCGTGCACATCGATTTACTCTCCAGACCCGGATTCACGTGGATTGACACGAATGGGAACGTGGGCCGGAGGCGGGAGGCCATAGACCGGAGGAGACGCTTCACAGACCCCGGCTCACGTACAGGGTCCTTTCTTCACCTGCCACTTTCTACATGTTTCTTCTACCACCGTCGCGATAGTGCATGTGTAGAGAGACGGATCTGAGCGGGCAAGGTATCCGGAAAGAGCAACGTGCAGGGGATGGGACAGTTGCGAGTCTGGGGGAACGCTGTCCTGCATATGCGGGGGAGCCCACTACTCCTCTGTTCTTCTCGCCGACCTATGACGTCTGTGTTCGTGATGCAGGCCGGCGGAAAGACGAACGGGCCTGACAGGAGTTCGCTATCCGGAGTCTGCGGGAACCTGGTGATCTTGTGCCCGAGGGCGACGAGGGGTGCATGACCGGAGTAGCGCGCGTGCAATGGGGTCCACAAAGACCCTGCATTGTCATTCCCGCGAACGCGAGAATCCACTTCCTGGGACACGTCGCGTGCCACGGTTCCTGGATTCCTGCTTCGCGGGAATGATTGTATGAAAGTGTGCCTCCCGCGGCGGTAGAATGCTGCGAAAGAGAAGAACGCGGCTCGCCGCAGGAAGGAGGCACGTCATGGGGAACCGCCCAAGTCTCCGAGACTGTCAAGGTTCACTCGCATTTCTTGATTCGGGCCTCCGATACCACTTCCAGAATGCGTATATTACCCCAATTGTCGCGGTGGCAGGAATCGATGTTATGCATGTCAAGAACAACTGGCACGAAGCCAACGGGTCCCACTGGCTTCGCCGCCCTCTGGGACCTGTTTATGTTTCCGGAGGCTCTCGTTACGACTTGGTGCGGTGGATCTTGTACTCGACGCTGTCCATGAGGGCCAGCCAGCTTGCCTCGATGACATTCTCCGAGACGCCTACTGTACCCCAGATGGACTGCTTGTCGCGGGATTCGATCACGACGCGGACGCGAGCGGCTGTCCCCGCGCGGGCGTTGACTACGCGGACCTTGTAGTCGATCAGATGCATCTCCCGGATGCACGGATAGAAGTTCTCGAGCGACTTGCGCAGGGCGGCATCCAGGGCGTTGACCGGACCGTCGCCCTCGCCGACCACGTGCTCGACCTCATCGCCCACTTTCAGTTTGACCGTCGCCTCGGTGACGATCTCGCCCGTCCTTCGCTTCTCGACTTCCACGTGGTACTTGACCAGCTCGAACGAGGGGGTATACGTCCCCAGGACCTTCTTGATGAGCAGGTCGAAGCTCGCGTTGGCCGCCTCGAACTGATAGCCTTCGCTTTCGAGTTCCTGTACGCGGGCGAGGATCTTGCGGGCCAGCTTCGGGTCCTGGGAAAGCTGGGCCTTCTCGAGCTCCGCCAGGACGTTGGACTTGCCGCTGAGTTCGGAGATGAGAAACCGCCGCTCGTTGCCTACGAGGGCAGGGTTGATGTGCTCGTATGTCCGTCTGTTCTTGCGCAAGGCATCGACATGCAGGCCGGCCTTGTGGGCGAAGGCGCTGCCGCCCACGTAGGGCAGGCTCATCACGGGGGTGATGTTCCCAATCTCGTAGACAAAGCGAGATGCCTCTGTCAGCATTCGGATCTTCTCGGGGCTGAGAACGTCGAGACCCATCTTGAGGGCCAAGTTGGGGATCACGGCACACAGGTTCGCGTTGCCACATCGCTCGCCCAGGCCGTTGATCGTCCCCTGGACCTGCCTCGCACCGGCCCGCACTGCGGCGAGGGAATTCGCGGTTGCACAGTCGGTATCGTTGTGGGTGTGAATGCCAACGACCAGCGAACCGAAGGTACGGCAAACCTGCTGGGTGATCTCGAAGATCTGCTCCGGCAAAGACCCGCCGTTGGTGTCGCACAGAACCAGGGCGTGGGCTCCTGCCTCAGCGGCCGCCGCGAGGACCTTCATCGCGTACTCGGGATTCTCCTTGTAACCGTCGAAGAAGTGCTCGGCGTCGAAGATGGCCTCGATTCCCTTGCCTTTCAGATACCGCACTGACTCCGAGCAAATCACCAGGTTTTCATCGAGGGAGCAACCGAGCACGGTGGGGACATGGAGGTCCCAGGACTTGCCGACGATCGTGGCCGCGGGGGACTTGCAGGCGACGATCGAATTGAGGGAGACATCGTCGTCTACGGTGCAGTCGGCCCGCCGGGTGCTGCCGAATGCGGAGATCTTTGAGTTCGCCAGCCCGAGCTTGGCCACCTCCTGGAAGAACCGCATCTCCTTGGGGTTGGAAGCGGCATAGCCCCCCTCGATGTAGTCCAGACCGAGGTTATCCAGCCATTGCGCAATGGCCAGCTTGTCCTCAAGGGAGAAACTGACCCCCTCGGCCTGCATACCATCCCGCAACGTCGTATCGTAAAGTGCAACTCTCGTCATATCGTATTCCGACCTCTGCTTCATGCCGCCGGTTGCGCCGGCTCGCGGGTACACCCATCGCTCGGCCGACCGGTGGAAAACCGTTTATCTTAGAGGCTGTCGGCCGATTGTAAAGACCGAAGTCCGGAAACAAGCGGGCCGGCTGTCTCCGTTCGCTCTTTTTTTAACCGGGCGAGGAAAAGACTTGCTAAGCACGGCGAGAATCGTTTAATTTACAGGATTCTTATTTTGCGTGTTAAGAAGCTCAAGTGGGGCCAAAGACAAGAAGGGTTGACTGACAGTATGCTGACACAAGAGGAAAAAGGGAGCATTATCGGGGACCACAAGGTACACGAGGGAGATACGGGATCGCCGGAAGTGCAGATTGCCTTGCTGACCAAGCGAATCAACGATCTCACCGAGCACCTCAAGGAACATCCGAAAGACCACTCCTCCCGGCGGGGCCTGCTCAAGATGGTCGGCAACCGCTCGGCACTGCTCAAGTACGTCCGGGACCGGGACCTGAAGCGCTACCAGACGATCATCGCACGCCTTGGGCTGCGCAAGTAGTCGCATGTGGGTTCGCCGGCGTCAGGGCCGGCATTTTATTGGCGCCCCTGTGTTCAGGGTCGCAGGCGGGAGAGCTATCCGATAGTGCATTTGTTTCTAAGCCATTGAAGGAATGAGAGTTATGGCAGGTGTGTACAGCATTTCACGTGAGATCGGGGGCCGAACGCTGACGATCGAGACCGGCAAGGTAGCCAGGCAGGCCGACGGAGCGGTCCTGGTGACGTACGGTGAGACCATTGTCCTGGTGGCGGCCGTTGTGGCGCCGCCCCGGTCGGAAGACATCGATTTCTTTCCTCTGAGTGTGGACTATCGCGAGAAGACGAGTGCGGCCGGGAAATTCCCGGGCGGCTTCATCAAACGAGAGGGCAGGCCGAGCACGAAAGAGATCCTGACCGCGCGGAATATCGACAGGCCGATTCGCCCGCTGTTCCCGGACGGCTACTTCAATGAAGTGCAGATCATGGCCACGGTGCTCAGCGCCGACCGCGAAAACGACCCCGACGTCCCGGCGATGATCGGGGCCAGCGCGGCCCTGTGCATCAGTAGTATCCCGTTCCAGGGGCCTCTCGGCGCCTGTCGAATCGGTCGGGTCGATGGCGAGTTCGTCGTCAATCCGACCCACAAGCAACTTGAAACCAGCGATCTGAACATGCTGATCGGCGGCCGAAAGGAAGCCATCAACATGATCGAGGTCGGCGCCAAGGAGCTGCCCGAGGATGTCATTGCCGGAGGAGTCAAGAAGGCACATGAGGCCATTCAAGATGTCATCGCGATGATCGAAGAACTCCAGGCCAACGTGGGTGTGGAGAAGGAGTTGTCGCTGATCGAGCTGGACCAGGACCTCTATACGAAGGTGAAATCCGAGATCTACGACAAGCTGGTCGAGCTGAAGACCATCACCGGCAAGCAGGACCGCAATCGCAGCGTCAACGACTTGTTCGACGAGGTACGCGCGCGGTATCTGGAGCCAGCGGAAGGCGCCGCCGATGCCCCAAGCCCGATCATGCTGAGCCGCGTGTTGACGACGATCGAGCAGGAAGTGGTCCGCAAGATGATTCTGGAGGGCAAGCGGCCGGACGGCAGGACCGATGTGGACATCCGCCCGATCTCGTGTGAAGTGGGCGTCCTGCCCCGAACGCACGGCTCGGCTCTGTTCACTCGCGGTGAGACGCAGGCCTTCGTCAGCGTTACGTTGGGCACGATTCGCGACGCCCAGATCATCGACGGGCTGCTCGATGAGTACGCCCAGAGCTTTACGTACCACTACAACTTCCCGCCGTATGCGGTCGGTGAGGTCAAGCCGGTTCGGGGGCCCGGCCGAAGGGAAATCGGGCACGGGGCCCTGGCCGAGCGAGCCCTGGAGAACGTCCGGCCGGCGGAAGAGGATTTTGCCTATACGATCCGCTTGGTATCCGACATCACGGAATCGAACGGGTCCAGCTCGATGGCCTCCGTCTGCGGCGGCTCGCTGGCCCTGATGGACGCCGGCGTCCCGATCCTCGGGGCCGTGGCGGGCATCTCCGTCGGTCTCGTGGCCGACGGCGGTCAGTACAAGCTCATAACCGACATCATCGGTGAGGAAGATCACTTCGGCGACATGGACTTCAAGGTCGCCGGCACGACGAAAGGTATCACGGGAATCCAGCTCGATATCAAGGCCATGGGACTCCCGCACAACATCATGGTCGAGGCCCTGGAGCGGGCTCGAACCGCCCGGTTGCAGATCCTCGACACCATGAACAAGGTCATCAGCACGCCTCGCGAGACGCTGAGCAAGTACGCACCGAAGTTGATCACGATGGAAATCGATCCGGAGTTCATCGGCAAGGTCATCGGGCCGGCGGGCAAGATGATCAAGA
>ENA-UPTA01003226-UPTA01003226.1-activated-sludge-metagenome-genome-assembly--contig:-NODE-3226-length-16177-cov-4.870488_pt1 | contig 16177 bp, 15 predicted proteins | sample MGYA00238184_ERZ773361 | MGnify/ENA primary metagenome ERZ773361 (study PRJEB29100, sample SAMN05720205) | activated sludge metagenome | isolation source: anaerobic digester from wastewater...
CGGAAAATCCGGTTTGAAGCGCATTGGTCCACAGCGGGTCGTTTTCCCCCGTCGTGATACCCGTCAGTTGCGAGCCGTCGCCGGTGAACGATGTTGCCGACACCGTTCCGTTTACCGTCAGGTTTGTGGTTGTTTCGACCATGCCATCTGAGTCCACGGTCATCAGGCTGTTGGTTTGCGCGTCATAAACGACCAGTGCGCTGCTGCCGTTGGTTGAGTCCAGATACACGCCGACATTGGCGGCCTGAACCGAAAGTCCAAGGGTCATGACGATCAATGCTGTCAGTGTTGTTTTCATGATTATGTCTCCAAATCCTACTGCTGAACCTCAATCCTGTAGTATAAGCGCTCCCACGCTGGAACCGTGTTGGTGTATACATTCACGGGCGGTGTGGCTGCAATGTTCGTGGCGTTTGTCACACCGGCGCCCGCAGCCAGATTGGTGCGGCTGTAAAGCGAGTAAAGCTTGCCCGCCACACTTTGCCACGAAATCACCAGGTTGGTCTTCGAACGGTTTTCGACGGCCTGCATGATCAGGCGCGAGGACGGGTTTGTCGGATTCGTCCCGGCCACCAGTTCCTGCCAGTTGAACATCAGGTCGTCATCATCGTCATCACCCGCTCCGGCCGCCGTCCGGTCTGCAAAGTAGTCGAACTCCCACCAGTCGGGCAGATCGTCTGCATCGGTGTCTCCGGTGAGTTCGGTCACCTCCAGATCGCCGACGGGAACAGCCTTCAGGTTCCAGTCAGCTGAAGCATCGTCAAACAGGTCGTAATCGCTGGAGGCCCCGCCATCAATGATCACCTGGTGAAGAGGAATGGCCCCGGCGGCCTTGGTGAGAGTGACGTCGCAGTTGCCGGACACCGTACCGCCGGCCTGCAGTTTATCGAGCGTGGTGTGATCGGACGCATAAGATTCAAAGGCGCTTCCGTTCTGGAATTCGAGATCGCCGGTGAAGGAAATTGTGTTCACGTCTGTGGCGGTTCCATTGCCGGGGGAAACTGTTCCGGAAATATCTCCTGAACCGTCTACGATGCCGGAGCCCTGCAGCGCGGCACCGGCGCCAATGGAGACGTTTTCGGCTGCCACTTTCCCGTTGAGATCAATTTTCCCGCCCTCGACGCGCACATCCGATGCATCGGCGTTGAAAAGGAAGCCGGCCATCAGCAGGACAACGATTCTTTTCATCCGTTCCCTCTCCGTTGGATAATCCTTATATCCCGTACGTTTACCCCACCAGGCCGGGAAACTCAAATACAAAATCCGATCGTCTGCGGCGGTAACCGGGTTCTTGAGCGATTTTTGTGGATTATTTCGGTCAATTGTCCAGAATCGGGCCATGAATAGCTTTGAACGACTGTTCTGCATCCTTTCGCTGGCCGCGGCCTGTTTGCCGCCGGATGTTTCCGCGTGGGCTGCCGGGGAACCCCGGACCGATGTCATTGTAATCGCCAACAGCAATGTTCCCGGTTCGCTTGAAGTGGCCCGCCATTATCTAGCCGCGCGAAACATCCCGGAATCAAATCTCTGCCTGCTGAATCTGCCCGCCGGTGAAATCATTTCCCGCGATTTTTACGACCAGCGGCTGCGCGATCCGCTGCTGGAGTTCATGAGGGAGGGAAAGTTCATTGAACAAAAAGAGCGGGACCCGAAAGAGGTCAAACCGCACGAGTCGAAGTGGGTCACGATCAAAGCGTCCGTGCGCTATATGATCCCAGTATATGGTGTTCCGGTGAAAATCGCCGACACGAAGTTTCCGCTCGCGGTAAAGGTTTCTTCAGCGCTGGGGAAGGGCTACCACCGCGACACAGCCGCAGTGGACAGTGAGCTGGCCATGGCACTAGCCGCGGGATGGTCTCTTGAGGGGCCTTACAACAATGCGCTGTACGACCAGTTTGCCCTCATTCCTTCGAGGGAAGGTGCATTGCCATTGCTTGTATCGCGGCTCGACGGGCCCGATGTGCAGACTGCGAAGAACATGATTGACGGCGCGCTTTTCGCCGAACGCTACGGACTTTGTGGAAGAATGTACTTTGATCCCCAGGAAACCAGCGATCCGGGATACTATGCCGGCGATCACTGGATCCGGGAGGCTTATGAGCGGTTTTCGAGAGAGGGTTATGAATGCTATCTTGACCGCTCCATAGAAGTGTTTCCGGCCGATTATCCCATGTCAGATGCCGCGCTGTATTTCGGATGGTACACCGAGCATGTGACCGGCCCGTTCAAGCGCAGCGGTTTCAAGTTTGCGCCGGGAGCGATTGCCTATCACATCCACAGCGCCAGCGCCAAGATGCTTCGCACGCGCACACGCTACTGGACGGGACCCTTGCTGGCGACCGGCGCGGCCGCCTCGATGGGGGCGGTTTCCGAACCCTATTTGAGCATGAGTCCGAACCTCGATATTTTCAGTGACCGGATCTGCGGCGGAAGCTGCTTCGGGGATGCCGCCGCATTCTCGCTCCGTGCACTGTCCTGGCAGTTCACAATCGCCGGTGATCCGCTCTATGCGCCGTTCCGCTACCCTCTGGAACAGCAGATCAGCCATCTGCAGGATGACAAGCGTCCCGAGATTGAGTGGGCCTATGTGCGCAAGGTCAACCTGATGGTCCGCGGCGGCGCCCTCAATCCCGCCCTGGAATTCTGCCGCGAGAAGATCGCCGAGACCGGAAGCCTCGTGCTCAAAGAAAAATTGGGCGACCTGTATCTGAAGAACGCAATCTATTCCGATGCCATTGAACAGTACCGCGCGGTTTTGAATGAAACATCCGATGACAGCACTGCCATGCGCGTCGGAGCGCGCCTTTTGACCCTTCTCCGGCTGCAGGGCCGGACGGCCGGGGCGGATGAACTGGAAGCCGAATTGAAGGAGAAATGGAAGGGGAGCCCTCTTCTGACATGGCTGGATTCGGCGGGGAAGCCCTGATGTTCACCGACACGCATGTCCATTTTGATGTTTTTGCCGAGAGCGGCGGGCTCGTAGGCGCGATCATCCGCGCACAGGAGACCGGTGTTTCTCGAATGGTGGCCATGGGCGGATCCGCGCAAGGAAACCGTCTGGCGGTGCAAATCAGCGGCGAATATCCGGAGTGCATTCGTACAGCCGTCGGTTATGACCGTGACCAGGCCTCGTTGAATCCCGATTTCGAAGAACTGGAGAGTTTGCTGGCCTGTCCGGGGGTTTGCGCGCTGGGCGAAACGGGCCTGGACTACCATTACCATCCTGAAAACAAAGATCCTCAGCGCGAACTGTTTGGCCGGCAGCTCGAGATCGGATTGAAACGCTCGCTGCCGGTGGTCATCCACAGCAGGGAGGCGGAAGCCGACACACTGGAAATGCTGGACCGGCATCCGGGCATCGCGGCCGTGCTGCATTGTTTCACGGGCGGTCCGGAGTTTGCGCAGAAACTGATCGAAAGGAATATCCGCATCAGCTTCAGCGGCATCCTGACCTTCCGCAATGCCTCCGAAATTGCGGATGCGGCGGCCATTGTCCCGGATCATCTGCTGCTGGTGGAAACCGACACCCCGTATCTGGCGCCTGTTCCTTTCCGCGGCCAGCGGAACGAGCCGGCTTATGTCATTGAAACGGCGAAAAAACTGGCCGAAATCAGGGGTTGCAGTCTGGAACATATCGCCGATATAACAAACCGGAATGCAGCCTGTCTTTTTGGATGGGAAAACAAGGAGTGAGCAATGGGAAACGGGAATCGAAAGGCAGTGGGAGTGGATTTCGGCGGCACGGGCGTCAAAATGGCTGTCGTGAATGATGAGGGCGCCATTCTTGCGCGCGGCGGATTTGCAACGGCCGGCGCATCCTCCCAGCGTGAATGGCTGCACGCGGTCGCGCAGGAAGTGCAGAGAATCACTGCCGCCGCGGACATCGCCGCCGGCGACCTTGACGGCATCGGCGTTGGAGTCCCGGGCTTTGTTGATTTCGGCCGCGGCTATGTCCACAATCTCGCCAACGTTCCCGGATGGACCGGTGTTTATCTGAAGGAAATGCTCGAACAGCAGCTTGGCATGCCCGCGATGATTGACAATGACGTCAATGCCATGGCGCTGGGCGAGTCAAAATTCGGAGCCGGCCGCAATTACGATCATGTAGTCTTTGTAACGCTTGGGACCGGCGTCGGCGGAGGCATCCTGATTGACGGAAAACTTTTCCGCGGGGCTCATTCCACCGCCGGAGAAATAGGGCATATGTCCATTGACATGAACGGCGTCAAAAGCCCGGAAGGGCGGGGCGGCCTTGAGCAGTATGTCGGCAACCGGCGTATTGTTGAGCGCGCCGTCCGGCTGATCGGAGAGGGGTACAAAACGCGCATCCTGGAAATGGCCGGCGGGAGTACGGACGCCATCACACCCAAGATCATTGCCGACGCGGCCTATGCGGGTGACAAACTTGCGCTGGAAATTTACGACTTCGTGGCCGACTGCCTTGCCACTGCTTTTGCGTCCATCACCTACCTGATCCAGCCGGAAGTCTTCATCATCGGCGGCGGCGTCGCGCAGAGCGGTAAAATTCTTTTTGATCCTCTGATGAAGCACATCGCTGAACGCCTGAGTCCGTTCATAGCCGAACACGTCAAAGTCATTCCTGCAGAGCTTGGCAACGACGCCGGCGTTATCGGCTCCGCAGGCCTTCTGTGGTCTGAAAAAGTGTAAAAACAGCCTAAAAAGGCCTATAAATGACGAAAAAACGTCAAAAATGGCCTAAAATGGCCAAAAACAGCCCGTTTATGCCAAAAATATCAGAATATTTTGAAAAACGATCATATAGGACCAAATTAGTCCTATATTCCAAAAGAGCGCGCCATTTCGGTTTGCAGGATGGATTTGGCTGATCTCATCCACAATATTTCTCCGCGGCCCTGCGTCACTGCGCGATGACTATCCGATCATTCTTCCATGGCTTCGATTTTGCCTGCGCCTTTGGCGATGAACCAGCCGAGCAGGATGACCATGCCAATCACGGCCGCGGTGAACAGGATTTTGGACATTTTTCCGTCCCAGCGCGGGCCGGGCTTGTATTTCGGGTTTGCTTCCTGTTTGCCAAGCGTCAGCACAGTTGAATCAATCGTGGGCACGCGGCTCAGCACCGTTTCCACATCATAGCGGGGTATCGGGATATCAGTGCCGCCATAAAGCACAGTATAGTCAGCCGATGGATCGGGCAGGAACAGAACTTCATAGACATAGCCCGTGGCGACCACGCCGGAGATGTCGAGCGATGCATTGTCCCGGTTGAACACGGTCACGCGGTATTCATCATAGCGGCAGTCGCCGTTGAGTGTTACGGTCAGGTTTGCGTCGCGGATGCCGCCGAGTTCAAACTGATGCAGTGTGGCCGATCCCAGGGTGCGCCAGGCATCCTCCTCTTTTCCCCGCCGGCCTTCCACGGTGAACGGACGGCTGAAATTGCGGCTGGCGGATTCAAAGCTGAGCGACGTGAGAGGCTGGCGGTCGGTTCCGAATGTCCAGGAGGTGGTTTGCTTCTCCTCGTCGCTGCTTTTCTGCAGTTCGCGGCTCTCGTAGACCTTCACGTGCGCGCTGTCGGGCCGGATCACACGGTCCTTGATGCGCAGTTCCACGGATTCAATCCGGATGGCCTCGGCCTGCAGGGCGCGGTGCTCGATCTCGCTGAAGACTGCGTCGCCGCGCCGCTCGGTGCTGATGCCGGTCATGGAATCCGGCACCTGCTCGGTGAAGTTGCCGATTTCGATGCGGTACTGCTTATAATCCCCCGGCGGAAGTTCAACGCGCAGGCTGCGCACGTCAATATAGCGGCTGTAATCGAAGATTTTCGCCTCGGTCAGCAGTTCCCATGAAGCGCCGTCGCGGCTGCCGAAAATGCGAACCGGCTTTTCAAAGTTCCTGTCGCGGGTGTGGATCACCAGCGCCTCCGGCCGGACCTTCGCGTCCTTTTTCTTGAGCACCACATTCACGATGTTGTTTTCCTGCCGGTCGAACGAAACAATTTCCGACGCGGTGGCCCGTTCGACGATCTGCGTGACGGCATAGACCTTTTGCCTCAGATAGTAGGGGATCTCGGCGCCGTTTGAGTCCGTGATGCGGATGTTGGCATAACGGTCATCCGTGGCAGCATACATCTCATTGTCCAGCGCAAACGAAGCAACCTCGGCCTGCGGCCCGTCCGGGCGGATCAGCGATTTCTGCCACGGATAATCGCGCAGGCTGAGCCGGGCATCAGCACACTGTGCAAGGCTGACGGCGATGAGTGAAACCAAAAAGAATCTTTTCATGGTCAGTCTTCCTTTTTTTGAATGAATCCCGGTGCGGCCTTGAGATAGGCGAAGGCCCCTATCAGGAGCGTTACGCCGACCGCGAAGAAGGCGGCGACGCGCCAGATGGCGGGCATGCCGTCGAGGTCATGCAGGAACACCTTGGCGGTCACGATGGCAAACAGAAGCAGCCCGGCCAGTCGCAGCCCGCGCAGTTTTTTCCAGATGCCGCCCGCGACGAAGGACACGGCATAGAGCGCCCACAGCACCGAGATGCCGCCGGCCCGGAACGCATTTAGCTTGAAGAAGAGGAGCGCGTTGAGTTCCAATGTGGTGTAGATGAACAGGATCGCCAGCCCGCCGTAGCCGTAGACCGGAGCCATGGATTTCCGGCTGTCCCTGCGCATGAACAGGCACCACACGCCGAAAAGGATCGCCAGCAGCAGGCCGAAATCCAGCAGGCGCGACAGGACGACCACGGACGAATATTCGCAGCGGTACAGCCCGTAGCGCGACACCTCCCAGTTGGGAATGTCCCACAGCAGGATCTTGGCGGTCGCGAAGCCCAGCAGGATGTTGGCCGCGATCAGGTGCGACCGGTCATTGGTCGTAAAATACCGCCAGAGGGTGTAGATGCCCAATGTGCAGAATACCACGGTCATCATGGGGAGGCGCCACGGGGCATAGAACCGGAAGAAGGCGCTGGTCTCGAAGAGCATGTAGACGAGAAGCACGAACAGTCCGATCCAGTAGAACAGCGTCGGAAGCAGGCCGCGCGGGGAAGTCTCCACGGGTTCCGCATCCGGCGCCGGCCGAGGGCGCCTGCGTTCCAGACAGAAGGCCCCGAAGACCGAGGCGATGCTGACGCCAAAGGTCCAGAGGCGGTCCTTCATGCTGTCGAGGTACGCCTTGAAAGTTCCGGCGGCCCCCGCGGACGGGTGGGGGAAGTTCTCGTGCAGGTCCACGGCGGCCAGCTTGAGGAATACCAGCCCGTAGAGCAGATACGAGAGACGGTTCAGGAAACGGCTCTGCACCTTGCCGCTCAGCCATAGAAACATCAGCGCCAGCAGCGACCAGCTCATTGTGAGCGATTCTCGCTCCAGCACCAGCGGCATGGTCAGCGTGGTGTAGAACCCCGCAAGGGCCATCATCGTGATCAGCAGGGTTCGGTCGCCGCGCTTGAACTGCAGAAAAGCCAGCACATGTGCGATGAAAAACATGGCCAGCGAAAGGGTCAGGATCGAGGGATACGGCCGGCCGTGGGTGGCGCGGATAAGCCCGTATCCAACTAGTGAGAAAATGCCTGTGTTGACGAGCAGGTAGATGATCTCCAGCACGGTCAGTTTCCCGTTGCGTCCGATGTTGTGCCAGATCACGATCGCGGCGTGCAGCGCGAACAGCAGCGAGAGCAGGGTGATCACCACATTGAAATCGGTATCGCGGTACTGGAACAGCGATCCCAGCACGAGCATCCACGTGAAGAGGAAACTCAGATAGTTCAGCAGCCGCCACGACTTCACCTGCGACAGGGTGAAAACGCCCGCACCGAGGATGAGCATGTAAACATAGAGCACCATGAAATCGGGCTTGCCGGTGCTGAGCATGATGGGCGTGCAGAAGCCGCCGATGATTCCCAGAATGGCGACCAGCAGGGAGTTCACGCGCACGGAGAGCAGGCCGGCAGTGATGGTAATGAGGATCATCAGCAGAAATGCCGCCGGAATCGGGATCAGACCGTAGCGCGGGCCTGCGGCATACATGCTGAAATAGAGCGCGGCGAGGCCGCCGCCGAAAAGGCCCTGTCCCATCAGATGGTATTTCTTCCCGAACATCCGGTAACCGGCGGCCAGCATGCCGATGCCGGCCGCGATGGCGATGGCGGTGCGTCCCATGGGGCCCAGGAGCTGCCGCTCAATGGACCACTTCAGGAAAAATCCGATGCTGGTGACCAGAACAATGATGCCGGCGCGAACCAGCCATGTGCTGGCGATGGCGAACTCGGCGCTGACGCCCTCGCGGCGATGCTCCTCTCCGACCAGAATCCAGCTCCAGATTTTGCCGAGAATTTCGCCGACTTTCGAAGGTTTCGGTTCCGGTCGGCGGGGATAGGGGACGTAAGATGGCGACGGCGCTTCCATGGCAGGTTTCGGCTGGACCGGCGGCGGCTGCGCGGGGAAAGCCGGGGTGGCCGGGACCGGCGCGGTTGCCTTGATCTCCTGTCGGGCCGGCGGGGTCCACGGTTTGACGGGCTCCTCCTCGGGCAGGAGTTTCTTGATTATCCGCCGGAGATTGCCTTGTTCAGTCTCAATGTTCTTGAGCGTCTTTTTGATGCCGGAAATTTTGGATAGCACAACGCAAAGCAGTCCCAGCAAGACATAAATTATCAGCTCCATTTTACACCCCTTTCAATGAGCAAGATTAATAACGCATGCGCTGCGCAATATAAAGCGCAAACCTTGCCTTGTGGCCGGGAGCAGAGAGATGAAAAACCTCTCCCTTTATCCTTCTTTACAGTATCAGGACCGACTGGTAATGTTTGCGGCCGTTTGATGTAATCATGGAGCAGATGAAATGCCCGCAGAAGCAGAACAAAGACAGGACGGTCAGTGCCATGGACAGTGCGAGCACTGCCACCTGATGCCGTTGGATATGAAAGGCGGCCTGTCGGGCGGCCGGCTGGTGCTGGCCTCGGCGGGAGTCTTTATTTTCCCGCTGATTCTGGCCATCGGGGCAGGGATTGCATTCCGCGAAAATCCTGACCGGCAGGCGCTGGGTGCAATCGCCGGACTGGTCATCGGAGCTCTGCTGGCGAGTCTGGCGGTAAAACTGCTCCGTGGACGATTTGGAGAACAAAAATGAGTACAGCAATGCAAGACAGGCCGGGTGCAAAAACGTTTTCCCGCGGAATACATCCGGCTGAAAACAAAGAACTTGCGGAGCACCAGGCCATTGAGGTTGTGCCGACCCCCGCTGAGGTGCTGATCCCCCTGCTGCAGCATGTCGGACCGCCCTGCAATGCGTCCGTCAAGGCGAAGGATGAGGTCACCGTCGGCTCCAAAATTGCCGCCTCGGAAGCCTTCATATCCGCGCCGATCCATGCGACCATTGATGGCGTTGTGGGCCGCGCAACGGTCGCGACGCTTCCGAACGGACGCCATGTCGAGGCCATTCCCATCAAGGCCGGCGCTCAAAAGAACACCCCGGAAGAGATCAAGCGCGATTTCCTGGGCGGCGAATGGTCCACCGCGAATCTTGAGCGGTTCACCTCCGAGCAGATCGTGGCCGCTGTGCGCGAGGCGGGCATTGTGGGGCAGGGCGGCGCGGGATTCCCGACATCCGTCAAGATCGCCATGAATCCCAAGAAGCCCGTGGACACGGTGCTGGTCAACGGATGCGAGTGCGAACCGTATTTGACCGCCGATCACCGCCTGATGCTGGAATCCCCGGCATCCATCATCACCGGCGCACTGCTTTGTGCCCGCGCCAGCGGCGCGGACCGCATCCTGATTGCCATTGAAGACAACAAGCCTGATGCCGTGGCGGCAATGGAAAAGGCCGCGACCGGAACTCCGATCAAGATTGTGGTTCTGAAGACCAAATATCCAATGGGCGGTGAAAAGCAGACGATTCTTTCTTCAACCGGCCGGATTGTTCCCACTGGCGGCCTGCCGCTGGATGTCGGGGTGGTGGTGGTGAACGTCGCCACAGCCTCGGCGATTGCGCGGGCCGTGCTGCGGAACAAGCCGCTGACGCACCGCATCATCACGGTGACTGGGGCGGGGATTCGCAATCCAAAGAATCTGCTGGCGCCGATCGGCATTTCATACGGCGAGCTGATTGAATTCTGCGGCGGCCTGACGCCGGAAGCCCGGCGCGTGGTGGCCGGCGGCCCGATGATGGGCTTCACGATCGGCAATCTGGCCACGCCCGTGACCAAGGGCACCAGCGGCATCACGGTGATGACAGAGGATGATTTGAGTTCGTGCGCCGAGACGGCCTGTGTGCGCTGCGGCCGCTGCGTGGATGTCTGCCCGGTGAATCTGGTGCCGACCAAACTGGCGCTGGCCTCGCGGCATCAGGACTGGGAACTGGCAAAGCGCTATCACATCCTGGCCTGCATCGAGTGCGGCTGCTGCGGATATTCCTGCCCTGCGAACATTCCGCTGGTGCAGCTCATCCGCATGGGCAAGGCCAAGGCCCGCGAATAGGAAATTTCAAATGGAGAATAAGATGTCCGAAGAACAGCAAAAAACAGCGGCGCAGGAAACGGCCATGCCGGCCCCTTCGCTGGAAGTGGCTCCGGGCCCGCATCTGCACACCACGGCACTTTCCACGCGCCGGATGATGGCGGATGTGCTGATTGCGCTGGTGCCGCTGATCGTTGTGGCGCTGGCGGTTTTCCGCATGGGCGCCGTGCGGCAGCTTGTCGTTTGCACCGTGGCGGCGCTGGTTGCGGAATATCTTTTCAACACCATGCGCAAGAAACCATTTTCTTTGGGCGACGGCTCAGCCGCCATCACCGGCGTGATTCTCGCGCTGTCCCTCCCGGGCACGGCGCCCTGGTATGTCGGGGCCATCGGCTCCTTTGCCGCCATTGGCCTCGGCAAGGTCGTTTTTGGCGGGCTGGGGCAGAACATTTTCAATCCGGCGATGGTGGGGCGCGCTTTTGTGATGATCGCCTTCCCGGCCGCGGTGGGCGCATCGGCCTATGTGGATGCCTCTGCGGTGGTTGAGGCTGTGACCCGCGCCACGCCGCTGACGGCGCTGAAGCAGGAGGGTCTGCCGACCACGCTGATGGATCTTTTCCTGGGCAATACCAACGGCTCGCTGGGTGAAACCAGCGCGCTGGCCTGCCTCATCGGCGGACTTTATCTCTGCCTGCGCCGCACGGCCTCATGGGAAATCCCCGCGGGCGTGATTACGGCGGTGGGCGTAATTGCGGGCCTGATGAACCTGACTGACCTGCAGGCGCACTGGACGGTGCTGCACCACATTCTGGGCGGGGCGCTCCTTTTCGGCGCGTTTTTCATCGCGACCGATCCCGTGAGCAGTCCGCTGACGCCCAAAGGCAAATGGATCTTTGGGGCGGGTGTCGGCGCGCTCGTGATGCTTTTGCGCAAGCTGAGCGGCTATCCGGAGGGGGTCATGTTTGCCGTGCTGATCATGAACGCGCTGGTGCCGCTGATCAACCGCTGGACAATTCCGGTGCCGGTGGGCGGACCGGTCCCCGCTCCGAAAAGCTGAGGAATGACTATGAAAAACAACTATCTCAAACAGGCCTGGCTGGTGCTGGTGCTGGCCGTCTGCTTCGGCGGCGCGCTGGCCGGGGTGGAGCACTCGCTGAGCGGGCGCATCAAGGCCAACAAGCTGGCGGACACGCTGGGCCAGATTCCGTCGCTGGTTCCCGGCGCGGAGCAGGGCAACCAGGAAATGGTCGGCGGCCAGCTCGCCTACCGCGCCGTGGACGGCGCCGGAACGCCGGTTGGCTGGGTGGTGCCGGTCACCGGACAGGGTTTCGCCGACAAGATCGAGCTGCTGCTGGGTTTGAACGCGGACGCCTCGCAGATCACCGGGATATACATTCTGGATCAGAAGGAAACCCCGGGCCTCGGCAACAAGATTGTTGAACCGGAATGGCGCGGACAGTTTGCGAACAAGAGCATATCGCCCGCGCTGGTGGTGGTGAAGCGCAAGGCCGAGAAGGCCAACGAGATCGAGGCCGTGACGGGCGCAACTATTTCATCGGAGAGCGTGGCGGGCATCGTCAACCAGGCGGCCGCCGCGTTCCGCCAGAAACTTGCGGAAGGAGGGCAGCAGTAATGGCCGGAACAGGACCCACACCCCTTGAACGTTTTATCAACGGCATTCTCCCGGAGAACCCGGTCTACCGCCAGGTTTTGGGCATGTGCCCGACCCTTGCCGTGACCAACGGTATGAAATCCGCCATGACCATGGCCGGCGCGGTGGCGTTCGTGCTCATTTGCGCGAACGTTTTGACCAGCCTGATCCGCAACCTGCTCAAGCCGCATCTGCGGATTCTGGTATTCACGCTGACCATTGCGGTCTTCGTGACCATTGCGGACCGGATTATTGCGGCCTATATGTACGACATGAGCAAGCAGTTGGGTCCGTACATTCCCCTGATCATCGTCAACTGCATCATCATCTGCCGCTGTGAGGTCTGCGCCTCCAAGCAGGGCGTGTTCACGGCGGTGTCAGATGCGGTGGGGCAGTCGCTGGGGTATGCGCTGGCGCTCACCACCATCGCGTCGGTCCGTGAGATTCTGGGCAGCGGCACCTGGTTCAACATCCCGGTGCTCCCCGCGAACTGGCCGGACTGGGTGGTGATGGTGCTGCCGCCTGGCGCGTTTCTGACGCTGGGCCTGCTGATGGGAGCGGCCAACTGGATTGGAACCAATTTGGGGCAGCGGCGCAAGTCCGCGCAGGAGGCGGCATAACATGGACTATCTCTTTGAAATGCTTGTGCTGGCCCTGACCTGGGCCTTGATCAACAATTTCGTGCTGCACTACTTCGTCGGCATCTGTCCGTTCATCGGCGTTTCGCGCCGGGTGGACATGGCCTTCGGCATGGGCTGCGCGGTGACGTTTGTGATTACCATCGCGGCGCTGCTGAGCTGGCTGATCACGTACTACGTGCTGCGTGCGGGCGCTCCTCTCACGACCCTGTTGTCGGGCGGCAAAACCCTTGACCTGAGCATTCTCAACTACACGGTCTACATCTTTGTGATCGCCGGATCCGTGCAATTCCTTGAGATGTACATCCGGAAGTTCTTCCGTCCGCTGTACAAGGCGTTCGGCGTGTTTCTTCCGCTGATCACCACCAACTGCGCGATCCTTTTTGCCTGCCTGGAAATCATGAAGCACGTGTGCGCGATCAATGATCCGCTGGGCGGACTGGTGCCGTCTCTGGTGCTGGCCGCTTTTGGCGGAATCGGCTTCATGATCGCCATTGTCATCATGGCGGGCATTCGCGAGGAGCTGGACCACTGCGATGTGCCCAAGTCCCTGCGGGGTGCGGGGATCACGCTGATCACGGCCGGCATCCTGGCCCTGGCCTTCATGGGCTTCACCGGGGTGGACCGCGGGCTGCAGCAGCTGCTGCAGGATAAAGAACAGGTGGCGGAGAGCGCGGCCGCGCCCGCCGGGCAGAACAATTAGAGACACAGGGAGAACCATCACATGACCATTATTTTTGTAGCCGGCGGAATCATGCTGGTGCTCGCCATTGTGACGGCGATTGTCCTCGGCTGGGCGAACGTGAAATTCCATGTGCAGGTGGATCCGCGCGTGGAGGCCGTGATGGCCGCGCTGCCGGGCGCGAACTGCGGCGGATGCGGATATGTGGGATGCGCGGAGTATGCCGAAGCCGTCGTGGCGGGAGCTATCACCCCCGACAAGTGCACGGTGGGCGGTGAAAGCTGCGCGAAGGCTCTTGCGGAAATCATGGGCGTCTCCCTGCAGCAGTCCTGGCCCTTCCGGCCGGTGATTCACTGCGGAGCAACCTATGAAGACCGCCTGGGCCGGACAGAGTACAAAGGCGAGCAGTCCTGCACCACCGCCAATCTGGTGGCGGGCGTTCAGGGCTGCACCTACGGCTGCCTTGGCTTCGGAGACTGCGTGCGTGCATGCGATTTTGATGCGATTCATGTGGTGGCCGGCCTGGCCACCGTGGACTACGAGAAATGCGTCGGATGCGGCGCCTGTGCCCGCATCTGCCCGCGCAACATTATCACGATGGTTCCGTTCAAAAGCCGCCAGATGGTCGTGGTGACTTGCTCGAACAAGGACATGGGCAAAGACGTCAAGGCGGTTTGCAAGGTGGGCTGCATCGGATGCAAAGCCTGCGAACGCAACTCCGGAGGTTTCTTCCGGATTGACAAGAATCTCCCGGTGCTGGACTACGACAAATACGATCCGAACAATCTTGACGCCATCCGCGTGGCAGTGGATAAGTGTCCCATGAAGCGGCTGCTGTTCATCGGCTGGCCGACCGAGAAGGATTTGGAAGCCACCAAGGATCTGGAAGCGCCCGATTTGGTCGAGGCGGACTTCAAAACAACGGTGGACAAGACGGAGTGGCAGGGTTAAACGCAAAACAAAGGGAGAGAGCCATGGACAAGCATATCATTCTGGGGGTTCACATCACTGACCGCGTGAAGCATGTGGCGCATGTGCAGGAGGCGCTGACAAAGTTCGGCTGCTACATCAAGACCCGCCTGGGCCTGCATGAAGCCTCGAAAGAATTCTGCGCGCCGACCGGCGTGCTCGTGCTGGAAATGCTGGACGACGACAAGAAGGTCGCGGGACTGAAGACCGAGCTGGCAAAGATCGAGGGCGTTGAGGTCAAGGAAATGGTCTTCGACCATCCGTGAATCCGCCGCTGAAAGTTCTGCGAACCTATATCAGTGAAGATGCCGCTCTCATGGACCGGCTGTTCCTCGAAGCATCCGGGATTGAAACGGTCATCGAGGCAGACGATTGCGGCAGCATGACGCCGTATCTCCACATGTCACAGGGCGTTCGCCTGCTCGTGCGCGAGGAAAACCTCGAACAGGCCAATGATCTGCTTCGAAGTGCTGAAGCCGGTCCGGAGCCCGGACCAGATCCCGTATAGAAAACAGCGCCGCCGTTATTTGTCCCGATGGCAGCCTGCAGTCCCCGCAACCCTAAAAAACGCTAAAAAAAGCCCAAAAAACATCAAAAAATGGCCAAAAATGGCCAAAAAAGCCTAAAAATCGGGCAAAAACGCAAAAAACTGCCCATGCATCCCCCGATACGGACAATATAGGACTAATTTAGTCCTATATAACCCAACCGCATGAAAATGCGCTAAGGCTTGCGCACTTCTATGCGGAAGTAGACGCGGTCTGTTGTGGTCCAGGTGCCCGTGTGCGTATTCAGCGGAGGCGTGGCCGGAACATTCGAGAGATAGGGCGCCCAGGTGTCAGTCATCACGTTGCTCTTCACCTCGACATAATAGGTCCGTCCGGTTGCGCTCGACCAGGTCAGGATGGCCTGAGTTGGAGCGCCAATCTTTGGCGCCACCTGCACCGAGAACTTGGAGGCGGCATTGGTGGCGATGGTTCCTGCATAGTATTCCTTCCAGGTCACTGCGCCGTCGCCGTCATGGTCCCACAAGGCATTGGTGTCGAAGTTGGAAGTCCAGCCATAAGAGGCCAGCCACCATTCAGGCACGCTATTGGTCGCAAGACGTTCGGCAAAGTTGGCCGTAAGAGCTTTGGGCGAGGTCATAGCGACGGTCACCGGATTATTGGACTGTTGTCCGCTGGGCGGATTGCCGGTCCAGACAGAGAAGTTGTAGTACTGGTTCGGAGTGGCCGTGATCGTCACATTGCTTCCCGAGGGCACCCACTGATCGCCGGTGTTCACCGATCCGTTGGCGGCGGCCGTGCTGTCGAACCAGTAGCTGGTGTTCCACAGCCAGATCACGGAGGAATCCTGCGAAATCGTGAAACTGGTCGTAATGTTGCTTGTGCCGGAAGCCGGCGCGGAACCGGTGCCTGTCCAGCCTTTCAGAACAAGCTGCGTTGTGCCGTACGTGATGGTGAGGTTGTTGTTGGTGCACCGCTGCGAGCTGCCGGAACCCACGTTGTTGGTCGTGGATCCGCTGTTCGGCCCGTTCAGATCCTTAATGATCAGTTTCAAGGACGCATCTGCCTGGAATGTGGCCGCGATGCTGTGCGCATTGGTGACGCCGGTGAATGTGTACGCATTGGTTACACCGATGGAGACCCCGTCAATCTTCACATCAGAGATGGTGTATCCGGTGCTGTTCGAAATGGTGAAGCTCTTGCTCTGGCCGAAGTTGACGACCGGGTTGGCCGGTGAAATGGTCCCGCCCAAACCGGAGATGGTGTAGATCGTAGCGCTGGTGACCGCGGCCGGGGCGG
>ENA-UPTA01003227-UPTA01003227.1-activated-sludge-metagenome-genome-assembly--contig:-NODE-3227-length-16176-cov-4.256560_pt1 | contig 16176 bp, 9 predicted proteins | sample MGYA00238184_ERZ773361 | MGnify/ENA primary metagenome ERZ773361 (study PRJEB29100, sample SAMN05720205) | activated sludge metagenome | isolation source: anaerobic digester from wastewater...
GGAGCTGAAAGTATCATTCATAAAGCCCAGGGTCTCAAGTAGCGTACTCTTTCCTGACCCGGATTTGCCGACAATAAAGGTAATCTGCCCATCATATATATCCAGGCGATCAATATCAAGTACTATCTTGCCTGAATCGTAGCTACATTTCAGGTCCTTTATGGAAAACAATATTCTTCTCATGCCTAAAAAAAACTTTTATCGAAGATATCCTCTAAAGCGATCCAAAAATAAATATTGTCATTATCGCCTTGTGTTCTAAAGCAGAACTCATACCTACTGCCACTCTTATAAATATCCTCCAGTTTAAGTTTCAGATCGCTGAACCCTTTGGCGAGCTTACTTACCTCTTCATCCGGGAACACTCCCTTTTTGGTAAGGTCTGCCAACTTCTTGTTGGAATATTGCTGAAACAGCACAACACCTTCTTCCTTCAAGCCCAGAATAATTTCAAGCGTTGAGCTCATATCAAGTTGACCAACCCTCGATCTGTCATTTTGTGAGCTGACGGTCAGAACCAACTCAGTAACAGCATCTTTTAAGGATTGCCTGAGTTCGGACATGGAATACCCCTGATTGTATTTACCTGCAACATCATTGAGGCTTTGAATAAATCCATACAATTCATTCTTAGGAAGAAACATCACATAAGAATAGGAATCATACTTGGCTCCATTAAAATGTTTGGGCAAATAGGCTTCGATAAAAAGTTGATACTTTTCCTGAAGCAACTTAGTGATGGAAGCAGGATCAATATCTTCCAATTCCTGCTTGATGAATCTCATAAAGTATGCCTTAAACTCTCCGGGACTTACATCCAGACTCTTCCCCTTTTCTATCACATCGGCATTAGCCTTTATATGACTATTCCTTAATTTATTACAAGCATCCAGAGAGATCTTGATTTCATCCATCAACTTAGCCGGGCTTAGTTCTTTACTGATTGGAGCCGAATAGAATCCAAAATAATTAACACCCCCTGTAGCCTCTACAAGCTTGCCTTCCTGACATTCAGGCATTTCAGGACCATTCAGGTTGATCTTCAATTTTTGGCTTATCTTTTCATTCTCACTGAATATCCTCCCTGCAACATCACCCATAAGTTCCAGGCCATCAGACTGAAACTTTCGCGAGAATCTGCCTTCTTCAGAATGTGGTTGGATAAAAATAATATTCATGTCCAGATCAGCCAGTGCCTTGTATATGCTGCCCATTTCATTGCCTGAAATCAAATATTCCTTCTTCTCTGTTTTTAGCTTGCGCACTGTATTATTTGAAAAATCAGCAGCATTTCCTATAATCATCAGGATGTTTCTTTGACCGGGTTGAAAGCCACCATGTATCTCCAATGTTTTTTTCAAGGCAAATCTGAACACAGTTTCCCTATCATCATCCAATGGACGATAGAAAACCTCCTTATCGATGAAAGCTGCAACATCCTTTCTGTTTTGAGTTAATTTTCTAAAGGTAAAAGGGACCTGATTCGACTGAAAATCGCGATAGATACCACATCCTACATTTACTATATTAGCTCCCGGAAAGTTGGTAGGTAATTTGTCAATAAGGTCAGCTAACTGGGATTTGTAGGTATTCATTTCTGTACTTCCTTCTATCAGGAAGAAGATATTTACTATTTTATTATCCTCGCTTCTTTTTCTCTGAGCTTCTACAATCTTACTATATATGGCGGGGTCAATCGATCCGGACTCCTGTCCACTCCCAACAGTTGTTACCTTGCCTATAATGCCGGTTTGGAAAAGGTTGTTCCCCGGATTAGCCAGGATTGGATACCTCAGGATGCTTCCCTTATATCTCCTGGGGTTAGACTTGGCAAGAAATTCCGGGGAAATAGCCACAGGGTCCTGACTAAAGAGAATATTATCCTTGTCTCCTGTTTTAAGAAACTGATTGGCATCCCGGCTATTGGCAAAGAAAGAAACCCTCTTGTTTTCGTCAGCTTTTCTCTCCTCACAGGCCATAATATTATGATTGGGCTCCAGAGCGATACGCGTATTCCACTTGGAAAGTCGGCTTAGATCCACCCAGCCAATAATATTGGTTTTGGGCGAGCTCCCGAATTGATATTCAGTTGAAAGCAGGGCACGGCCATTTTCCTTTTTCAATATGTAGAAAATCTCATAAATATTCCTGTCTCCCAGGGTCTTTTTACTGTATGGACTGTCATATATCCTTACTATTTCCTTATTACTCAATCCCACCAGATTTTTAATGTCTTCCGCCTTATTCAACAAGATCGCCTTCAAGGATATCTTGGACTTTGAATCAACCAGACCCATACCCCATTGCAATACGGTACTTCTTTCTACCCAGCCCATATCCACTGCTATAGCTCCGGCCGGAATTTCCTTGCCATGAGGTACTCCACCGTCGATCCTAAAGATATGTGCAAATGATCCTTTGACCTCACTGACCGCAAAGGACTCGAGAAAGCCTAAGGTTGACTTAGTCCCGGAGGTCACAGAAGGTCCGTTATATGCGATATTCCCTTCCCGATCGTTGATTATAATCCAGGTCCGTCGGCTTCTTTTATCCCCTGCAGGCTTGAGATTTTGGTTGTTGATATACAGATTCAGATCATTATTAGCGCCTGAGAAATAATAATCCAGAGGTGGCGAATAATCAGCCGGTGCTTCCATTAAGGTGATAGCCTGACCGAATGAAAGCCCTTTAACTAAAAAGCAGAAAACGAATATCGAAAAGTATCTTTTTATCATTGATGTCAATTTAGTACGTAATAAATTCCTATCCTTCCGCCTACTGAGTGGTAAATCTTTGTTTGATAGAAGAAGGAAGCATCACTTATCGGGGTAAATGTCCTGTTGCTACTATCATATGACTCTATCAACTGTGGATTTTCAGTAACGATCACCGGCATAAGCCCCAGTGTAAAGTCAAGTCCGAAGACAAATCCGAATCCTCGCTTACCTTGCCACGATTTACTCTCATATACATAGGTAGGGCTCAATCTGGCAGCAAGGGTAAATCTATTTTTTAAGGTCAGGTTCTTATCTATCTTGACTGCTGTGATCTCACAATTGTCTATACTGGAATCATCACCATAATAGGAATAAATTGAAGCAGAATTGGTGCTAACCGTCCTGGTCGATGAGAAGATGTAACCTGGCATTATGTTGGCTTGTACCATGAATACTCTTGGGTCATTACCTCTGCCAAAGTTATACACCAAGCCAATCGGCGCATAAACACCAACCACATTGGTTGATATTTGTCCTGCCTGCATTCTGAATTCCGATGTCTTCGGCGCTCTGGACAGATTATTGTTGTAATGGGAACTGAAAGTATTCAGTTTGACATCTGAACCAACGACTTCATCCTTTAGGTTATGATATCTGAATAATAAACCTATTGAATAAAACACCTTATTGGAAGGGCTGAAGCTTTTCCAGTATTCACCTCCCAGCCCGATATGAAATCCCGTTGATTTGAAGTCGGACTCTTGTATGCCTGCTGACACTTCGTTGCGAGGCATCCCGTACCCTCCATCCAGATAGACCATTTTGAAGTCACGTGTTTTCTTTTTCCCTTCATATGAATTGTAATTGTCCTGGGGTTGTGCCATCGGCTCTCTTTCCTTTTTTTCTTGCTTTTGCTTTGGCTCCTTTTTCACTTTTGGTGCCTCCATTGCAACATCATGCCCCCCGGCTCCGGCTGCAGAAACCCTAACCAACTCGATGGAACTAATGGCAGCCGTAAGTTCTTCTGAATCTTCCATTGAAAATACGATCATATCATAATCCATTGTAATATCGCGTTCCTTATTTACAACCTGACCGGCATCCACATAATTTTCCGTCCTTTTGACAACCTGAATCTTGACAAAATAAAGGTCGCTTTGAAGTGCTCTTATGTCTTTGACGGTCAATCCGGTAATACAAAATTTAAATCCATTGGGAAAGTACTCGGCAATTTGGTTGATATATCCTATTGCCATTCCTTCAGTCGGATGCAAAAGCATATCATTGAGATAACGGGTTGTGGAATTGCCCTTATCCAACAATTTGAGGAAGTTGGACTCACGCCAGTCATACTTTTCATCATAGATATCAGCGTACCTGTTATAATTGGCAAGAAATTGATTCAAGGCATCTTTAATCTTTCCTTTATAAATTTGTTCGATGCCCGACCTGTCAATAACGGACCAATCTCCCTTTTCCAGCTTACAATCCTGACCAAAAATATTGGAGGAGAAAAGGATGATGCCGAAAATCATCCAAAAAATATGTATTCTGCGGATCTTCATATTGAATCTCTTTTAACTTTTTTTAATGTATAACTATAATTTTTCCTGTTACTTCGGCTTTGTCATTCCCCAATCTTACAAGATAGATACCATTCGGAATGTCCAACAGACTGACCTCCGTCAGCAAGTTGCTCTCTGCTTGCCCAATCGTCATACTATATATGCGCGTGCCCATCATATTGTATATATCCAGCGTTTGTTTGCCGGGAGACAAACCTGCCGCCTGGATATACATATGCCCGGAGCCGGGATTGGGATATGCTTTCAGACTTTTTGAGTCTGTACCTCCACAAGGGATTACCACTTCATCACCATCTGAACGAGTAGAGATAAAGGTAGAATCACAAGAATTTTTACAATCGTAACCGATTGCGATGTATTTATTTTTTATCAGGTTTTCCTGGGTTACCTTCAGCCAGGAGTTACCGGCCGAATCAATTCTGATAGCCTTGTTCTGGTCATCCAGTCTATACCAATCATAACAAAACCCTTCCTTATGCCTTGCAAGTAAAAACGGTCCACATTCATCAATGACAAATTGATCATCGGCAAATTCCCCACTCGTAATCTTGCTCACAAAATCCTTGTCCATTTTAGATCTACATTCTCCGGCGTCATTCTTAAGCGTATATTCCAGATTTACTTTGCCGGTAATAAAATAAAATCCACTGCCCAGATCCTGGATGTTAGAAGGCAATGATGAACCTTCAAGAGAATATCCCGGTTTTAGCTTATAGACTCCGCATTTATATTCATCAAATATATCTGAAGTCGGTTCATTCTGGATAAAAGAAATGGTTTGAGACATTTCACACCCAGCCTGATCAAAAGTTTTTACCTTTAATTTGAAGTTCTTTGTTTGTTTGTTGAAATCTATTACGATCTCTTTACTGTTTCCTATGATATCGGTATCAAGCCACCACGTCGCACTGGCGTAAGCTTTGGGACCAAGTTCTCCATTTAGTTTGAAAGTCACTTCTGTCTTGGTAGGTTGGGTACAGAAATTGACTATGGTATCAATAGGGATGTCAGCCACATTTACAATCTGCAGGAAAATTCTGTTCTTGTATTGAAGGTCCAGCGTTGAAGCATCAGAGCAGCCTGTATTATTATCCGTTACCGTAATCGGATATTTTTTTTCCTCGTACAAAACTCTTGTTGAGGATGTGCTGCCATCGCTCCATGAATAGCTGTATGAGGGTTTATTATTTGATACAGTGATATTCAATGAGGTGCCCTTACAGGTTTTCAGCGTATCTCCAGTATTCGTCCCATCACTGAAGACAATCTCAGGCAGAGGGTCTTTAGTTATCTTTATGGATTTCTCGACATAACATTTAAGATTGTTCTGTGTTTTACTTCCGGTAACATTATAGTTTCCACCCTCTTTGACAATGATACTAGAGCCCATCTGGTTATCCCCCCACTCGTACGAATCTGCCCCACTTGCTTTCAGAGTAATAGATGCACCGTCGCAAAAATGATCCTGAAGTTTATTACCTCCCGAGGAGAATAATGTCAGCTTGATTTCGTCATTCTCAACCAGATTGATATCCTTCTCCAATTCACAGGAGTTTGCATCGGTAATAGTTAATTTATAAGTCCAGGAGGAATCGAGAACAATAGATTTATTGTGGGATGTGCCTTGAGGTGTTACCCATGTATAGCTATATGGAGGTGTCCCTCCATTGACTTGAGGCGTCACTTCTTTGCTTTTTCCAAAACAGACTACATATTCCGTTTGCAATGCATCTTCCGTGAGCTTGCTCGGCTCTGTGATGGCTATTGAGGCCCTGGTACCTACACAGCCATTAGCATCTGTAAAAGTAACGGAATAGTTCCCGGCAGGCAGTCCGGTGATGCTATTACCTAGGGCTCCAGTTGACCACCGGTATGTATAATCGTCAGGAGAAAGAGATATGCTACCAGTTTTCTCCCCATTGCACCTTACATGGGTAATGTCAGGCTCTGAAGCTAACACGGGCAGTGGATTGACGGTTACATCTTTTTGTACGATTTTTGTACACTTTGAATTATTATCCGTATAGGTATATTGCAATGTAATCGTGTTCCCGGTAGCACTTCCTGTATTCAAGACACTATCGGATAAAAATCCGTCCCCGGAGAGAATTTTAAGTTCGCCTCCGGCCGGGCTTGTTGTTACAATAACTGTACCGCCCTTACATACTATTGAGTCGGACAATTTGATATCCACTACAATAGTTGAAGGAAATCCCGGATCTTGCAGTTCAAAGGGTCCAGATGATGGATCGCTTTTACAATTCGCTTTTATGACATAAATATTTGAGTAGCTACCTGCTTTGAGATTGGATATTATAAACTTACCACCGCTTGGTAAATCGATGTTCTTTTCGCTTCCACCAATTGTATAATAAGCTTTGAATCCGGTTCCTGTCAAGCCTTCCAGCTCCAGGGAACCATCAGCACCATCGCACGTGGTAGGGTGGGTAAGTTTAATGTTGGTTATTATTGGCTTCGGTGGCTCAGTCAATACTACTTCCCTGGCATTACTTTTACATCCATCCTTGATAACATAAATATTCGTATAATTTCCTGCCGCAAGATTGCTCACCTTATATTCGTTGTTAACAGGAATGGCAACAGGCCCCACTTCGATGCCATTTAAAGTATAAAAAAGCTGATATCCTGTGCCACTTAAGCCGGCCACTGTAAAATATCCGTCTTGCCCACCACAAGTAGTAGGGTTCTTTCCTGTTATGGATGTAATCACCGGGGCAGGTGGATCCGTTAGGGAAACTGACCGGGAATTACTTTCACAATTATTCTTGATGACATAAATATTTGTATAATTTCCTGCTGCAAGATTGCTTACTTTATATTCCCCATTGACAGGCAGGTTGATTGGCCCAACCTCTGTACCATTCAGGGTATAAAATAGCTGATATCCTGTGCCTGCTAAACCAACAAGCGTAAAGGACCCGTCCTGTCCATTACAGGTTGTAGGGTCTTCTTTTTGTATGGCAGTAATCGCTGGTTTGGGATTGACGGAAATTATTATCTGATCATCTATTTCCTGATTGCCCATATCATCATAAGTTGCTACTACCTTATAGGTACCGGCATCTATCAGTTGAATATTTGGAATCGAATAACTGTCATTTGTTGCACCGGGTATTTCAACATTGTTTTTGTACCATTGATAACTAAAAGTAAAGGCACCGCCATCGCTTATTGTACTTGCCATGGTCAGATTGTCTCCTACACAAAGTGAATTGCCAGGCGAAGCTATAATGGTGATGGATGGAGCTTGCCCCAAACAAGAAAATGTAGTAGCTACTGAAAGTATCCACGCAACTACTATGATTAGCGAAGAATGATTATATCTGATATTCATAATAAAAAACAGTTAATAATTGAAGTGAATATTAAAGATGGAAACACCACCCGGATAGGAGGGGTTCAATATTGAACCTCCACCACCTACTCCACAAGGGGCGAGATTAGCAAAGGTAATGCCTCCATGTCCCGTAATTTTCAGTACATACACTTTCCCTCCCTTTAATGTTGTGTTCAGGGTTGAAACTCTAAGTTGTGTCATTCCGGCATTGACATGTCGCCCAACCAGTTTGTCAACCTGCTTGTTGTTTTCCATCAAGATAATATCTACATTACCCGATTGGGCGGCATAAACATAAAAACTTGATAGTTCAATGTCCTGTTTGGGTTTCAGGGACACAGAAGCTGTCGAAGAATAGGTTGCTGTTTTACAGGGTTCTGTTTTGGGAGCCCCCTCTGTCTTTTTGTTATTTAAGTCAATTGTTGTCCCTGATTTGGAAGACTCTTCCGTCTTTTTCTTACTGACGTCAGTCGTTGACCCTGGCTTGGGTGCCCCCTCTGTCTTTTTATTATTGAAGCCAGTTGTTGGCTCTGACTTGACCGGAGGAGACTTGCTTGGACTGGATTCGGTAACTACCCGCTTAGGAGGAGGAGGTGGGCCATCTACAATTTCCGGTTGAGTATTCACTTCGGATGAAGGTGTAGTTCTTTTTTGTACCTTTTTTGTTTCAATTTTTTCATTCTTAACCACCGACGGCTGCTTTTTTTGTGACTGCACCTCTCTATTTTGGATAGGTAGCGGTTTGTTCTCCTTTTTCACCTCGACTTCTTTAGGGGCGGTTTCCGGCAAATTTTCAGTGGTTGGCATTTCCTGAGTCACAGTGTCCTGGATCGCCAAATCGACAGGTGTACTTTGTTCTTCAACAATAATATACTTCACAACCTCTTCAAATCCAGGTATTTGAAGGACAACTTCATAGGTCTCCGGTATCGGAAATTTGGTCTTGACAGAACTTCCTTTCATTTCTGAACCATTGATATACCATGCCACATCCATGTCGACGTCTTTGGGTAGATCCACAGTCAAAGAAATATCTTCATTGGCACCTACAGAAGCATAATTGGATTTATTGGATGCATCAAACTGATCCTTATTGGTCATTCTATAAGCGGTAACATCCTTTCCATTGATGGAGAAATGTGTCATTGTATCTTTAATAGCATTATTGGATTTTTCGCTTGAGCATGCAATCAAAATGCAACATAAAGAGAAATAGAACGATAATTTTATTTTCATATAAAAATATTTATATCAAAGATTTCGGTCCTTCAAGTATTACGGACATCTTCCGGGGTTTTTACTAAAATGCTATGGATTGCTTATAACTAAATATCTGAAGTGTCACTCAATGTGATATTAAGGCACAAGTATTATAGCGCTCAAATATAACAAAAATCGAAAAAATTTATACAATTATTATCCTTTAATTGTATTGGTAAAATGAAACTAATTATATTCGGAGGTTTCTGAATAAAAATCAATCTGTGGAATCGGGTTGAGGAGTATTTGCATTACACTGTCACATAGCTACGCTACAGGAATATTGTAGCATACTTGTACAACCTATATGAGCTTATCAGGGCGTTATGGTATAACTAATTCGCTTAGATATAACGGTAAGCCTCTATTTGTCCCTGCATTTATGTAACAGAGAAAAAAGAATGCCAGCTCATGATGGAAATAGGATGATGTATTATGCATAAGTTGTGCGATTAATACTCCTAACTTTTGTATAAATGTTTTTTTATTAATATGTATTGAACTGCTTTTCTTTTATTTACAAAAGAATAAATGATAGGACTTATCCAGATATCAGGAATTATCCAGATGTCTATTGGTGAAGGTATTTATACGAATTTTGATAAATATTTCCGGTATCCTGCAGCTAATTTCAAATTTACTCATTTTGCTTTAACCGGCCAATCGGCAGGCAGGTTCAACATGCACTTTTTGAGTATCAGGTAATCAGATCCAATCATTGAATTTACGGCACTTCAGGCAGTGTTAATATAAGCCGGTGTATAATCCTCTAGATACATTCCGAAGTTCTACGATCTCTCCTACCTCTGATGTCATGTATATAGTATTGGGAAGAATGGAACTGCCGCTAACCAAGAGCGACTTACAAACACTGAAAACATAAATATTCTGATTTGATTAAACCGGGAGAAATAGTAATACCTAAGGTACATTCGTTACTAACTCAATCAGGCTTTTTTTGAGGTAACCGGCTATCAAATTGTAGTTGGCTGTAAGGTTATAGTATGTATTCAATCGAGAAAGGCAGCCATTTAGACTGCCTTTCGATCTGTTTCACAAGAAATCCAATTATTTACTTTATCTTCTCTACCTTGATGATTTCCGTCTTGCCATCAACATAGGTAATATGTACAAAGTAGGTTCCTGCACTGTACCCGGTCAGGCTCATACCGCCCTGTTGATCTTTGGCATCCACCTTCATGAGTACCTTTCCGGTCAAATCAAACACTCTGATGGTTTCGTTGCCACTCAGCCCTGTTATATTAAGATGACCATCAGTAGGATTGGGGTACACGGATGCATGATTTTTAATATTGAAAGTAACGGATCGTATGTCGCTGTACTGATATTTTTCATCCTGATCGATCATTTTCAGTTTGTACAGATTGAGACCTTCTGCAGGCTTATGATCAATGAAAAAATAATCTTGCCGGGCGCCCGAAATGCCATTGGAAGGAACGAAGGTCACTGTAGTCCAAATCCGGCCATCAGTACTTCTCAAGACTTCAAACCCCCTGAACTGACGCTCGTCAAGGCTAGTCCAGGACAAATAGGCCGCAGCTTCCTTCCGCACTACGTCAAAGGACAACAGATTCAAAGGAAGCGGGGCATTCAGTTGAATACCATAAGTAACAAATACTCCGTTAGTTCCGGCTTTATCTGTGATGGTATATTCAAAGCCGAAGGGATTGTGCGTATTACCCTCACCGTCCTGACCATATATTACCATCTTGTCAGCATTAAAATTAGAAATCACCGAATTGGCCAATATTTCGCGGATGCCAACAACTCCACCAAAATCATAGTACAATCTGGTATTGCTGTGGATAGTCCCTATTGTAAATGTTGTTCTGATTCCACCCTGATTACCATTACAAGTGCCGTCGGCGGCGCAATCTTCAGGGTCGCTACCCGATAAGGAACCATTGGAGTTATTGCCGGATTCCTTGAGCTTCGGAGAAGACATCGTAATCGCCTTGAAATTTGTTATAATCGGATACCCGTTTGGCGGGATAGAACTAAAATCCGAAATATTGACACTATAACTTTTGGGGTCTGCACCCGGCAACTGTTGAATTCCAAAATCAACCTCACCGACGGACGATTCATTGCCCTGGATATTAATCGAAACCTTTCCATCATAGCGGGTCATCGGGCTGTTAGCACCAGATCCTGAGCCATCATTATTTCCGCTTCCCAAGGTATTATTAGTACCAAATGTCTCTCCGACAAACGTCCATCCTGAAGGCAGTGAAGGCAACGGAGACGGGCCCCCTATCGTCGGTAATGTCGTGGTTAACAACAGAGTGATGTCTTGTTTGATGGGAATATTGATCTGATATGTTCCGTCATTTCTTACTGAAGTATAATTGGCTACTTTGCCTTTTTTGTCAACGGCACAAACAAACAAAGGCGGGAGGCCTTGCTGAACATAGGAGGAGGAAGGATATACAGGATTGCCATTGACTCCATTTTTATTCAGACCATCAGCATCATGAAAAACCCTGCCCGATAACGAATAGGCTCCTATGATACCAAAATTGATACCATTAATATCATTGTTGCCTAAAACCAAATTTGAAAAAACGGATGGGTCGGTACAGTCCGGCACCTTGCAAATTGAATTATTGGAATGGTTATTACCGGTATATTTCCAGCCCTCAGGCAATATTTTATCAGAACTTCGGACAATTGAACCTACAATTACCTTACTTTTAGTAACCTGAACACTATATGTCCCTTTCTGTGCCGTTATAATCTCGAAGGTGCCATTAGGATTGACAGGGACAGAGTTGTATACAACTCCGGAAGCTTCTATCAGGTTGGCCCACAACCCAATATTACTTCCATATGAGCCAATTGATTGTGATTCGGCTTGATCTTTGATTGCATCCAGGTCATCATCTATCCATACTGTACCGCGGACAGCATTGATGGTGCAAGTTTCTGTCTCCAGCTTAATAGTAACGGACAGCCCGGATTCACAGGTGTGGAAGTCCTGCACATGATAATTGAGTGAAATGTCACCTACACCCTGAATTTCCAGGTTATTTCCATTCAGTTGAGCAATTCCGACCGGCTCTGTATTTATTGATAATACTCCGTTGCCGGGGGCAGCATTTATATGCACGGTTTGATTCGTGCAGATTTTACCATGAGTTCCTTTCATATAATCGTCATCGACAGAAATTACCGGAGCAGTCAGTGCACCACAGGTTTGCAGGTAGGAGTTGCCAAAGACAAAATCCTGGTGGACCTCGCCTTCATCAGTTCCATCCCCTAATGAACCTTCCACCTGGTGGCCGACATATCCATACGTGCCCATACATTGAGCATCGACTACGGTTGTGTGGCATCCGGACTCGACCGCAACAATCTTCATCCCCTGCAGGGAAGGTGGTATGCCGGGATTGGTTGCTTTTGCACTATTGGTGAGTCCGTGTACTCTTCTGCCGAGCGCATATCCCGACTCCAGGCCCCAGTTGTACAGGGTGCTGTCCCTGGTGATTACGTTGACAAATGGATACTTATAGTCGTGCTCATTGGGAGAGAACCATTGAATATTGTTCATGACAGATTCTTCACTCACTGCATATCTTGGTTGTATCCAGGTATTCGAATTACCTATGCTCCAGTTGCCCAACTGACCACCCATACCATTCCCGAGCGCAAACAACCTGCCATCACCATAGAGAACGTAGTAGGTGATCTCCCCCGCCGTAAGTGAACCGGTGGCGCCAACCATCTTGATAGAACCGGAATTGGAAGGGAGGATCATTTTTTCGGCAAAAGCGCGCGATTGTGCAGGGTTATTATCTCCTAAATAAGTGGAGCGACCCCATGTCCACAATTGTCCTTCGGAATCCAGGGCAATAAAGCCCGAAGCACTCCCTCTTAAAACTATAATATTGTCCAATGATTTGGCTTTTGCACCGGCACCGGTGCGAACTCTGGTCCATGAATTGAATGAAGTCAGGGTACTTTGGCCCCGCATGCTTTCGTGTTGTGCCATTACATATACATCACCATTGCAGGTGAGCATAGCAAGGGCTTCAGTGGTAGCAAACAAAGTCTTTACATCCATAGCATGAATACCTCGGGGTAATATAATCGACTGCATGGAATCGGATTTTGTTACAGCAGCATGGAGCACTGCTCCACGTTTCCCCCAGGCCCATAATTTATCATCTGCCGTTAAGACAAAACTTTGTACGTTTCGATGCGCTTTACTGCCCATTGCAGCTTTCAAAGGCCTGGCCTTAATGAGGGGGAAATGAAAAGCATCAATGGGTGTAGGAATCCATAATACGGACTTTCCGTTAGGGGCGGTATTCTCTCCCCAAATTCGAAATCCTCCTTCCGGATCTCGTAAAATAGAGGTATGAAAAGCAGAAATAAAGTTATCATACTCTATGGAGGCAGCATCATGATTGGATGCTGATCCATAGTTGGAATAATTGGTGCCGGGACAGCCCAAACCCTCAATATAGCCACATTGGGCATTTGCAGCAATAGGCACAACAAAGGTATTTATCAGAAAGAAGGCAAATCCGGCCAAAGTAAAACGTGGCCACTTCGCAGGAGAATAAGACGTGTTCATTGCAATAAATTAAGTGTGCGTCAAAAAAATATTATGCAAATATATAATTTGTTCTTATTTCAACCTATCATCAAGATAAATATTTTTGTTTTTTTTAAATTATAATATTGTAGTTATTTAAAGATTATATATTGGAAGTAATCACAATATCTATCACCTGCCAAAACCAAACTTACTGTTTTCGATTTTAAAACTTGACATATCCTTGATTACAAATCCGGACCAATTGATGCTTTCACGCAACAGGGCTTATTCCAAACAACCTTTATCAGGTCCGGAGATTGACCGATTTGTCATTGATAATAAAGAGCGAGGCTTCATTGAAAACATTCCCGGGTAAGTACATCTAAACTTATAAATATGTTGTTTTTCATACACACCGGGAAATGGATTGATTATAAATTTTCAATCAAATGGTAATAAATGGTAATAAATGGTAATAAAAGCTTAATGTACTAAAATAATGAATTAATAATCACAACTGATTGTTTACACCAAAAATCAATCAAGAAATGGACATTACACAACTTTTGAGCGGTGGTCTCGGACAACAGGTCATCAATGGTATCGGCAATCAAACCGGCACCTCTGAACAAGAAACTTCTTCAGTTATTAATGCAGCTCTGCCTGTATTGATGGGCATGTTAAGGAAAAACGCATCTACCGAAGAAGGAGAGTCGGGCATCCTCAATGCACTAAACAAGCACAACGGAGGCATATTCGACCATTTGTCAGACTTTTTGGGATCCGGTGACACATCAGACGGAAACGGTATTCTGGGACACATATTAGGTAACAAAAAAAGCAGTGTTGAAGATCAGATAAGCCAACAAACAGGTGTGTCTTCCCTCAATGTGTCTAAGATTATTGCCATGCTTGCGCCGATCGTTATGGGAATGCTGGGTAAGCAGGCTAATCAATCTCAAACCAGCAACGCCGGTGGACTTGGCAATATATTAGGTGGACTATTAGGGGCAGGAGGAGCATCCTCATCATCTGTAGGTGGCGGCATCCTCGCTTCTATCCTGGATCAGGACGGAGATGGCCAATTAGGCGTTGGCGACCTGCTAAGTGCAGTTTCGGGACCGGATAAAAAATCGGGTGGCCTTGGAGGCTTATTAGGTGGATTGTTCGGAAAGCAATAATTATCACCTGATTGGGTGAAGGTACAAACATGAATCGGGTGAGAAAATTGGAAAAGTAATCCATTTTTTCTCACCCGATTGGTTTTAATAAGAAATGTCAAAGCCTTTCATCCTTGCTGGGTCCGTACATGCCGGGTACCGGAATATCAAGTAAGCGAAGATATACTCCTAATTGGGCACGATGGTGATACATATGATTCATAGCCATTGTTCTCATCGCTGTTGCTTTAGATGCCCGCAGGATGATACGCTCTCCGAATCTCATTATCCATTCTTCCCCTAATGCTTCTTCGCTGAGCGTATGCAGGGCGTCTAATGATTTTTGGGTAGCTGATTCAAACGCGTCGACAATATCCTGAGTCGTGTTAATTTCTGGTTGTGGCGGCCTTCTTTCCCCAATATCCAGATAATCGGTAGTTGCAATTACATCTGTATATGCTGCTATTCCCACAATATGCACGGCAAGAGCTTTCATAGCCATTGACCTGGCATGTGGCGACCAATCAAATTTATCTTCCGGAATTCGCTCAAGCATTTTCCCGGTACTTACTGCCTCTCGTTCAATTTCGTCAATAAGTGCTTGTTTTAATGACATCTAAATGGTTTTTGTTGTTAAATAAATTATTTCTTTATCATTTTGACGAACAATTCAGAACCGGCTCTGGGCGCTATACTATTGTAGCATGGCTGCATGATCGCAATATTGAAATACGGTTCGAACAGTCTTCTGTATTCCTCTATATCACCTCCAAATGGCGGTCCCGCTTGCTCAAAATCGATATTAAAGAGAACTCCTGCCAGGATACCGCCGGGATTGAGCAATGTATGAACTTTCTCCACATATTCCTCCCTTCTTTCAAGTACCTGTGCACAAAAGAAAGTTTGCTCAAGGATCAGGTCGTACTTACCCTCATGTTCGAAAAAGTCACCACACACCACAGTCACAGCCTTCGATAAGGTAAATTTCTCCTTCAAGCGCCTGACGGCCTCCGGCGCAATATCCAGTAATACGATATCAGAAAATCCATTGTCAGAAAGAAATTCTGCTTCATAGGCATTACCACAGCCAGGAATTAAGATTCGGGCATCTCTTTGGTCATACCCTGATAAAAAGTCGGTAATAGGCGGAGATGCATAACCGATATCCCAGCCGGTGGTTCCGTCAAGCCATCGTTGATTCCAGAACGCAACGTCCAGACCATTCTTAGTGTTTTTTTCTCTATCCATTAAAAAAGATTTAACTGGTCATAATTAGGCATCCTTTCAAATGCTGCATGTTAATTTCAAAGGGAAATATTAAATTATTTTCCCCTTTAGAACAAAATATAATTAATACCGAAGGTACATTCGTTATTATACCAAAAATTTATGGACTATTATATAAATCATCCTGGTATAACATCACAAGCTACGAAAAGATTAAGAAAGACAACTTGCATGCTCACCAAAGTTGAAAGTCCGGCTTCAGCACCATTAATACGATAATGATAATAAATAGAACATTTTCAAT
>ENA-UPTA01003228-UPTA01003228.1-activated-sludge-metagenome-genome-assembly--contig:-NODE-3228-length-16172-cov-7.108271_pt1 | contig 16172 bp, 17 predicted proteins | sample MGYA00238184_ERZ773361 | MGnify/ENA primary metagenome ERZ773361 (study PRJEB29100, sample SAMN05720205) | activated sludge metagenome | isolation source: anaerobic digester from wastewater...
TGGACCTCATGGCCGACATCGCCGGGGAGTTCGGGGACGCCCGGTTCGCCATCGAGCTCTTGGATAAGGCGGGAATGCTGGCCGAGGAGGAGGGCTCCGAACATCTGGCCCCAGAGCATGTGCGAGGGGCCAAGGCGCTCACCTACTCCGTGGTCACCGAGAGCAAGATCGAGGACCTGGACAAGCAGCACAAGATGGTGCTCTTAGCGGTCGCCAGGGCCATCAAGGACCAGGCCTACGTGAAGACGCCGGAGGCGGAGGCGGTATACAAGCTGGTGGCCGAGGAGTACGGAGAGAAGCCCAGGGGCCATACCATGTTCTGGTCCTACCTGCAGGACCTTACCAACCAGGGTCTGGTCGGGACCAGGGTGGCCAACGAGGAGACCGGCGGACGGACGACCTACATATCGCTCCCGGACGTCCCGGCCAAGGTGGTCCGGCAGAGGCTGGAGGAGATGCTGGGGTCCTGACGGAAAGCTATTGATAATGTTGCCGCCATTTAACGGTTGAAAGTATGAAGAGGACGCCGCTTTACCAGGAGCACCTGGCCGCCGGGGCCAGGATGGTGGAGTTCGCCGGATGGGAGATGCCCATCCAGTACTCCGGGATCATCGAGGAGCATTTCCACGTGAGGAAAGAGTGCGGGGTTTTCGACGTGTCGCACATGGGCGACCTTTTGATCAAAGGACCGCAGGCGGCCATCCAGCTGGATGGGCTTCTCACCAACCCGATAAGCAAGGCCCCGGTGGGCAAGGCCGTTTACGGCCACCTGCTGAACACCGATGGCCAGATCATCGACGATGTCATCACCTATCACATCTCCGAGGGGCAGTACCTGATGGTCCCCAACGCCTCCAACGTGGACCGGGTGCGCGAATGGGTGAGGATGAACACCAGGGACCTGGAGATCGCCGACCTTTCCACCCGATTGGCCTGCCTGGCCGTGCAGGGGCCGTTGGCCGAGGTGATCATGCAGGGGATGTGCTCCACCGACCTATCCACCTTGAAGCGCTTCCAGGGACGTTTCGCTTTCCTCTCCGGGAAAAGCTCCCACTTCCTGGCCGATCATTTCGCCATCAAGGGGGAGGGCGTGGGCTGCTACATCGCCCGGACCGGCTACACCGGCGAGGACGGCTTCGAGGTGCTGGTCGAGGACAGGGACGCCGCCTGGCTATGGAACAGGCTGTTGCAGACCGGCAAGGTCAGACCGATCGGGCTGGGGGCTCGGGACACCCTGCGCCTGGAGATGGGTTACCTGCTGTCGGGAACGGACTTCGACGGCAGCCAGACGTCGCTGCAGACCGGACCGCCGTGGGTGGTCAAGATGGACCATCCCTTCATCGGCCGGGATGTGCTGATACTTCAGAAGGAGCGAAAGTACGACGTGCTGGTGGCGCTGAAGCTCGCCGGAAAGGGCGTGCCCCGGCACGGTTACCCGATAATGCATTCCGGCAAGATCGTGGGAAAGGTCACCAGCGGGAACATGTCCCCCTGCCTGAAGGAGGGGATAGCCCTGGGCTACGTCCCGCAGAAGCTGGCGGCCATCGGCACCGAACTGGCCGTGCAGATCCGCCAGGAGGCCGTCCCGGCGCTGGTGGTGGAGCTCCCGTTCTATCGAAAATGATCACATGACCCGAGAACTGGTCCGCAACCTGATCGAGCTGCTCAACGTGCGCAGCGATACCAACGAGGGCAAGAAGGCCCTGTTCGAGCTGGTGCGCTCCCGGCTGGAGGAGATTGGCCTGACCACCGTGGTCGGGGGAGCCCACGACAGCCCGGCCATGCTCGCCTCGAACGGAAGCGGGGGCATCGCCTTCGCCGCCCACCTGGACACCGTCCCCGCCGGGGACGACTGGACCCGGGAGGACGGAGAGGTGGAGGCCGGCCGGGTGTACGGGCTGGGAGCGGCGGATATGAAGGGCGGAATGGCCGCCATGATGGCCGCCGCCCGGGTCCTGAAGGCGGAGGAAGTTCCGTTCTCCCTGCTCATCACCACCGACGAGGAGGAGCTGATGACCGGGGCGGAGTTCCTGGCCAGGAGACCGGAGGTGGGCAGGGCGAGCGGGATCCTGGTGGGCGAACCCACGGACCTCAAGGTGGCCTGGAAGGAGAAGGGGATCTCCCGTCTGACCTTGACCGCGCATGGCGTCGCGGCTCACGCCAGCATGCCCTGGAACGGGGACAACGCCATCATGAGGATGGCCGCGCTCCTGGACAAGCTGGACCCCATGCTCAAGGTCCCCGAGGGGCCGACGGACGGCCTGACCCTGGTGGTGTCCACCATCAGAGGGGGCACCCGCAACAACATCGTTCCCGATCGATGCGACGCCCAGCTGAACGCCCGCTTCCCCTATCCGCTCACCGCCAAAGAGGTCAGGGAGCGCATCATGCGCAATCTGGAAGGCGAGTCGTACGACATCATCATGCAGTACGAGCTGCCCGCCTTCGAGACGTCGCCCGACACCGCGCTGATAAGAGAGCTTCTGGACGCCGGGGCCGACGGGGTCTTCGCGGTCCCCTATGCCACCGAGGCGGCCGTATATTCCACGGTGAACCCCCTGGTGGCGGTCTGCGGTCCGGGAAGCCCGAACATGGCCCACACCAAGGACGAATACGTGGAGAGGTGGCAGCTGGAACGGGCGTTCCGACTATACTGCGAGATGGGCCGGCGCCTTCAGGGATAGACCCTGGCCACCGTCCTCGGGTAGGGGATGGCGTCCCGGATGTGCTCCAGGTTGCAGACCCACTTGGCTATGCGCTCCACGCCCAGGCCGAAGCCTGAATGCGGAACGGAGCCGTAGCGCCTGAGGTCCAGATACCAGCGGTAGGGGTCTTCCGGTATTCCGGCCGCCTCCAATCTCTGCAGTATCTTGTTCAGGTCGGTCTCCCTCTCGCTTCCGCCGATCACTTCGCCGAAACCGAATGGCGCCAACAGATCGGCGCACTTGTAGGTGCGCGGGTCCTCCGGGTCCTCCTTCATGTAGAAGGCCTTGCACTCCTTCGGGAAGTTGGTGACGAACACCGGGGCGACCTCCTCCTCGGTTATGGCCCTTTCCTCGACCGCTCCCAGGTCCGCCCCGAACTCGATGTCGAACCCTTTCTTCTTCAGCAGTTCGATCATGTCCGAGTAGCGGAGACGCTTGAACGGCGGGACGACCGCTTTCAACGGTTCGATGTCGCGCTTGAGCAGCTCCAGCTCCTCCCGACGCTCCTTCAGGACCTTGGCCACCATGGCGGAGACCAGTTCCTCCTGGATCTTCATGTTCCCATCGTTATCCACCCAGGCCTCCTCCAGTTCCATGTGCCAGTACTCCGTTAGATGCCTGGGGGTGCGGGACTTCTCCGCCCGGAACGAGGGGGTTATGGAATAGACCTTCTCCAGGGAGAATATCAGGGACTCCAGGTACATCTGGGCGCTCTGGCTTAGGTAGGCCTCCCGGTCGAAGTATTTTAGCTTGAAAAGCGTCACGCCTCCCTCGCAGGCGTTCTGGGTGAATATCGGCGGAGTGACCTCGGTGAACTCGTTCTCGGCCAGCCATTCCCGGGCTCCGGCCAGCAGGGTGGCCTTGACCTTCATGACCGCGGTCTGCTCCCTGGACCGGATCCAGAGGTGGCGGTTGTCCAGCAGCAGCTCCTCGCTCTGATATTCGGTGATGGGGAAGGGAAGGGCGGGACCGACGACCTTGAAGGAGCTGGCCCGGACCTCGTAGCCGCCCGGCGCCCGTCCGTCCTGGTGCATGGTGCCGGTGACCTCCACCGAGGATTCGATGGAGGCGGAGACCGCCTCCTGGAACTGCTCGTCGGGGAGGTTGCCCTTCTTGATGGTGACCTGGATGATGCCCGTGGAATCCCTGACCACGGCGAAGACGATCTTCCCGCTGCTGCGTGTCCGATATATCCAGCCCCTCAGGGACACCTGGCCATCGGAGACCGGGGACCTGAGCAGCGAGCTGACGCTGGTGAATGGAGACATTTGACCACTGGCTGGTGAAGAACTGCATCTATGTATTCCATTATTTCGGTCCCCCGGCAAACCGATATAATCCGGGTGGCCGATGCTGGAGCGTGCGCATACGGAGGGCGGAGGCGTCGGACCTGCCGGCGATCATGGCCTTGGAGGAGGGAGCCTTTGGGCCGCGCCGGTGGAACGAGGCCTTCGTGCGGGAGCTGATGGGGCAGGAGGACACCGTGACCTTGGTGGCCGAGGGCGATGTGGTGATCGCCTATGTCATGTTCTCCATCTCCCGGGCTTACGAGACCGTGGAGGTGCTTTCGCTGGCCGTCTCCCCGGCCTTCCGCAGGCGGGGCATGGCCAAGGACCTCATGGCCCAGGCGGAGTCCGTGGCCGAGCGGTGGGCGGGTACCGTTTCGCTCTGCGTCCGTCCCGACAACGCCGAGGCCGTCAACCTTTACTTATCCCTGGGCTATAAGGTGCTGGCGTTGTGCTCCGGCTACTACGAGGATGGGAGCGACGCCTATATGATGGTCAAGCATCTGGAGTGATCACATGGTCAAGGTCAAGGAGGCCAAGAAGGGGGACCTGCTGGGATTGGATGGCCGGCCGAACGCGCTGGGAGGCCCCAGCTTCTCCTATTCCGCGTTGGAGATGTTCATGATGGCGCCGGACTTCGCCGTGCTGGTGGCCGGCGATTCCGGGATCGTGGTCTATCACGAGGGCAAGGGCGGAAAGAGCAGGGTCCTGCTGATGGTCGGCGGCTCGGTCTCCGATCTCCTGAGGGGGGCGGAGGAGTCGTCGCGCCGGGCAGGAACGGCGAAGATCGCCCTGGAGGCGGCGCCGGGCAGCCCAGCGCTTCCCGACCTGGAGTCCGCCGGATACCGCAGGGCCGGGGAGGTCGCCAACTATTTCGGCAAGGACCGGCCGGCGCTGTTCTTGGAGAAGAACTTGTAAACACTTTTTTATATAATAATTTTCTAATCAATTCCTGATGCCAGACATCTGGATGGGGGTTGGAAGCCCTAAGACAACTATTATATAGGGAACCGTTCATTCGCCAAAACAGACCAACGCTCATGGATGTTGGACTGGGGTGAACGATCATGGAAGAGTCTCTTTGCAATGTTGAATTCCTCAAAGACAACAACAACTTCGTTGCGCGGGTGCAAAGCGAACTCGGGGGCCTCCGGGAATACCAGAGCAGCAGCCTGGAAGAGGTCCTTGAGCAGGTCATCATCGATCTGCAAGAGGAATTCGAGAACGCGATGTGATCGCTTCCGTTTTTTTCACTTTCTGAGGTCCAGCACCGCCGCCTAAGCGGCCTGCCATGAGCGTGCGAGGAGGGTTGCGCGTGCAACAGAGCGAGAACGATTCGATATTATCCTCATATTACGGTGATGAGGAGGTCACCGCGATCATAACCCTCAAGGTCGAGACCAAGGACGCTGACGCGGTGTGCGAGAACGTTTCCTTGCTCAAGCCGGCGGTGGACGTGTTCCTGGTGACCGGGGACACGGACATAGTCGTAAAGGCCAAGTTCCGTAACTATACCCAGCTCAAGAGGTTCCTGGTGGAGGAGCTGTCCGCCGTGAACGGGGTCAAGGACACCAAGACCCTCATGGTGGTGGCGGCCTTCAAGGAGAGGGGCGAACTGAGGCCCGCCCCGGAGTAAGGGACCGTCCGGATCGAACAGGAAGTGATTGCATGGAATATGATGCGAAAACGAAACTCAAACAGATCATCGATGTCTTGGACCAGCTATCGGAGGACACCTCCGTACCCCGCAACATAAGGCGCGGCGCCACCGAGGCCAAGGGGAGACTGAACCAGGACGGCGAGGCTTTGGACGTCAGGGTCGCCGGGGCCATCGGTAAGCTGGACGATCTGGCCAACGACCCCAACATCCCGATGCACGGAAGGACGGTCATCTACCGCATAATTTCCGAGCTGGAGAACCTGCTGAAGGCCGTCAGCAAGTGAAAACCTTTAAACGAGAATCTGTAATCTAGTAGCTCAAAGCGGACATAGTCTAGTGGTCAGGACTGGAGCTTCCCAAGCTTCGAACCCGGGTTCGAATCCCGGTGTCCGCACCTTTGTTATTTTAAGCCGATGACCCGGTCCGTCCGCGGATTACCTCTGGTCGATCAGAGCCGGTTCCACTTGTCCTCGTCGCTCTCTACCGGGTCGGCGGCGCTCTCCTTTGAACTCCGCTTCCGCGGCGGTTCGAACTCGCTACCGTCGTCGGTCTCAAAGCTCGGCGGGCCGAGCTCCCAGCCCGGTTCGGTCCTCTTTATCGGGGCTCGAGTCAACGGTTCAGGCGGGGCGGCATCGAAGTCCCAGCCAGGGTCTGGACGGGAGGGAGGGGCGTTGAAGCTCGGCTGGAAGGGCTTCTGCTTCTTGCGGGGGGCGCGGCGCTTGGCCGGCTTGACGCTTATGTTGAAGGCGGGAGTGCGCGTCACCTTGTAGACGCTGCGCGACATGCTCAGGACGATCAGGAAGTAGACGAGAAGAACGATCAACGAAGACACCCACCAGATGGCGAACAGGGCGGCCAGGGAGAGTATGGTCACCAGGCTGAGGCTCACGAAGCCGGAAATGAAACGGCTGATGTGCCCCGGATCGCGCGTCACCACTCCCAGGTTGTCGAAGTTCACCGTGCGCACTATGGAGTACATGTCGCTCTCCAGGGTGGTGTAGATGACGGTGACGATGAGGCCGCCCAGCACGAAGGCCAGTATGTTGAAGGGGAACGGCAGCACCATGATGCAGACTAGGTCGATGAAATAAATGATCATCAGCGCCTCCAGGCGTCGGGTCCTCTCGAACAGCTTGATCGTTGACGGCAAAATTATCTTGCTCATGGTGCGGTTGATGAGCGAGCCTCCGTAGATGAAGAACTTGGGGGTGATCCGGGCGAGGGCGCGGGTGAGCCTTCCGCTGTGCTTCATGAGCGGGGGCGCCACCATGCTCATTATGAAGCAGAAGGCCCCGGCGAAGGGGTTGAGCTCGCTCCCCTTAGTTATAGCGGGTGAGGCGGTACCTACGCTGGCATACATGATCGCTTCCGAGGAGCGCCCGGTCATGGCCGTGCCTATGAACGTCGCCGCTTTGGAGGTGAATCCCAGAAGATAGGATACGGCGCTGAGCACGATGACCTCGTAGAAAAGGGTCACCGGGACCGCGATGAGCAGGATGGGGATTACGGTGTAGAGCATGCTGAGGTCGATCATCATCCCGAAGGCGATGAAGAACACTGCCACCAGGGCGTCCCGGAACGGAGTTATGCGGTCCTCGATGCGCTCGGCCAGCTTGGTCTCGGCGAAGACCATGCCCAGGAAGAAGGCCCCTATGATCCCCGGCACTCCGGCCACTTCGGCCAGGGCGGCGGAGAGGAACACCAGCCCCAGGGCGAACAGGACGAAGAGCTCGTTGCTCTTGATGCTCTCGAAGTACCTGACCACCCGGGGGACGACCACGATGGCCAGGAAGATGAAGAACGCGTAGAATGCCAGTATGCCCACGATGAGGCGGGTCATGTTCATGCCGCCCGCGTCGGACTTGAACATCAGCCCACCGACTATGGTCAGAAGGACCATGGAAAGGAAGCTCTCCACGATGACCGTTCCCAGGAGGTACTCGGTCTCCGGGCTGGAGGTGCGCTGCATCTCCTCCAAGGCCTTGCCGGTGATGGCCACCGAGCTCATGGATATCACCCCGGCCAGGAACACCGTGTCAATGATCGGCCAGCCCAATGCGAAGCCTATCAGTATGCCCAGGAACATTCCCAGCCCTACGTCCATCAGGGCCAGGATGATCGCCGGGGCCTTGGTCTTCTTGAGCTTGGTCATGGAAAAGCCCAGGCCGACGAAGAACATCAGAAGGGTAAGGCCCAGGCTCGAAAGCATCTCGATGAAACTGGTGTCGTGTACCAGCCCGTTGTACGTGTAGCCGAACAGTTCCACGGAGATGTATGGGCCTATGAGCATCCCGGCCAGGATGTAGCCGAGGATGACGCTCTGCTTGGCCTTCGAGGCCACGGCTGCGCCGATGAAGGCGATCAGCATGATTATCCCGACCTCGAGCATCAAACCATCAGTTGCTATCATCTCGCCTGCCTGCGCAGATGTCACCGTACCCGCTGGGGGGCCCACGTTCTACGTTAGACCATCCAGTTATCGAGAGCCACACCTGTATAGCGTTGACCCTAGTGCATCCCGCCGAGTTATAGTATTATACATTATTTATAATTGTCCACATCTGGCCTTCCTCCATTTCCTTTGGAACTTCCAGCGTTGAGTATAATAAATCATAAACATGTTGCCGTTGGGGTCTGAGATGTCGACCGAGTTCCATGCCATGAGCGGAGAGGAGGCCTTGAACGCCTTGGGCAGCACCGAACGGGGGCTGACCTCCGAAGAGGCCGCGGAAAGGCTGAAACGCTATGGCCCCAACGAACTGAGCGAGGGGCGGGCCATCTCACCGCTGCTGATATTCCTGGACCAGTTCAAGGATTATATGGTGATCATCCTGATCTTCGCCGCCCTGATATCGGCCGGGATCGGGGTGTGGAAGGATTCCGCCGAGGAGTACCTGGACGCCGGGATAATCATGGTCATAGTCCTGCTGAATGCCGTCCTTGGTTTCGTGCAGAACTACCGGGCGGAGAAGACCATGCAGGCCCTGCGGGACATGGCCGCCCCCCGGGCCAATGTGATGCGGGACGGAGAGGAGAAGAGCGTTCCCTCCCGCGAACTGGTGCCCGGGGACGTGATCGTCCTTTCCACCGGCGACCGGATCTCCGCGGACGCCAGGCTCCTGGAGGCGGCCAACCTCAAGACCAACGAGGCCTCGCTGACCGGAGAGTCGTTGCCGGTCAGCAAGAACGCCGTCGAGGTGCTCCCTCCCGACGCGCTGCTCTCGGACCGGGACAACATGGTGTTCTCCGGATGCACCGTGGACCACGGTCGGGGCAGGGCGGTGGTCACCTCCACCGGCATGCTCACCCAGCTCGGCAACATCGCCCGAATGGTGCAGTCCGAGGAGGAGAGCACCCCGCTCCAGAAGAAACTGGACCGCCTGGGAAAACAGCTGGGGGCCATGGTCCTGGGGGTGTGCGCTTTCATCTTCACCGTAGGCTACCTGCGGGGAGTGGCGGCGGAGGAGATGTTCCTGACCTCCGTGAGCCTGGCGGTGGCGGCGATACCGGAGGGACTTCCAGCGGTGGTGACGATATCCCTGGCCTTGGGCCTTCAGCGTATGGCCAAGCGCAAGGCGGTGATGCGCAAGCTGCCGGCGGTGGAATCCCTGGGCAGCGCCACGGTCATCTGTACCGACAAGACGGGAACGTTGACCAAGGGCGAGATGAACATCCGGGAGATATTCATGGGGGAGACGGTCAACGTCTCCGGCGAGGGGTTCGAGCCGCGGGGCGAGTTCTTGGTTCAAGGCGAAACCATCGACATGGCCAAGCGCGAGGACCTGGCGATGCTGTTGGTGGCCGGGGCGCTGTGCAACGATTCCTCCCTGTACCTGGAAGAGGGCAAGTGGAAAGTGCGCGGCGATCCGACGGAGGGGGCCCTGATCGTCACCGCCCGCAAGGCCGGTATAGACGAGATGGAGCTGGGTGAGAACAGCCCGCGGGTGTTCGAGATATCCTTCGATTCGGTGAAGAAGCGCATGACCACCGTCCACGCGGTGGACGGAAGGAAGATGGCCTTCATGAAAGGGGCGGCGGAGAGCGTCGTTCCCTTGTGCACCAGGCGCCGGGTGCGGGAGAGGGACCTGGACCTGGACAAGGGGACGGCGGACTCGTTGATGGCCAAGAACAACGAGATGGCCGGCCGCGCCCTGCGGGTGCTGGCGATCGCGGTACGGGACGTGACGGACGTCCCGCTGGAGGAGGCGGCCGTGGAGAGGGACTTCACATTCCTGGGGTTGGTCGGCATGATCGACGCTCCCCGCAAGGAGGCGGTGGAGGCGGTGCGGAAATGCCATACCGCCGGCATCCGGGTGATTATGATAACCGGCGATCATGAGCTGACCGCCCGGGCCATAGCCTTGGAGATGGGGATAGCCGAGCCCGGCCGGGACAAGGTGGTGAACGGCCGGGTGCTGGAGACCGCTTCCGATGAGGAGCTGGCTGATATCTTGAAGGACGTGAACGTGTTCGCCCGCGTCGCGCCGGAGCACAAGGTGCGCATCGTTTACGCCCTGCAGGCTCGGGGGGAGATAGTGGCCATGACCGGGGACGGGGTCAACGACGCCCCGGCCCTGAAGAAGGCGGACATCGGGGTGGCCATGGGCATCACTGGAACGGACGTCTCCAAGGAAGCGTCCCAGATGGTGCTAATGGACGACAACTTCGCCTCCATCGTCAACGCTGTGGAGGAGGGACGGGGCGTCTACGACAACATCCGCAAGTTCGTGGCCTTCCTTCTCTCCTGCAACTCCGGCGAGGTCATCGCCATGTTCGCGGCCAGCCTGATCTTCGTGGACCCGGAGTACATTCCGTTCCTGCTGCCGGTGCACCTGCTCTGGATGAACCTGGTCACCGACGGGCTTCCAGCCCTGGCCTTGGGAGTCGAGCCCATCGAACCGAACATAATGGAGCGGCCTCCGAACGACCCCAAGGAGCCGCCGGTCACCCGCCGCAGCGCCGTGCGGGTGCTGTCCATAGGGGGCGTTTTCGCCGCCTCCGCCCTGCTCGCCTTCTGGCTGGTGGGCGCGCTCGATCTTACGGGAGGTGACGAGGTGCAGCACGCCAGGACGGTGGCCTTCTGCACCATGGTCTTCTCGCAGCTGTTCTTCGCCTTCTCCGCCAGGTCCCAGAGGTTGACCATCGGAAAGCTGGGGTGGTTCACCAACCGCAAGATGATCTTTGCCGTGGCGGTGTCCGCGCTGCTCCAGCTGGCCGTGGTGTACCTGCCGGGACTGAGCGACGCCTTCCGCACCGCCCAGCTGGGCTGGGAGGAGTGGGCGTTGATCCTGCCCCTCAGCCTGATAGCCCTGGTCGTCAACGAAACATGGAAGGTGGTCGCCCGCCGTTCCGGGAAGGCCTGATGATCGAGCTGGACGGTTCCGAGGGGGAGGGTGGCGGGCAGACCGTGCGCACCGCCCTTTCGCTGTCCGCGATCGCTGGCCAACCGTTCCACATCACCGACATCCGGGCTGGAAGGCCGGACCCCGGGCTCAAGCCCCAGCATCTGGCCGGAGTTCGCCTGATGCAACGGCTATCCTCCGCCCGGGTGGAAGGGGACGCGGTGGGGTCTCGCGAGCTGACCTTCATCCCAGGACGGATTTCCGGAGGATCGCACGAGCACGACGTGGGCACCGCGGGCAGCCTGACCTTGCTCCTGCAGTCCGCCCTTCCCGCCCTGATCGCCTCGCCGGTGGAGACCGAGCTCCGCCTGATAGGAGGCACCGACGTCCGCTGGTCCCCTCCGGCGGACCATTACCAGCTGGTCCTGTTCCCCCTGCTCAGGAGGATGGGGGCGGAGCTGGAGATGACCGTGGAGAGGCGGGGGTTCCATCCCAGTGGAGGGGGCGTGGTGCGGTTACGGGTGAGGGGCGGTCCGCTATCGCCGCTGCGCCTGGAGGAGCGCGGGGAACTGGTGAAGGTTTTCGCAAGGGGTTGCGCGCAGAACCTGCCCGGGAAGGTGGCCGAGCGCATGATCGCCTCCGCCCGCCACGAGCTCCCGGGATTGGTGGCCGAGAAGGTGGTGACCGAAGGACCGTGCCCGGGGGCCGGGCTGACATTGGCCGCGGAGTACCGAGGGACGTTCCTAGGCTGGAACGCCCTGGGGGAGCGAGGGGTGCCGGCGGAAAGGGTGGGGCAGGAGGCGGCCGTCGGCCTGCGAAGGGTCATGGACCTCGGAGGGACCCTGGACCCCCGGACCGCCGACCAGCTCATAACCTACATGGCCTTGGCCGAGGGCGATTCGTGCTTCACCGTGGAAAAGATCAGCGGACACCTGGCATCCCAGATGCGCCTGATCCCCCGGTTCCTGCCGGTGAGGTTCATCGTGGGGGAGACGCCGCCGCACCGCGTCGACGTGATCAGCCGTACATGATGGAGCGCTTCTTGGCCAGCTCCTCGCTCTCCCCGGTCTTCTTCTTGATCTCCTTCAGAGCCTCTTCGATGAGGGCCGCCTCTTCCAGGAGAGGCTGGGTGTCCAGTTGGGTATGCAACAGCAACTTGTCGATGGCCTCGGTGGCCGCCGCGGCCGCCCGGGCGTCGGGATAGTCGGAATGCGCCTCGGAGAGTATCGAGACCACGTCGAAGCCGCGGTTGACCCCTTCGTTCAGAAGAACTCCCGCCAGTCCGACCACCACCCCGTTCTCGAAGATGGGGATATCGTTCTTGATGAGCATCTTCCTGGCGCGCGGCGTCGAAGCCACCGCGTAGACCTTGAACTCCGCGTCCTCCTTCTCCTCCGGCTCCTCGGCCTCCTCGCCCGCCTTGTTGGCGAGGCCTTCCGGCGAGATGACCATCTTGCAGCCCTTGTCCTCCACCCAGTCCATGATGGTCCAGGCCAGGGGCTTTAGTATCTCCTGCTGGGGCTCGAACTCGGAGACGATGACCACGATCTTGTCGCTGCCCTTCTCCCCGATCACCCCGGAATAGACGCGCACCGGGGAGTAGGGAACGCCGTCCCTGACGATGGAGACGGAAGGAAGGTAAGGGGAATCGATGACCGCCACCAGGTCCAGGTCCAGCAGGTTGACCAGGTAGTTGGCGGTGATGGAACCGACCAGCCCTATGCTGGAGAAGCCCTCGATGACCGTGGCGCCTCGAAGGTTGGACCTCTTCAGTTCGATGATGTCGAAATCGTTCATCGCGCGGATATCGGTTTAATGCTATTAATCAACCTTCCCATCACCCTTATGATGACCTACGGGAATGCACCGTTCATGAGGCCCAGGGTGATCGTGAACTGCGCCATGTCCCCCGACGGGAAGATCGCCGGGGCGGAGCGAAGGCAGCTGCGCATATCCTCCCCGGAGGACATGGACCGGGTTAAGCGGTTGCGAACGGAATGCCAGGCCATCCTGGTGGGGGCGGGGACGATCCTGGCGGACGACCCTCATCTGACGGTGAAGGGCCTGCCGAAGGAGAGACAGGCCCTGCGGGTGGTCCTGGACCCCCGGGGCAAGGTCCCGGAGTCCGCGTTGGTCCTCGACGACCGGGCCAGGACCCTGGTGGTGACCCTGGAGGACTGCGGACGGCAGTACCCGGGGGCGGAGACGGTCCGGCTGGGCAAGGGCGCGATAGACCTGAAGGCGCTCCTCGAGACGCTCGGACAGAGGGGCGTGACGTCCCTGCTGGTGGAAGGCGGAGGGGAGACCATCTACTCCTTCTTCAGGGCGGGGCTGGTCGATGTATACTCCGTTTTCGTTGGCGATTTCATCATCGGCGGCAGGGAATCCCCGACCCCGGTGGACGGGGAGGGTTTCCGCGTGGGCGAGCATATCCCGCTGCGCCTGGTATCGTTCGAGCGCCTGGGTTCCGGCGTGCACCTCACCTATGAGGTCAGACGCGATGCCTGAGCCGTCCTTCCTTCTGGATGGGATGCTTGGGTCGCTCGCCCGCTGGCTGAGGATCATGGGCTACGATTCGGAGTATTTGCGGGACGAAGCGGACGGGGAACTGCTGGCCATTCTCGGCGACCGATATCTGCTGACCCGGGACAAGCAGCTGGCCCAGCGCGCCGGGGCCCGGGGATTCTATATGGAAAGCGACGATCTGGACGTTCAGCTCTCGGCGGTGGTGGAAAGGTTCGGACTGCGCTTGGACCTGGAGCGAACGAGGTGCACGGCCTGCAACGGGCAGCTCGAACGGGTCCCCAAGGAGCGGGTCGAACATAAGGTGCCGGAGGGCACCTGGAGCGGTCATCAGGACTTCTGGATGTGCCAGGGCTGCGGAAAGGTGTACTGGCAGGGCGCTCACTGGAAGAACATACGGGGGCGGTTGGATCAGCTGATGTCCCGGAAGTAATCCTCGCTGAGGATCTTTCCGGTGCTGGCGTTGAGGACCATGACCCCCTTGGTGCCTTCCACGCACCATATCGGGACGTAGTAGATGCCGAGCGGCTTCACCGATCCCAGGTCCAGACGGGGATGCACCGTCACCCTCTCGGTCATGGTCACCTGCCCGTTCTCCCTGACCATGTCCCTTTCGTAGGTATGCTCCCGCTCCACCGTCGACCGGACCAGGGCGGAGGCGTCCTCCTCCTCGAGCACCGGCTCCAGCCGCTTGTGCCCCAGGTCCAGGCTGGCAACCGTCTCCGGGACCTGGTCCCAGGTCTGCACGTCCTTGGTCAGGGCGTTGACGGCCATGGTCCCCTCGCGGCCGCCGATCTTTCCCTCCCCCACGTACAATGGGACCTGATAGCTGAAAAGGTAATGCGGCACCAGCTCCAGGCGGTGACTGAAGCCTCCCACGGTCTTGGAGGATAGCTCCACCACGTCCTGCAGGGACATGCGCATGGGGATGATGCGCTCCTCCTCCCCCATTCCGGGGAGGTCGTCCAGCATCGGAACGTCGTCCGCGTACAGATCGTCGATGAGGCCGTGGTCCTCCTCGCCCACCAATTTCTCGATTCGGGTTCGCCCGACCTCGTGCTCCACCGCCTCGCGGTCCCAGACCACCACCTCCGGCGGCAGCGCGGCCAGCGTCGACTCGGCTAGAGACACCAGGGCCGCCAGCACCACCTTCCCCTTGACGGACGGAGCGGTCTTGATCAGCTCCTCCATGGCCGCCGGGGAGTGCCTGGCATAGGGAAAGAAATGCAGTTCGATGTTCTCGCGGCGCCCGCGCACGAAGGACCCGGCCTGGTCGACCAGGAAGCCCCTCGATTCCAAGATCTCCTTGAGCACCGCGTTCAGAGTGGTCATGCTGGGAACAGGAATCGCCGCTTGGTGATTAATAGCTTATCGAACCCCTTCCCAAAGGTCCCGCCCGGGGCTTGGGATCGGGCATTACGTACCCAACGCGCGGGTAAGTAAAAAATGGTATGGAACCATGATGCCTTGTGAGAAGGAGATGGCCTTGGGCTTTGGCCGCGACGCTCCTGTTATCCTCCGCCGCCCTGGCGTGGATGGCCTGGGAGAGAGGGGAGGTCGAGCTCCATCTCTTAATCATCTTCCCGGTGCTGAAGGCTAGCGGCGCCATGGGGGCGGCGTCCCTGCTCCTGGCGTTCTTGGCGTTCGTTGCTTTCGTTTATGCCCTATGGACCGGGGTATCTCAGGTGGGTTCGGATAGGGCGAGAGGAACGTCCGTGGCCGGGGTGATCATGATCGGTCCCATACCGATAGTGCTGGGCAGCGATCGGAGGACCGCGATCGTGGCATTGGTGCTGGCCCTGGCCGTCCTGATGATCGTCGTCCTACTGCTGCTCCAGTAAGGCCTTGGCCGCCTTCCAGGGGTCCAGCTTGTCCTTTCTGGTGATGACCCTCACGGCCTCCATGATGTCCAGGTAATCCTGGTATCGCAGCCCGGCCCGGCGCACCTCACGGCCCACCGCCGCTTCCAGAGTGTCGTCCCGTCGCCGCTTGTCCAGGGCGGCCATGAGCGCCTTCCGGAGGTCCTCGTTCAGCGGTGCCATTCCTCCACCGCCCTCAGGAAGTTACGGAAGATGTCCATGCCATGATCGGTGTTCTCCACCTCGGGATGGAACTGCACGGCGTACAATGGACGCTTCGAGGAGCACATCGCTTCGACCCGGCAGGTGTCGGAGTGAGCCAGCACCTCGAAGCCCTCCGGAACGGTCTTAACCTCGTCGTTGTGAGACTCCCAGACATCGAACTCTCTCGGCACGCCTCGGAAAAGCTGGTCCTCCTCGTCCACGTATAGCCGGGTCCGCCCGAACTCGGCGCGCACTGCGGGACCGGTGCTTCCGCCGAAATGGGTGGCCATGAACTGCATGCCGGCGCAGATGCCCAGGATGGGGAAGTCGGCCTTGTCGATGTATTCGCCGTTGTTGCCCATCCGCCCGGCCTCGGAGGCCACGTCGGGAGCGCCCCCAGAAAGCACCAGGGCGTCCACCTGGCCCATCTGATCGAACGGGGTGGTGTTGGGGATGATCCTGGTCTCCACCTTGAGGTACTTTAGAACGCGCCACTCCCGGTGCGTCCATTGCCCCCCGTTGTCCACCACGTAGACCCGCATCGGGGCCGAATCACCGGTATTCGGTATAAAACGATTGGTCGGACCCCCGGA
>ENA-UPTA01003232-UPTA01003232.1-activated-sludge-metagenome-genome-assembly--contig:-NODE-3232-length-16162-cov-52.401006_pt1 | contig 16162 bp, 10 predicted proteins | sample MGYA00238184_ERZ773361 | MGnify/ENA primary metagenome ERZ773361 (study PRJEB29100, sample SAMN05720205) | activated sludge metagenome | isolation source: anaerobic digester from wastewater...
CAAAGCGAACAGGAACAGAACCAAAAGTTAAGCCCGGAGTGGAGGTCTTTCTGGAAAAACATCTCGACCTGGTCAGGGGCAAAAAAGTCGGACTGGTGACCAACCCCTCCGGTGTTGATTCCAGGCTGCAAAGCACCGCCTGGTTGCTTAAAAATAATTCAGCCATTAATCTGGTTGCTCTTTATGGGCCAGAACATGGGGTCAGGGGTGAGGCTCAGGCTGGAGAATATGTTCCTTTCTATTATGACGAAAAATTCCAGCTGCCAGTTTTTAGCCTTTATGGACAATCATTCAAACCCGCTCCTGACATGCTCAATAATATAGATGAACTGATGAGAACTTTTGATACTCAGTCGGCAGGTAAAATCCCGGAAGAAAAGATGATCAAAGAGATAGATGTAATGGTTTTTGATCTGCAGGATATCGGAACAAGAGTTTACACTTATGTGGCCACCATGGCTCTGGCTATGGAAAGCTGCGCTGAACTGGGACTGGATTTTATTGTTCTGGATCGCCCCAATCCGATTGGAGGAGAGATTTTAGAAGGGGCAGTTTTAAAATACCCGGAATTCAGTTCCTTCGTTGGCCTTTATCCAATCCCACTAAGGCATGGGCTGACCATTGGAGAGCTGGCCAGATTATTCAATGATAACTTCCTGTCTAAAAAGGCCAGGCTGACGGTCATTCCGATGGAAGGCTGGAATAGGGACGAATGGTTTGACCAGACAGGTTTGCCCTGGGTCATGCCCTCGCCCAATATGCCAACTCTGGAGACAGCTACTGTTTATCCTGGTCAGGTTTATCTGGAAGGAACCAACATCTCAGAGGGAAGAGGAACAACCCGTCCCTTTGAACTTTTTGGAGCCCCCTGGATTGATGGCTGGGATCTGGCTCAGAAGCTTAATAGTCTGAATCTGGCCGGAGTCATTTTCAGAGAAGCCTGGTTTACTCCAACTTTTTCCAAATACCAGGGTGAAAGATGTGGTGGATGCCAGCTGCATGTGATTGACCGTGAAGTCTTTCGGCCATTTCTGACCAGTTTGTGGATTATAAAGACAATCAGGGACATGTATCCTGATAAGTTTGAATTTCATGTCGATTATTTTGATAAAATTATGGGCAATTCTGATGTTAGATTGGCCCTGGAGTCAGGTCAAAGTCCGGAGCAGATTGCCAGAGAGCTCCAGGTGGATCTAAAAGAATTTGATAAATTGAGGCAGAGATATCTGCTGTATTGAGACACTAAAAGAAATTAAGATTGCTATCGCTCCTGATTTTCTCTTAAAATGAATTTTCGACTTTTTTAATAATAATGAGGGAGGTCAAGAAAGATATGAGTGAACGACAGGCATTAGCCCTGAGCCATCCAGTTTCAGCTATTCTGGATAAGGAGCCTAGTGATTTCAAGCGTCAGGATTTTTTGAAGCTGATTAAAGCCAAGCAGCTGGAGAGAATCTCTTTCCATTATCTGGGGCTTGACGGGAAAATGAAAGAATTAAAAATTCCAGTAGCCAGTCTGCCTCAGGCTGAAACCGTTCTGGCAGAAGGAGAAAGGGTCGACGGTTCTTCTATCTATAAGGGTCTGGTTGATATGGGACTGTCTGACTTATATGTTGTCCCGGTTTATAAATCGGCTTTTCTCAATCCTTTTGATGATCGGAGCCTGGATTTCGTCTGCCGTTATTTTGATGCTCATGGCCGTCCAGCTCCTTTTACTCTTGATAATATTCTGGCCAGAGCCCATCAGTTATTCCAGAAAAATTCAGGTTTAGAGTTAAGAGCTCTAGGTGAACTGGAATTTTTTCTCGTCGGCAATTTTGAGCCTAGGCTTTACTTGCCAGAGAAGAAAAGAAGTTATCAGGCCATGTCTCCTTTTATCAAAAGCAGCCAGATTCTGGATGAGATGATGCGTTATGTTACCCAGATCACCGGGGCTGTTAAATATGCTCATACCGAAGCCGGGTATATAGATTACGTCAGGAGTGATTTCGAAGAAATCGATGGTAAGCAGGCAGAACAGCTGGAGATAGAGTTTTTGCCACGGCCGATTGAAGATATGGCCGATTACCTGGTGCTGGCCCGCTGGCTGATCAGAAATGTAGCTTATAAATATGGTATGATTGCCACTTTTACACCCAAAATAGAAGAAGGAGTGGCAGGTAGCGGCCTGCATTTCCATCTGGAGATGATTAAAGACGAAAAGAATATCATGGTTGGGCAGGATGGTCAGCTAAGTCAGGAGGCGAGGCGGCTAATTGGCGGTCTCTGTTATTATGCTGATTCTTTAACTGCCTTTGGTAATACCGTATCTTCTTCCTATTTACGGCTGGTACCAAATCTTGAAGCACCGACCAGGATTTGCTGGAGTGATCTCAACCGCTCTGCCTTGATCAGGGTTCCATTGGGCTGGACCGGAGTCAAAAATCTGGCTCGCCTGGTCAATCCTTCTGATCAAACCGATTTTGCTTCTCCCGATAGCCGCCAGACAGTGGAACTTCGGTCTCCCGACGGAAGCGCTCTTATCCATCTTCTACTGGCCGGAATGGCCATGGCTGCTGATTGGGCTTTCAGGCCAGACGTGGCCGTTTCGGGCGAAAATCGGCCGCTGGAGCTGGCCAGGAAGTTATATGTGAAAGGAAATATCTTTGAGAACAGGGAACTGCTGGAAAGTCTACCCAGGCTTCCCGGTAGCTGCGTTGAGTCAGCCAGGATTCTCCTGGAAAAAAGAGGATTATACGAGCGGGAAGGAGCTTTTCCGTCCAGTATCATTGACTATACAGCCAGAATGCTGGAGGCTGAAGACGATGAATTTATGGCTAATGAGCTAGCTTATCTTCCGGCTGATGAACGGCTGCGTGAAATTAGAAAAATTATGCATAAGGATTTACACAAACACTGAACTTACCAGTGAAGATTTTAGTAATTTATAAGGCTGGCCCGGCCTCAATATGCGGGTCAGCTGCTCCGGTCTTTTTGGCTGAAGATGGTGGAATTCAACCACTGACGGTGCAGGCTAAACTCAGGGGAGAGTCTTGCCCAGAGTGAGTTGTACCTTTGATAAAGTTCACGATAGAGTTCGAGTAAAGTTGGTTCAGGTCGAGCAGCCAGGTTGCCTTCTTTTACCAGTCTGGAAACGATTTCTCGTAGCCCTACTGTTTGTCCCTTCTGGCGATAATAGCACCAAATAGCTTGCAGGGCAGCACCGAAAGCAGCTGATTCTGGTTCCTTAAGGGTTATAACCGGTGTTTCCAGGATAGTTGAGATGATCTGCAGCCAGCTCTGGCTCCTGGCTCCGCCCCCGGTAGCCCTGATTTCCCTTGGCTCAAGGCCAAGGCCCTTCATCCGATTAAATCCATAGTTAAGGTTCAGGCTGGTGCCTTCCAGCACAGCTCTGGCCAGGCAGGAGGCATTAAAATTCTGGCGGGTCAGGCCAAAGAAAACGGCTGAAGCCTCGGGTAGAACAGGTGTCCTTTCACCATCAAGAAAGGGCAGAAAAACAAGACCGCTGGCCCCAACCGGTGCCTTTTTAACCAGATCTTCCAGCCCCTGGTTTTCAACTTTTAGAAGCTCTTTTAATAACTCAGTAGTGTTGGTCACATTCATCGTGCAAGCCAACGGCAGCCAGCCACCGGTACTATCACAAAAAGTGGCAATTTCTCCCTCCGGGTCAATGACCGGCTTTGAGCTATAAGCAAAGATTGTTCCTGATGTGCCCAGGCTAAGGGTAAAAATCCCTTCTTCTACATTGCCTGTACCAATGGCCGCCATCATGTTATCCCCACCTCCGGCCGCCACCAGAACCTGGTTAAAGCCGAATTCTCGGGCAATTTCATTTCTCATATAGCCAACAGGTTCTTCGGAAGGGGACAGTGGGGGGAGCTTGTTAATAAGCTCTGGATCAATGAGGTTGATTATGTCTGGCTGCCAGCAGCATCTCCTGACATCCATCAGGCCGGTTCCAGAAGCATCGCCATACTCCATATGGAGTATGCCAGTCAAATAAAAATTTAAATAATTGTGAGGCAAAAGAAGGCAAAAAAGGCGGCTATAGTTTTCTGGCTCATGTCTTTTTAGCCAGAGGATTTTGGAGGCTGTGTAGCCGACTGCCAGACTGAGTCCAGTTTTATCAATAAAAGCTTTTTTCCCACCCGCCGCCTCTATTATTTCTTCTGTTTCCCTGACCGTCGAGGTGTCATTCCAGAGTTTAGCCGGTCTGATCGGCCTGAGTTGATTGTCCAGCGGTACCAACCCATGCTGCTGACCTGATACTCCAAGGCAGACAACGTCAGCCGGATCAATTTTTGAATTCTTAAGAGCCTCCCTGATGGATTGCTTCAAAGCTTTAATCCAGGTCTCAGGAGATTGCTCTGATTCACCTGGTTTGAGATTATTTATCATCTCATGACGGTTGTAGCCGCGACCAATGACCAGGCCGCTGTCCATTTCCACGACCAGGGCTTTAGTCCCCTGGGTGCCAGAATCAAGTCCTAGAGCATACATGTTACTTTGTCTCCGTTGGTCTAAACTGGTTTTTATTAACTCTTTTCAAGACTTTGAGTTCTGGCTCCGCCCCAGAGTTTTGACATAATCTTAATAAGGGCCAGAGTGCTGATCACAAACAGCACAGTCCAGAAAATGCCCAGGCTCAGGCGGCCATAAATATAGGCTCCTGTACCGAAGAGAGCAGCATAAACGAATATAGAGCCAGAAACCCAGCCGGCCAGGCACAGGGTCAAGCTGTCAGGTGACGGTTCAAGATTTGCTTCCTGTCTGATTTTATTCCAGCCCGGACCAGCTGGCTTAACCAGTTGATAAAAAGAAATTAACTTGCTCTTTTCTACTGGTTTGGTCAGGAAGGTGACCAGTAGCCAGACGACAGTGGTAAAGGCAATAGTAATTAAGAGCGAGATATGCTGGGGGACAGGATGCCCGAGTTTGCCGCGGATAAAAAATATGATGGCCACTCCGAAAGAACTGGCCATCGCCGCGATTTCCGACCAGGCATTTATTCTCCACCAGAACCACCGCAAAAGATAGATCAAGCCAGTTCCAGCTCCGATGGACAGCATTAGATCGAAGCTGGCCTTAGCTGATTCTAAAATGAAAGTCAGCAGGCTGGCCAGAATCATCAGGACGACTGTCGTCAGGCGAGCCACTCTCACATAATGTTTTTCTGAAGCGCCAGGATGAAGAAAGCGCCGGTAAAAATCGTGAACAAGATAAGAACTGCCCCAATTTAAATGAGTAACAAGTGTAGAGACATAAGCGGCCAGCAGGCCGGCGACCATTATGCCCAGGAAGCCGTGGGGCAAAAAACGCAGCATGGCTGGATAGGCCATATCATGGCCGATAAGCTTCGGGTCAACGTTGGGGAAAGCCAGATGAATGTCATTAAGACTGGGATAGATAATGAAAGAACAAAGAGCGACCAGAATCCAGGGCCAGGGCCTTATGGCATAATGGGCAAAATTAAAAAAGAGTGTTCCTGACAGAGCATCTTTTTCACTTTTAGCGGCCAGCATTCTCTGGGCAATATAACTACCACCCCCGGGCTCTGCTCCCGGATACCAGACTGACCACCATTGGATGAAGACAGGAATAATGAAGATGGATAAGGCCAGAGACCAGTCACCGAAATCGGGGAGAAAGTTAATCACCTGCGGGTGGAGGACTTCCAGCTTCTGGAAAAGGCCGGTCAGACCTCCAATTTCTGGTTGTTTAAGAGCAAAAATAGCAGCAGCCACGGCTCCTGTCATGGCAATACCAAACTGGATTAAATCTACTACCAGCACCCCCCACAGACCGGCCGTCGCCGCAAAAATCACGTTGATAATACTGCAGATAATCAGGGTTTTGCTCATTGGCCAGCCCAGGATGACATTGGCAATTTTGGCTGCAGCCAGGTTAACCGAAGCCATGATGACGCAATTAAAAAAGAGCCCGAGGTAAATGGCTCTAAAACCACGGACAAAAGAAGCCGGCTTACCCGAATAACGTAACTCATAGAATTCAAGGTCAGTCAAAACCTGGGAGCGGCGCCATAACCTGGCGTAGAAAAAGACGGTCATCATGCCGGTCAGAAGGAAAGCCCACCAGACCCAGTTACCGGCTACGCCGCCGTTATTTCTGACAATGTTGGCGATCAGATTGGGTGTATCAGTGCTGAAGGTTGTAGCCACCATGGATATCCCGATCAGCCACCAGGGTGCGGCCCGACCCGAAGTGAAAAATTCAGCAGTGTTTTTTCCAGCCCGGCGGCTCAGAATAACCGGCGGTAAAAAGCAAATGGAAATCGACAGAATGACGATCAGCCAATCAATACTATTTAGCTGCATTTTCTGGTCCTTTCCATCTTAATTGCCAGGCGAAAATTTATATCACAGGCCCTGAAATTAAGTCAAAATGGTTCTTCACTTCTGTATCTATTAAAATTTTTGCCATTCTGGTTTGTGCTCATAAACCCACTGATAATAGTTGACCAGACGCAGTTCAGAAGCGGCCTCTTCATCCAGCAGAATAATAGCCCTGGGATGAAACTGGAGAGCAGAAGCAGTTACCATGGAAGTTACCGGGCCCTCTATGGCCTGGGCTATAGCTCTGGCCTTTTTTTTACCGAAGGCCAGTAAGAGACAAATTTTAGCTTCCAGGATAGTGCCTATTCCCATAGTTATTGCATGATAGGGTACGTTCTCTTCAGCGCCAAAAAAAGTAGCATTTTCTTTTCTGGTCTGCTCGGTCAGAGTTTTAATTCTGGTCCGAGAACTCAGAGAGGAGGTCGGTTCATTAAAGCCAATGTGGCCGTCTGTGCCTATGCCCAGAATCTGTATATCCAGGCCACCAGCCACCTTGATCTCCTCTTCATATTGCCGGCAATGAGCTTCCATGTCGCTGGCCAGACCATCAGGTATATGAACGTTTTCCGGCCTGATATTGACCTGGCTGAAAAGATGTTTCCACATAAAATAGTGGAATGAGGCCGGATGATCAGGGGAGAGACCAACATATTCATCAAGATTGAAAGTCACTACCCGGCTGAAATTCAAGCCTTCCTTCCGGTGCATTTCAACCAGGTAACGGTAAAGGAGCAAAGGGGTGTTACCGGTGGGCAGACCAAGAACCGGCCTGTCCTTTTCCATGATTATTTTTTTAACCAGTCTGGCAGCCAGCTGGCTGGCCTGTTCGCTATCGGGCTGAATAATAACTTCCATATCTCTCCAACTCCTTATCTCTTTATTTCAGGCAGTGTAGCGGCGGCTACCGCCTGGCCGACCCGTCGGCTTTTTTCATCTGAAAGGTGAATTGTAATTCTTTCTGCCAGCTGTGGAAAATCTGTCGTTAAAACAGCTTCCGCCTGCTCTTTGATCAATTCTCCGCCCCTGCCAGAGGTCACCCGGCCAAGAATCAGAAGATGGTGGTAATCATAGAAAAGCGAGTAGAGCTGGGCCGTATAGCCTAGATAAGTACCTAAATCTCGAAAAATCTGGCAAGCTGCTGGCTGGTCCTTCTCTGTCAGCAACTGGATTTCTTTTAACCGCTCGGGTAGTTTCATCTCCTCTGGAAGATTGAAGCCTGCCTGGCTGGCCAGTTTGTTTACGGCTTGCTGAGAAAAATACATAGCACCTACACCACGATCGCCAGACCAATCGTCCAGAGCTGCCTTGGGATTGAGATCAACCGGAGCAAAAGCCAGCTCGTCCAGCCAGCCTGGCAAATGGCCGGAAGGATCGATATAGCCTCCGGCTTCGCTAGAACCCATAGCCACCCCCAGAATAGCAGGTTGGTTCAAGCTTAGATAACCAGCCAGAGCAGTAACCTCTCCATCGTTTATAACTACCAGAGGTACATCCCATTGGCGTTGTAAATCCAGGAAGAGATTTTTTACCTTTTTATCAAACAGATCTCTCGGAACCGAGCGAAATAGAGAAGCAATTCTGACTTGATTATTGATGTAAATACCTGCGGCGCTGCCGCCTATAGCCTCAACCTCAGGCAATTTGCTGGCAGCCTTCTTTAGCCCGGCCTGCAGGTGCTCATAATGATAGGCTGGATCAGCTTCTTCCTGGGGGTTCCAGGGAATTTCTTCACTAAAGACTACCTGTCCATCTTGAAGAGCGGCTACCTTAAAATCACTGGCTCCAAGGTCAAAACCCAGTCGGCAGCCATCGACATGACCGCCAAGAAAAATAGGGCTCTGTCTTTCTTCTGGAAGTTTGTCTTTCCCGATTTTGATGACAGAAAATGGCTGCTCATAAACTGTACTCATTAGCTCAACATCAAAGGCTCGCTCTCCTTGAGGGGAATATTGCTTTTTAATCTCCTGATAAATAATTTCCGGCCCATAAAAATAAATTTTAAAGGCACCCTTTTGCCATAAAAGAAATTTAACCAGCCTTTTTACAAAACTGATAGATAGAGGCAGCGTTTTTTCATCTAAAGGAAGGATCTTTGTCCTCCAGGTTGAGATCAACCCATTTTCCCGCTCGAGGGCCAGCCCAATTTCTTCCTGGGAACTTTCTGCTTGCCGTTCATACCAGTGGAAAAAGAGTCCAAGCGGAAGAAAATCCGGGTCGTAAAGAGGAGATATTGATGGTTTAAAATAAATCTTTAAATCTTTTAACCAGTCCATGGCTGTTAACCTCAGCTTCAATTGGTAAAAAAAAATTATACCAGAAATTAAAGCTCTGGAGTCATATTTTCCTGGGGTTAAAGCATTTGGTCTGAATGATTATTCTGTTTGACAACTCACTGTTTCTAAAATAGCATTAAATTAACTCTTTAAGCCTGGTTTTTTGGACTGTTCAATGAAAAAAGGTCTTTTTAAATCAACTCTTGGCTGTTGCCTGATTTTAATTATCCTGGGTATTATATACTGGTCGCTTCCGGGCCAGCTGGCTTCAGAAGAAAAGACACCAGTAGCCCTGAGAGCCGGTCAGGAAAAAGCTGGCCGCTGGTGGATGAAACAGACTGCCATGTCTGCTGACGGTAGGTTGGCCAGCCTCAAATCTAAAAAATGGTGGAAGGATGCCTTAAAACTGAAGACAGGTGAGAATTTCATAGTTCCAGACAAAGGTGAAGCTAAGGACAGAATGCTCGTCAGGGCTGAAAGTTACAGACGCCAGGACGATTATCAGGTAATGGCTCTGGTCTGGGTGATCGATGATGATGGCAATGACAGTCTGGCCAGCGGGGGCGACTTCAGTCAGGACTGTTACCTTTATGATCTTAACCGAGATGGGTTAATTGATTTCATGGTTGATTATGCCGACGAAGATGAGGATGGGCAGGCCAACTGGATGGAAATAAGGTTTTATGAAAATGGATATCTAACCAGAATTTGGGGTGGTTTTGATTATGATAATATCGGGGAGATTTTTAAATTTAACAGTCCCCTTGATTTACTCGAAAGCAACTTTATCAAGAATTTAGCCGGCCAAAAATTATTCTATAAAAATGTCTTTAATCCCCAGACTGGCACTTTTTGGCCAGCCGATATTTGTCCAGAAGCCAGCTATGATCTAAATCAGGATGGGCTCAGTGACCTGCTGATTCGTAACCAGATCCAACCGGCTGGAAGTAAATATGACTTTATTAAACCTTTGGACATTTGGTCGAAGGATCTTCAAAACCTGATGATTAGAAGTCTCGAAGTGAGTTTTGACCTGTCCGGCGAAAATAACCAGGAAAAAATTTTTAATTATGATTTCGGTCTCCTGCTGTCGGGACAGATAGCTTTTGATCTTGAAAAAATGAAGAGTTTTTCTCCCTGGAGGCGACCTCCCCAGGAAGTTTATTTTGTACCCAGGGAAGATCTCAAGGAATTAATATACTCTTATCAATCGGAGACCACAGGCTTTTCCTGGCGGGAATATCCCACTGACCAACTGGCCAGGTCAGCATCATTGGAAGCCAGAAAAGGGGAGGGAATTGGCTGGCTACCAGAAAGAGTCAGACTGCCCGGGACCTCCTCTTACTTTCAGAAATGGAATATAAGACGAGAAATTTCCCGACATTTAAATGGGCCAGTTGAATTCTATTATAGTGATCTTGACCAGAGAATTCATCTGTTTGGTTCAGAGGAAGGTTGGTGCCAGATCGGAAATATGGCAGGCTGTCCTGGACTGGGAGAGATACGGTATTTTGACACTGATGATGACGGATTTTATGATCGCCTTGAGGTCTATCTTGTCAACAGTGCCAGACCTGTACTAATTGTTTCACCAGCTAAAATCAAAGCGAAAAAAATCCCCTTTGATCTAAAAGAACTTCAGGACTATTACCAAAATGAAGTCTTACCTTCGGCTATAGAACGGGATAACAGGTTGCTTCAGGCTATGAAAGGAATATATAACTTCGAACCACCCACTGGGTTGCTGGAGGAAATAGAGAGGACTGCTGGAAGTGAAAAACGCTATTTATTGGATGTCTATTGTCTCTTATACTTCATAAATCTCCGCGATCACTTTTTAGCTCAGGCCAATCAGGTACTTTTCCGTCCGGGCCCGGGAATAAGTCAGGGAAGGCTGTCAGGTGATCTTGATCCCTTCCAGGTTCGTAGCCCAAGAGAGGTTGGTTCTTCTTTAGGATCTGATACTGCCTGGAAACTGGCTGGTCTGGTCAGTCGGCTGGATAAGGCCTGGAGTCAGATAGATATAGAAACAGTCATCCAGGTTTTGCAGGAGATCAAGAAACTGAAACTCTAAGTGAACGATCCAGAGAAAGAGAAGACCGGAGGTAGCCCGGCTGAATGATCTGCTAACCAGCTGCTGCCTCTGATTTTAGATTGCCTGATTGGTTTTAAAGCCCTTACCCAGGACTTCATAGGTATCGTTGACAATAACAAAAGCACCAGGGTCGGTCTTTTTTATAAAGGCCTTGAGTTCGGCCAGCTGTTTGCGGTGGATAACGGTTATAATGATTTCGCCTTCTCGATTGAGATAAAGGGAACGCGATTTGAGGGCACTGCCGCTCCGTTCCAGCTGATGTAAAATGAAATCGGCAATTTTTTCTGGCTGGCTGGAAGTAATAATAACCATTTTGGAAAAATTCCAGCCTTGGAGCACCAGGTCAATTACCCTGCTGGATATAAAAAGCACAATATAACCGTAAAGCGGAGCTTCCAGCTGTCTGAAAACCAGACCTGAGGCGGAAATGATAATAAAATCAGTCACCATGATGCCCATACCTACCGATACGCCCAGATATTTGTTGAGGATGAGACCGATGACATCAGATCCGCCAGTTGAAGCTTCTCCTCTAAAAACCAGGCCGAGTCCCAGGCCGAGAAGCAGTCCGCCATAAATGGCGGCCAGCAGTATATTGTCGGTGCCCTTTGGCCATTTAAGAATCTCATTAAAAAAATCGATAAAGACAGAAGAACAAAGCATGCCAACCAGAGTAGTAAAAACATATTTCCGGCTAAGGAATCTATAACTGATCAGGAGAATCGGAATGTTCAGAATGATTATGACCAATCCGACTGGCAAGGGAAGCAGGTAGTTAATCATAATGGAAATACCCGATAGGCCGCCCGGGACCAGATGAAAAGGAATCAAAAATAGGGCATAGCCAATCCCCATAATAATTGAGCCTGAAATGATCAATAAAGAATCGACCCATAACCTTTTTAAGGTTATCCTATCTTTTAAAATTATTTTTTTCATATCAATTAGCCTGTTGATAGACAATTTGATGATTTTTATCACTATAACTTCCGTCTGTCAAACCGGTGTACCGGCTCAGGCTGATAGCAGTAGATCACTTGTTGTTTACAATGATGATGATTTAAGCTATTTAAATAACTTAATCCAAGCCTGGTTTGAGCGACAATGGTTGAACCAAATCGTCTGAGGGAGACAAAAAAGTTATGGACTCTTGATTTTGTTCTTGGAATATTAGCCTATTTTTTCCTTTATCTCTCTATAAGTCTATTTTTTATACTTCCGCTTTTTCTACAGCAGTTTAATCCCAGGGCCAGTCAGGTTGGGCTGATCATGGGAATACATAGTGTAACCGCCATCCTAATTCGCCCTTTTTTCGGTCGCCTGATCGACAGGCGCGGCGGGAAAAAAATATCAATTCTTGGGCTTCTTATCTTAATTAGCGTTGTGCCTTTTTTCCATCTGGTCAGAGATGCAGGCCACCTGCCCGTTATTCTACGGGCTATTATGGGTCTGGGGTGGGGAATTAGTATGACTGCCAATATTGCCATGTGCACGGATTTGGCCCCGGTGGAAAGTGTAGCCAGATCTATCGGCCTGGTCGGTGTGGCCGGCTTGATAGCTAATGCCGTCGGGCCATCATTTGGTGAGGAAATTATCAATCGGTGGGGATTTCCCTGGTTGGTCAATTTTGCCCTCATCTTTCTGGTACTGTCTTTAATACTGGTTCTGGTCACCAGAGAGCTGCCCAGAGATGAGCCGGAGGAGGCAGTCTCCTCTGGCCGAGAAAAAAGCTGGAAATATACCGCCTGGTTTGTCTTGATTTTCATTGGCTTGATGCCGGTAGTCCATGGCTCGGTTAGAGGAGCAATGATTTATTTTATGCCTCTGCTAGTTAGTTCTCTTCAACTCGGCCGGGTGGGCCCTTTTTTCATTGTGTTTTCAGTGGCAGCTATTCTCTCCCGCTTCCGATTGGGCGGGGTGTCTGATCAATATGGTCGGAAAAAAATTGTCTTTATCTCGGCTCTGTTGATTGGATTTAACTTGGTTTTGATCTCTAGAATCAACAGCCAATGGCTGTTGCTGACGACTGGTTTTCTGGGTGGTTTAGGTCAGGGAATAATCTTTCCAGCCCTGAGTGCTTATCTGATAGATTTCATGGGCCGCGGGAATAAAGGCCTGGCCATCAGTCTCTATAATTCTCTATTTGACGTGGGCATGGGACTTGGTTCAATATTTTATGGCTGGGTTTCGGAGATGATTGGCCTCAAGCAAATGTATCTGGCGGCTGGCCTATTATTGCTGTTTGTCAACTTTATTTTCAATTTTATAGCGCCGGAACCAGGCCTGCCTGGAAAAAATTGTCGTCAGGAATGAGAAATTAAAAATGGAGGAATCAGCTATGGAGGATTTTATAAGCTTGATAAGAAAAAGACGAACAATCCGTCAGTTTCAGCCCAGGGAAGTGCCACTTAAGCTTCTTTATCAGCTGGTAGACCTGGGCCGCCTGGCTCCGTCTGCCTCTAATCTTCAGCCTCTGGAATTCCTGGTTGTAAGCGATGACCAGGTGAAAAGGCAGGTATTTTCCTGCCTGCGCTGGGCTGCTTATATAAATCCGGCCGGTGACCCACAGCCAGGGCAAGAACCGGCCGCTTATATTATTATTTTAGTCAATACTCAGATCAGAAATAAAGGTTTTGAGTATGATGTAGGAGCGGCCGCCGAAAATATCATTCTTGGTGCTCTTTCGGCTGGGGTTGGGAGTTGCTGGCTTATCTCAGTTGACCGGGAGCGGCTTCAACCAGCACTGAGGCTGCCGGACAGCCACCAGATTGATTCGGTTATTGCCCTTGGTTATCCGGCCGAACAGCCGGTGGTCGAAGAGTTTTCAGGTTCAGTCAAGTACTGGAAAGATGAAAAAGGCTGTCTTCATGTTCCGAAGAGAAATCTGAAAGAAGTTGCTCACTGGAATTTCTATGGTCAGAAGCTACCTCTGGACCTTTAAGGTTTAAAGACCAGCTACAGTCATTTCGGCTATTTTGATAGATGGGCCGCAAATCTGGCTTGAAAAATCCAGATCGGAACCGATCATTTCTATCGAGTTCAAAACGGCCTTTAAATTGCCTGAGATGGCTATTTCAGACACAGGAAAGGCAATTTCGCCATCCTCAATCCACAGGCCACTGGCCCCCCGGGAAATATCGCCTGTTACCGGATTCAGTCCCTGGCCAATCGTCCTGGTCAGCAACAAACCTTTTCGGGTTGACCTGATAATTTGTTCTGGTGTGGCCTGGCCCCTTTCCAGATAAAAGTTGTTTGGCCCGATACCTTCTGGCTCGGCGTTGCCGGTGGAGGCCAGTCCAAGTTTTCGGCCAGCATAGGTATCACAAAGAAAATTCTTTAAGACTCCGGCGTCTATAACTCTGGTGGTTTGGGTAGGGACGCCTTCAGCATCAAATGGCCTGGAGCCAAGTTTGCCAGGCAGCAGGCCATCGTCCAGGACCAGGATCTTATCATTACCTATCTTTTCGCCCAGGCGGTAAGCCAGAAAAGTTGTCCTTTGATAAACAGCCTGGCCAGAGACACATTGAAAAAGAAAAGCTAGAAGCCAGGAGGTCATGGTCGGTTCAAAAATCACCGGGACCTCCTGAGTCTCTATTTTCCGTGTATTTAGCTGGCGGACAGTTCTTTCTATAGCTTTCCTGGCAATTTCCTCTGGCGAAGCCAGATCCTTCAAATGGCGTGCTGATGAAAACCAGTAATCCTCAACCAACTGGTTGCCGTCTCCCGCCTGCAGGCCCAGACTAAGGCTGGCTTCAGTCTCGAAGTAGTCACCACTAAATCCATTGGAACTGACCAGAATTGTTTTTAGTTCATTGGTTTCAAACCTGGCTCCAAAAGAATTGATAATCCGGCAATCAGACAGGCCTATTCTTTCTGTTTCCATGGTCATCTTTATTTTTGCTTCTGGTTTTAAGACCATCAGAGCCTTATCGGCCAGTTTTAAGGACAATTCGTCAACTTTATACCTGGCAGTTGGCGGCAGCCCGGCCAGTTCATCAGGTTGGGTACGGCTGGCTCTGATGATGGCTTTTTTGACCAGTGAATAAAGAGTTGGCCAGCTTAGATCTGAAGTGCTAAAAGTGGCTTTTCTTTTGTCTTTAAAAATCCGCACAGAACAATATCTGGGATCAGCTTCAACCAGATTTTCTATCTGTTGCTGTCTGACTTGAACTTCATACTGATGGCCGTCATAAATAGTGACCTCAATCTCATCTGCACCTGCTTTCAGCCCCACTCCGACCAGTTTCTCGGCCAGAGACCTCAGGTCCTGACGGCGAGTTTTTCTGGCTTTCATAACTGTCCTCCAATGGTCATCCCGGTAATTTTCATTGTTGGACAGCCATCATTGACCGGGACCTGCTGACCATCTTTGCCACAGGTGGCTGTCTGCAGGCCAAAGTCTAGGTCTTGCCCGACCATTTCAACTTTTTGCAGTATGTCCAGATTAGTTCCGATTAAGGTAGCCTGTTTGACCGGCCTGGTCAATCTGCCATTCTCAATCAAAAATCCCAGAGTGACTGAAAAAGTAAATTGGCCTGAATCTTCTACCTGGCCTCCAGATAAGTGGCCGACATAAAACCCTTTTTTGACCGAATGAATTATTTCCTCGGGTGCATATTCACCTGGAGCCAGATAAGTGTTGCTCATTCTGGGCAAGGGCCAGTGAGAAAAGTCCTGTCTTCGGCCGTGTCCATTGGCCTTTTTCCCCATCAGTCTGGCTGACAGCTTATCCTGAAGGAACTCTTTAATGACGCCTCGGTCAATAACGAGAGTCTTTTCCGGCCTGGTTCCTTCGTCATCGATATTATAAGAGCCGCGAAAGCCGGGAATGGTTGGGTCATCATAGATAGTGACCTGCTCCGAAGCCACTTTCTGACCGAGTTTGTTCCAGAAAATAGAAGTCTTTTTTCTGATAAAGTCGGCTTCGAGCAGATGACCGACCGCTTCATGAATAAGAACGCCGCTGTGACCAGCCGAAAGAATTATCGGCCAGGACCCGGCCGGCGCTTCAGATGCTTCCAGCAATAAGCAGGCTTCCCGGGCTGATTCACTACCTATAGTTTCTGGTGTCATAGAAGTTTTGAAATACTCCAGGCCAACCCGGCCGCCACCACCATAATAGCCGGATTCCCAGTGCCCCTCTCTTTCAGCCAGTGAATGAACGGTTAGTCTGACCATCGGACGACTGTCCTTAACTGAGACTCCTTCTGAATTTAATATCCAGATATGCTGGGTCGATTCGCCATAAGTAACCTGAACTTTTTTTATGGCTGGATCATAATTTAAAGCTGCCTGATAGGCACGCCTGACCAGATCGACTTTTTCATCCAGGGGGGAGGCTGTGGCCAGTTTTTCTACTCGTGCTACCCGATTTTTTACTCTGATGGGGCGGAAGACGATAGCCCTCGGCTGGCTGATTCTTTGATCGGCAATGGCAGCAG
>ENA-UPTA01003234-UPTA01003234.1-activated-sludge-metagenome-genome-assembly--contig:-NODE-3234-length-16161-cov-49.450081_pt1 | contig 16161 bp, 9 predicted proteins | sample MGYA00238184_ERZ773361 | MGnify/ENA primary metagenome ERZ773361 (study PRJEB29100, sample SAMN05720205) | activated sludge metagenome | isolation source: anaerobic digester from wastewater...
GACTTTCTGGACGAAGAAAGCCGACCGCTGGTGGCTGACCATTATCTTCGAAGACAGAGAGGAGAAAAAGTTCCACCCCGTTATGAATTCAATATAGTTAGAAAAGACGGAACCAAACGAAGAGTAGAAATTAGCTCTGACGTGATTAAAGATGCTACCGGTAAGATGAGAACAGTAGCTCAGCTTCTGGACATTACCGAGCGCAAAAAAGCTGAAGAGCTGAATAATGAAATGATGAAGAACCTGCGGAAAGCACTGGACGGCACCATCAACGTCATCGCTTTGACGGTTGAAGCCCGTGATCCATTCACTTCCGGTCACCAGCGGCGGGTGGCTGATTTAGCCCGGGCCATAGCCACAGAAATGGGTTTGCCCAGAGACTCGATTGAAGCCATCAGGTCGGCCGCTATCATCCACGACTTAGGGAAAATACATGTTCCGGCTGATATCCTTAACAAACCCAGCAGTTTGACGGAGATAGAGTTTAACTTCATCAAGGTTCACCCCGAAGTGGCTTACAATATTCTCAAGGATATAGAATTTCCCTGGCCGGTGGCGGAGATTATCTATGAGCACCATGAAAGATGGAACGGCTCTGGCTATCCCCGGGGTCTATCCGGCCAGAACATCCTGCTGGAGGCCAGAATTCTGGCGGTAGCCGATGTGGTCGAAGCTATGGCTTCTCACCGGCCCTACCGGCCGCCGCTTGGGATAGAGAAAGCCCTGGAAGAGCTGGTGGCGAACAGTGGCCGGCTTTACGATCCAGAGGTGGTTGAGGCCTGCCTGATGGTCTTCAGGGAAAGACACTTTACCTTTAAAGAATAAACAAACCACCATTGAGGTGCTGAACAGGCTGCCACAATGCCTGAAAAGCGGCTTAGCGTCAACCAGGTCAATCAGTTTTTGGAATAAAACCTTTTTCCAGGAGCTTTAATTTAAGCTCAAAAGGTTCTTCCCAGGTTTTTTTAAAAGCAAAGCCAGCGATAACCCAGATGACTCCTGGCTCCGGCTCAAAAACATAAGGATAACTTAGCTGGCCGCCGGGCTGCCGGGCAATAACTACCGGCTTTGACCAGGTAAAGCCATCTTCAGAAAAAGCCAGGCTCAGCTCTTCCCGGTGCCAGGAAGCAGGCAGTTCAGAATGAAAAGGGGTTGGTCTGGTTTTAGGCCAGGTGCGACCCTCAGGATTAAGCCTGTTCCAGACTAAGACCAAACGGCCGCTTTGAAGCTTCAGGAGATAACCCGGCGAGTTACTGGCCTCAACTAAAGAAGGTTCTATCTTCCTCCAGTAACGGGCATCCTCCGAAATAGCCTGCCAGAAGCGGTCCAGGCCGGTTCTGATAAGCATCAGCAGTCGTCCATCCGGCAGTTCGGCGATGGCTGGTTCAAAAGCCCCGTCGTGATGGCCATGTCCACCCAGGTCAATCCAGTTGCTGCGGCTCCAGGTCAGTCCATCATCATCAGAATAGAAGGAGCAAACCACCAGCCGTCCTGGATTAGAAACTAAATGCTGGAGAGGAACCACCACCCGGCCAGGAGACGTCTGAATCAAGCCAAAAAAATTCGGGTTGTAGCCAGAGAGAAGCCTCTGGTTATCAATCCAGGTTTTCCCGCCGTCCTGGCTCCGGATTGACCAGACTTCCAGCTGGCAGTCACCGGGCTCATTCTTCTCCTGGTCCCAGTTGAATCTTTTGTGGGTAAAATTAAGGTAAACGAGAATGAGGACGTTGTCTTTTGTCCGAAGAAGATAATAAGAAGCTGGCTCTTTTGAATTGAGACCCGAGCAGACAAAAACTGGTTCGGACCAGCTACGGCCGCAGTCATAACTTAATGAAAATCCCTTTTCATCGACAGTGGCCAGGGCTCCATCAGCCATCAAAACAAAAGGCCCTTTTTTGGCGATGTCAAGTGTCTGGCCAGAAGGATGCACCCAGACGGGTTTATCAGCAGGAAATGAATTCCAGGAAAGCGCCAGCATCATCCCGGTCAAAACCAGGCTGGTTAAAAAGAAATTGTGCTTCATCATATTTTGCACTTTAGCTTTTTATATTCTTTTTAAATCTGAATCGCGAGATCTTTAGCGACCGAACCGCAGCAGATCACGGCTACAACTGCCGGTGCATCTGGTACAGGAGAAGCAATCAGGCCTCAGAACCGAGCCCTTAACGATCTCGGCAACCGCCGGACAGGGAGATTTAATTATACAGGATTGACAGTCGGTGCAGTCATCTTTCTTTTTAATCACCCGAAAGAGGGCGATCTGTTCGACCACGTTGGTCATCAGACCAACCGGACAGACTAAGTAACAGAAGGGACGATAGGTAAAAAAGGCAAAGATAATAGTTAAAATAAGCGGTAAAAAGTTGACGAGATTATCAACCAGAGCAGCTGCCCAGTTCCATTCATAGCCATGGAAGGCATTGATATAATCATAAAGCGACAGCGGAACAACCCGGCCGTTAGAAACAGTGTGGATAACCGCTGTCCAGCTCAGAAAAATGAAGGCTATGAAAATCAAAATTCTAATGGTCTGGGTCAGCCGGAAATTGAGCTTGTATCTTTTTATTTTTAATTTATCGGCCAGCATGGAGATAAGCTCCTGAATGGCCCCGACCGGGCAGACCCAGCCGCAAAAAAGCTTTGGCCCGATTAAGGTCAAGAATAAAATGACCGCCAGAAAGACAATCATGGGGAGGCCAAAACCGTAAAGGATAGACTTGGTCACCGTGCAGACCGGGGAGGGATGCATCGAGAAACCGGAAAAAAACTTAATCCCTAAATTGGCTGAAACACCATAGAGGAAAGTTGAAACCAGCAAAATCAGCACTTTAAGTCGATTATTCATCTTCCTGGAGAGCAGCAAAATTAGAACCAGGCCGGAAATGATGAGCATAGTCAGGAACTTGGGTCTCATTAAAAACTCAAGAAAAGTGGGTGCCGCCTGACGCCCCTGCCCCCCTCCGCTCCCGGTTCTCTCCTGGGCCAGAGCCAGAACGGGCAGGCTCAACAGACTGGCCAAACACAACCAGAGGTTAAAACGCCGAAAGTTTCTCTTTAACATACCGGCCTTCTCCTTTTCCTGGGATGAGTTTTCTATCATGCCAGAAGAAGAAAAAAAAGTAAAACAGAAAACAGAGTAAATAGAAATCTCAAAAATATATCTGCGTTAATTTTACTTCAAAAGTGGACAACAATGATATAATTAACAAAAATGTGACGGGAATAAAAGAGGTTAAAAAATGAGCCAATTATTTTCCCCAATTAGAATTAGGGGACTGGAATTTAAAAATAGAATTTTTGTCTCGCCAATGTGTCAGTACTCAGCCAGAGACAGCCAGCCGACTGACTGGCATTTAGTTCATTATGGCAGCCGCGCAGTAGGTGGCGCTGCCTGTCTGATAATGGAAGCAACGGCTGTTTCACCAGAAGGCCGGATTTCGCCTGATGATTTGGGTCTGTGGTCAGATGATTTCATTCCGGCGTTCAAGAGAATCACCGATTTTATTAAAACTCAGAACGTTGTTCCCGGCATTCAGCTGGCGCATGCCGGCCGTAAGGCTTCTGTCTCCGCTCCCTGGAAGGGTGATGGCCCTTTAAAAAAAGAAGAGGGAGCCTGGCCGGTCATTGCTCCCTCCGCCATCCCCTTCGACCGCAACTTCCCTGTCCCGAGGGAAATGTCGCTTGAAGACATCGAATTCGTCAAGAGAAAATTCATTGAAGCAGCAATCAGAGGTGTTAAAGCTGGCTTTGAGCTCATCGAAATTCACCAGGCTCATGGCTTTCTCGTTCATCAATTCCTTTCCCCTCTCTCCAATAAGAGAATTGATAGCTATGGAGGCAGTCTCGAGAATAGATGCCGTTTAGCTCTGGAGATAACTAAAGGAATCAGGGAAAATATTCCTGACAATTTGCCGCTCTTGGTCAGAGTCTCCTCTACAGACTGGGTAGAAAACGGCTGGGACATTGAACAATCCGTCTTTTTGGCTCATAAGCTCAAAGAAGTCGGTGTGGATTTAATTGATTGCTCATCCGGTGGCAATGTTCCCAACGCTAAAATTCCAGCCGGGCCTGGCTATCAACTGCCTTTCTCAGAGCGAATAAAAAAAGAAGTGAAGATTCTAACTGGCGGGGTCGGATTTATCACTTCACCGGAGCAGGCCGAAACAGTCATCCGGAGTGGGCAGGCTGATATTGTTCTTCTGGGCAGAGAATTTCTGCGTCACCCCTACTGGCCGCTAGAAGCAGCTAAAAAGCTGCGGGCTGAAATTAAGTGGCCCGAACAATATCTAAGAGCAAAAAATTGAGGAGCTAATTTCGATTGAGGGAGACCTTCAAGAAGGCAGCCACTCTCACTCACGCTGATGCCGTCAGAGAACCGGGTGATTCCGAAGAAGCCAGGCCAGCTGTCCACAGCTAAGCTTGCTCCTTTTAAGCCAGGAACCATTTTTTTATTAATCTATTTATTTCTTTTCTTCCAGAGAGTTAAGTTGTAAAATTCCGGCCAGGTAAATCAATGGCCACAACTCAACCAGATCTGCCGCCTTCCTATTGGGAGCTTCAAAAAAAACAAAGGATTGTTTCCACTCTTTTATTTATTTTTCTTTTTATTTTCTATCTGGTTGCTATCGGCCTGCTTCTGACCATAATTCTCCTTGGAGGGCAGGTTTTCCTGCCTGGCTCCAATCCATTTTCCTCTTCGAATTTATTTCTATATGCAGCAGTCGCCACTTTACTGGCGGCAGTGGTCACGGTCTTAAACTTTCTCCAGGCGAAAAAGGCTGGGGCCAGTTATATTCTGAGCAATCTTCGGGCTTACCCGCCAGACCCTGATGACCGCTATCATTTGAGTTTTATTAATGTGGCTGAAGAGATGAAAATTTCTTCCGGGCTCCCTCGCCTTAAAACCTATGTTATCCCCTCGGTCAACGTCAATTCGCTTTCTCTCCTCGACAAGGGCAATGTTCCAGCTATAGCTGTGACTGAAGGTCTTCTGGCCGAAGCCACGCGAGATGAGCTTCAGGCCGTCGTCGCCCATGAAGTTGCTCATATTCGGGCAGGTGACACTTTTCTTTTGACTTTAATCTGTTCGTTGACAGCTTTTTATGAAAAGTTCCTGGATTCGCTGGAAAAAAAGTCGGATTACCAGTCTGGCTTTCAGCTTTCCCGGTCCGGCCAGAGAGTGACATCCGCCCCGTTAGCCTATTTGGCCAGCTCCATCTCCTTTCTTTTGATTAAATTTTTTACCATGCTCGTTTCGCAGAATCGGGAGCTACTGGCTGATGCCACCGCCGTGGAGTTAAGCCGGGATCCAGCTGCTCTGTCCCGAATCATTTATAAGGCCTGGCTGGCCAATTCTTATCTGGGGGACACGACTATGCTGACACCTCTTTTTCTGGTCCCGCCTGACTCAAAAGAAATTGCTGATAGCCGCTGGAGCCGGCTGTTCAATACTCATCCACCTGTAGAGAGAAGGCTGGCCCTGCTGGCCGGGATGACTCACCGGACAGTAGAAGAAATAAAAAATGAGGTGAGACAGCGGGAAAAGCTGAGAGAAGACAGCCGTCTGGTCATAAAGTCTTCTTCTGAAAATGACAGTCCTGAAAAAGAAAAAGCTATCCTGAAATTGCAGGAACAGGCCGAAAATGAACTCCATAAAGCTGAGGTCTGGGAAATAAGACAGGCCTCAGGGAAATGGGCGGGGGCGTTTACTCTGGGCGCTTTGATTTCCCAGCCTGCTTTCAGCCCGGGTATCAGAGTAAGAAACCTCAAAGAAAACAGGGAAGGACGGGCCCGCGAATTTCCCCAGATCAGGTTTGCCCTTTATCGCCAGGCAAAAAATCAGCCAGTTGACCCGGCTTTAACCCATCTCTGTCCTGCTTGCCAGGTGCCACTTCAAGAGTCTTTTTATGAAGGAGTTCAGATTAAAATCTGCCCTCTTTGCTCCGGCCGCCAGGTTAGAATGGAAGATATCGAAAAAATTCTGGCTCGCCAGGAATATGATTTTTCACCGGGCCTTAAAGAAAAAGCCAGCCTATATCAGCAAGCTCTGCTCAACCCAGAAAAAAGGACCTTAGCTTTCCCAGGAAAGAAATCGTTACTCTGCCCGGAATGCGGTCTGCAACTGGCTACCAAGCCTTTTAATTATTATTATGTTTTCCCTGTTTATAAATGTTATAAATGCCAGTTGATCTGGTTTGAGCCAGACGAACTGGAGGTTTTGCAAATTCTCTTCCAGAGCCGGGAGGACTGAAGGAAAAACTTTTTAACTGCCCATCAGGGCCAGGCCAGAGGTGAAATTCAAGCCAGGCTGGTAGAGGAAATCTTCATCTCGGTCTTAAAGATGGATAACTGTCGAGACAGGGGGAATTTCATCTGGACAATCACCTCTAAGGGTGATTGAAGATGAGTAATTGAAGTGGGATAAATAAGTTGCATTGGCCGAAATCCCAGTTTGGGGTTAATTTTTGAAAGAGGGTAAGACCATGGCAAAGAACAAAATTTTGCTCATAGACTTCGATAACGAGTTCTTGAAGTTCCTCAGCCGGATTCTGGGGGATGAAGGTTATGAAGTTCAGACAGCAACCGACGGACTGGCCGGCTTTGAAAAATTTTCAGAATTTCAGCCGGATCTGGTCATCATGGAAGCTATGCTGCCGAAATTTCACGGCTTCGAACTCTGTTCACGCATTACCTCTCATCCAACCAAGAAAGCGCCAGTTATCATTGTTACTGGCATTTACAAGGACGCGGTCTATAAGACAGAGGCTTTAAGAAGCCTGGGAGCCTCGGCCTTTTTTGAAAAGCCATTAAACCTTGAAGCTCTTCTGGCTAAAGTCTATGAGCTGATCGGCAAGCCAGAAGTTAAAAAACACCAGGTCAAAAAGGAAGATGAAGACCTTGATGAATTACTTAAACAAGCTCTGTCCTCAGCCTACACTCCTGGCCAGCCAGCAGAGACTAACCGCCCGGTCGACAGAACACCCAGGAGAGAAGAAAGCAGGAAAACTCCAGCCGCTTCTCAGGATGATGAGATAGATGTGATTTTAAAATCAAAGCTCAAAGATCTGATTTCGACTCCTGAGAAAAAAATTCAAGAAAGAACCTCTCGCCAGCAAGTAGCTCCCGCCGCTCCGGTCAAGAAAGCTGAACCTGCCAGGCAGCCAGCGAGCAATGAAGTAAAAAAACCGCAGCCAGCTGCCAGTCAGACACCCCCTGGTAGTCCAACCGCCAAGAAGCCTGTCGAAAAAGAAGCAAAACCAGCTGGACTCAGTCAACCCCCTAAGTTCGAACCAAAAACCAGCCAGAAATCAGAGACGGAGAGAAGTTTCACCGCTTCACCGATTGATTATGACGAGAGTCAGAAAGTAGCTGGGCCGGCGGTTAATCCTTTCAAAGCTTATACCGATAGCAGCGAAGAGAAAAAAGCCGGCAAGAAATTAACAATCAAATATATTGGTCTGGCGGCGGCTTTTCTGGCCGTTATCGGTCTAATTGCCTTTCTGACTCTGGATAGGAAAAAGTCTTCTGACTTTTCTCCCCAGACGGTTAATCAGATTAATCAGACGGCTGCCCTGCAGACGGCTGAAACAAACGAGACAGCAACAGCTCCCGCCACAGAAAGCCAGACCAAAGAGGAAGATATAAATAAAGAAATAGAAAAGCAGATGGCCAGTTACCGCAACCAGCAGAACCGGACGGAAAAAAGTTCGGAAACAGCTGGCAACCAGAATACCAAAGTCAGTCAGGCGGTTAAAACTCAGGCCAGAAACCAACCGCCAGCAGCAGTTGCTCCTATAATTCCTCAAGAAACGCCAAAGATTGAGATAAATATGGAGAGCGGGCAGACTGGCTCTGCTCAGGATCAGTCCACCACTGCTGCTGCCACACAAACCGAAGAGAGCAAAGCTGAACAAGTGGAGCCGCCCCCATCGACGACTCAAACCAAACAGGAAGAGCAGCTTGTTGATCTTACCATTCAAAAAGCCAAGCCAGGGGAAATTGTTCCACTCTCCATGGTCGATGTTGAACCTAAATTGATTAAAAGTGTTGACCCTGTCTATCCAGAAGTTGACCGCCGAGCGGGGATCACGGGAAATATTATCGTTAATACACTGATTTCAGAAAATGGCGATGTGTTGGAGGCGGTTGTTGTCCGGGGAATTAAAGGATCAGTTGCTCTGGAAAAAGAGGTTGTTTCTGCCGTCAAAAAATGGAAGTTCTTGCCAGCAGAAAAAGATGGTGTTAAAGTAAAGGTTTGGAAACCAATTACTATTGGTTTTGGCTTAAATAAATAAACCGGAGAGAAGTAAGGAGTCAAAGAGATGGGCATCTCAAAAGAACAAGAGGAACTTTATAAGAAGACTCTGGAAGATGTACGCAGCCAGCTTTCAGCTATTGACGCCGAGGTTGAAAGGGAATTGCAGCGGGTCAGGCAGACTCTGGCTCAGCTGCAGGAGCAGAAGAAATCACTGAAGATGGTCTATCAGGGAATTGCCAAACTGCTTGGAATTGAAAGTGATCTGGAAGAAGATTCAGCAGAAACAACCATTCCGAAGATGTAATCGTCGTCTTTATAGAAGCAACCTGGCCAGATCCTCAGCCTTTTGTAATCAATCAGAGCTAACCTAAAGAGCAGGTTCCTACCTTGCCAAATAGCGCTTTTTAGAGTATTTTTATACTTTAAATTTTACCCTGGATGTCCTGATGTTTGTTCTTATAGGCTTTCTGATAGGGTTTTTTGCAGCTGTTCCGGTAGGTCCGGTCAATATTTACATTATCTCCCAGACACTGAAAAGGGACTTTTTTCATGGGATGATAGCCGGGCTATCCACCGCTCTGCTTGACCTGACTTTCTGTTTAGTTTCTCTTATAGGCTTTTTCCATATTTCCTTAAATCTATCCGGTTATACTCAATGGCTGAAAGTAGGGGCAGCGGCCATTCTGTTCTTTCTTGGCTTGAAGCTATTTCATGATGCCAGGAATTTCAAGCTTAATACCGGAAACAATGGACCAATCGCCAAAAGTGCCCGGCCTTTGCTCGGGGTGGTTTTGCTTTATGTTTCCAATCCATCCCTTTATGCCTTCTGGATTGGTGTGGCCGGAGCAGTGACCGCCCATGGTCTGCTCAAAAACGGCTTCTGGCCAGCTATTTTATTTGCTTTTTCCTGTAGTCTGGGGGCTCTCCTCTGGTATTTCTTCCTGGTCAGACTGGTTTCCCATCATCAAGCTAAATTTCAAGAAACAACCTTTAAAAAAATGCTTTTCATTCTTGGCTCTTTCTTGATTGCCTTTGCTATTTTCACTTTCATTTCCGCTTTTGCCAATATCAAATTAGCCGGACAGGTTTTCTAATTTCCAGACGGTTAACAGTAGTTTTATTTTTGCTTATCTTTCTGCTAATATCCTAATCTATGACCGGGGAGTTAATTCTACCAAAAGATACCGAGGTCTTGAGGCCGGAGTTTATCTTACTTGAGGCTTCCGCCGGTACCGGTAAAACTCATGCCCTGACCTTAAGGTTTGCTCAATTTCTGCTGTCAGATAAAATCAGGAATAACCAGCTCAATCAAATTCTGGCCATTACCTTCACTCATAACGCGGCCAATGAAATGAAAGACAGGATAATTGGCTGGCTTAAAGCCACCTACTTCGGTCAGGATGCCGCCCGTCTGAAGGACATTAAAGAGCTGGTCAGTCTGCCGGGAGAAGCTTTTCCCGAGCGGGCCGAAGAGAAGCTCCAATACCTTTTTGACCATTACAGCGATTTTCAGGTCACAACCATTGACAGCTTCATGACTGACGTTTTTAAGGCTTCTGCCATTGAAATGGGCTTCAGCCCTGACTTTGAGATTACCCTCAATACTGCTCCGGTTATTAACTACGCCTTTTACCGTTATTTAAGAAATATTACAGCCGAATCAGAAGATGGACAGTTACTGCTCAGGATTACGGATAGCCTTAAAGAAATGAAAGGCAGTGATAAAGCCTTCCTCTGGAATCCGGCTGATGAAATTCTCGAGACCTTTACTCAGTTCTATCGAAAACTGGAGGCTCTTTACCGCCAACCAGAAATTAAAAGACCGGAGGAGTTCCAGCTGGGGCTCGAGAAAGCTGAAGGTGACTGGCAGGGCTCTCTACAAAAATTGCGTCAGCTCTTGAAAAATACACCTCTGGAAAGAGCTGAGCGCTCGGCCATCTGGCGACGTTTAAACTCAGATAATATAAGAGACTGGTTTGATTGCTCGTTTAAAACTGACCCCGTCAAAAAAACAGAATCGCCTGATCTGCAGGCGATTTATCAAGAAGTTATTAAGTGCCTGGATGATTTTAAAGAAAAGCTAAAAAAATATAAAAGGCTCTATGCCGCCTCTTATTTTCAGCCTCATCTTCAGGTTTATCACCGGCTCCTCGACCATCTTGATTTTATCAAAAAAGAAAAGGGCCTGATTTTTCTAGACGATGTCAATCGCCATCTGGCTGCTTATCTTCAGACCGGAGTGGTGCCCGACATCTATCTTTGCCTCGGTGGCCAGATTTACCATTTCCTGATTGATGAATTTCAGGATACCTCCCCTATTCAATGGAAGAATCTGGTACCACTGATCGATAATGCCCTTTCCCAGGGTGGAAGTTTATTCATCGTAGGCGACACCAAGCAGGCTATTTATGGCTTCCGGGAAGCAGATTATCAGATCATGGTCGACCTGAAAAAAGGTGACGAAAAATTCTATTCAGTTGAGGTCTGTGTCAAACCGCTGGTTACCAACCGCCGTAGCCGGCAAGCTATCCTTGATTTTGTCTCCAGCATCTTTCCCAGAGGCATCAGGGAGATGAGCGTTGGCAAAGATAACCAGAAAATGACTGAAAAGATAGATAACTGGAAGAAAGCCGCCAACAGCAGCGGGTTGGATAACTTCGAATGTCAGGGAGTTGACGATAAAACTCGAGGTGGTGGTGACATTTTTCCCGGTTATGTGGAAATGGAGTTTTTTCAGCCACCGAGGAAATCAAAAAATAAAGACGAACAGGCCGAAGACAACGGCCAGGAATTCCGCTCGGGCACAGAGGCAGAAGAAGAGGTCGAGCAGGAAGATTCAGCCCTCAAAAAAAGAGTTCAGGAACTTATCGCTGATCTCCAGGAACGCGGATACGGGTATTCAGATATAACAATTTTAGCCTACAAAAATGAGACTGTGGTCAGGGCTGCCTCCTGGTTAAATGAGAAACAAATCCCCTTTATCACCTTTTCTTCTCTTGATATCAGACAACGGCCGATTATCAAAGAAATTCTGGCTCTGCTGCAGTTTCTTGATTTTCCACTCGATAATCTGAATTTTTCTATTTTTCTTCTGGGCAATCTCTTTAAAAACAAGCTCAAAGCTGATGGCCATTCAGAACAGGAAAGAGGACAGCTAATCGAATTCATCCTGGACAGCAGACTCAGGAGCGGCCAGAAAGATTATCCCCTTTACACTTATTTCAAGCAAGAATATCAGGATCTCTGGGAGTCATATTTTGAGCCTCTTTACAGAACAGTTGGCTATTTGCCTCTTTATGATCTGGTCAGCGATATCTATCGCACTTTTTCTGTTTTTGATCCTGAACTTACCGGCGATGAGCAATCTGCCCTGATTAAACTTCTGGAAGTTATAAAACAATTTGAGGGCCAGGGCGGCAGCAATCTCCGGGATTTTATTCGATTTTCTGGAGAAGAAATAGAAGACAATTCAGTCTGGACAGTTGATGTTCCGGAAAGCATTAAAGCGGTCAGGATTATGACCATCCATAAAGCCAAGGGGCTGGAATCGCCGGTGGTCATTTTACTGCTTTACACCGAACAACCCCCGTCTATTCCTTTTTTCCTTCAGCCAGAGGAAAGCAGCCAGGGAGCGGTGAAAGTCAAGGTTCTCAAGCTTTCCAGAGATATTATTTCCGACGACGAAGAACTGAATGGTATCTACGAAGAAACCTCGAGAAAGGAACTGGCCAATCGACTGAATACTTTTTATGTCGCCCTGACCAGAGCGAAGGAAGAGCTCTATATTCTGGGACAGCGGGGCCATAGAAAATATTTTCCTTTTGACTTTTTAGAATCACTCGGTTTTTCGCTCGAAAAGAAATTTCAATCGGCTGAAAAGAAACCGGTGAGAAAAGCCAGGCCAATGACCGACAGCCGTCCGAGCGAGCCAGAAATACCGTATTCACCTCTCAATTTTCTCCCTGAAGCTCAGGACAGATTCCGTCTGGTTAAACATCTCCCCCATTACCGCCAGGAGAGGCGTGGCGAGTTAATTCATGCCATCCTTGAGAAAATTGATTTTCTGGAAGAGAACCTTGAAGAGCAACTGGAAAAAATCATCTCTGGCCGGGCCTTCCGAAAATATCAGCCAGAAGAAAAGGAAGAGGCTAGAAAATCTGTCCTCCAGTTTTTAAAGCAACCGGAGGTGGCTGAGTTTTTTAGACGGCGACCAGGACGAGAAGTAAGAACAGAAGTAGAAATGGTAAACAGACGGGGCGAGCTTTACCGCACAGATCGTCTGCTGATTGAACCCAAGGGGATCTCGATTATTGATTTTAAAACAGGACAGTTCCCGGATGAGGCTGTTAAGAAAGGTCATACCGAGCAAGTAAAAAACTATAAGACGATACTCGAAGAAATATATCCAGGCAGAAAGATAAGTGGCTGGCTTCTTTATATTGATTCTGCTGAGCGGGAGGAGGTTCTTTGAAAGTAACCATTGTTCCGGCCGGGGTAAATCTCATTGAGCTTTTGGCCAGACACTTAGTGGCTTCCTCTACTGACTTCAGCCGTATCCTGGTCGTTTTCCCCGAGCAAAGGCCAGGTCATTATCTGAGGAAGACTCTCGGCGAAATGATCGGCCGCAGTTTCCTGCCTCCCTCTATCTTTTCCCTGGATGAGTTTATTGATTTTTCCTACAGCCGCTTTCTTCAGAGAGATGAACCTCTGCTCGAAACGGTGGAGGCGATCAGCCTCTTATATAACTTAAATGAGGCCAATCTGGAAAACTCTTTTCGCGGGCAGAAAGAGTCGAGGCTGACCTTTGATGAGTTTTTTTCTGTCGGCAATAAGATATGGCAGGATCTCGAAGAGCTCAAAATGGGGTTGGTCACAACGGATAAGTTCCTGGCCATAGATGAGCTGGCCGGTGAAAAAATACCAGAGAAAACCAGAGCCAGACTGCAAAAAATGTCTTATTTTTATGAACATTTTTACCGGGAGGTGGAACGCCGGGGCTTTTCAACTCCGGCCAGCCGGCTCGAAAAAGTTCTGGAAAAAATTGAACCTGGCTGGTTTAGCTCTTTTGACGAAGTTATTCTGGCCGGTTTTTACCTTCTGACCGCAGCCGAATTTGAACTGCTCAATAGAGTGCTGGAGTCAGAAAGTACCAGATTATTTGTCCTCAAAGGGACCGGCTGGGAAGACCTGATGAAAAGAATCAGAGCTGATCGGTCAGAAATAGAGGAAATTGAAGGGCCGGAAGAAAGTCCCGAGCCCCAGCTTGAATTCTGCCAGAGTCCGGACAGTCACGGTCAGCTTTTTCACCTCAATAATCTTCTTGAGGATAAGATTTCGCGGCCGGCGGAGCTCAGCGAAAAACAGGTCATCGTTCTCCCGGCAGTTGAAACTTTAATTCCGGTTGTTGAACAGACCCTGGCCCGGCTGCCAGAGATGGCTTACAATATTTCTGTCGGTTATCCCCTGACCAGAACCCCACTTTATAATTTCTTTGACTCGCTTTTTAAGCTGCTGGAAACAGCTGAAGAAGACAGCTCAGGTGGAGCTTCCAGCTTGCCCCCCGAGCAAAGGTTCAGGCTCTATGTCCCTGATTATCTTAATTTTGTTCTTCATCCTTATACCAAAAATATCTATTTCCCGACAGTACCCAGGACAGCCGAACACACCAGAATACTCTTTCATCTAATGGAAAATAATTTTAACCAGAAAAAAGGCCGGCTTTTCTGGTCGCTGGAGGAAATGGCTGCTGATCCAGATCTCAGGGACAGTCTGGAAAAATACACCGGCGAAAATCCGGCACATCCTCGAAGCTCTGAATTTATTCAGCATCTTCGCTTGATACACCAGCAGACTATTATTCCTTTCCTGAGCCTTAAAAATATCAATGATTTCGCAGCCAAATTAATTCGTCTGCTGGACTTTATTTCAGAGGAAAGCACTGCGCCTCTTCATGTTTTGTTTGAGCCTTATGCCCGCGCTTTCTACAGCCAACTGGAAATTCTCCAGAGCCAGCTGCTGACCGGACAGAACTTCAGCCGGCGTTCGGGTTATTTTCAGCTATTCCGGCGTTTGTTCTCGGAAGCCCGCGTCCGCTTTCCAGGCACACCACTTCGTGGCCTGCAGGTTCTTGGTTTCTGGGAAACACGTTGCCTCCAGTTTGATGATGTTTATTTTCTCGACCTGAACGATGACGTTCTGCCCGGGACTAGCAAAGTTGACTCGCTTCTTCCTGCGCCCTTAAGAAAGGCTCTTGGCCTCCGTTATCATGAAAGTCTGGAAAAAAGAATTGAATATTATCTCAGCCTGTTAGTAGCTGGAGCGAAAAAAGTCCATTATTTCTTTATCGAAAATGATAAAAAACAGAAAAGTCGCTATTTGGAAAAAGCTATCTGGAAAAAGCAAAAGAAAGAAAAAGAAACAGACGAAAACAAATATGTTAAGAAGGTCATCTACCGTCTGGCTCTGCAGACACCGAACCCACCTGATATCCCCAAAACAGAAAAAATCCTTCACTATCTCGACAATATGACCTTTAGCGCTTCCAGTCTGAACACCTATCTTAAGTGTCCGGTTGAGTTTTTCTATGCTTATATTCTCGGCCTGAGTGAAAAAGAAGAACTGACCGAATCACTGGAAAATGACGAAATTGGTACGCTGGTTCACGCCATTTTAAGACAGTATTTCTGGCCGTACCGCCAGAAAAAACTCCCGGATAAAATCGAGGGCGCCAGGTTAAAAAAACTGATCAATGACGAATTTAACCAACGGCGCTATCCTTCACCTCTCACCGGCAGTTTCTTTTTGATGAGAAAACAGATAGAACAGCATTTAGAGGAATTTCTCCTGGCTTACCAGCAAAAAGTGGTCCGGGAGCTGGAAGCTGCCCAGCAGAACCTGACCCTGCTGGCGCTCGAAAAGGATCTAAGACGCGATTACGAGCTCGGTCCAGAGACCTTTCATCTTGAGGGAAAGATTGACCGGATAGAAAAGCGTGGCGAGTATCTTTGTCTCCTTGATTATAAGACTTCAGCCAGCGAAAAGAACCAGGTAATTAACATTGATAAGCTCGAGCTTGAAGATCGAAGCTCCTGGCCCCAGGCTATAAAAAGCCTACAGCTTCCTTTCTATCAGCTTCTGGCTTCAGCCGAGTATAAACTGCCGCCCGAAGATATTTATTCTGCGGTCATCATTCTGGGCAGGAACCATCTCAACGACAAGATTGAATATTCGCCCCTTAAAACCAAAAATGGAAAAAAGCGTAAAGACAAAGAGGACAAAATTTTCCCGTTATCCGAATCAGACGAAGAGAAGTTAAAGCGCTCAGAAAATTTCCGGAAAATAAAACAGGTAATTGATAAGCTGCTCCTGGAAATTGTCGATGGGAGCCAGCCTTTTTCGGCCAGATTCAAGGATAAAGACAGTTGCACCTATTGCCCTTTTACCAGTTTTTGCGGGCAGTAGTCGCCACTAAGCCTGGATCACTTATTACCTTTGACCAGCGGCCCACGCTCCGGTTCTGAATTATCACCGCCAGCGAAATCCGAATAATAATCTCTTTTCTGACAAGGAAGGTTCTAAACAACTCGGGGTTTCTCCGTTTTTGCCTGGGAAAATTGAGTATTAATCTGACCCGTCAGTAAATAATAGTTAGCAAGAAGACCAAGAAATAGTAAACTTTTTGACCGGGCTTTTCGTTTATACTAACTAAAGAAAGATGAGGTAAGCATGTTAAAATTCTTACTCTGGCTGATCTTGTTTGTTCTTTGCTGGCCACTGGCTCTGGCTGCTCTGATTCTATATCCACTGGTCTGGCTCCTGTCACTGCCTTTCCGTTTGCTGGGCATAACAGTTAAGGCTGCTTTTGACCTGCTTAAAGCCATTTTAACTCTGCCTGCCCGTTGCCT
>ENA-UPTA01003241-UPTA01003241.1-activated-sludge-metagenome-genome-assembly--contig:-NODE-3241-length-16130-cov-9.516081_pt1 | contig 16130 bp, 7 predicted proteins | sample MGYA00238184_ERZ773361 | MGnify/ENA primary metagenome ERZ773361 (study PRJEB29100, sample SAMN05720205) | activated sludge metagenome | isolation source: anaerobic digester from wastewater...
CCATTAAACACCGGTTCAAATCCGGTTGGGGCTACCAACGAAGACGCTTTAGCTAACCCATTGCTCACCAACGTTTTATAAAACAATTCTTTATTCCCCAAACCCATAATTAATAAAAAAATAGTGAGATATTACGTATTCCCGCGTCTATTTAGACAAAGGAGGTGTGATATGTCACCATATGCCAGGAAACATCAACTATCGAACTCATTAACCTATCATGTGTATAACAGGAGTAACTCCAAGAAAATAATATTTTGCGATGAACAGGATTATCAGCATTTCTATTATATACTGAAGAAATATGTCGGCCTCTTTTCGCTCAAGATTTATCATTGGGTCATCATGCCTACCCATTACCATCTCCTTCTGGAAATGGTGGATCCGGAAAAGCTGTCAAAAGCCATTGCCGGCATTGCTTTGGCATATACTAAATATTTTCATAAACGCTATAAAGGGTGCGGATATCTATGGCAGGGCAGATTTCAGTCAAAACCCGTTCAGAAAGAAAATTATATGCTTTCATGCGGCAGGTACATCGATTATAATCCGGTTAAGGACAAGATCGTAACTGTTGCGTCTGACTACGCATATAGCAGTGCTCGATTCTATTGTTCTGGTATCGATGATGGCATTACGACAACAGATCCGATGTATGAAGAACTCGGTACTGACAAGGCACGGCAGCAAGAGGCCTATACCCGTTTTCTGCAGAAATATAATGATGCGGATAACACGCACTGGGAGGATATGAAAACGCCGCAGGGAGATGAGGAGTTTATTCAGCGGCTGACCAAAGGAAAGGGCAGAATCATATCATTAAGGCGGGGACGGCCAAGAGCCAAGCAAAAGAATTAAATTGTATCTTATTGCTATAGTGAGTGTTAGCTAAAGCGTCTTGGCTTTTAGAAGGTGAGTTCTTCGGTGCCTACGATCTTTACGGGGGCGTTTTCTTTGAGCTCGCCCTGGACTTCGAGGATGACCAGGTCGTTCTCGCCGGCGCCTTCGATGATCTGCGCGTAGTCGCTGGAAAGGTAGCCGGTCGTGACCTTGACGATCTGCGCAATTCCGGTCAGTTCGTCCTCGGCTTCTTTGATCGTGCGGCTGGGGATAACGGATAAAAGCGTCAATCCTCCGGAGCTGATAAGCGCCGATGCAGGGATCATGAGCGCGTGGGGCAGTTCGACGATGCTCATCTCAGCCCGCGCGAACATGCCGGGCAGCAGCAGGCTTTTGGGATTGGGGACCTTGATCTTGACGGTGAGCGTCCTGCTTTTGCCTTCGACCACGGGATACACATACGCGACCACGCCTTCAAATGCCAGCGCCGGATACGCGTCCACGAACACCCTGGCGATCTGGCCGAGTTTTATCTTATCGATGTCCCGCTCGACCACGCCGACCTCGACAAACACCTCATTGATCTCATAGATCGTGGCGACCTTGTCCTGGGGCGTGACGAATTCGCCTTCTTCGGCATCGCGCGCTCCCATGACACCGTCCTTGACCGCATACAAAAATGTTTTGCGCATTTCGTTCGACGCGAGTTCTTCCTCGCTGCGCGTGGTTTCAAGTTGATAGCGCGCGGATTCGACTTCAAGCTCTATCTGTTCCATCTTGGACTTGATGATGGCGCCTGCCTCATACAGCTTCCGGTGTATCTCAAGCTGTTTCTGAACAGAATTATACGCCGCCTGTGCAGCGTTGAATTTTGATTTCGCATACGCGACCTTCAACTCGACGTCCTTGGAATCGATGCTCGCGACGAGGTCCCCCGCTTTGATGCGCTCGCCTTCCCGGAAATTTATCTGCTTGACCACGCCGTTGATCTCGAATTTGAGCGGGATCTCGGTCACTCCCTTGATCGTCCCCATGACGGGAAGCACATCCTTGAAATCAACGGCCTTGAGTTTCAGCGTTCGGACCTGCGGCAGGATCGGTTCTTCGGGGACCGGAGGGACGGGCGGCTGCGGCGCCGTCGTTTCTGTCTCTGCTTTTTTCATCCCGGGGATGGAGAACGGCAGGGAGAAACCTTTTTTCTCAACAGGCTGTCCGGTAACGCCGGCAGGAACAGCGTCCGATTTCGCTTTCTGTCCCTGGTACCATTTCATGCCGAAATACGCAATCAGGAAAACAACCCATATCCCGATCAGCAGCCTGGCGATCTTTGCGGCCATACAGCCTCCTTAATTACTTCATTTTAAATGATTTCTGAGGTTTGTAAACTACTTTTTTATCAAACGGAAATCGCAGAATACCAGATACACGCACGGGATCACAAAAAGGGTCAGGGCAGTCGACAGCGTCAGGCCGCCGATGACCGTGATCGCCAGCGGCGACCACAGATTAGCCGATTCGCTTTTGTCGATCGCCATGGGGATCAGCCCGAGGATGGTCGTCAGCGACGTCATCATGATCGGCCGCAGACGGTCAAGGGATGCCTCGACGATCACGGACCGTACATTGCCGGCGTATTCGGGTTTCTTGCGCATAAAATTGATGCGGTCGATCAATACGATGGCATTGTTCACGACAATGCCCCCGAGTATGATCGAGCCGATAAGAACGCCGGTGCCCACCGGTTTATTGGTATACCGCAGAGCGATGATGGCGCCGATCGCGGCGAGCGGCACGGTCGCAAGGATGATGAACGGCTCGCTCATCGATTCGAAAAGGCTCGCAAGGATCATATACACGAGGATCAGGCTTAAGAGGAGGGCAAACCCCAGTTCCTGCTGGTTGCGCAGCATCTTGTCGTAATTGCCGCCGATCTGCCAGAAATAATCCTTCGGGAACTTGACTTCCTTGAGCGCCTTGATGACATTATCCGCTGCGGTGCCCAGCGCCGTGCCGCCGGTATTCGCGCTGACCTGCACCATGCGCGCTTTGTTCTTGCGCCATATTTCGCTCGGCCCCAGGTCGAATTTGAAGTTCGCCAGCTGCGAGAGGAATATCATGTGCCCGTCGGGCGTGACAAAGGTCGTCCGGCGCAACGCTTCGAAAGACTTTCTGAATTGTTCTTCCAGGCGGACGATCGTCTCGGTTTCCTTGCCGATGAGCGAGTTCGGGGAGGACGCGGTGCGCGGTATTTTCAGCATCGCGCTTTCCTCGAGCGAGCCCGGCGCATCCGGCGTTTCCTTGATCCTGACAATGGGCTCGGTCGAGCCGCGGTAGCGCGTCGCAACGAGCCCCCGCGTGTTCGTATGCAACGCGAGCGCGATCGACTCGACGCTCAGGCCGAAATACGCCGCCTGGCGCTTGTCGATATAGAGGTGCAGTTCGGGCCGGCCCTCGCGCATGCGGATCTTGGTGTCGGTGAACTTCGGGATCGTCTGGATCCGCTGGGCGACCTGGATCGCGAGGTTCTTCAGGACGTCGTAATCATACCCGAACAGCTCCAGAATGATCTCTTTGGTGCCGACTTCTTCCGGCTCCTCATAATAAATGAACGCGGGGTCCATTTTTTCAGTGTGGGGGCGCAGTTCGTTGATCATCTGCGCCGTCGTCATCTTGCGTTGCCCGAAGGGGACCATTTCGACGAAGATCTTGCTCGACCAGGGCTCGATCTTGGCCGTGGCGGTTTTGATATCGGGATAATTCTTGAGGATATCCTCGACCTTCTGGACAACGGCGTTCGATACGTCGAGCTTTGTCCCCGTCGGCATTTCGATGAAGATCGTGAATTTGTTCTGTTCCGCGATGCCGATGAATTCTTTTTCCAGCTTGTTGGATTCCTGGAGCGCGCGCATGAAACCGAGCGCGGCGAGGATGACAAGCAGGTAGCGCAATGCGAGCGAAATGGAGATGAACCCGCGGTAAATGTTCTGCCCGAAACCCGCCATGGCGCGCCATGCGCGCACGACCGGATGCGCCTGCCTGAACGGATCCGCCGGCGCTTTGTTGCGGATCCGTATCTTGGTCAGGAGCATAGGGACCAGCGAGATCGCGGTCAACAGCGACGCGATGAGGGAGAACGATATGGTCAGGGCGATGCCGGAATACAGCTTTTGTATTTCCGGGTTGATCCAGACGATCGGCAGGAACACGATGATCGTGGTCAAGGTCGACGCGGTGATCGCCAGGACCATTTCGTCGGCGCCTTCCATGGCGGCGATCTGTTCCCAGTGCTCGGGGTCCGGATGCTGGCTTTGCGCAAAGCGCTGGCGTTTTTTGAACGTGTTGTCGAGCACGACGACCGCGTTGTCGATGAGCATGCCCACGCCGAGCGCAAGGCCGCTGAGCGAAATGACGTTGAGCGACAACTTGGAAAAGTACATGCAGACGAACGTCAAAAGCAGGGATACGGGTATGCAGGTCGCGATGATGAACACGAGGCGCAGGTCGCCGAGGAACACCAGGAGCACTGCGACCGCAAGCAGAGCGCCCGTTATCAAAGAGGATTTGACCTGGGCAACCGCCTGCTGGATCACATCCGCCTGATTGAACGTCAGGTTCACCTGAATGTCCGATTCGAGTATCTGGCGGAGTTTGGCGATCTCTTCCTTGACGAGCTTCGATATCCGGACCGTGTTCGCCGTCGATTCCTTCTGCACGTAGATAGAGACGACCGGATTGGCGTTCATACGGGAGAACGATACCGGGTCGAGGTACGAGTCCTTGACCGTTGCGACGTCCTTGACGCGGATGACCGAGCCTTTTTCGGTCGTCGCGATGGCCAGATTTGCGATATCGTCGAGCGTTTTGAACTCGCCGATCGTCCGGACCAGGTATTTATTGCGCGCGCCTTTGATCTCGCCGGCGAGCGCGTTCTCATTATTAAGGTTTATGATGTCCACGATCCGGTTGATGGGCAAACCGTATGACTGGAGCTTGCGCTGGTCCACCTCGATGATGACCTTGCCTTCGCGGCCTCCGGCGATCTCGGCATTGGCAACGCCCTCGATGCGCTGTATCCGGTCCTTGACCTTTTCGTCCACGATCTTGCGCAGCTGCTCCGGGGTCCTGATCGGGCTGGTGAGCGCGATGATCATGATCGGCACGTCCATGTACTCGTATTTGGCCACGACCGGCTTTTCTATTTCGGGAGGGAGCTTGTTGCGGATACGGTTGAACTTTTCCCGGACTTCGAGAGCGGCAAAATCCATATTCGTGCCGGGCTCGAACTCGAGGATGATCGTCGCATTGCCTTCTTTGGATATGGCGATGATGTCCTTCAGGTGGGTGACGCTGCCGACCGCTTCTTCGACGAGCTTGGTGATGCGTTTTTCGACCTCGGACGCGGGCATGCCTCCCCGGACGTCAATATTGATCGTGATGTCGCCGAAGCTGACATTGGGCATCATTTCGACCGGCAGCGCGGTGAAGGCGATGGCGCCGAGCAGCAAGACACCCAGATAGAACATCCATACGGTTATCGGCCGTTTGACGGAAAAGTCGGGTATTGAGGGAAGTCCCATGATTATTTGTTCAGCTCATACCAGCGGCCGGGCCCGAGCGGTCCTCGTGCGACAAGGATCTTTCTGCTCACCAGTTCTTTCAGGTCGCGCGCCGCTGTGGGAATGGATATCGAGAGCATGTCGGCATATTCCTTGCGGGTTATGCGCTCGACGGTCTGGAATTTTTCAAGGAGTTTGACCTGGCGCGGGTTCAATTCCTGCGGGCCGGCCGTTGACGCGCCGGCAGCGGGTTCTTCGGGCAGTTCTGCCGCGGGCTGCGGTGACTCCGGTTTTGCAAACGGCTCATGCGTGCGCGGCCCCTGCGCCCGGGCCTTTTTCGACCCTTCGTCCCGCTCCCGGATCAGGCGCTGTTTTTCTTCTTCCGCCCGAACTTTTTCTTCAGCGGCCTTTTGTTCGAGCGCGGCCAATTCCTCGTCCTTTTGCCGCAATAATATTTCGAGATTGCGTTTCTGCCGTTCGATCTGCTGCTGTAGTTCGGCAAGGCTCGTTTCCTTGTCGGACAACAAGCGGCGCATATCCTCGATCTGATGTTCTTTTTCGATCGATGTCTTCTGATAATCCTGCTGCTGCGTTTCAAGCTGCTCGGCAAGCGCCTTGAGGCGCTGTTTCTCGTCGGTATAATGGCGGAGCTTCGCTTCGACCTCTTTTTCTTTGTCGGCCGAGAGCGCTCCGGCGTCGGCAGCGGCTTTGGCCTGTTCCTGCGCGGATTGCATATCGCGTTTCAGGCCAGCCAGCGCGGTTTCTTTTTCCTGCAGCTGGCGCTTGAGATCATTGAGCTGTTTTTCCTTTTCCATGGCCTGCGATGCCATGCCTGCCTGCTGGACCTGGATCTGTTTTTGTAATTCCTGGAATGCCGCCTCTTTTTCTTCAAGCGCCTGCCTGATGTTCGCGATCTCGGCCGCAGAGGCGTCGATCAAAGGGCGCGCCTGGACACGTGAAACTGCCGGGCCAGGCGCCGGCGCATCAATGGCTATGGCTTCCTGTAACAGATCCGAAGCCGATTGTTTGGATGAAAGTTCTGCTGTTGATGAGCGGGTCTCTTCCGGTTCTTCTTCGGGCTGTCCAAGCCGGTCGGTCTTGCGGAAGAACGGGATCGAGGATAATTTATCCTCGACCAGCACATACAGCGCCGGAACGAATACAAGGGTGAGGAAGGTTGCGGATATCAAGCCCCCGAGCACCGTAAGCGCTAGCGGCGCTTGGAGTTCCGATCCTTCTCCAATACCCAGCGCAAGCGGCACCAGGCCCAGGATCGTCGTGCCCGAGGTCATGAGGATCGGCCGCAGGCGGGTCCTGGTCGCTTCGATGACCGCCTCCTCTGCGGTATAGCCTTTTTTTCTCAACGAATTGATGAATTCGATAAGCACGATGCCGTTGTTGACCGTGATGCCGCCGAGCATGATGATGCCCAGGTATGCGACGACGTTGAGCGATGTCCGGGTGACCAGCAGGGTAAAGGCAACGCCGATAAGCGAGAGCGGCACGGTGAACATGATCAGCAGCGGCTGCCAGAGCGATTCGAATTCCGCGGCCATGATCATATAGACCAGCAGTATCGCCATGATGAGCGCGAACGCAAGGCTGGCGAACGACTCCTGCATTTTTTGCTGTTCGCCTGCCAGGTCGACGGTATATGCGGCAGGAATATGGCTTTTCTGGAGCGCGGCGATGCGGCTGTTGATATCGCGCGCGACATCGGCGAAATTGCGGTTATAGATATTCGCCGTGACGACGACGCTGCGCTGCTGGTCGATGCGCTTGATCTCGGTCGGGCCCCGGCCCTTTGCCAGATATGCAAGGTCCGACATGGCCACATCAGCACCCGTCGGAGAATGAATGAGCAGGCGCTGGAGCTTGCCGAAGTCGCTTCTGTCCTGCGGCCGCAGGCGAACGCGGATGTCCACGTCCTCTTCGACATTCTTTTCCTTGAACTTCGTCGCGACATAGCCTTTGAGCGCGACCTGCGTGGTGACCGCGATATCGCGCACCGACAGGCCGTAGAGCGACGCTTTGTCCTTGCGGATATTGAGCTTTGTTTCGGGGCTGGGCTTTGCCATGGTCATCTTGATGCCGTAGATGCCGGGGACGGTCTTAAGCTGGTTCTGAAGCAGGTTTGCGTATCCCATGAGCTTGTTCAGGTCAGGGCCTTTGATCTCGACGACGACCGGCGCGCCCTGCTCGACGGCAGAACCGAGGGAGGTCTCCTGGGCGATATATTCGAGTTCCGCATCCTCCATGTTCTGGCCTTCAAAATAGGATTTCAGATATTGAATGACCGCGTCGGTAGAACGCCTGAAGCGGGCGCCTTTTTTATGCAGGTTCACGAGGATCTGCGCCTGGTGGCTGCCCATGGTCTGGAGCGCGCTTTTTTCCGGAGAATCTTTTTCTTCGCTCGAGCCGATATTGACCGTGCAGTCTTTTGTTTCAGGAAGGGCGAGGATCGTCCGTTCCAGTTTGCGCGCGACCGTATCGGTTATTTCAAGGCGGGTCCCGGGCGCCAGGTCCACTTTGATGATGAACTGCCGCTGGTCCACCCGCGGCATGAATTCGCGGTCAAGCGAGAAAAGGGTGATCAGGCTCAGGGCAAAAAGTATCCCGACCACGCCGACGATCAGCAGTTTCTGCTGCATGAGGCCCGTGAACCACGCCTGGAACCTCCCGGTGAACTCGTCGGTGACCGATTCGACTTTCCTGCTGATGCGCTCATCCCGCTTTGACTCGCCGCAGATAAGCACCAGCACCGGCACAAGCGAAACGGCGACAATGATGGATGCGATGAGGGAGAAGGAGATGGTGAACGACAACTGCTTGAATATCTGCCCCGCAATTCCCACGACGAACACGAACGGCAGGAACACCGCGATATTGGTGAGCGTCGAGCCGATGATCGCCGAGGTCATTTCTCCCGTGCCCTTGACGATGGATTCCTTGAAACCCGCTTTCAACTGCAGGCGGTACCTGAATATATTCTCGATGACGATATTGGCGTTATCGATGACCATGCCCACGCCCAGGGCCAGGCCGCCGAGGGACATCATGTTGAGGTTGATGCCGGAGAAATACATGAGCACCGCGGTCGCGGTGATGCACAGCGGTATCGCAGCGGTGATGATGAGCGCGGCCTTGAGTTCCCACAGGAACACAAAGAGCACGATAAATGCGAGGATCGCTCCCATAACGCCGGCATTGCGGACATTGCCGATGGCCTCTTTGATGAAGACCGACTGGTCGTAGGTCATCTGGATCTTGACGCCCTTGGGCAGTTTTGCGGCCAGCAGCGATCTGATCTCGCGCTTGATGCCGTTGACAACGGATAGGGTGTTGGTGCCCGATTGCTTGCGGATCACCAGCGATACGTTATCCGCGCCCATATACCGGGAAATACTGGTTTTTTCCTTGACCGTGTCCTTAACCGTGGCGATATCCTTCAGATACACCAGGCGCCTGCCTTTTGCTTCCTCTTTTTCCTTTTCTTTGACGGTCTTGGCCTTTTCTTCAGGGATATCAAGCGCCGCGGGCGTATCCTTGATCTCCGCGATCGTCTGGTATTCGCCCATGGTGCGGATCAGATACTCATAAAACGCTTCTTTGATAGTGCCGGCCGGATAGTTCAGATTGGCGGATTTAAGGCTTTCGACGATCGATACGATCGATATCTGGGACGCGCGAAGCCGCGGCTGGTCGATCTCGACGAGGATCTCGCGTTCCTCGCCGCCGGTGATCGTGGCGGAGGCAACGCCCTCGACCTTCTCTATGGCATCCTTGACGTATTTGCGGCACATCTCGCGCAGGTCAAGCGGCGTCATAGGGCCGGTGACCGCGAGGTTGGCAACAGGCAGGTCGAACGGATTATATTTCATGACGATCGGGTCTTTTGCCTCGCGCGGCAGGCGCTCCTTGATGAGGTCGATCTTTTCCCTGACATTGAGCGCGGCGAAATCCATGTTCGTGCCCCAGTTGAACTCGACCATGACCAGGGACGACCCTTCTTTTGATATGGAGGAGATGCGCTTGACATTATTGACCGTGCCGACCGCCTCTTCGACGATCTTGGTGATGAGCGACTCTATTTCTTCAGGTGCGGCGTTTTCATAGGACGTTACTACGGTGATCTGAGGATACGTGATGGAAGGGAAGAGTTCCTGCGGCAGTTTTGTCCAGGAGATAAGGCCCAGAAGGATGACCCCGAGGAACAGCATCAGGACCGTTACGGGGCGATTAACCGATAAGCTGGCTACACTCATATATTAGATGGTCCGCCGTCATTTAGTGACCGAGATAGAGAGCGCTTCTGCCCTGATATCGTTTCTGTCATACGTGACAATGACCGACTGGCCGGCTTTAAGATTTTCGGGAAGCAGAAAAGCCGGCGCTTTCCCGGCTGCAGCGCCCGCAATGCGCGTTTTCGCCGTGATGATGACCGTGATCGATTTGACCTTGCTTTTTTTATCGGCGTTCTTTATCTCAACGGTCTTAAGGGGAGACCGTAAATTGACCTGCTTGATAGTGCCGTATATTTCGCCTATTATAGCGGGTTTTAAGTTCCCGAGAGGCGAAGACGATTTTATTTTCGTTTCCGCGACCGTGTCCCGTTCAAGAGCAGGAAGCGTTTCTTTTGAATCAACGCATGAAACAATCGTGCGCGGCTCGAAATGATAATAACGGATGCACACGGAGGTCCGGTTTATGACCTCTTCGCCCGCGTCGTTGCGGGCCGGTTCGTTGCGGCTGGTGCAGTCACGCGCGGTTCTATCGTGGTCAATGAGCCCGGCGAGCTCGACGATATGCGCGTCTTGCTTCTGGAGGGCGATGGCGGTCAGCGATTCGGCCAGAGCGCCGGTGACCCGGTATGCCTTGCCGTCTGTTCCGTGCAAGACCAGCCAGTCGTCATTCCCGTGCCGTTCAACATAAAGGCGGCCGGACACTGTTATGTGGCTGCCGGATTCCGGCTTTGATCGGCAATGGCCGGCTGCACATAAAAAGAGGACCGGAAGAATAAAAAAAACGACCTGTAACTTTTTTGCTATCATTTAGTTAAAATTATATCAAATCGACAGGGAAGAGTCAATACAATCCGCGCGGCATGCGCGAAAAAGGGCCTCCTGGCAAAGCCGGAGGCCCGTATGCACTTACACTCTATGGTGCGGACAAGGGCATTTGCCATTGTCCGCAGCCGCTATGGCGCTTAATCGCTATGCGGCCAACTTTTTCTGAATAGCCTTTATTATATCCTGTATCTCATTTGCACTCTCATCATCCAGGACGTCCTGGATGATCTTCGATTTGAGGCTGCTGCCGCCTCCGTTCTTCGCGTCTTTATCGATATCCTGGGTCATGGAGTCCGTGGAGATATAATAGCCCTGCTGTTCGTCAAAGGACACCGTGTATTTATAATTTGTGAGTTTCCACGTCGTGCCTTCTGTCGCGCCGTTCTGTATGGCCACGTCGACAGACTCATGCATGATGACCTCAATGGCATCATAGCTGTCCCCTGTTTTTGTGGTAACAAGCGTTCCGTCGGCATTGCGGTGGTAGATCGTTTCTTTTTCCTGATGGCTGGTGGACCCTTTCTGGTCGCCCGATGTCGTTAAGGTATCGGTCGTTTCATAGGTGCTGCTCATGACCCAGTTACCGCCCATTAATTCATATTCGTATGTGACCGTCGATGTTGTCTTGGAAACCCCGTTGTTGCTCGTTGCTTTTCCGTCGCTGTCATATTGGTCGGGCGCCCCGTATGCGTACTGAACGCTGTCGGTCCTGATTTTAAGCGCCTGGCCGTCCCTGATCTCATAGGTGTCGACTGAATACGCGACGAATGTCCCGAGCGAATTTCCCTTTGCATCCGTGCCCCGGTCGCCCGTGGTCACCGAGCTCGCCATCATTTTATTCCCGTTATCGTCGGTGATCTCGATGCCGCCCGATACGCCGCAGAGCCGGCCGTTCGCGTCATAGTTGTACACGCTCTTGAAATCCGTCTTTGACCACGAACCGTCCGCAGCGGTTCCTGTTGCGTCTTTCCCGCCGGTATAGCTGGAACCCTCGACGATCGTTGTTTTCAATCCGCCGCCGATCCATTCGCTCGTCACCTTTGTCGTCTGCGTCGTATAGCTCGACGTATCTCTTACCTTGCCGTCCTTGTCCGTGGTCGAGCTGGTCGTTTTGGTGGTCTGCGTCGTGATCTGGGTGGTCGACGTCAATATGCCGAATGCATTATAGGTGTTGGTGATGGTGCGCGTCCCGCCCATGATCTCGGATTTCGTATTGCTTGTATTTGTCGATGCCGTATCGTCTCCGGCAAACCCGCGTGCCGGCGACAACATAAGCGCCATCACTATTGCGAGAACCAAACTTTTTTTAGCTGACCCTGTGAATGTAAACATGACCCCCTCCTTTAGAGTTCCCCTTATTTTATTCAAGTTTTTTGAGTTCTTCGTTTGCGCCATCCGCTAATTTCCAATACCATCCTTCTTTGGCCAGGCACTGCCCGAAGCCGTATGTGTCGATAATGGTCTGGAATTCTTTCTTTGCCGCAGCCGTCTTTCCCTGCGCCAGCAATGCCTTGCCTTTGATGTAATGCGCTATTGCCACGTCATTGAGCGCCCAGTATTTCGCTTCAGAACCCTCTGGCGCAAAATCCTTCAAGGATGCCTGTTGTTCCTGCGCGGTTTCGGCGTAGCGCTTGATGACTTCGTCGGCAAATTTTATTGCGTTTGCATAATCCTTGTCATTATATACGTCCCAGGTTTTGGCCATAATGGACGGTTCATCCGGGTAATCCGCGAACGGGTCGGTAACCGGAGCGACCGGCTCGTTTGATCCGTTGCCCAGGGCGACAAGCTCTTCAAAATCAGCAGGCAGTTCGTATTCGTTCTTATCATTGAGGAACGGGTTGTCCATTGCGAATACAGTGCCGTCGCCGTTTGGTTCCGGCGGATTCAGCTTGAAATATCCTCTCATGTACGCCTTGAACTGTTCCTCGGTAATGCCCATTGCATCCAGATCGTCCCGGCCGGGTATGGGCACGAATTGTTCGTATGTCACCATCTCCTGCGCTCTGTCGAGCTTGACCTGATAGACGACCGTGAATTTGGAATATATGTGGCTGTTCCAGCCCTGTTCCGAAGAGTATGACCAGGAATCCCCGTATCCTTCGCCTGACGCGCCGGTCAAAAAGCCGTTCGCATCATAAGTAAATGTTGTGGTGATGTTTTTCGTTGACTGGTGCTCGTTGTCCGCGTCCGTTCCAGGGAAGCTGGTCGTCGTGCTTTCGGTCGTCGAAAGGACCCGCGGGAAATAGCCGACAACCGCGTTGGTGAAGGTAATCGTCGAATCCTCGATCCTGATGGTCTGCGTTTCGCCGGTCTCCTCATCAGGAATGCCCTCGAACACGGTGTGCGACGTCGTTTGCTTGGCCATGGGCGTGCCGCTCACGATCTCAAGCACCGTGTCCGTATAGCCGCTGTAATCCTCCGCGATCTTGATCTCGGTGACGACATCGGCTTGCGCGACCTCTATCTGGTTGCCCTCATCGTCCAGATACGTAAAGGTCACGACGCCGTCTTTTTCAGTGCGGGAAAGGATGTGTTTAGCGCCTTCTGCGTCCGTGAACGAATATTCGAGCGTTTCGGGATTATGGCCGGATATGTCGGAATGGATGGTGCCTCCGGTAAGGGTATAGGTATTGTCATATTCGTATTCGGTCACGACCGTGCTTTCCTGATGCGATCCGTCGGGTTTGTCCGTATTCGATACGATGGTTGTTTTCTTCAGGCGCGGCGCGTCAGGATCCACATCCTCGCCGAACCGGGAAGGAACAGCCATGTATTCCATGGTGACGTGGGAGGTGGTCTTGACCCACGTGCTCAGGTCGGCATTAAAATTCTCCTCGGTCATATTTGCAGGCATATCGTAACGGACTTCGTCGTAGCCTGCGACCTGTCCGTTATAATAAGTGATATTCGTGCGGCTCAGGGTGTACATGAACGGCACCTTGGTCCCGTCCTCGCCCTCGACATGCAGGCCGACGCCTTTTTCATCATACGAGCTGATCTGGCCGGGCGCAGAATACTGGATATTGAACCGTCTGAATTCGCTTATGCCTTCGACTGAATCGAAATTCATCTGCGTGAAATCGCGCAGGTATTTGCCCTCATATACGCCTGCGGTCCATGCCGTGGTCCTGACCCTGCCGGTCGAGTCGGTTTCACTGACCGAATAGGAGGCATAATGTTTGTTGGCATTGGTCTCGTCGCTGCCGTAGAACACCGAATCGGCGGTGTACGTGCAGGTGAACGTGCCGTTTGTCTTCAGGCCGCGGCAATCGGTCGTGGTGTATTCATGCTTAAGCATGAGGCGGCGGTCGAGGTCATATTCGAAATTATAGAGATTCTTTATGGAGACATTGCCGAATTCATCCGCTGACCGCTGGTTGTCAACACGCGCCAGCAGGCCGTCCTTGAAATATTCGACGCTGCCGTCTGAGTGGGGCAGGTAGGTGTTGAGGGTGTAGGTGTTGGCGATCTGGGTGCCGCGGCCTGAGCGCTGGGCGAACTCCGTTGCCATGACATGCTGGGCATAATCCTGGTTGAATTTGACATCGGCGACGGCGAGATGCGTTTTAGCGTCGGTCCCGTAGGAAGCGACGACCAGGTCTTCGATGCCGTTGCGCCTGTCGACCTTTGACTTGGCAAGGGCGTCGAAATGAGAATAGACCTCGATAAAATAACCGTATGAGATTTTCTGGCTTAAATAATCCCACGAAGAGGCGCCTGATCCGACGCCGGTGAAATTCCGTATTTCCTCGGGAAGAGATCCGCCGGTCAGATCGACTGCCTGGCCCAAGGCAACTGCTTCGCCTTCGGCAAAAGCAAAACGCGGCATAACAAGGATTGCTGCGATGAATGCGGCGACTGTGAGAGTGGATTTGTTGATCATGACCCCTCCGATTGCTGACCCGTAGATGCGACCCTTTGAAGCCCCCTAAAACAAAAAACCGAGTTGCGAAATATGACTGCTTATTTCGGCAACCCGGCTATCGAATGCAGAGAGAAATACTGCGATGATTACTCTTACTCGATCCGTGGCTTTCCGTCCCCACCTTACGATGGGTTTGGCGAATATCGATAAGACTAAATCTTTTTAAAAGTCTTAATTAAAGAGCGAAAAAAATTAAGCTTTGTTCCGATTTCATTATAAGTATACACGGCGAAAGGAGAAAAAACAAGCTTAAAATCTAACTTTTGCTTGCTTTAACATTATTGAAGACGCTTTAGCTATATATATGCAATACAATAACTTGCAATATCTTTCTTTATGAGGCTTTTCTAAAGCTGCCATCCTCGGTTGTAATCCACTTTTGATTCTGGTTATCAGTGAATTCTATGCCTTCAGGGAAATCTCCTGTGGATGTCACCGTAAAATCAGAAGAAGCGGTTAACTTGGTGCCGCCGACCAGCTCCACAACATCTCCGGCTTTATACGAAAGCTGCCGGAAACCATCGTCTGTAGTTATATATTGCCTGCCAGCTGCGTCTTTGAACTTGATGTTCGACGGCATGTCATCGCCGGTTACCGTGTAATCCTGCAAAGCAGTAAGGATTGTGCCGTCAGTCAGCTTGACCGTATCGCCCGCCTTATAACCGATCTGCCTGAACATACCGTCGCTTGTGGTGATGAACGTGTGGCCTGTTGCATCGGTGAGCGTGATGTTCGCAGGGAAGTTTCCTGAATCTGTGACGGTTACGTCTGTTGATATTGTCAGGACCGAGCCGTCGGACAGAGGGATCGTGTCGCCGGCTTTATACGAAAGCTGCCGGAAACCATCATCGGTGGTGATGTATTGCCTGCCAGCTGCGTCTTTGAACTTGATGTTCGACGGCATGTCATCGCCGGTTACCGTGTAATCCTGCAAAGCAGTAAGGATTGTGCCGTCAGTCAGCTTGACCGTATCGCCCGCCTTATAACCGATCTGCCTGAACATACCGTCGCTTGTGGTGATGAACGTGTGCCCCTGCGGGTCGGTGAACTTTATATTCGCAGGAAGATCGTCGCCCGTGACGGTGTAATTCTGAAGCGCGGTGAGGACTGTTCCGTCCGTGAGTTCGACCGTATCTCCGGCTATGAACCCGGTTTTCCTGAATGAACCGTCGCTCGTCACGGTATAAGTGTGTCCCTGGGGATCTGTAAACTCAACTCCCGCAGGGATTTGCCCGCCAGCGGTGGGGGTGTAGCTCTGTTTTGCCGTTAATACCGTGCCATCTGTTAAGGTTACAGTCTGATTGCCGGTGGCTTCCAGTTTCAGAGCGCCAGAGGCATCAGTGATATACATCTTGTTGTCCGCGCCGAGGAACTTGGTTCCCTGGGGTATGGTGCCGTCAGCCTTGAAGACAAACGCAGACTTGACGGTATAATCCACGTTCTGGATCTTGATAGGATCACCGACGAGGAAACTGTTCTGGTTGAGTCCGGTTGCGGTGGTGGTGAAGAGCCTGCCCTGGGCGTCGTTCAATTGGACATTGGCCGGTATGGTGCCGTCAGCGTTGTAAGTGAAAGCGGTCTTGGCAACGAATGATTTATCGCCGATAGTGACCGCATCGCCGACCTTGACAGCAACGGGCACGATCGCAGACTCAAGCTTGAGCGCGCCTGTGGCATCGATCATATACATCTTGTTGTCCGCGCCGAGGAACTTGGTTCCCTGGGGTATGGTGCCGT